>Ga0209543_1000902_pt1 | contig 32189 bp, 28 predicted proteins | sample MesohylFT_FD_187296 | JGI IMG/M metagenome (GOLD analysis project Ga0209543, IMG submission 187296) | Host-associated microbial community of the marine sponge Aplysina aerophoba from Gulf of Piran - sponge mesohyl, lysed by freeze-thaw... | ecosystem: Host-associated > Porifera > Sponge >...
TCTAGCGGGTCGCACCATGCAAGCCAGTTGAGGCTGCGGTCGTAGCCAATCCTGGTCGGGCGGGTTAGAAGCGGACCATGGCTGGGAAGACCTCATACCGCCCCGTCGTCCTATGCGTGCTGGACGGATGGGGGCATCGGACCGAGACCGAACACAACGCCATCGCGCTCGCCGAGACGCCGGTGTGGGACCGACTGACGGCCGCGCGCGCTTACGGCCTGCTCGCCACGGCCGGTGCCGCCGTGGGCCTGCCCGAAGGCCAGATGGGCAACTCCGAGGTGGGCCACATGACCATCGGTGCGGGACGGGTGATCCTGCAGGACCTGCCCCGCATCGATGACGCCGTGGCGGACGGCTCTCTCGCGCGCAAGCCCGCCCTCCTCTCGTTCATCCGGCGGCTGAAGGAGAGCGGCGACCGCTGCCACCTGATGGGGCTGGTCTCGCCGGGCGGCGTCCATTCGCATCAGGACCACATCGTGGCGCTCACGCGGATCGTGAGCGGCGCGGGCGTGCCCGTGGCGATCCATGCTTTCCTTGATGGCCGCGACGTGCCGCCGCGTTCGATCATCGACGACCTGCCCACGTTCGAGGCGGCTCTCGGTGATCTTCCGAACGTCCGGATCGCGACGGTCGCCGGCCGCTACTACGCCATGGATCGGGACCGACGCTGGGAACGGACCGCGCGGGCCTACGACGCCGTGGTCTCCGGAGAGGGCCGGCCAGCGACAAGCGCAATCGACGCCGTACGCGCGAGCTATGCGGAGGACATCGGCGACGAGTTCGTCGAGCCTGCCGTGATTGCCGGTTACGAAGGCATGGCCGACGGCGACGGCCTGATCATGGCCAACTTTCGCGCGGACCGCGCGCGCCAATTCATGACGGCGCTGCTCGATCCGGACTTCGACGGTTTCGAACGCGCCCGGCGCGTGCGCTTCGCGGCAACCTGCGGGATGTGCAGCTACTCGGAGAGCCTGGATCGGCTGGCCGGCACACTCTTCCCGCCCCTCGCGGTGACGGACCATCTGGGCGAGATCGTCTCACGCGCCGGGCTGCGGCAGCTACGGGTCGCCGAGACCGAGAAGTACGCCCACGTCACCTTCTTCCTCAACGGCGGCGAGGAGAAGGGGATGCCGGGGGAGGAACGAGAGCTCGTGCCCTCGCCCAGGGTCGCGACCTATGACCTGCAGCCCGAGATGTCGGCGGCGACGGTCACCGACCGCGTAGTGGAGGCGATCGCAGGCGGGCGTTTCGACCTGATCGTGGTGAACTACGCCAACACCGACATGGTGGGGCACAGCGGCAACCTCGACGCGGCGATGGCGGCCGTCGCGACGGTGGACCGCTGCCTGGGCCGGCTCGCCGGTGCCGTGGAGGAGGCGGGCGGCGCGCTGCTGATCACCGCCGATCACGGCAACGCCGAGCGGATGCGAGGGGCCGACGGCATGACCCCCCACACGGCCCACACCGACGGTCCCGTCCCCGCCGTGCTGGTCGGCGCGCCCGGCGTGGCGCTGGGAGACGGCGGGCTCTCCGATATCGCGCCGACCGTGCTCGAGCTCATGGGCCTGCCCGCGCCGGCGGCGATGACCGGGCGCTCGCTGGCTATGCCGGTCCCATCGGCGGGCGCGGCGCCGGCTAGGAATCGCCAGCCAGCACAGGCTCGATAGCGCGGCCCAGGCGGAGCAGGCGCTCCTCGTCGCCGGGCGGGGCCATCAGCATGAGCCCCACCGGCACACCGTTGCCGTCCCGCCCGCAGGGGAGCGTCAGCGCGCAGCACGCGAGGTAATTCGCGAGGCGCGTGTTGCGCAGGACCGCGACGTTGGCGGCCCTGTAGACCTCGAAGTCGGCTTCGAGGTCGGCGATGGGCGGCGGGCTGACCGCCACCGTGGGCATGATGAGAACGCCGTGCCGCCTGATCCGCGCGTGCAGGCGTTTCGCGATCTCGTCGAGCCCTTGTCTGGCCCGCGCGGCATCGGTGGCCGACATCTGGGCGCCGGAGCGGATGCGCTCCTGGATGGGCGTGTAGACCAGCTCGGACCGCGACTCGATCACGTCATACCAAAGCGCGTGGCATTCGGCGGCGTGGTAGGGGCCGAGGCGGCCGACCAGCGCCTCGGCCTCATCGAACTCGGGCACCGGCGTCTCGTCGATGGTGCAGCCGGCGGCGCGCAGGCGCTCGACCGCGCCGCGTGAGGCTGCCTCCACGTGGGGATCAAGCGAGCCCCAGACGACTGTGGTCGGGAGCGCGAAACGGGTGCGCGAAACCGTGGCGTCTTCGAGGTCGGGGGCCGGGCGGTTGCCGGCGCCGAAGCGCCCGTCGAGCACGGCGAATAGCGCGGCCGCATCAGCCACGTCGTGGGTCAGCGGGCCGACCGTGTCCATGCTGGTGCTGAGCCCCAGCGCGCCATCCAGCGGCAGCAGCCCAAAGCTCGTCTTGAGACCGACCAGGCCGTTCCACGCGGCGGGCACACGCACGGAGCCGCCGGTGTCCGAGCCGATGGCGGCGGCGGCGAGGCCGCGCGAGAGGGAGACCGCCGCGCCCGAAGAAGACCCGCCGGGCAGGCGGGCGACGGACTCGTCGAAGGGATTGGGCGGCGTGCCCAGCTTGGGGTTCAGGCCGAGGATGGAGAAGGCGAATTCGCTCTGGTTGGTCTTGCCGAGGCAGACCAGGCCCGCGCGGGTGGCGCGCGCCAGGACCGTTGCATCGCGCTGGGCGACGCGGTCCGCCAGAGCCGGCGTGCCGTGGCCGGTGACGTCGCCCGCGCTGTCGTAGAGGTCCTTCCACGAGATCGGCACGCCGTCCAGCGGCGATTGTCTGAGGCCGGTCTGGGCGCGCCGGTGGGCTCCGTCGGCCTCGGCGCGGGCGCGCTCGGCGGTGAGGCGCAGGTAGATCGCGCGGTCGCCGTCGGCGGCCTCGATTCGCTCGAGGAAGTACGCGGTCAGCGCGCGCGGATCGATAGCACCGCTCCCGATGCCTGCGCCGAGCGCCAGTGCGCTCATCCGATGCCAGTCACCGCCCATAGCCAAGTGCCTCCCGCCGCCGCCCTTTCCGCGCCCGCCTTTGTAGACCCTCCCACGGCCGTGCGACAGCCGACGCGGCGCTGCCGTCCCGGAGCGGCCGAAGGGTGGGCGGGCCTACTGCATTTCGGCTCGTCAGCTTTGCGCGCTTGCACCGTCTGCGGGGCCCTCGCTAAACTCATGTCAACAACCTGAATACGCGGTCGGCGCGGTGCTCCACCCGTCGGCTGTGTTGTGACCTTCGAACCACAAGCAATGGGAGGCGGCTCGATGGAGTGGTTTCATAAACGGAAGCAGACCAAGAAGCAGAAGTTCGACGAGGAGATCAAGGCCTCTGGCGGACTCGTCGATCCGCGGAACCCGTCGCGGCGGGGCTTCATGTCGATGGCCGGCACCGCAGCAATCGGTGCGATGGGCGTGGCCGGGGCCAACACCCTGGTCCAGCTGAACGGTGGCGCCAAGGCCGACGGCGAGCCGATCCCGGTCGGCGCCATGCTGCCCTATACCGGATGGGGCGCGGAGGATTCGCGCAACTTCGAGGCGGGCATCACCTTGGCGGTCGACGAGATCAACTCGTTCGGCGGCGTCCTCGGGCGGCCCATCGAGGTCCACTTCGAGGACACCAAGGAGATCACCGCCGAAACCGTGACCTCGGCCGCGCGGCGCCTGATCGACCGGCACGAGGTGCACGCCATCATCAACGGCTACAACACGTTGTCGGTGCGTGCCGAGTACGACACCGTCGCGGATGCGGGGATCCCCTACATCCACGACAACACCCAGTACGGCCACCAGTTTTCGGTCAAGGACAATTTTGACCGCTACTATTGCATCTTCCAGGACGACCCGTCCGAGTACTATTACGGCTCGGGCCTGATCTACTTCCTGGACGAGCTGGAGAAGCTCGGCAAGTGGAAGCGGCCCAATAACCAGTTCGTGCTCTTCTCGGGCAGCATCGACTATGCAATCACCATCGCAGCGGCGATCCGCGACACGGCGCCGCAGTTCGGTTGGGAACTCGCGATCGACGATGTCGTGACCCAGCCGGTCGACGACTGGGGCCCGGCGCTGGTGCGTGCGCGGGAGGTCGCCCCCGCCATCATCGCCGCGACCCACGGATTCCCGACCGATCAGACCGGCTTGGTCACCGGCTTCGCCGAGAACCCGACGAACAGCCTGGTCTACGTGCAGTACGCGCTGCAGCAGCGGGCCTTCCTCGATATCGTCAAGGAGACCGGCGAAGGCGTGTTCTGCTCGACCACGATCGGCACCCTGCAGGACGAGATCGGCAATGCCTTCTCGCGGAGGATTCGCGATCGCTGGGGTGAGGACATGACCCCGATGGTCGCGGGCCAAGTTTACGACTCTTACTATCTGTGGGCGATCGCGGCCGCCCGCGCAGGCGGCACGGGCGTGCCCTACGACGGCATCGAGCAGAACAAGAAAGTCTGCCACTTCCTCCGCGAATCGATCTATCGCGGCGTGGTAGGCACCATCCGCTTCATGTGGGGCCAGGCGGCGACGCCTTATCCGGCGGAGACCAACGACCCGTCGCTCGGCATGCCGACGATCATGATGCAGTGCCAGGATTGGACCAAGGACGTGGTCTTCGTCGGGCCGTCGCCTTACGACACGGCCGACTGGATGACCCCGCCGTGGACCACCGGCTAGACCCCATCACCCCGGAGGCATAAGAACAAGAGCCAGGATCACGGTCCAGCCGATGGCTTCTGGGGAACGCGTACCGCTGCTGGCGTGCCGTAACGTCTTCAAGTATTTCGGCGCGCTGGCGGCGGTGAACGACTTCGATCTCGACGTACACGCAGGCGACGTGGTTGGCATCGGCGGCCCGAACGGCGCCGGCAAGACCACGTTCCTCGACGTGATCTCGGGCATCAACCCGGCGACCAGCGGCGAGATCGAGTTGGAGGGGCGGGATATTTCGAAGGTCCGCCCCGACCTCATCTGCCATCGCGGCATGGCCCGTACCTTCCAGCTCAACGCAGGCTTCGATTCGCTCACGATTCGCCAGAACGTGCTGATCGGCTCGGCCTTCGGCCTCGGCGACCGCGGTGTGCCGGCGGTGACCTTCTCACGGGCGATGCGCGAGCGGGTCGATCGGGCGTTGGAGCTCTGCCGGCTTACCGACCGCGCGGAGGCAGTCGCGCGCGACGTGCCGGTGCTCGAGCGCAAGCTCCTGATGCTCGCAAGTGCGGTCGCAACCGACCCCAAGCTCCTGCTCATCGACGAGCCGGTGGGCGGTCTGAACCCGCACGAAGTCGACGACGTGATGGAGATCGTCCAAGGCCTCGCCGCCGAGGGCATGACGATCATCCTGATCGAGCATGTGATGCGCTTCCTGCTTCAGATTTCGACGCGGGTCGTCATCATGCATCACGGCGAGAAGATTTATGAGGGCAACACCCAGGGGCTGCTGAGCGACCGGCGCGTCGTCGAGGTCTATCTCGGCGAGGGCACAGCGGATCGCCTGCAGCACATGCTGGCAGACCGGGCGAGCGCCAATGGCTGAGCCGCTCCTCGCCGTTCAGAACCTACATGCGGGCTACGAAGGGCTGAGAGTCCTCAGGGACGTCTCCTTCGACGTGCCCGAAGGAGGGCTCATCACCCTCCTCGGCCCCAACGGGCACGGCAAGACCACACTGCTGCGGTGCATCGCCGGTCTCCTCAGGCCGAGCGCCGGCCGGATTGAGTTGGCGGGACGGCGGATCGAAGGCGCCGAGGCGGAGACCGTGGTCGGGCTCGGCGTCGTCCTGATCCCGCAGGGCGACATGCTCTTCCCGGACATGAGCGTCTACGACAATCTCAGGATGGGCGCCTACCTGCCCCGGGTGCGCAAGACATTCGAGCAGGATGTCGAGAATATCTACACGATCCTGCCCCGGCTGAAGGAGCGCACGACGCAGCTCGCGCGCACCCTCTCGGGCGGTGAGCGCCGGATGCTCGCCATCGGCCGCGGCCTGCTCTCGGGCGGGCGCATTCTGATGATCGACGAGCCCTCGTTGGGCTTGGCCCCAATCGTTATCGACCAAATCTACGAGATCATCTCCGACCTCAAGGCGTCGGGGCGCACGATCCTCCTGGTGGAGGAGAATGCGAGCCGGATCATCGACATCGCCGACCGCATCCATCTGCTCGACACGGGCCAGATCGTCTGGGCCGGCGACGGCGAGGAGCTGCATTCGAACCAGCAGATCCTCGAGACCTATCTCGGCGGCTGACGGCATCGGCGACGCACAGTGAACTTCTTTATCCAGATCATCGTGAGCGGCCTCACCTTCGGGGCCATGTATGCGCTGGCCGCAGTTGGGCTCGCCCTCGTTTGGGGCGCGTTTAACATGCTCAACATGAGCCACGGCATCATCATGACGCTCGGCGCCTATTTCGTGCTCGTCTGGGCCGAGGGGTGGGGATTCCCTCTCTGGTTCGCGGGCCCCTTCGCGTTCATCGCCGGCGGGCTCCTGGGCGTGGCGATCTATTTCGTCTCGGCGCACTGGATGCTGCGCCAGAAGAATTTCGAGGTGACGATCATCATCGCCACCTTCGGCCTCGGCATGGCGCTGGAAGCGGGTCTGATGAAGATCCTGCGCGAGTGGTTCCAGGCCTCGCCTTACTCGCAGCCGCTCTCCATGGGCGCCAATTCGTTCCTGGTCGGCGACGTCCCGGTCAGCTATCAGCGCATCATCATCTGGGCTGTGGCCGTGGTGCTCATCGTGCTCGTCGGGCTCTTCCTGACCCGCACCACCATGGGCCGCGCCATCCGCGCGACCGCGCAGAACCGCGACGCCGCGCGCCTGATGGGCGTCAAGGTCAAGCGGGTCTATGTCATGGTGCTCGCGCTCGCGAGCGCGCTCGCGGGCGTCGCCGGCATCATGCTGACCTCGTTCAAGGACATCGTGCCGCTGATGGGCCAGACGCCGATGCTGAAGGCATTCATCGTCATCGTGCTCGCCGGCCTCGGCAACTTGACCGGCGCGCTCTATGCCGCGCTTCTGATCGGCATGGTGGAGGCGGCGGTCAAGGTGCTCCTCGCCGACAAGTGGGGCTTCCTCGCCATGCTCGTCGTGGTGGTCATCGCGCTCATCTGGCGCCCCGCCGGGTTGTTCGGCAAGCACCAGATCGCACGGCAATGACGGCAGCACGATGAAGAGCCGCGACTACATCCTCTTCGCCATCCTGCTGGCGTTGGCGGCGGCGTTCCCCTTCATGGGGATCCCCCGCTACATCATCGCGAGCGCGCTCCTGCTCTTCTGCTACGCGACCGTGGTCAGCCAGTGGAACCTGGTGTTCGGCGTCGCCGGCATCTTCTCGCTGGCGCAGCTCGCGATCTTCTCCTTCGGCGCCTACACAACGGCGCTGATGGGCCGCTACCTGGACTGGAGCCTGTGGCCCACCTTCCCCGTGGCCGGTGCCGCCGGCGTCGTGTTCAGCATCTTCATCGGCCTCGCCTGCCTGAGAATGCGGGGCATCTATGTGGCGCTGCTGACACTCGCCATCTCGCAGACCATGTTTGTGCTGATCCAGACGGATTCGAACTGCAGCGCGCTCAACAAGGCGATCAATCCGTCGACCTGCGTCTCGTTCACCGGCGGCGCGCAGGGGCTCGGCGACTTCGGCACCTTCGGCTGGCGCGAGGTTCTGGGCGGGCGCAACTGGATGGTGGGCGACTACTACACGATGCTGGGCCTGCTGATCGTCGCACTCGTCTTTACCGTGGCGATGACCCAGAGCCGCATCGGGCTCGCCTTCAAGGCGCTGCGCGACAATGAGGAGCTGGCCACCTCGCGCGGCGTGAGCGTCTTCAAGTACCAGCTCATCGTCTTCGCCGCCTCGTCCTTCCTGACCGCCATGGCGGGCAGCTTCTACGCGGCGCACTTCGGCTCGGTCGGCTCCAACCTCGTGGCCTTCCCGCTCCTACTGTTCCTGATCTCGATGCTCGTGGTCGGCGGAATCGGGCGCACCTGGGGGCCGCTGCTCGGCGCAGGGCTGCTGATGGTCGCCGACGAGTTCTTCAAGGAGTTCTCCGACCTTAGGAACGTCGGCCTCGGGCTTGTGGTCCTGATCTTCATGATCTTCCTGCCGGAGGGTGTCGCCGGCGCGATCGAGTCGGTCAGCAAGTTCCTCCAGAGACAGGCGTTCGTCCGATACATCCAACGGCGATTGGCCGGGGCCCTGCGACGAGACTCGGCCGCGCCTGACTAGGCTCACCGCGGAACGGACGCGATGACGCGCCGACAGACCCGCGTATACCTCACCGCGACCTTTCTGACCTTGCTCCTGTGGGCAGGAGGAACAGTCGGCGCTGGAGCCGGCGACCCGCAAACGCCACGCTTCGTCGATGTCGCCGCCGCAGCCGGGGTGGAGCACGCCTATACCGGCGACTGGATGCACTACGTGGGCGGTGGCGTCGCCGCCTTCGACTGCGACCTCGACGATGACCCGGACCTTTTCTTCGCGGGCGGCGCCTCCCCGTCCGCGCTCTATCGCAACGACGGCAGCCCGGGTGCGCTTCGCTTCTCCGCGCTGGCCGACAGCGAACTCGTCGAGACCGGCGTAACCGGCGCCTATCCGCTGGATATCGACGGCGACGGCCACATGGACCTTGCCGTGCTGCGGCAGGGCGCCAACAGGCTCTACCTTGGGCTCGGCGACTGCCGCTTCGCCGACGCAGGCGAAGACTGGGGCGTTCCCGGCGGCGACGGCTGGACCACCGCCTTCAGCGCCACCTGGGAGGGAGACAACCGTCTGCCGACACTCGCCTTCGGCAACTACGTCGATCGCGACATTTGGGCAGCCATGAAAACGCCCTTCGGCGATTCGGCGACCGGCGCGGGACCGACCCTGGCGTGCCCGAACAATGTCCTGTTCCGCCCGGCCGAGTCCGATGCGGAGCGTTACGGGCCACCGGTGCGCCTCAGCCCCGGCCATTGCCCGCTCTCGATGCTGTTTTCCGACTGGAGCCGCGCGGGGCGCCCGGACCTGCGCGTCAGCAACGACCGCTTCTATCACGAGGACACCGGCGAGGAGCAGCTCTGGCACCTGGGCGCCGAACCCCGGCTCTACGGCCGCGCCGACGGCTGGCCGCGCCTCAGAATCTGGGGCATGGGGGTTGCCAGCCACGACCTCACCGGCGACGGGCTGCCTGACTACTTCCTCTCCAACATGGGGACGAACCGGCTGCGCACGCTCGCGCCCGGCAGCACCGGCGGGCCCGAGTTCCACGAGATCGCCTTCGAACATGGCGTGGAGGCCACGCGCCCCCATGCCGGGGACGACGAGCGGCCGTCGACGGCCTGGCATTCGCAGTTCGCCGACGTAAACAACGACGGCTGGATCGACCTCTTCGTCGCCAAGGGCAATGTGGAGGAGATGGAAGAGGCCGCGGCGGACGACCCGAACAACCTGCTCCTGGGCGGCCCCGACGGGTGGTTCCGCGAGGCCTCGGTGGAGGCGGGTGCTGCCAGCATGCGGCGGAGCCGCGGCGGCGCCGTGATCGACCTCGATCTCGACGGCTTGCTCGACATCGTCGTCGTGAACCGCATGGCCAACGTCGAGATCCTGCATAACCGGAGCCGGGCCAGCGGCCACTGGCTTCAGGTGATGCTGCGCCAGGATGAGGCCAACCGGAACGCCATCGGCGCCTGGATCGAGGTGCGTACCGCCAGCCGTACTCAGCGCCAAGAGGTGGTGGTCGGCGGCGGCCATGTCAGCGGGCAGGCCGGTTGGACCCACTTCGGCCTGGGCGCGGCAGAAGCCGTGGAGGTTCGGGTCCAATGGCCGGACGGGACCTGGAGCCCGTGGCGGCAAAGCGCCATCAATCGCTTCCTACTGATCGAGCGTGGGCGTAGAGTGGCTGCCTCGCGTCGGACCGGATGACGGCATGGACGACTGGATCGCCCGCAAGGACCTGATCGAGGCGTGGCGGCTGAAGGCGCTGTCGCGACGCTCTGACCTCCTCGGCTGGCTCCAGGTGCTGAGTCAGCTCGGCGCCGCAGGGATTATCGGTTACGCGATCCACGTGCTGTGGGGGAGTTGGTGGGTCGCACCGCTCTTCGTGGCCCAGGGCGTAATCCTTTGGGGCTACTGCTACGCGGGCCAGCACGAGCTCGGGCATTGGACGGTCTTCCGCAACCGGACCCTCAACGACGCCTTCGGCCACTTGGCGAGCTTCCCCCGCTTCTATGCCCACAGCTATCAGCGCTTCTTCCATTTCGCCCACCACCGACACACCAAGGTCGCCGGTCACGATCCGGAGCTCCTGGTCCAGAAGCCGTGGACGTTCATGGGCTATCTCAAATTCGTGTCCGGTCTGGCCCTATGGATCGCGCTGATCCGGAACGTCGTGGAGCACGCCTGCGGTCATGCGCCCGAGCCCTTTCTCAAGGAGAAGGAGCGGCGCATCGTGATCCGCGAAGCGCGGCTTTACATACTCGGCTATGCGGTCGTCGTCGCAATCTCGGTCTACTTCGAGAGCTGGGCGGCGTTGATCTGCGTGTGGGGGCCGATGGTGCTCACCACGTGCTTCTATCGCTTCTACGTGGCAGCCGAGCACCACGGCCTGCCCAACGGGCGCGGCGTGATCGGGAGCACGCGCACGACCCGTGCCGGGCCGATTCTGCGCTGGCTGATGTGGCAGATGCCCTACCACACCGAGCACCACCTCTTCCCCGGTGTGCCCTTTCACAAGCTGGGCGCGCTGAGCCGGGAGCTGCGCGAGCGGCCGGACTCCAAGCTCGCCGGGATCAACGAGGTGGCGCCCGGCTACATCGCCGTGAACCTCAAGCTCCTCGCCATGTTGTGGCGCGGCGAGGACCCCACCTTCCTGGCCGAAGCGGGGCGGGCGTAGCGAGCGGCAGGGAGGACCCCTTGTGAGCGGAACCGACACGGCAGTTGGCGTGCGCACCATTCACGCCGGCCATCAGCACATGACCTGGGACAATGCGCGCGCGCCGGCGGCCACGGTCGCGCCGGGGGAGACGGTCGCGTTCGAGGAGGTCGACGCGGTGTGCGGGCAGATTGCCCCGGACTCCACCGCAGACGCGATCGCCAACCTCGACTTCGACCGGGTCAACCCCATCGCCGGTCCGATCTACATGGACGGCGCCGAGCCCGGTGACACCATCAAGGCGACCCTGGTGGATCTCGCGCCCTCGGGTTGGGCTTGGACCGCGATCGTACCGGGCTTCGGCCTGCTGGCCGACGACTTCCCGGAACCCTCGCTCAACATCTGGTCCTACGACACGAGCTTCCGCGAACCCGCCGCCTATTCCAGCATCGCGCGGGTGCCGCTCAAGCCCTTCTGCGGCACCATCGGCCTCGCCCGCGCGGAGCCCGGCGGCTTCAGCACCGTGCCGCCCTACGAGAGCGGCGGCAACATGGACATCCGCGATCTTAGCATCGGCGTGGACCTCTACCTGCCGGTGCAGGTGCCGGGCGGGCTCTTCTCCATCGGCGACCCGCATTGCGCACAAGGAGACGGCGAGGTCTGCGGCACGGCGATCGAATCGCCGATGGCGCCGGTTGTCCGCCTCGACCTGATCAAGGGCGAAGGGCTGCGTTTCCCGCGCTTCGAGACGCCGGGCCCGGTCTCGCGCCATCTCGATGGCAAGGGCTACGAGGTCACCACGGGGATCGGTCCAGACCTGATGGAGGCGGCGCAGAACGCCGTGCGCGGCATGATCGACCGGCTCGGCGCCTCACGGGGCCTGAGTGCGGCGGAGGCCTACATGCTCTGCAGCGTGTGTGCGGACCTGCGCATCAGCGAGATCGTCGACCGGCCCAACTGGGTCGTTTCCTGTTATCTGCCGCGCATCGTCTTCGAGTAAGGGAGTCCGGCGCGGCCCGGGGATCTCAGCAAAGGGAGGAGCGAGATGAAGGTGGACGGCGCCTGCTTCTGCGGGCAAATCACCTACGAAGCGGAGCTCGACACGGACCGAATCCTCATCTGCAACTGCACGGATTGCCAGACGCTCTCGGGCTCGGCGTTCCGCACGGTCGCCTTCACCAAGGAGGACGCCTTCACCCTGCTCACCGGCGAGCTCAAGGTCTACGTCAAGGTCGCGGACAGCGGCAATCCCCGACAGCAGTCATTCTGCGGCAACTGCGGCTCGCCCATCTATGCGACCTCGGACCCGGCCGGACCCTTCTACGGCCTCCGTGTCGGCTCCATCAAACAGCGCGACCAACTGGTTCCGAGGGTCCACATCTACAACCGCTCGAAGCAACACTGGCTCGACCAGATTCCCTCGCTCCCCGCCATCGAGCAAATGCCCTAGCTCTGCGCCGCAGTCATCGACTCAACAGCGCCACGCCAGCCAGTGCCCGCGAGCTGCTAGGAACCACCGTGTCCGAGCCCGTCGTTTTCTATACCAACCCGATGTCGCGCGGGCAGATCGTGCGCTGGGCGCTGGAGGAGACCGGAGCCGCGTACGAGACCGTGATCGTCGAATACGGCGCCGACATGAAGGCGCCGGACTATCTGGCGATCAACCCGATGGGCAAGGTGCCGGCGATACGGCACGAAGGCCGGGTGGTCACCGAGGCAGCCGCCGTCTGTGCCTATCTCGCCGAGGCCTTTCCCGAAGCCGGTCTGGCGCCCACGGCGGAGGAGCGCGCTGCCTACTGGCGCTGGCTCTTCTTCGCCGCCGGGCCACTGGAATATGCGATTGCTTTCAGGTTCATGGGCCCGGAGGTGCAGGAGGAGCAGACTGCCAGGATCGGCTTCGGCACCTACGACGATGCGGTCGGCGCCGTCGATGACCTGCTCGAGCGGAACGACTACGTCTGCGGACGCCGTTTCACCATGGCCGACGTCTTCGTCGGCAGCCATATCGAATGGGGCCTCGAATTCGACACCTTGCCGAAGCGCCCGGCCTTCGAGGCCTATGCCGCGCGGATCGCGACGCGCGAGGCCCGCCAGCGCGCGCGGGAAATCGACCGAACCCTGATCGCCGAGCGGGAGGCCGCGAAGGCCTGAACCGAGCGAGCGGCGTTCGGTTCAGCGGGCGAAGCGCTCGTCGATCACCGCGAGCGAGGCGTCGAGCGCGTCCGTCGCGGTGTCGATCTCCTCTTGGGTGATCGTGAAGGGCGGGCCCACCTTGATCGTGTTGGGCGAGAAGCCGCCCAGGAAGACTCCGCGCTTTGCGTTCTCGGCCGCGACGATGACGTTGGGATGCGTGCCGAGATCGCCGGTAAAGGGAGAGTAGCGATCCTCGGGCACGATCGGCTCGCCGTTCCCGTCAACCAGATCGAGGGTGTAGAAGAGCCCGCGCCCCGACACACGGCCGACGCAGGGGTGCCCCTCGTTCAGCGCGTCGAGCCGCTCCTTGAGGTAGGCGCCGCGCTGGCGCACCTGCTGCATGATGTCGTTGGCGAGCATGTACTCGAGGTTGCCGACGATGGTGGCGCAGAGCAGCGGGTGGCCGTCCCACGTACTGCCGGTCCACCAGCGCGCCTTCTCGAAGTGATCGGCAATGGTCTTGCTCGCGATCACGGCGCCCACCGGCAGCGCCGAGCCGTTGATGCCCTTGCCGGCGGCCATCAGGTCCGGCTTCACCCCCGGCCAGTGCATGTAGCCGAACCATTCGCCGAGCCGCCCGAAGCCGGTGATCACCTCGTCGTCGATCCAGAGGAAGCCGTACTTGTCGCAGAGCGCGCGGAGCGCCGGCAGGTAATCCATGTGCGGAAGCGTACCGCCTGCGCCGAACATGGGCTCGCTGATGACGGCGGCGATGTTCTCGGGCCCCAGCGCGCGGACGATATGCTCCGTCGCCTCGAGCGAGGGCAGCGGCCCCTCGCCTGCCCAGTCCTCGTGCTCCGGCGGCGGGATCGGGATGTAGCCGTGCGGCGGGAAGCCCGGCACGTCGGTGACGTCCGCGAAGCCGCCCTCAGTCGAGATGTTGTTGCGGTAGCCGCGCATCATGGTGGGCCCCACGGTCATGCCGTGGAAGGAGTGAGCCTGGGTCAGGATGACGCTGCGCCCGGTGTAGAGCCGCGCCATCATGATGCAGCTGTCGACCGCCTCGGTGCCGGAAGGCAGGATGCGGAGCCTGCCGGCCCAGCCCTCCAGCCCGAGGATGTCCGCGATCACGAGCTTCGCAGCACGGGCGCGATACTCGTTCGCCATGGTGTAGGTGACGTGGCCGTAGCGCTCCATCGCCTCGGCCAGCGCGCCGTGGATCGCCGGGTGCCGGTGGCCCAGGTTGTCCGAGATCAGCTGGCTCATGAAGTCGAGCAGCCGCGTGCCGTCGGCCAACGTGAGATAGTTGCCGTCGGTGCTGTCGACCGCCGTGATGCTGAGCTCGTCCTCGGCCTGGAGGCCGTGCAGGTAATAGGCCCGGTCCCAGCGCTCGAGCTCCTTCCAATCGCGTGCCATGACGTCACTCCCCGAAGCCGGTCACGGAATGCGGTCAGGTTAACCCACCCGCGTGCATCGCCCTACCCGTCCCGCCAGTTTGACGGCGCGGGCTGCCTCCCCGGGACGCCGTCCCCTCACTTCAACCCTAGTCTCTCGGCCGCTTGGGCAAGTGTGGAGAACGCTAAGGCGCCTTGGTGTGCGGACGGTCGCGGATCAGTGAAATCTGGCTTCATATCCGGCCGCGATGAGTGATACGTGCGCGTCGAGGGGCGGGCGAATTTCGAAGGCTCGCGGCTCTCGCGCGAAGTTCCACAGCCGTAGAAGACACCACTCGGCAGGTCGGCGTTCCGCCACAGCAAGCTCGTTCCGAGTAATGAAAAAGGGGGTTCGCTCCCATCCGTTAGTCGTCTTGACCTCGATTAGCCGGTTCTGGCCTTCGGTCGAAAAGCTTGCAACGTCGTATCCGGCACCGTCGCCATCTTCCTCCGACACCCATCTGACGCGCTTCGCCAAGTCGGAACGGCCAAGGCCACTGAGGGTTGCCTTCTCATGGCTGACCACGAGTTCCTCACCGGCACGCCCAAGAGCCCGGTTACGCTCGTCTCGCCCCGCCACGTCGAACTTCCGCGCGATGGACAGCATCCGCTCAAGTTCGTCAGGTGGGGGGCTGTTTCTGAGCGTAGGAGGAGTTTCAATTTCGAGTACGGCTGCGTCTTCCAGCCGGGGTGACTTCCTACGGACAGGCGAGTTGTGTCTCTGATTCTTGTGCAGCCAACGCGCGACGGCATCCGCAAGGGAGGCTTGGAAGTTGAACGCGGGCTTGTAGCCGGGAATCCAACTCTCCCCGAATCCCTTTAGGACGGCGCTGATATTTTGATGTTTGTACTCGATGGATCCCTGCCCGCGGGCGATCTGGGTTTGCAGCCGTCGGTTGTGTTCGGACTTGCTGTATGGATGCCCTGCAAGGTCGGCCGCTAGCATCGCGAAATAGTCCGCGACGATGATGTCGTTCTCCGCGTCGGTCCAGGGGCCACTGGGCATGCCGGCCAGGCTAACACCGGTAAGAATGGCGGTCACCGGCAAGACGATCGCAGCCTTCACGCAATGCCCGACTTCAGTTTAGTGGGTGGCACTCGCACCCGCCCGCCGGTTTGACCCGAGGGGCCCGCTGCCTATCATGCGCGCCGTCCGGGCGCGGCCCGCAGCAAAGCGATAGGGAGATGAAGGAATGGCGAAGGGTAAGGCGGTCGTCGTCGGCGGCCTCGGTATGATCGGGCGCAACATCATCCAGGCTCTCGAGGCCGAAGGCGGATGGGAGATCGTCGGGCTGTCGCGGCGGCCGGCGAATTTCGAGACCAAGGCCACCTTCATCTCCGTCGACCTGCTGGACAACGCGCAGGCCAGGGAGAAGCTCTCCGGCCTCACCGACGTCACCCATATCTTCTACGCGGGCCTCTCAGGCGGCGTCGAGGCGGAGAACGTCGAGGGCAACCTCGCGCTCGTGGTCAACTCGGTCGGCACGATCGAGCCGAACTCGCCCACGCTGGAGCGCGTGATCCTGGTGCAGGGCGGCAAGTACTACGGCGTCCACCTCGGCCCGCACAAGACGCCCTCCAAGGAGACCGACCCGCGCCACCTGCCACCCAACTTCTACTACAACCAGCAGGACTTCATCACCGAGCTGCAGGAGGGGAAGTCCTGGTACTACACCATGCTGAGGCCCGAGGCGGTGGTGGGCTTCGCCGAGGGCATCCCGCTCAACACCGCCTCGCTGGTCGCGGTCTACGCCACCGTGTGCAGGGAGATGGACGTGCCCCTCAACTACCCGGGGCCGGAGGCGGCGTTCACGGCCTTCAACAAGTTCGTCGATGCCAGGCTGCTTGGGCGCTGCGCCGCCTGGGCCGCCCAGAATCCCGCCTGCGCCGGCGAAGCCTTCAACGTGACCAACGCCTCGGGCATGCGCTGGTGCAACCTCTGGCCGATGTTCACCGAGTATTTCGGCTGCCGGCCGGGCGTGCTGGTGCCGATGAGCCTCGCGGACTTCATGGCGGACAAGGGCCCGGTCTGGGACGAGATCGCGCGCAAGCATCAGCTCAAGACGATGGCCTTCTCCGACCTCGGCGACTGGGGCTTCGCCGACTGGAACTTCGGCCGCACCTGGGACACCATCCTCGAAGACACCAAGCGCCTGCAGTACGGCTTCACCGAAGCCATCGACACCGACCAGAACTTCATCGAGATCTTCGACGACATGCGCGCCGCGCGGGTCATCCCCGCAGGCTAAGAGAGGGTGTAGGCACGGAGCGGGGCCACCCCTCCTCCCGGGCCGTAGGCCCGGACGGCGCGACTGCGTCGCGCGTCCACGCGCGCGGACCGCACGATCGAGCGGAGTGAGCGCCCGGCGCTTGAGGGAAATGAATGAGTAGGAGGAGCGGGGCTAAGACCCCGCCTCGCTCACCCTTTGAAGCGGGGCTCCGGTAGCCCGGTGCAGCCCGTACCGGTGACGGCGAAGATGCTGCCGGCCTGCTCCTGATCCGCGAGCACGTCGTCGCTCAGGTTCACGCGGGCGCCGGTCACGTAGAGCACGTCTAGGTTCGCGCCGCCGAACATCGGGCAGGTGACCTGCTGGAAGGGCATCTCGATCGTCCGGTCCAGCGTGCCGTCCGGCGCGAAGCGGGCGACGCACCAGCCGTTCCAGCGCGCGTTCCAGACGTAGCCTTCGGCATCGACGGTGGAGCCGTCGGGGATGCCCGGCGCAACACCGGGCCCGACGAAGACCCGCTTGTTGGAGATCGTGCCGGTGGCGGTGTCGAGGTCGTAGGCCCAGATCACGTCCTGGTCGAGATCGGCGTAGTACATGACATCGCCGGCCGGGCTAAAGGCAATCGAGTTGGAGACCACGATACCGGTCTCGGTCGTGTGCAGGCTGAGGTCGTGGTCGAGCCGATAGAGCGAGCCGAGCGGGCGGCCCGTCATCGTGTCGTCCATGCTGCCGGCCCAGAAGCGGCCCTGCCGGTCGCAGCGGCCGTCGTTCATGCGGCTCTCGGGCTGGTCGGTCTCGACCTCGTGGATGGTCTCGACCGCGCCGGTCGCGGGGTCGAAGAAGCGGAAGCCGCCGTAGAAGGCGACCACCATGCCGCCCTGCTCGCGCAGCACTAGCGAGCCCGGCTGCTCGTCCACCGGTACTTGCTTGTAGTCGCCAGTGCCCGGCGTGAACCAGCTGATCGACTGGCCCTTGATGTCGAGCCAGTAAAGGCGCTGGTCGATGGGGCACCAGACCGGGCTCTCGCCGAGCTGGTCCCGGCAATCGACCACGCATGCGACCTCTGCCATTGATGTTTCTCCCGATGAGTTGCCGCGTCGCGTGGCGGCAGGTTGGGGTAAGGCGGGAATTAGCCGCGGAAGCGGGGTTCGGGCAAGCCGGTGCAGCCGGTGCCGGTGACCGCGTAGACCCCGCCGGCCTGCTCCTGGCCCACGAGCTCGTCCCCGCTCAACCTGAAGCGGGAGGTGGTGACGTAGAGCACGTCGAGGTCGGGGCCGCCGAACATCGGGCAGGTGATCAGCTGCAAAGGGATCTCGACGGTGCGGTCGAGCGTGCCGTCCGGCGCGAAGCGGGCGAGGCACCAGCCCTTCCAGCGCGCGCTCCAGACGTAGCCCTCGGCATCCACGGTGGAGCCGTCGGGCAGGCCGGGCGCGGAGCCCGGGCCGGCGAAGACGCGCTTGTTGGAGATCGCGCCTGTCGCGGTGTCGAGGTCGTAGGCCCAGATCACATCCTGGCCAAGGTCGCCGAAGTACATGACATCGCCTTCGGGGCTGAAGGCGAGAGCGTTGGAGACGATGATGCCGGAGTCGGCTTTGTGCAGGCCGAGGTCGTGGTCGAGGCGGTAGAGGGAGCCGACCGCGCGGCCGGTCATGGCGTTGTCCATGCTGCCGGCCCAGAAGCGGCCCTGCCGGTCGCAGCGGCCGTCGTTCAAGCGGCTGTCGGCTACGTCCGCGTCCACCTTGTGGATGGTCTCCACCGCGCCGGTCTCCGGATCGAAGAAGCGGAAGCCGCCGAAGAAGGCGACCACCATGCCGCCCCGCTCGCGCAGCACTAGCGCGCCTGGCTGCTCCTCAACCGGCACCTGCATGTATTCGCCTGTCGCCGGCGTGAACCAACTGATCGACTGGCCCTTGATGTCGAGCCAGTAGAGGCGCTGATCGACGGGGCACCAGATCGGACTCTCGCCGAGCAGGTCGCGGCAGTCGACCACACATGCGACCTCGACCGTCATTCCCGCTCCCGATGAGTTGCCGCCCGGACGGCGCGGCCGGAACGCCGCATCGCGGCGGCAGCAGGCCGGGCTGGTGGGCGCTGCTGGATTTGAACCAGCGACCCCCGCCGTGTGAAGACGGTGCTCTCCCGCTGAGCTAAGCGCCCGCCCGGCAGGGGATTAGAAGAATCGTGCCCGCCCCTGTCAAGGCGCCGCGACGCGCCCGTGCGAAATCTAGTCGTAAAGCACGATGCAGCGCACCTCGATGCTCCAGCGATCGGGGGCGTCCGGCGGTGCCATCCGGTCCTCGAAGGCGGTGTGGAAGCTGAAGGTGCAGGGCGTGGCAGGGCTCGCTGCGTCCGCCTCCCCGCCTGCAGTGCGCGCCATGCCGCCTGCCGAATCCCACTGCTTGATCAGCAACGCCTCGTCGCGGGTGAGCGCGGGGTAGAAGTACCAGCGATGGTCGTCGGCATGCTTCGCAAAGTAGTTCTCGCCGATCCGGTCCGCGTAGTGAATCTCGAACACGACCAGATCGTCCGGATGCACGCTGACCGCATCGCAGAGCGCGAGCGGATAGGTCGCGACCGGCTGCTCCACGATGTTGCGCCAGAGATTGATGAGCGCGAAGCGGCCCGAGTCGAGAGCGCGCGCCACGTCCGCCTCGTCCAGCAGCGTTTCGCCGTCAGCGAGCTGCGAGCGATACGTGTCGTTGACGGTCGGTGGATTGGCCAGATCGCGCATGCGCTGCGGGCCGCTGGTCAGCGTGTAATCGCCGTGCACGATCTGCGCCGGGCGCTGCACCTCCTGCCCACCAGCAATGCGACGGCCGCTCAGCTTGCCGGAGGCCGAGCGCACGTTGTGGTCGAAGGCCTTGACGATGCGCGCGCCGGCGTGCTCCCGGACGATGTCGGCACAGTGCGGGTAGTAGCGGCGCACGACCTGCTCGTGATCCAGAAAGTCGATCTCGAGGCTTGCCAGCGGCCGCTGGAGCATCTCGAAGCCGTTGGCTTCGAGGGTGCGGCGCTCGGGCTCCGCCAGGCCGCGCGCGTCGTGAATCGGCATCTGCCGCTTGTCCACGTCGGCGCCGACCCAGGGGGTGTCAGTGCCTTCGGTGTTCCGGTGCACGAACACCTTGCCGTTGCGGTAGAGCGAGGTCTCGACCGACGCCGCAAGGTAGGTCACTGCCCCGGTACGCACCGCGTCGGTCTGTGCTTGTTTCGCCACGTTCATGGGGGATCCTTATGCAAGCCAGCGCGCGAGATTAGCACGCACGAAATCGTTGTCGGTGAGGTGGGGGTAGGCCGCCGTGACCCGGTCGATCTCGGCCGCCTGGCCGGGGCTGAGACCCTCCTCGGGGTCGAGGCACCAGATGCCGCGCATCAGCCCCTGGCGGCGCAGCACCTCGTGGCAGCCCGCGATGCAGCCCCGGAAGTCGTTGGCGACGTCGAAGAGCGCGGCGTTGCAGTCGGTGATCTGGGAGTCGAGCGCGAGGAAGTCCGGTGCGATCGCCCCGGCCTCCACCGCCGCGTGGGCGCGATCCAGCGTTTCCACCGCCCGCTTGACCCAGACGCTCCAGTGGCCGAGCAGCCCGCCCTTGATGCGCACCATGACCGCGTCTGCACCGCGCATGAGGCGCCAGGGCGTGACCAGGTCGAGCAGGATGTGATCGTCGTTGCCGGTGTAGAGGGTCACGCGATCCTCTGCGCCGGCCTCGACGACGCCCCGCACCACGTCCAAGGTGCGGTAGCGGTTGAAGGGCGCGATCTTGATCGCCACCACGTTCTCCAGCGCGGCGAGGCGGCGCCAGAAGGAGGGCCCGAGCACGACCCCGCCCACCGCCGGCTGCAGGTAGAAGCCGACGAGGGGGATGCGCTCGGCGAGCCGGGCGCAATGCTCAAGCCGCTCGCCTTCGCTTGCGCCGGCGAAGGCGGCGAGACTCACCATCCCGGCGTGATAGCCGAGGCCGAGCGCGATGTCCGCTTCGGCCAGCGCCTGCTCCGTCCGCCCGACGAGGCCCGCGATCCGCACCAGCGGACGGTCGGTCCAGGCATCCGCCGTTTCGGCGGCGAGTTGCAGCACCGGCTCGTAGAGTCCCGCGTCCCTGATCGCGAACTGCGTGGTGTGGACACCGACCGCGAGCCCGCCGGCGCCGGCATCGATGTAGTAGCGGGAAAGCGCCCGCTGCCGCTCGGCATCCAGCCGGCGCGCGGAGTCGAGGGCGAGCGGATGCGCCGGGATCACGACGCCCCTAGCGAGCGTCGCCCGCACCGGCGCCGGCACGTCGCCCCAGGCGAGGTTCACGATTCCGCCGGCGCTTGGAACACGCCGTCCCTCACCTCGTACTGGGTGGGCTTGGCGAGGCTCGGCATGTCGCGCGCCACCCAGTCCGCCGCCCAGTCGACCATGCGCCCAAGCGGCACGCGCGGATAGCCGAAGAGAGCGAAGGCGCGCTCGGCGTTGGTGAGCCAGCCGGATGGCGCCTCCTCGCCTGCGAACACGGGCTCCTTGCCCAGCCGCTCGCCGAAGGCCGCCGCCAGCGCGCGGATGCTCACGGTCTCGGGCCCGCTCACGTTGAGCGGCGCAGCCGGCACGGCGCAGTGCTCGAAGCAGCGCAGCGCCATGGCGTTGGCGTCCCCCTGCCAGATGACGTTGACGTGGCCGGAGGTGAGGTCGATGGGCTCCCCGTCCCGCACCTTGCGGGCCACGTCGTGCAGCACGCCGTAGCGCATATCGATCGCGTAGTTGAGCCGCACCAGGCACCCGGGCGTGCCGTGACGGCGCGAGAAGTGCTGGATCAGGCGCTCGCGGCCGACGCAGGAGTTGGCGTACTCGCCGGGGGGCGGCGTGGGCGGCGTCTCCTCGGTTGCGCCCTGGTGGCGGACATCGACGAATGGATAGACACAGCCGGTGGAGAACGCGACGATCCGCGATTGGTGGAAGGTCTCGGCAACGATGGCGGGCACGTGGGCGTTCATCGCCCAGGTCAGGGTGTCGTCGCCCACTGCGCCGAACTTGCGGCCGGCCATGAACACGACGTTGGGGAGCCGCGGCAGGGCGGCCACCGCATCGCGATCGAGCAGGTCGCACGGGATGGCCTCCACCCCCCGGGCAGAGAGCTTGTCGCGCACGCGTGGGTCGCTGAAGCGGGCGACGCCGATGACGCGCTTCTCCGGCGCGGCGCGCTTGGCAAGGCGGGCGAGCGTCGGCCCCATCTTGCCGCCGACGCCGAGCACGATGATGTCGCCGTCGACACGCGCTAGAGACTGGCGCAGCGCCTCGTCCGGCGTCGTCATCAGGTCTTCGAGCGCGGCCTCATCGGCGATGCGCTCGGGCCACTCCGGCGCGCCGTTCATGACGTAAGCTCGGGGCGGCGGTCCGCGCGGTAGGTCGCGATCGCGCGCCAGCGGTCGAGGTCCTCCTGCGCGATGTCGATCCGCGCCACGGCCAGCCCCTCCCCTTCGGTGAGCGCGGCGAGGATCTTGCCGGAAGGGCCGGCGATGCAGGAGTGGCCGAGGCTGGTGAAGGAGAGACCGGGGGCCAGCTCCTCGACGCCGACGCGGTTGGCCATGGCGACGAAGGTGCCGTTCTCCAGCGCCCGGGTGGCCGCAAGAGCTTGGGTCACTGGCCCGCTCCAGCCCCAGGTCTCGCGCTGGTAGGCGTCGGCGATCCAGTTGGTGCTGTTGACGATGAGATCAGCGCCGAGATCGGCCAAGCGCCGCACGTAGTCCGCGAAGATGAAGTCGTAGCAGACCGTCATCCCGACCTTGCCGAGCGGGGTCTCCACCACCTGCACCTCGTCGCCGGCGCGGCAGCTCTCGCGCTCGCTCGCGAAGAGGTGCGCCTTGTCGTAGACCGCGAGGCATTGCCCGTCGGGCCCAAACAGGAGCTGCGAATCGTAGATGCCGCCGTCGCGCTGCGTATACGCGCCGACGGCCATGGTGAGCCCATTCTCCCGCGCGAGTTCACCGAGTCGCTGCGCGCTCGGTCCATCGGGCGGCTCGGCCAGCTCGACGAGCCGGTCGCCCAGGAAGTAACCGGTGGTGGCGCATTCGGGGAAGACCACGAGGTCGACATGCTGGATCGCGGCCTCGCCGGCGAAGCGGGCGATGGTCGCGAGGTTCCCTTCCGTGTCCCCGGTGGCGCAGTCCATCTGCACCACGGCCAGCGTCCAGGCCACGCCGCTCATGCTGCCTCCCCCGCTTCGCCGCTCCCGACCGCCGCGCGACTGGCTCCGCTAGTTCCTGAGCGGCTTGCCGGTCTCCAGCATGTGCTCCATGCGGGCGATGGTGCCGGGCGTGCGGATGAGCGCGAGCAGCGCCTCGCACTCCAGCTCGGAGAGGCGGTCCTCCGGGACCTCCCGAACCGCGTCGGTTTCGCCGCCGGTGAGCACGTTGCCGAGGTGCTCCACCACCACCAGGTCGTGGGCCGTCGCCTTGCGGGTCTTGGCGAGCCCCCTGACCGCCATCTTGAGCGCGACGCGCCCGGTCTTGCCGGGGAGCTTGACCGTGGCGGGCTCTGGCGGGGTGTAGCCCTCCGCCAGCGCCAGCGCCCTGGCCTTGGCGTCGGCCAGCAGCCGGTCGCGGTTGGCGCTGATGCCGTCGCCCTCGCGCAGGAACCCGAGCGAGCGCGCCTGTTTGGCTGAGCGCGAGACCTTGGCGAGGCCGATGGTCTCGAACACCTTGGAGATCGCCGGCATCGCACCGCCGAAACCCCGGCCGGCGGTGAGCCCGCGCAGCATCATCTCCTTGCAGCCGCCCCATCCGGGCACGAGCCCGACGCCGGCCTCGACCAGGCCCATGTAGCTCTCGGCATGGGCCTGCACCGCATCGCAGTGCAGCAGGACCTCGCAGCCGCCGCCGAGCGCCATGCCCGACGGTGCGCCCACCACGGGGAAAGGCGCGAACTTGAGGCCCCTGAAGGCGGCCTGCCCCTGCTTGACCGTCTCCTCGATCATCGGCCAGGCGCCGACGTTCACGACGAAGAGCGCGAGGCCAAGGTTCATGCCAACGGAGAAGTTGCTGCCCTCGTTATGGATGACCAGCGCCTTCATCCCGCCGCCCACGATCTCCAGCGACTGCTCGACCAGCGCCATGATCTCGGTATCGAGAGCGTTCATCTTGGAGTGGAATTCGAGGCAGGCGACGCCGTCGCCGATATCCCAGAGGCTCGCCGAGCCGTTGCGGGCGAGCGGTTTGGTGCTGCGCTTGATGTCGGAGAGGAGCAGCACCCCTTCCGGCCTCGTGAGCGGCACGTACTTGCCGCTACCGGCGAGATGGTCCGCGCGGCCGTCGGCGATCCGATAGAAGCCGTCGGCCTCCGCCGCCGCCCGCAGCAGAGGCGGTACCTCCCTGCCCTCTTCGGAAAGCTTGTCGGCAAACCAGCCGGCACCGACCTCGTCGATCAGCTCGAAGGGCCCGCGCTTCCAGTTGTATCCAAGGCGCATGGCGCGATCGACCGCCTCGACATCGTCGGCGATCTCCGGCACCAGGCCGGCGGTATAGGCGAGCGTGGCCGACATCACCTGCCAGGCGTAGGTGCCGGTCTTGTCGGGGTGCTCGAAGAGCGCGCGGAGCGAGCGGCCGGCCTGCTCGATGCTCTCCAGCCGCGGGCGCTGGGCGGGCCCGTACTCGCCGGTGGCGAGGTCGCGCACCTCTTTCTCTTTATTCTCCGAGTCGGGCTTCAGCCTGTAGAAGCCGCCCTTGCCCTTGCGGCCGATATAGCCGCTCTCAATCATCTCCTTGATGAATTCGGGCTCGTCGTAGACCGCGTGAAAGGCATCGCTCGCCGGCAGCGCGTCCCGCAGGCTGCGGCCGACCAGGGGCATCAGGTCGAGGCCGACCAGGTCGATCAGGCCGAACACGCCGGTCTTGGGCACGCCGATGGGGCGGCCCAGCACGGCGTCCGCCTCCTCCACCGTCACCCCCTTCTCGACCGCCGCACGCACGGCGGCGACAAGCCAGTAGGTGCCGATCCGGTTGGCGATGAAGCCCGGCGTGTCGTTGCAGGGCACGACGCCCTTGCCGAGCTTGCGGTCGGCGAAGTCGCAGACCGCCGCCACCGCATCCGCCCGGCTCTCGGGCCCCGCGACCACTTCCAGCAGCCGCATGTAGCGCGGCGGGTTGAAGAAGTGGGTGATGAGGAAGTCCCGCGCGAACGCCTCCGGCAAGCCGTCGAGCAGCATGCTGGAGGGAATGGTCGAGGTGTTGGAGGAGACGATCGATCCCTTCTTCCGAACGGCATCGATCTTGCGGTAGATGGCCTGCTTAGCGTCGACCTTTTCGATCACCGCCTCGACGATCCAGTCCGCATCGCCAAGCAGGTGCAGGTGATCCTCGATATTGCCGGTGGTAATGCGCTTGGCGTCAGACTTCGCCATGAAGGGCGCGGGATCGGTCTTGAGCATCCGCGCCACCGAACCCTCGGCGAGCGCGTTCCGGTTGCCGCCGCCCTCCGGCACGATATCGAGCAGCACCACGTCATGGCCGGCATTGGCGATGTGGGCGGCGATGCCGCCGCCCATCAGACCCGCCCCGATGACGGCGGCCTTCTGGATCGCCATCAGGCGGCCTCGAGCACGGTGGAGATACCCTGTCCGCCGCCGATGCACTGGGTGGCGAGCGCGTAGCGCTTGTTCTCGCGGCGGAGGATCTGCGCGGCCTTGCCCGTGATCCGCGCGCCGGTGGCGCCGAGCGGGTGGCCGATGGCAATGGCGCCGCCGTCGATGTTCATGCGCTCCAGGTCGATGGAGAGCTCGCGCACGCAAGCAAGCGCTTGCACCGCGAAGGCCTCGTTGAGCTCGATCACGTCGACGTCGGACATCTTGAGTCCGGCGCGCGCCAGCGCCTTCTCCGACGAGACCACCGGGCCGTAGCCCATGATCTCCGGCGCGCACCCGGCCACAGCGATCGACTTGATACGGGCGAGCACGGAGAGGCCGTTGCGCGCGGCGTACTCCTCGGTGCAGACCAGCACGGCGGCGGCGCCGTCGGTCAGCGGCGACGAGGTGCCGGCGGTCACCGTGCCCTCGGCGTCGAACGCGGGCTCGAGCCCGGACAGGATCTCGGCAGAGGTGCCGGGGCGGATGCAGCCGTCGCGCTCGACCCTGCCGTCGCCGGTCTCGACCGCGATCACCTCGCCCTCGTACTTGCCGTCATCCCACGCGGCAGCGGCGCGGGCGTGACTTGCGACCGCGAGCGCCTCCTGTTCCTCGCGGGTGATCTGGTACTTGCGGGCGAGGTTCTCGGCGGTCTCGCCCATGGAGATGTAGGCGCCCTCGTTCTTCTCGTAGAGGTCGGGATTGGGCGCCGGGCTAAAGCCGCCCATGGGCACGCGGCTCATGGATTCCACGCCGGCGCAGATGAAGGCCTCGCCGGCGTCCATGCGGACCGCGCCGGCGGCGATGTGGATCGCCTGCATCGACGAGCCGCAGAAGCGGTTGACGGTGGCGCCGGCAACCGAGATCGGAAGCTCCGCGATCAGCGCCACGATGCGGCCCAGGTTGAAGCCCTGCTCGCCCTCGGGGAAGGCGCAGCCGATGATCAGGTCCTCGATCTCGGCGGGATCGACGCCGGTCTGGGCAAGCAGGCCCTGCACGACCTCGGCGGCGAGATCGTCCGGGCGCTTCTCGACCAGCGCGCCCTTGTGGGCGAAGTGAAAGGGCGAGCGGACGTAGCCGGCAATGACGGCGTTATTCATGGGCTGGGGCCTCTTGCTTTGTCAGATGCTATGTGTGGCGGCGCCGGGCCGCCTTCAACCGGAGCCGGCGGCAGCCGCGCCCTGCTTGGCGGCCTCTTCGGCCACCAGTTCCTTCTTGGAGAGCTTGCCGATGATCGTCTTCGGCAGCTCGTCGCGGAATTCGATCTGCTTGGGCATCTCGATGGGCGACAGCTTGTCCTTGAGGAAGTCCGTCAGCGCCTCGGCCGTGAGACTCTCGCCGTCCTTGAGGCGGACGAAGGCCTTGACGGTCTGCTGGCGGCGGGCGTCGTCGACGCCGATCACCGTCACCTCCAGCACCGACGGGTGCTTGTAGATCGCCTCCTCCACATGGCGCGGATAGACGTTGTAGCCGCCGGCGATGATGACCTCCTTGAGCCGGTCGATGAGATAGACGTAGCCATCCTCGTCGATGCGGCCGACATCGCCGGTGTGGAAGCGCCCGCCGGCGAAGGCGCGTTTGTTCTCCTCGTCGCGCTTCCAGTAGCCCTTCATCACCTGCGGGCCGGAGATGCAGATCTCGCCGATCTCGCCTTGGGGCAGCACCTTCTCCGGATCGTCGACGGAGCAGATGTCGACCACCGTGCCGGGCACCGGCACGCCGAGCGAGCCTTCGCGGCTGCCGCCGGGCGTGGTCGGGTTGCAGGTCGCGATCGGCGCGGTCTCGCTCAGGCCGTAGCCTTCCACCAGCGTGCAGCCGGAGATTTCCTGGAACTTCTCCTGCACTTCCCGCGGCAGCGAGGCGCCGCCCGAGAGGCAGAGCTTGATGGAGGAGAGATCGTACTTGCCCGCCGCGACGTCGGGATGGCCGTTGATGGCGATGTAGATCGTCGGCACGGCGGGGAAGAAGGTCGGCCGCTTCTTGTCGATGACCTTGAGCACGGTGTCGAGCTCGAAGCGCGGCAGCAGGATCATCTTGGCGCCGATCTTGATGCTGAAGTTCATCACCACGGCCATGGCGAAGACGTGGAAGAGCGGCAGCACGCCGATCATCACCTCGGAGCCTTCGTCGGCGGCGGGCATCATCATCGCCCCCTGCGCGACATTCGCGCTCAGGTTGCCGTGGGTCAGCATCGCGCCCTTCGAGGTACCGGTGGTGCCGCCGGTGTACTGCAGCACCGCGATGTCGTCTTCGACCTCAACCTCGATCGGCGTCGGCCTGCCGGCGTTGTCGGTCAGCTTGCGGAAGAACACATGGCGGTCATCGCGCGGGATCTTGGCGATCTCGCTGCGCTTGACCAGGGGGAAGAGCAGTTTCTTGAGGCCCGGCAGCATGTCCGCCATGGGGCAGATCACCAGATGGGTGAGCCGCGTCTGGTCGAGTGCGATGCGGGCCTTGTCATAGAGGATCGAGAGATCGAGAGTGACCAGGATGTCGGTCTCCGAATCCTCGATCTGGCTCTTGATCTCCTCGATGGCGTAGAGCGGGTTGACGTTGACCACCGTCCCGCCGGCCTTCAGCACACCGTAATAGACGGCGACGAAGTTCGTGCAGTTGGGCAGGAGGATGCCGACCTTGGTGCCCTTGCGGACGCCGAGCTTCTGGAAGCCCTCGGCCGCCCGATTCGCCATATCGCCGAGCTCCCGATAGGTCGTGACTCGGTCCATGAAGTCGATCGCGGGGCGGTCTCCGAAGCGGGCAACCGCATCGTCGAGCAACCGCTGCAACGGCGCCTTCGGCAGCGGCGCGTTCCAGTCGACATTGTCGGGATAGGACTTTTCCCAGGGATGGGCACTGACCTGCGCTTCGCTCTCCGCCATGCGCTCCGCTCCTTCTGCCCGGGATTCGCGGCCCCGCTCCGCCCTGTCCAGACGCGGGGAACACACTTCCGCGCACTATGGAAACCCGGTCTTCCGCCGTCAAGGCGGGAAAGCGAACGCAGGATAACTCCTCGCCCGCCGGGGAGCGTTGACATCGAACAATGGGTCTCCATTCTGGCGTTATGACGAGCGGCGGCGCGCGATGCTGACCATCGGCAAGGACCCGGAGACCTGGCTGGTCCACCGCGTCCTCGAGCAGCGCGCGGCCGAGCGTCCCGACCACCCGGTGATGCACTGGTCGGGGCTGGACTACAGCTACGCCGCCATCAACCGCGAGGCCAACCGCATCGCCGCGGGCCTGGAGTCGCTCGGGATCGAGTCCGGCGCGCGCGTCGCCGTGATGATGCAGAACTCGCCGGCGCACGTCTTCGTCTGGTTCGCCACCGCGAAACTCGGCATTGTCGAGGTGCCGATCAACACCGCCTACCGGGGCGACATTCTTACGCACATCGTGACCAGCGCGCGGGCGACCGCGATGGTGCTGGACGCCGAGTTCGTGCCCGTGGTCGCGCGGATCGCGGACCGTTGCCCGGGCCTCGGCACCTTCATCGTCTCCGGCGAAGACATCGAGGATGCGCGGCGCACGCTGCCGGGAATCGTACTTTCACTGGAGGAGGTCGCGACGGGGGACGGCGCAAACGAGCCGCGCAGCATCGAGGCGACCACCACGGCCTGCATCATGTTCACCTCGGGCACCACGGGGCCGTCGAAGGGCGTGGTCATCAATAACCATTTCGAGCTGTCGTTCGCCGTGGTCTTCAACGAGATCGTGTCGCTCCGTGCCGATGACGTGACCTACAACTTTCTCCCCTTCTTCCACATCGCCGGCAAGTTCATCACGCTCGGCACCATGCTCGCGGACTGCCGGATGCTGCTTCGCCCGCGCTTCAGCGCAGGCCAGTTCTGGCCGGACGTGCGGGAGCACGGCGCGACGGTGACGGTGGGCGTGGGCGGCATCTGCCACATGCTCTGGGCCGCGCCACCGCAGCCGGACGACGCGGACAACCCGCTGCGCATGATCTACTCGGTACCCAATCCGCACGAGATTCAGGAGCAGTTTCTCGCACGCTTCGACCTGCAGCTGACCGAGGGCTATGGCTCGACCGAGGCCAACATCGTGGTCTACACCCGGCCCGACGAGCCGACCCCGAAGGGCACCGCCGGGCGGGCGGCGCCCTACTACGAGGTAGCGATCTTCGACGAGATGGACCGCCCGGTGCCCGCCGGCACGTCCGGCGAAATCGTGGTCCGGACCAGGCATCCCTACATCCTGATGGAGGGCTACGACGGCCTGCCGGAGGCGACGCTCGCAGCCTTCCGCAACCTCTGGTTCCACAGCGGCGATCGCGGCCATATGGACGAGGACGGTTTTCTCTTCTTCCACGACCGGATGAAGGACGCGATTCGCCGGCGAGGCGAGAACATCTCGTCCTTCGAGGTCGAGCGGATCGTCAACAAGCACCCGGACGTCGCCGAGACCGCTGCCATCGCCGTTCCCGCCGACGTGGGCGAGGACGAGGTGAAGATCGTGGTGGTGCGGAACCCCGGCGCAGCGCTGACGGAGGAGGCATTACTGCGCCACTGCGCGGCCGAGATGCCTTACTTCATGGTCCCCCGTTTCATCGAGTTCAGCGCCGATTTGCCGCGCACGCCCACGCAGAAGGTGCGCAAGGTGGTGCTGCGCGAAGACGGCATCACGCCTGCGACCTGGGATCGCGAGGCGGCCGGGTTCAAGGTGACACGTGACGGGCTCAAGCGGCGTCTCTGAACGACGACCCCACGCCGGCGCGGCATTCGCCGCCTACCAGGCGGGCCGAGGCGTCGAGGCGGAGGCCATCGGACGCGCCATCCTCGCCCACGACCCGCGCGATGCCGGCGCGCACTATGTCTGCGGCCTCGTCGCCGCCGACCGCGGCGCGCTCGACCGGGCGCGCCAGGCCTTCGAGACCGCGGCGGCCCTCGCGCCCGACAAGGCGAGCCTGCGCATCACCCTCGGCAATCTGGCGCTGAGGCAAGGGGACGACGGGGCGGCCGAGCGTGCCTTCCGCCAGGCGCTGGCGCAGGCGCCGGGCTCGGTGGCAGCCCACACCAACCTGGGAGCGGCGCTGAAGCGGCAGGGGCGGCTGGAAGAGGCCGCGCAGAGCTATCGCGCGGGGCTCGCGCTCTATCGCGGCTCCGCCTGGTGGGGCACCGATCCGGCCAGCGGCACCGCGGTTCTCGACCCCGCCCAGCAGGCGACCTTCGAGAATGCGTCGCGCATCAAGCTCGATTGCGACCTCGCGCAGCTCGACTATCTGCTGGAGCGAGGCCGGCTTCCGCCCTCGCTTGCCGAGGCGCGCGAGAGCCTGCGCCGGGTGCTTGCCGGCTTCGGCAGCGAAGACCGGCCGAGCACGCCGCGCCCTCTCACGGAGGCCGAGCGAGCGCTGATTGGCCCCATCTTCAACCGGGTGATCTATCGCCCACCGGAGGAGACGGCAACGCCCGCGCTCAACCCCCGCCTGGATGCGGGCGCGATCGAGCGGCGCTACCACGAGACTGCGCCCTCCGTCGTCGTCGTGGATGACCTGCTCAGTGTGCCGGCCCTGGCCGCGCTCCAGCGCTTCTGTCTGGAGGCGACGATCTGGTTCGATTGCAAGGAGCACGGCGGCTATCTCGGGGCCTATCTGCACGAGGGCTTCGACCACCCGGTGCTGATCGCGCTGGCCCGTGAGCTCGGGCAGCGGCTGGGCGGCATCATCGGCAGGCACCGGCTCGCGCAGATGTGGGCGTTTTCTTACGGGCAGACGGGCAGCGGCACGCGCAAGCACGCGGACAAGGCCGCCATCAACATCAACCTCTGGATCACGCCGGACAGCGCCTGCCCCGACCCCGAGGCGGCCGGCCTCGTGGTGCACAATGTCGCTGCACCGCCAGATTGGGGCTTTTCGGACTACAATCTGGACCCGGCGCCGTTGGAGCGCCTCGTCGCGCAAGAAGGGCGGGCGCCGGTGCGGGTTCCCTATCGCTGCAACCGGGCGGTGATCTTCGATTCCAGTCTCATTCACGAGAGCGGCGGCGTGCGCTTCCTGAACGGCTATGCGAACCGGCGGATCAACGTGACCCTGCTCTTCGGCGAGCGTGCGGAGAAGGGGTGAGTCGATGATCCCGATCACCGACGGGCTGATCGACGAGATGGTTCAGGCCATCGTTACGGAGGTCGATCCCGAGCAGGTGATCCTCTTCGGCTCCCGCGCGCGCGGCGAGGAAGGAGAGAGGTCGGACGTCGACCTGATCGTGCTGGAGGCCGAGCCCTTCGGCCCGGCGCGCAGCCGCCACAAGGAACTTGTCAGGCTCTATCACGCAATCGCGGGATTTCCCGTCGCCGCCGACGTGCTCGTCTATTCCCGCGAAGACGTGGACTACTGGCGCGACTCTCTCAACCACGTGCTGGCGCGGGCGCTCCGGGAAGGCAAGGTGCTCTATGAGCGACCCTAAGTGCGCGCGGATGCTGCTCAGCGCTGCCGAACGAGACATCGACGCGCTCCGCATCATGCGCCGTTCGGACGACATCCCCGCCGAGATATTCGGCTTTCACGTGCAGCAGGCAGCCGAGAAGCTGCTCAAGGCCTGGATCGCCCTTCTGGGCGACAGCTATCCGCTCACCCACAGTATCGAGACGCTGCTGGCGCTTCTCGCCGACCGGGGCGCTGCGACCGAGCCCTTCAACGATCTTGCTGCTTACACGCCCTATGCGGTGGAGTTCCGTTACGCAGGCGTCGGCCCGAATGCGGAACCCATCGACCGTGCTCGCGCGCTCGCGCTAGTGGAAGCACTCTTGGAAATGGTCGGGAATCAACTGCCTGCGGAATAGGATCGTGACGGACTGCAGATCCATCCTCGGCGGACGAACGACGGAGCGAACGAATGCTTAGCCATTGGCTGACCGAAGCCGGCCTTTCGCCGGACGACGCGGCGCCGGCGCTGGAAGGCGACGCGCGCGCGGACGTCTGCATCGTCGGCGGCGGCTTTTG
>Ga0209543_1000905_pt1 | contig 32041 bp, 32 predicted proteins | sample MesohylFT_FD_187296 | JGI IMG/M metagenome (GOLD analysis project Ga0209543, IMG submission 187296) | Host-associated microbial community of the marine sponge Aplysina aerophoba from Gulf of Piran - sponge mesohyl, lysed by freeze-thaw... | ecosystem: Host-associated > Porifera > Sponge >...
GAGTTCGACGAGCGCGGCGCCCAGCCGGTCCGACTCGACCGCGGCGGCCGAATCGACCATCGCCGACGCCGTGCCCTCGGTCTCCTGCACGTGCGCCATCATCGAGTAGCGGCGCGAGAAGTAGTGACGCTGCGCGCCCCGGATCCGGCGCCTGGCCGCTTCCACGGTCCACGGCCGCCATTCGAGCGAGACGGTCAGCGTCGCGTCGAGGCAGTACAGGTCCCGGAGCAGGTTCGCGTGCGCCTGCCCGGGTGGCGACAGCAGCGAGTAGAGGATCACCGGCTCGCCGTCGAGCCTCAGGTGACTGCGCTCGGCTTCCAGCTCCGACAGCGCGAGCCGCCAGTTCATGCCGCTGCCCGTCGCGCCGTCCCACGGCGTGCCGGGGCGGTTGATGAGTGCCGACAGAAGCCGGGACGCGTCGGCGGCCCCCAGCATCTCGATGGGCGTGTGCTCGGCCACGAGCGAGCGGCCCGCCTCGACCATCGCGCGGAACCGGTCCGCCGCCGCCTCGATCTCGGACGCCAGGTACGTCGGCGCGCCCTTCTTCCGGCGCTTCCGCAGCCGGGCGAGCCGGGCCAGCGGTCCGGACCGCGTGCGCCTAGCCACCGGACGGAGAGCGGACCCGAGCGACCAGACGACGTAGGCGTCGAGGCGCTGCACGCGGCGGTCGAGGAACGCGGCGCGCTTCCGCTTCGAGACGGCCGCGATATCGGAGCCATTCTCTTCGCTCCCCCGCGCGATGGCCGCCGGGCGCCGGAGCAGATAGAAGTAGAGGCGCGCGCTCGGGTCGAGACCCGACAGCAGGCGCTGCCAGAGACCCAGCACCCGGTCGACCTGCTCCGGCGTGCGCCCGTCCACGGCAGCGGACCGCAGCCGTCCCGCCGCGATCAACTCGCCCGAACGCGCCAGGCAGGTGCGGCCATCGTCGAGCCAGCCCCAGTAGGGCAGCTCCTCGGCCAGCGAGCCCGCCGCCTCGTGCGCCCGAAGCTCCTCGGCGACCCTCACTCGCCGGCTCCCCGGACGTTCAGGTGCCACGGCTCAGCCGCCCACTTGCCCGGATCGAACCTGGCCGGGTGGCGCGACGCAGCACGGATCACCGCGAGCATCGCCGGGTCCCTCCGGCCGGCGAGCCAGCCCGCGCCGTAGCAGCCGGTGAAGATCACGCCGCCCGCCACCAGCGAGGCCGTCGCGTTCCACACCGAGACCGCGAGCGTCGCGCCCAGCAGGAACAGCCGCCGCTCGACGCCAAGCACCGTCAACGGCCGGTTCAGCGCCGCGTAGCCAGCCCAGCGAGTGAGACACCGCATCAGAACAGCCAGCCCAGGAAGTTCACTGCGCCCACGGCCATCCCGATCCCGAAGATGATCCCGGCCAGCGTGCGCTTGCTGCCGCCCTCGCCGAACGCGAACATCAGCCCGCCGACCACGATCGCGATCAGCGACAGCCCGCGCGCGATCGGTCCCGTGAACTGCGTCTGTAGCTCGTTCACCGCGTCCACCCACGGGCTCGTGCCCTGCGCCAGCAGCACACCCGGCGTCAGCGCCAGCAGCGCGGCCCAGGCCGCCGCCTTCAGCGTTCTCGACAACGTTCTCATTCGGTCTCCTCCTTTTGGGGTTCCGTTGTGGTGTTGGCGCCGGGGCGTCCCTCCCCGACCCGGTCGTGCTCGATCCGCTCATCCATCCATTCCAGGACCTCCGACTCGATCCAGCGCACCGCGCGCCCGCTCAGCCGGACCGCCCGGGGGAAGCGCCCGTCCGCCGACCAGTCGTAGATCGTGGTCCGCGACAGGCCGGTCAGCGCCTCGACTTCCGAGATCCGCAGGAAACGGATCTCCGGCTTCGTTCTCTCAGTCCTCCGGTCTCTACTCATCGCTTCGCTCCGGTTCGTCTTCCCGTCTCGCGCCGCCCGCCTCGTCCGCCTCAGCCGGGCCAGCCGGGCGTACCGAGCCATCGCAGCGGCCGGATCCGCCTCGTAGGCGGCCAGGAAGGCCAGAATCCGGTCCGCCGTCCTGAGCGACGGCGAGCGTCCCCGCTCGATCTGGCGCAGCAGGCTCGGGTCGCCCACCGCCATCATGCCGAGCGTCGTCGGGCACATGCCCGTGCTGCCCAGAAACGCGTTCAGCCGTGTGTTGAATTGCTCCTCCAGGGTCTGCATGAGAGCCGATCCAGCCGTGTCAAGGCCCGTAACGTTGAAAGGACCTTTTCCAGGAAGTCAACTCTTAGGAGATCTCCTAAGTGTCCGTGGTGTAAGTAGTTATCCGATGTTGTCCGGGACGCCCGGGAGCCCGCCGCCAGTGCGGCGGCGCACGCCCCCACGGGGCAGGGGGATGCGACAGCGGGGGGTGGCGTGCGAGGCTCGACCGACGGAGCCCGGCGCAGGTGCGACCGGTTCGGGACACGCGCCGGGCGGCGTGCCGGAAGCCGAGCGTTCGCGGGAAGGGGATGCCGTTCGCGAGGCCGGTCCGGCCGCTGGGAAGAGGACGACGCTAGTGGAGCTAGTCGATTCCCGGCCCGGAGAGGGATGGCGTTCGCGGACCGGCCGCGCGCTTCATGGCATGCGCGGCGGGCGGACGGCCCTACGGCGCCAGCAGGCCGACGTGTGCTGGTGCGGGGATGGCGGGACGGGAAGTCGGGGTTGCCGGTGACGGGGGCTCTACCGGACAACCCGGCACCATCCGGCCCCTCAAGAAGGCGCTGCTTGGTGCAACCCTTAAGCGGCCGGGCCGCGCGACACCTGCGCGCGCCCCGGCCGCTGTGGGCGTGGCTCCCCCGACGCACTCGGACCTCGCCGCGCACGTCGGGGGACCCATCTTGGTGGGGGTTGTCAGTTCGTGACGACCACGGCCCGGTACTCCGTTGGGTCCCGGAGCCCGTAGCCCTCACCCGTAACCTGTAGGACGCGGACCCGGTACATAGCGAACTGGTTGCGGTCCGGCACGTGGAACTGCATGAGGGGACCCGGCCGGAGAACGCCCGCCACGACGATCTGATGGCGCTCCCCTGTTCCGGATTCGTACAGCTCGAGACCGGAAGCCCGCACGGCGTCGATTGTCGGACCCTCCAACTCCAGCAGGCCGCCGATATCGGCTCTCGCTGCCGGCCCACTCCACTCGACCGTCAGGAAACCCGGATCCGGTACAGTGGCGGCCGGAGCGGTTGGCGCTATCGCATCACCGGTGCATGACCAGGTCATTGCGGTGGCAAGCAGCACGGTGAGCGCCCATCCGGCCTTGCCCGCCTGGCGACCCGTGCCGCGGACTCGCGAGCGTCCGCGGCGCCTGGAGCTCCCCCGGCGTCCGGCTGCCGCAGCCCCGACGAGGGCGGCGCCCGAAGTGGGACTGGAATCGGTAGGTGTCCCTCCGCACCGGGCTTCACCTCTTCGGCAGCGCTCGATCCAGGAGAGCAGGTCCCCGAGATCGTAGCCGCCGTTCCGGTTGCCCAGACGGTCGAGCGCGGCCTGCCGGGCCTCGCTGAGCGTCCCCTCACCGAACAGCGCCGCGGCGGCCTCGTCCGGGCTCAACCCGTCCGCTACGGCCAGCGCCTCGTCCGCGACAGCCAACGGGTCTTCCACCACGTCGCCGCTGGCCACGTCACCCGCGCTCGCCGACTGCCGCCAGTCCACCTTGTGGGCCGGATCGTGGGCCAGCCCGGCATGCGCCAGGTCTGCGGCCGCATCTGTCGCCTTCGACCTGATCGTGCCACCGTTGAGCCGTAGCGTGTTCGCGAGCACCGCGATCCCTTGGGTCGAGAAGTTAGGCTCCACCACCACGTGGGCGAACGTCATGTCGTCCCCTCCGCCACTCTCGTAGCTGGCCCACTTCTCGCCCCAGTGCGCCGGGTCCATGTCGATCTTCAGCTGCGGCGTGCCCGTCACCTCCACCGGCTGGCTGAAAGTCAGCGTCACGCGAATCGTATCGCCCAAGACATAGGTGCTGTCCGCGCCGGCGTCCGATGACACCTTCACGCCGGTCGCCTGCGGCGCCGACGCCCCTTGGATCGTCGCCGAGGGGGAGTTCGACAGCGGTCGACCGTCCGGCGTGCAGATCGCGGCTGCGGCGGAGCAATCGGTCGTCGCTGCCAGCGTCACGGTCACGTCCTCGGACGAGAGCGGCCGCACCGTGATGATCCAGCGCTGGTTCTGGTTCTGCGCCGCGCGGCGCGCGTGCGTCACTCGGCCGTTCGTCGCACTAAGCGCCTCGTCCCTGAGCTTCTTGTAGGGCAGCTTCCCCGGGAAGTTCTCGCTGAAACGAAGCTCGAAGCTAAAGTCGGCGCGCCTGCCGCCGTGCGTGGCCGGCACATCGTGGAACGCCGCCGTCAGCGGTGCCCTGTCGTCCAAGGTGGTCACGGACACGGGCTCCGAGGGTGCGGAATGAGTGGTGTGCATGAGCTTGACACGGAAGCTGTAGGCGGTCCCGGTGCTCAGCCCGGTAACGGTGTGCGCCACCGCGTCGCCGGCAAGCTTCGCCATCGTGCTCCAGGTCCCATCCGCCTGCTGCTGTTGCACTTCGCTCCAGATCCAATTCGCCACCTGCTTTGCCCACGCGGGCTGGTCGGGCAGCGTCCACGCCAGGTCGACCGTCGTTTGCGTCGCGTTCGACGCCGTCAAGCCGGTGGCGGGTCTCAGGCCATCCTGATCACTCGTCCACGACACGACCTCGGAATCCACGTCGCCGAAGTTGGTGACGAGCCGGACGCGGTAGTAATGGGTGACGCCCCCGTGGCGCACAGCCCACGTCTTAGGCCCGGTCGCGGCAAAAGGGAAACGGCTGTTTGGATGAGGGCGAAAGTCCGGGATCCCCGGGAGGTCGGGCTTGGTCCGCGACGTCCAAGAAAGTTCCACGGCGGTCACCCTCACGTCCGGGTGCTGGGCAGGAAGCGTCCAACTCAGTTCGACTGTCGCCCCGCTCACGAACGAAACCGAGGCGGTGGGGGGGTCCGGACCGATGGTCACCGGCGCGCCGGAGAACTCCGGCACTAAGGTGCCGTCGGTGTAGCGCAGGGGGATGTACTGACCGTTCGGATACAGCAACGAGGGCTCTGTGTTGGGGACCTTGTCCGGGTCGAAGCTCACCGTGACAGTCTGCCCCGGATCAGCGCCCGCGCCGAGTTCGAGCGTGGCCGTCCGGTTGTCCATGGTCATCGCAGTCGGATGCACGCTGGCGCTGTCCGAGATCCCGTCAACCGTGAACCCTTTCATCAGCCGCGAGGTCTCGTTTATCACCACCGGCTTATCGAATGCGAGCATCAGCTTCGTCCCGAGGAGCCTCGCGGACTTCAGCCCCGGGGGCATGGTGTCCTGTGCCGCAGCAGTCCCGGTGCCCGCCAGCAGTGCGAGGGCCAGGGCGAGTGTCGCCTGCCAAGGACGTGCGAGGCACGCCCATCCGTCCGACGTAGTCCTTTGACCAATCATGTTCATCCTCGAGTTCGCCTCCTGTTTCGCAGGGAGTTTTGTGCGCGATAACGGGATTTATCGCACGCAAAACGCGCGGTCCTTGCGATCGAACCGGAGGCCACTCGATGCCAGATGCAGACACGAAACCACACATAGATGCCTTGACCGGTGCAGAATCAGACGCGGAGGTGGCGGAGCAGTTAGCTCGCTTCTTCGAGACGGTTAGCAGCGCCTTCAGCCGGAACACGGAGCGGGCGCTGAGGGCCGACCTGCGGGTATTCCTGGTCTGGTGCGAGCAGGACGGCATGGTGGCCGTGCCCGCGAGCGCCACCACTTTGATCGCCTTCATCGAGGACATGGGCAGCAGCAGGGCTCCGGCCACCGTGCGCCGCTACGTGTCCAGCATCGCTACGCTCCACAAGACGCTACGCCTGCCGAACCCGGCGGACAGCACGGCCGTGAAGCTGGCCCTCCAGCGGATGTACCGGAACCGGGGGCGCAGACAAACGCAGGTGACCGGGCTCACTTGGCCGCTCCGGAACCGACTGATCAAGGCGGCGGGAAAGCGGCTGATCGACGCGCGGAACCGCGCGCTGCTAGCCGTGGCCTACGACACGCTCTTGCGCCGATCCGAGCTGGTGTCGCTGGACGTGTCCGACCTCGTGGAGGAAGCCGATGGTTCCGCGACGCTGCTCGTGCGAACGAGCAAGACGGATCCCGAGGGGGCAGGCGCCATGCTCTTTCTCGCGCGCGACACGGTGAGGATCGTCAAGATATGGCTCGGCCGCAGCGGGACCGCCGGGGGGCGGTTGTTCCGTTCGGTGCGTAAGGACGGCTCGGTGGGGGAGCAACTCCCTCCGAGTCAGGTGCCCCGCATCTACAAGTCGATGGCCCTGCGTGCCGGGCTTCCCGCCGACACCGTGGACGCCTTGGCGGGGCACAGCACGCGCGTGGGGCCGGTTCAAGACATGATCGCCTGCGGAATCGAGTTACCGGCGATCCTGCAGGCCGGGCGCTGGAAGAGTGCGCGGATGGTGCAACGCTACGGCGAGCGACTGCTGGCGCGACGTAGCGGCGCGGCACAATTGGCCGCCAGGCAACAGCGCTGAAGATTGCCTCTTCGTAGAGGTCTTAAGGACTTGCGGCCGACGGTCGGCATGACCGCTGCTCCCGGTCCTCTCCCTACGACTGGCGCGCGAGACTGCGGTCACATATCTTTTGACGGGCTTCACAGAGATGCGATCAAATAGCCGTAGCGCGCGATAAATCCCGTTATCGCGCGCAAAACCGACCGAAGAATCGCTGAGGACATCGCCCATTTCGGGCTCCTCTCCCGTCTGAAAGCGTCTTTGGGGCCAATGTCGAATCACTGTGCCCGTCAAGTCGCTCACTGTTATTGAGACCCGGAAACTGCCGCCGCGTTCCTTCGCGACCGGCGTCCGACCGACAGGCTGAAGCCGCCGTGGGCCAGCCGGGCCGCACCGCGTTAGTGCAAGGAGCATGCCCGTCGACACTTGCCGTCGCTCGCATCGCGCCGGGGCAAGGTGTTGCGGAAAGGTCCGCGCAGCAGCCGAAGGGGAGCATGGGTGATAACCCGGGACGCCCTTGGGCTCATGCTGCCATTTAGTTCCAGCTCCGCGGGCGACAACTTGGAGGGAACCGAGACGACAAGGCTGGAAGAATGGGAGAGATACGATACGACGGCCCTGAGTGCGAGGCCCGTCATGATGAGTTGCGGCGAGCTTGGTTTGACGGCTGGACGGAAGGCGTGATGTGGATGTGGCGGAAAACCCGGCAAGCCGTCCGCCAAGACGATCGGCGAGAATCGCTCGAACGCAGCGTCATCCACCACCTATCGGCGGAACTGCGTTCTGCGGGTGGCAGCGACCGGCAACCGCGTTGACGTGTGGCGAGAGGAAGCCACTCCGACCGGATCGGAAGATCCGCCACCATCACAGCGAGGCCGGACACGCGAATCCGGACGACAACGAAGGCGTCCGGCGCGTGATGCGCGGGCTCACCCGCTGGGCGGCGCAAGAGGGCCGCACCCCGAGGCAGGCCGCCGCGCTCACGGCCGAGGCGCTGGAGGCGATCCGCGCGACCGCCCATCTGCGCCGGACCGGACCGGGCGGCCGCACCGAGGGGGCGCGCACGGCCCGCCGCGGCGGGCGCGTGGACGTGGCCCTCGTCTCGGTCATGCGGGACGCCATGCTCCGGCGTGGCGAGGCCGCCGCGCTCACCTGGGCCGACGTGTAGTTCCGCAGCGACGGGTCCGCCAGGGTCACGGTGCGCCGCTCGAAGAGTGACCAGGACGGCAACGGGGCCACCCTGTACGTGGGCAGGGACGCCGCTGCGGAGCTTCGGGCGATCCACGGCCCGGACGCTTCCCCCGGCGCCCGCGTCTTCGGGCTGCGTACCGGCAAGGCCGTGTCGAAGCGGATCGGCAAGGCAGCCAAGGCTGCCGGGCTGGTCGGCCGCTTCTCGGGGCACTCGCCGCGCATCGGGATGGCGCGGGACCTGGTGGCCTCAGGCGCGGGCGTCGCCGCGGTCCAGGTCGCCGGACGCTGGGCCTCGCCCCAGATGCCGTCCTACTACGTCCGCGCCGAACTGGCCGGGGACGGCGCGGTCGCCCGGTTCTACGGCGAGGAGTGACCAGCTCAGCTCGCTACCGAACACTGGGCATACCATGGGGACCCCGCATCACGGTCGGCTACCGCTTAGCAAGGCCGGGCCTGGCGTAGGAACTCTGCGCCCATCGGCCTCTCGCCTGTGCAGCGTGCGGTCCATTACGAGCGGCCTGAAGGGCATGGGCATGGGCATGGCCGTCGGACGCCCGACGGCACTTGCCGTCCCCGCGCCATCGGACTGGTCGACTGTCGGCTGGCACGTCGGTCTCTCGGAGCAGTCTGGTACGGCGACGTGAAGGGGACCCCGCATTCGCTGACGCGGTTCAGGAACTCCGAGAGGAAGCTGGGAGTGCGTGGCTACTGAGCCGGCCCGAAATCCGCGAGCATCGGGGGGTTGAGCACACGAGCAGCCGTCCTTCCGTGGAGCCCGGTGGTGCGACTGGCCCGCGACTATCGGGATCGCGCACCCTTGATCATTACGTGCGTAGTTACTACAGTTATGCAGAGACCGCGACTACGAGGAGGATTCCATGGCCAAGAAACCGACCATCCGCGAGCTTGAGCGGCTCCTGGACTCCGAAGAGGACACCCCCATCGAGATCCTGCCGAACGGCGAGATTCGCGAACGGGGTGGCAGCGATCCGTCAGAGCGGGGCTACAAGAAGCCCCTCACGATGCAGGAAGACCTCGGTGGCGAGTATGGGTGGGGGCACGACCCACGATGAATCTGCCAAGGATTCGCCGAGAGATCGCTGACGCTCAGCGGTACTTCGACTACGTGGAGGGCCACCCGACCACTGAAGGCGGCGTGATGGCGCTCGTCGCATTGGAGACCAGCAGGCACGTCTACATACTAGCCGTGTCCTTCCCGGAATCATACCCGAATGGCATGCCGGAAGTGCATGTCAGGAAGCCAGCGTTGGCGCCATCTAAGCACCGGTACTCCGGGAACCGAATCTGTTACCTCCACCCGCACATGTGGAATCCGGGCCGGCACAACTTGACGTTCGTGATTAAGCGAGCCGCGAAATGGCTGGCGAAATACGAGGTGTACCGACAGACCGGGAACTGGCCAGGAGCTGGAATTGAGCACTAACACGACGCAAATCGAATTCAAGGCCTTGTCGATGATGGCCTTGCGACGCAGGCCAGGTGAGGTTCTTGACGAGGTGTCTCAGGACGGTGCCGCCTTCGTAATCGAGCGGAACGGACAACAGAAGGCCTGTCTTGTACCGATCTGGTGTTTCCTTCCGGACATCCCACCGTCCCGCGTAACGGCCGAGCTGGACAGGATGGTCGACGCGAACGAGGACTACCGTATCGCCATCAGCGCCGACCGGGAGATTCAACTCGTCTTTCGAGAATTCAGTGGTGAGACGGTCGTCGACGTGACCGTTACACTGCCGCACGGCTATCCCAACAAGGCGCCGGTGGTCGCGGCGGAACCCATCGAGGCTGGATGCCCGCACAGGTGGCCCGATGGGACGCTGTGCATCTACGGCGCCCTGGCGGCATGGAATCCGGGGCAGCACGACGTGATGCATGCGGTAGCGCTATTCCGACGGTGGATCCAGCACTATTCGGTTTGGCGGCGGGCGGGGGCGTGGCCGAAAGAGGGACGCGAGACGTGAAGGATCGATTATTCGCGAGGATCGAACGCCTGTTCGACGTGAGGGCGTTCGAGGACCTCTGGGTGCTGATCGCGGGGTGCGGATCAGGAGGTGGGCAGGTAGCGCAGCATCTCGTCATGTCTGGCGTGCGGAACTTCATCCTTGTGGACAAGGGTGAACTGGAAGTCGAGAACGTCATCCGACATGTCTGTGGACTCCGGTACCTGGGATGGCGGAAGACGGCGGCCGTCGCCGACGTGATAAGGGACCGCAACCCGCAGGTGGAAGTCAGAATGTTCGACGAGGACATCCTCCTGTGGCGAGGACTGAGAGATGAGGTCGAGCGTGCAAGTGTCGTGGTGGTGGGCACGGACAACGAACCAAGCCGGTACCGGCTGAATGAGGTCTGCGTCGAGACGGAGACGCCATTCACCGTGGGTCGCGTGTTCACGCGCGGGATCGGAGGCGAAGTGTACTCCTTTCGACCGGGAGAGTATGGATGCCTGGCATGTCTCGAGGGAGTGCTTGAGCGGACGCAATTCCGAGACGGCGTGCGGGAGATCGATCTCGTGTCGGAGGAGGAGCGGCAGAGAGTCTACGACCTTGAGATCGAGGAGATCAAAGACTCGCCGGGCTTGTCTGTCGACATCGGGTTCATAGCTGCTCTCCACACCCGGTTTACCCTGGATGCGCTGGGCGATGCGGCGGTATCTCGACCGCAGTTCATGACCCCGATCGATGACAACTACCTGGTGTGGGGCAACCGAGCTGTGCATCCGTTTTCGAGGAACTTCCAGATGCAGCGGATGATTCTGTCCCCGCAGGACGGATGCTTGGTTTGCGGAGGAGGCCATGAAGAAGAGGAGTGAGCACCCGGCGGTCCGGGTGGAAATCGCCGGTGCGGTGCTGGAGAGCGTGTTCGAGGAATGCGATCGTTACGACAGCGAGGAAACAGGGGGGCGGGTGATAGGCCACTTCGCCGAGGAAGGGGACTCCGTCGTAATCCAGGCCAGGGGCGTGATCGAGCCGGGTCCAAACGCACGTCGTTCGCGCACGAGCTTCTTTCAGGATGGAGACTATCAGACAGAGGTGTTCAGACGGATCGAGGCTGAGGACCCGTCAATCGAACATCTCGGCAATTGGCACACCCATCATGTGAACGGTTACCCGACGCTGAGCGGTGGTGACAGGGCGACCTACCGTAGGATCGTGAACCACGAACTTCACAACCTGGACTTCTTCTACGCATTGCTCGTGACGCACCGGAACGACGGACAGCGAGGGCTGGACCGGTACGCGGTCCGGCACTACGTGCTGTTTCGCGGAGACGACGCTGTACACGAAATCACACCGGCTGACGTGAAAGTCACCGACGACCCGGGGATCTGGCCTCAAGACCATCGTGCTTCGAACGACGATCGAGAAGACGACGGCCCGCAAGGTGATGAAACGCTGGGAACGGTCTCAGTCGCAGTCCGCGTGCGCGATGAGGTTGTGCTCGGGCTGTTGTTCCCGTCGTTGGAACCTCGGCTGTCTACCTCCACGGGAACCTTTTTCTGGAAGGGCCAGTTGCCGTTGATCGACGGATCCGCAATCGACCTCAAGGTCGCGGAAGTCGAAGACGAAGGCAGCCTGGTGTACTACGTGATCGTCGCGCCGACCACCGAACAAGTGGCGGAGTTGTGCGGGACCTCATTTGCGAGCGCGGCCCACGCGGTACGCGCGTTGGAGTTGCAGATGAATCGTGAAATCTACGAATCCGCGATGGCGCGGTAAGGGTAGCAACGTGGAAGTGCTGACGCTCTACGTGGGACAAGGGAATCTCACCGTCGTCCGCCATGGCACGCAGGCGATCGCGGTGGATACGCGGTGGCTGGCCGAACGGGCAGAGGATATTGAGTTGAAGGTGAGCCACTTCCTGCAGCGGCGGGACCTGGCGGGCATCGTGTTGACCGGGCTCGATGACGATCACGCGGACCCGGTCGGCCTGGACTGGCTGCTTGAGAACTACGTCCCGGGCTGGGTGATGTATCCGAAGTACTACAAGGATACCGAGAACGCACAGCAGGTCTTCAATGTGATTCGGAAGCACGAGCGGCGTCGGAAGGGCACCTCAAAACCGCTCCAGCGGATCTCCGTGCGGCTTGATCGGTTGGAGTCGCGTTATCTCGACAATCTGACGGAGGAGTTTCAACTCGAGTTGTTCTCCCCGCACATCGAGGACATGGACAACTCGAACAACTGCAGCATCGTGCTGAAGATCGAGGGCACTAGGCCTGGAGGATTCTCGTATCTGGTTACCGGAGACACGGAGAACCCCCGTTGGGACCGCATTGTGGCGCTGTTCGGTGATGCGCTGGCCGCCGATGTGCTGGCAGCACCCCATCACGGATCGAAGAACGCGGCCCACCCGGGGATGATCCTGGAAGTGAGGCCACATACCGTGGTGATCAGCGCTGGCGTCGACAATCAGTACGGCCACCCGGATAGGAAGGCGGTGGCCCTGTATCTGCGCGTGGCCGACCGCGTGTTCCAGACCAACGCGCGCAACGGAATCTCATTGCTCACCAACCGCCGCGGCAGTGACTTGCTGACGAGACCCGTTGCATGAGCATCGTGAACGCCCCAGCCATCGGCAGCGGCGACATGTCCTGCATCCGACAAGACCCGCACCACTGTACCGCTACGGATCGCTGTTTGCTGAGCAACCGAAAGGAAGCGATGCTCGGCGAGACATGTCTTCCACGCAATCAATCTCACTTTTCATCGGGAACCCCGAGGAGCACGAAATGACAGCAAAAATCCACTTCTTTCCGCTCGGAAACGCCGATACGCAGCGTATCGACCTGGCAGATGGCCGCAAAATACTCGTGGACTACGCTAACACACGCAATTCACAGGACAGCGGAGATCTTCGGTGCGATCTTCCGAAGGAACTAAAGCTCGACCTCCGTAAGGCCGGCCGCACCCACTACGACGCAGTGTGCATCACCCACATCGACAGCGATCATTGCAAGGGATTCGGCGAGTTCTTCTGGCTTGAACACGCGAAGAAGTACCAGAGTGACGATCGGATCAAGATTGATGAACTGTGGGTCCCAGCAGCAGCCGTGTTGGAAGAGAATCTCAAGGGAGATGCGAGGCTCATTCGGGCCGAGGCACGGCACCGCTTCAAGAAAGGGAAAGGTGTGCGTGTCTTTTCCCGGCCAAAACGGATGAAGAAGTGGATGGAGGATAACGAGTTGGACTACGAGAAACACAAGCACTTGATCGTCACCGCCGGCTCATTGGTTCCTGGTTATAAGAAGGAAGAGTCGGCCCAGGCGGAGTTCTTTGTTCATTGTCCATTCGCGTGGCGATCTGACGAGAACACGGTCATCGACCGGAACGAAGAGTCAATTGTCATGCAGGTTACCTTCCGCGAGGGAGGGCGTGACTCCTATCTGTTACTCGGGTCGGATGTCAACCACGATACCATCTCAGCGATTGTCTCACTGACAAAAAGCCACGGCAATGAGGATCGGCTGCTCTGGGATCTGCTGAAGATCTGCCATCACTGCTCGTACAAGGCCTTGGGCCCCGAGCGTGGCGAAGACCAGACCAAGGCTACGCCGGACGTGGAGTGGCTCTTCGAAACCCAGGGTCGCGAGCGAGGGGTAATGGTGTCGACGAGCTGGAAGATACCCGAGAAGGGGACTGAAGACGATAAGGATAAGCAGCCGCCACACCGCCAGGCGGCCAACTACTACCGATCCGTAGCGGAGGCCCTTGACGGCGACTTCGTCGTGACAATGGAGAAGCCCTCAGAGGCCAAGCCTCGGCCCTTCGGCTTCAAGATCACGGCGCAAGGTGTCGCGGCGATTATTGGGGCTTCGATGGTCAGCACGTCCGTAGCCTCGGAGACGCCGCGGGCCGGCTGTTGAGGACGGAGAGATGGGTGGCCAACTATGCAGAGTTGGTCACCGATTGGAATGGCCTCGGCAATCCGCATGCCGGGGCGTTGGTGAAGTTTGTGGAACGCTACGGCGATGGAGTAGCAGATGTAGTCGAGCTTCGCCGGAATGATGGCGGAGAACTCGTGATTCTTGATATCTGCACGGGCTCCCCACAGGAACCAGTCCATCCAATACGCCGCGTCGAACGGGTTGGCGTGCTCTTTGGGAGGGGGAGCATGCCGTTGATGGTGATGCTACGTGACGACTTTCCAGACACTGAGCATCAAATGCTTGTTCCCCGGGGACATCCCGCGGCCATCTGTATTGATGACCGTCCGTGGGCGGAAGCCAGTTTGGGATGGACGCCGGCTGAACTAGTCACTCGTGTCCTTTCTTGGTTCGAGCGTGCGTCGGTCGGCAAGCTACACGACACCCGCCAGCCCCTCGATCCGGTTTTCTTGCTCAGTGAGTTCAGCTTCGTAACCGAGCGGTCTGTATGGGATGAAGAGACTACGGAAGTCCTGATCGCCGAACAGGAGCATGAGCACAGCCCCATCCTGCGAGTCAAGCGGTTGCAGGATTGCGACGACACCGACAGACCACGATTGCCAATCTGTGTCATGACATACAGACTGCCGGCGCAAGGAGTTCGGCCACTCAGACACATGCCGGTCAACTTGTATGAACTGTCGACCATACTAGGAGAGAACGGAATTGTCCTTGTTGATGACCTGAACCGCCTCCTTTCGGACTTGCTTACCGATGCGGGCGCGCGGTGGCTACTCAACTCACTTCTTGCAGTAATGGTTCAAATGCCGGTGCGCGCATCACCCGACGTTCTACAGGACGGTGCAGATTTGCGGGCCTTTGTCAGCGAGCGGACAGTCGGGGAAATCGGGGTCGTGCTCGGTATTGCACTGAAAGACGATAGGCAACTGCAGGATGGAACAGTCGGATACGTCAAGCACATCCGTGCCAAGGTTGCGGACGCTTCGGCCTTGAAGCCGGTGGCCATCGAGTGTGCGGAGGTGCATCTTGAGTTTGAGCATGACCTAGCTGCTCGCCTCGCTGGCCGGGACGAACCGGATTCGCGGCACGCTGTCTTGATCGGCGCGGGAGCGTTGGGTTCCGCACTTGCGGACTGCTTGGCCCGAGAAGGCCGATTCACTTGGACGGTGATCGACCCCGACCGAATGCTGCCCCACAATCTCGCCCGCCATATCGGGCATAACGATCGAATTGGCTACCACAAGGCACATGTCCTTGCTGACCACCTCAACGCTGTGGTCGCGGAGCGAGAGGCAATCGCGCGCGCTCTCCCGAATGATCTATTCGCAGGTGGTGAGCCCGGCAGGTCGATCTCGTCGGCGATGGCCGCAGCGGATCTGATTGTTGACGCGACAGCTTCTATTGGCGCCGCCCGCAGAATCTCGGATCATGAAGGGCCAGCTCGCCGAATCAGTACGTTCTTCAATCCGTCTGGCGCAGCCGCCGTGTTGCTGGCGGAGCCCGCCGATCGGGCCCTCACATTACGCGACTTGGAGGCACAGTATTATCGTCTTGTGTTGGAAACGGGGAGCCTCAAAAGTCATCTGGACCGGTCGGTTGAGACATTCGCCTACACAGGTGGTTGTCGGGCGATCAGCAATCGCTTCCCGCAGTCAAACGTGTCAGTGTTGGCGGGGCTGGTGGCCATGAAACTGGGTGACGCGGTAGACCAACCAGAAGCGGTTCTCGCTGTGTGGACGCTTGATTCGAACGGCGAGGTGACTCTCGATACAGCTCCACCCGATCAAGTAACTCGCTACCTTGGGAAGAATGATTGGAAGATCACGACGGATGCCGGTTTTGTACGGCAGATACTCGCGATGCGCAAAGAGAAACTCCCTGTTGAGACTGGGGGCATGCTGTTTGGAGTAGTTGATGTTCCCGCGAGGTCGATCTGCTTAGTGCATGCGGCAGCGGCACCTGATGATAGTATCGAGAGTATTGGAGGCTTCGAGCGAGGCGTGCGGGGGGTAGGAGAATACATCGACCGGATACGCAGAAGAACATCGGGACAGGTGCGCTACGTTGGTGAATGGCATTCCCATCCTCCGGGCGCAAGCGGTCAGCCCAGTCCGCGCGATATTCGCCAGATCGACTGGCTAGCCGCCGTTATGGAGATGGACTCAGCGCCCGCCTTGATGGTGATTGCAACCGACATAGGAATTGAGGTGATCTTCGCCGAGCAGGGGACCAGGCCGCTGGCGCTGACCCCAAGAGATGGCCGGGTCGCGCGCGGCCTAAGCGCTGGCTAGCTGCACTGAGCACTTGGGATCCTCTCCAAGGCCGATCACCCGTGCGGGATCCGGCCACGGCAGCCAACATTGGTGCAGATTGCGTCCCCGGGTTCATGAGGTTGATCGCTGAAGAAGGGCTACGTGAACATCCAGCCAGACTCGGACGATCTGCACCAACCCGCATGGAGCGAAAGGGCAACACACGAGGATGTCTTGGCGCCTCAACGCCGGGCCGACGTGCGGGGGCGAACCTCGGTTGGCTTGTGTTTGCCCAGCCCTTGAAGACACTTGGGGGCGGGGCAATCCTAGATTCGCCGATGCGCGCACATCCGAGAGCACCGCCGCGCTCGTTGGCCTACTTACCTATCGACCATCTGCGTGAAGCGGTCGACAGGCGGAACCGGGAGCAGAGGGAAGCCAAGGATAACGTGCAAGTTGGCCATTGCTGATACGTATCCGTGGTAGAGAAGACCGGCGGCCACCTGGCCTCCAAGGCGCGAGAGTGTGGTCTTCACGCGGAGATTCTCGTCAGCGAGCTTCTCCCACCTCTCACGGTTCTCGTCGCCGAGCACCTGGAGTACGCGGGTCGCGCGCTTGGCCCGATCAGGCCAAGTCTCGGTTCGCTTGCTGAAGTAGTCCGCAGTCCAATACGGACTACGATTGATCATGACAAGAGCCCCTTCGAGGCCTCGCCCCTTTCGTGCCGCGCGATCAAACCGGTCCACCAAGGTGCTCCGGCGTGTGGTTGTCGTCTTATCGTAAAGCACACCGATGACGCGGAGCAACGCGAAGATCTCCCCAATCGCCGGCACGCGCAATCGGCGGACGGACGCCCATCGCATCGGTCCGGACGCATCGACGACTACTAGCGAATTGGGTGCCTTGAGCGCATCGGACTGCGTCGGCCACCGTCTCTGGCGGGAACGGACTCCGATGGGCCACTGTTCGGCCATGTTGTCGTAGATTCCGCCGTCCGACAACACCATGTACCGGGGAGTCTTCTGAGCACCGTCCGCAAAGCTGTGCTGCTTGGTGGGTAGCCAACGTGGTGGGAACGCACCGGGGAATGCTGCCGATGCCTGTACGGCATCGGCCAAGCGGAAATCAGCGGGACGCCCCCAGCCGAGCCGATAGGAGCACACGAAATCACCCGAGAAATACACATGGTGTCCGGCGCGCACGTCTGTCGCACAAATGATGTGCTGCACATTCTTACGTTCGATTTCGCGAACCAGCTTGGGGCGTCTGCCCGCCGAATAGAGGGTCCGCTGGAAAGCTAGGGCGCACATCTTGCCCCGAAGGCCGGCGAGGAGGCCCCAAGCGGTAAGCCCGAGAACGAAAAAGATCGTGCGCGAGAAAAAATCAACCGGAAGCCAGCAGATCGCGAACAACGCCGCAATTCCAGCAAATAGCGTGACGACGTAGACCCGTGTAATCCAGGACGCCCAGAGTGTACCGAGGTGCGCCACTTGTCGAGCTAAGGGCCGGGCGATGCGACTCTCCAGCTCTTCCGGTGTGAGGGTTGAGTAGTCTCCCCTTTGGGCCAAGTAAGCATTGGTAAGTGATCCACCTGACACCGAAGAAATAGAAACGACATCTCGGTTCCGACTCGCGTCGGTGAGATAGATTAGCACGCCGAGTCCGAACAACGAGGCTCGGTGACCTCCTCCTGAGAGAGCGATCGCAATCTTCCGAGTCCGTTGTCGCAGCCCTTCGGTCATAAGGTATCGCGCTCCAATTGCTTCAGGCCGTTTCGGCGCTTCGCTAACAGGCGCCGCCCTTCTTGCCACGGTCTGCAGAAGTTCCGTAAATCCAGCTTTGGCGAAGGTGGTCATAGACACGGATTCTCGCCCTGCATCCGTTTGCTGGGATGGCGGCTGCAAGGTCCACGGTAAGATCGGCGTGATGACGGCTCAGCCAGTTTTCGAGGCCGCGCACCGCCGGCGTTTGCGTCTGCGCCTCCGCGACGAACGACGATCTCGCCGTCGCTCCACGCGACGCGGGTTCCGCAGGCTTTCTCTTCGAAGAATTCCACGCGCACTGGGGTCGGCACGCCGCTATACAAGCTCTCGCCAGTGTACGGTCGCAGAGGTCGCCTCCAACGCATGGCGCTTCGCCACGCGGTTGATTTGGGCGAGCACCCAACTTCCGTTCCTGCGTAGGAACGCCGATACTCCCCGGTCGCTGGCGTCCGACGGCTTCAGAGTTACGGTCCTCAAGCCCCAGGTAACCCCGCCCGACTTGGCCGACTCGAGCACCCGCGGGCTTAAGGAACGGAGGGTCCTCCGCGCTCGCATCGAGCCCCAGCCGTTCGCACCGCGGCTCCCACAAGTCAGCCAACAGCCATTTCTCTACGCGCATCCGCGCGCTAATTGAGTTGCTCCACCCCGCTACCGAGTCCTTCGAATTCACCAGAGCAGCCCGCCGCCCGCCACGTCCCTCGCGGCCGCTCCGACCCTCAGATGGCGCGGTTCTGCCGAATGAATCGCCCTCAGTCGGTTCCGACATCCGGTTGTTGTTCGGCCGGTGCATCATCACTGGAATCCGAAGTTCTCCCAAGTCATGTGGTCTGTCCACAATCGCGATTAGAGTTGCCATGTATTCGGCAGTATCCCTTCCGTCCCCATCTCCTCCGCTGGGCACGCGAGTCCGCTAGCTCAGATTCGCACGTCGAACGCCTCGACGAGCAGTTGAGGGTGAATGCGGATCGGCTTCACGACGACTCGCCCTCGATGCAAACAGATCCTGCGCATCCTTCATTTCGCCCAGTCGTTCCATTACTCATCATCTGTACTATCACTGTCAGCGATGATGTCCGCCATCTGCTCCGTGGGCGCCACCACATTCCGCTCCTCTAGGAACGCCCTCTCGCCCGCGATCAGTGCATTCAGACGAACTCGAATTACATTAGCTCGATCATCGTTACGCAACAGCTCCCGCGCACTGGGCGGGAAGTCGTGACCCGGCAAAACCTTCGTCAACATGTCATCATCTAAACTGGCCAACACCGTAAATGTCTGGCCAATCTGGCCACTGTCCACAAACATTCGATTGGCGGGGCTACTAAAATGCTCTGGCACTTGGGACGGGCTGGACAATACATATCCCATAGCCTTCGTTCCTTGGGCGGAGAGCAGATCTCCTGGGTTGAGTTGGTCACCCTCAAGGGAGCGGGGCTGAAGTGATGCAAGGTAAAGCATAAATGCACGCACACGGGCGCTACGCCCATCGAACCGACTCGGAAACGGCAGCGCCGGTGCTTCGAAATCCACGACGTGAAGGCTAGTCACGTTGCCTCGGGCAAGGTCTTGCATTTCCCGCAACGCGCGTGTCACTTGCGCGGTGCTGTTACCACCAAACCAGCCAGTGAATGAGGTTACCCAGAACCAACGTTCCAACAGCTTTCTAATGTTCGGCGGCGGATCCGGGCACAATCGACAAAATTCGCCCAACAGCACAAGCTGGAGTCCATACGGCAGGAGTCGATCGGACGTGACGCCCAGTTCATGAAGAAATCGCCGTGCACGCAAAATACCTGTCACCGCTACATCAAAACTCTCCGGGAGCTTTGACCGAACCTCCGCCTTAACCATAAGGTCCGCCCAGTCTTTCGCGTAGATATCTCGACCAAGGGCTGCGAGGACGGCCCTCAGGAGGAGTATCCGATCAATGCTGCCAAACCCCAGTCTATAGAGCTCTTCCTTGCATTCGTTTAGCTTTTCAGAAAGATCAAACGCACCTTCACGGTAAGTCAGCGCAGAAACCATCTGATCGGCCGTCATCTTGCGACCCTTGCGGTTGAGTCGGGCAAACACTGTGACCGCACTGTCAAGATCCGCTTCGCGGATATGGATGAGCGGAAGTTGGTAGTTCCGGAACGCAGCTGCGAGACGATCGGCCTCGTTGATCCAACGTCGGACCTTCTTCACGTTACGAGTCGACGACTCAATGCGCCGGCAGGCAGCGAAGAATCCTGCGGTGCTGAGCAAGCTTCGTACCGGAAAATGCCGAGCCTCAATCTCATGCGACGATACTCGGAGAAACTCCCGAGTTTCGAGGTCGCAACACACACTCCAATCCACGCCATCCACGGTGGAGTTGCCGTCGTCGGTCAACCGTAGCGTGCCCACCAACGTAGATAACCGCTGCTGACCGTCTAGCACGTAGCTAATCTCCCCATCCGGAGGAGCCCCGATCTGGATCGGCCCAATGCGGTCCCTAGTTTCGACACGTCTATCTGTATCCCAGACCAGGATCGACCCGATCGGAAAACCGCGCCAGACGCTGTCCAGTAAAGCGTGCAAATCGCCTTGCGTCCATACAAAAGGACGCTGGAACCGAGGTACACGGATTTTCCCCTCCACGATGCGGTCCACCAGTCTACCGAGAAAGACAACTTCTGAGAATACCTCGGTGCGGGATCGAGTACCGTTAGCCATGACGTTACGTTTCCGTCCGAATCAGGTTTATGCCACGCTCAAGGTCACCCCGTCCGCGGCGAACGAGTTCGGCCTTAGCATCGACACGCCAAACATCCCAGCATTTGTACACATTGTCGCCAAATCCACGAGATAAGACCCTACAAGCGTCCCCCGATAGTGGCCGAAAAAGCTCCTCTTCCTCGGCGGTCGGCTCCTCGGCCAATCCCTTCTTCATGTCATAGAAGTCCTTCTGATCATCGTCCAAGTCATCCCATACTTCCACCACGCGACGGTAGTCGGCACCGGAGGTCGGCCGTGCATCGAGGAGAATCCGCGGAAGGTAGTTTTCAGACGCCCGCTTGGCTAGAACCCAGCAGGGCAAATTCAGTTGCTCACATCGACGATATAGTGCTTTGGACTCTGCACTGGCCTCCCCTATGGGACTCTTCTTGTCACTGTCGATTACGGGAACCAAGCGCGGTCGAAACGGCACCATCTGCACCCGACTCTCGATCTCCCGAAGCATCTGTCCCGCGCCACCCACACTATCAAACCTAATGGGATTACCGCGCCGACCCCATAGGCTACGCAGGCCATTGGCGAGTTCTATAGCGACGCGTTTCACGAATGCACCATCGCTGAACCGATTCTCGACGAGGATGACCAAAGGTTCCTCGGCAAGGCGGGTAGCGTCTTCAGGATTCAGGTCATCTTCCGTTCTCGGATGAGCTGTAATCCGGATGCGCCTCCCGTGGGGCGCAAGTGACCAGGCCCCGTGCCGGATCGAAGCGACCAACATTTCGTCTACCCGTTGGCCTTGCCTGCCAGGGTCAGTCAGCCATGTGGTGGTCCGGAACGCGTCTGGATCCGGCCCACGGGTGGTGTCCCAGACATGCCAGCCGTCTTCGATCATGGCCAAGATGCGGTCCAACCATCGGTGCGCATCGGAATCGTTGGCTACGTTGAGGTCAATCTCGATGCGCATCGACGTTTCCCTCCGACCGGGCAGCGCGTCGGATTGCCATTACTTCTTCGTACTCCTCGATGAAGACTCCTTCTGGCCAACTATCCATTTCACCGGTGGCGCGTATTCGGATTTTCCGCAGATTGGATCCACGGTCCGGCTCCGTGTAAATCCAATAGACACGAACATCGTCGGCTGACAGGCGTCCCTCCGCGATCCAACGTCGTGCCCGGAGTAGGAATATCTCAGAGTGCGTCTCAACCACCATGGGCCGGATCGGCCCAACAAGGTTTTTGAGCACTAGCTCGGCGACATGAGCATGTGCCGCTGGGTGGAGTTCGGCTTCGGGATGCTCGATAACGTCAACACCCGGTCCTGTCTTGCGAGCTGTCAATGCCGTCACCACAACCGGGAGTACCTGTGAGAGTCCCTGGCCCGATTGTGCAATGCGGATCTTGCCATGGTAGCTAGTGGGTGTTCCGACAACCACGTCAATGTAGCGGCCTTGCGCGACGACATCGATATTCACTTGAAAAGCCGTGCGATACCACTGCCGCACCGACCTTCTCAGTTGATCGTCGGTCGCCAAGGCTAACGGCGCGTATTGCCCATTCGGGCCAAGTGCCGTAAACGAGTTGTCAGCCAAGATCAACGGAGACGGGCGGAGGTTGCGTGGGCATTGGAGGTGACGAACTCGACCGGCCCAAGCCGTTAGTCCCTTGACTCGTGCGGCAACAAATGTTGGGAGGGCTTCCAACGGCCTTGGGATCAAGCCTTGCCAACGGAGTGTCGTCGAGCATTCCGGTTTTCCCGGTACCGCAATCGAGTATGGCGATTGCGCGTGGAGCCCCTGCCTCGTCGCCACGACGCTGTCGCCGCTGCAGTGCAGGCGCCATTCCCTGATCTGACGTTCGGACATCTGGGACGGTGCTATCACATTCTGAACAGTAGTCGAAAGGGATACCTCGCCGTCGTCGTCGGCTAGGTGGGCCGACAGGCTCAGTGATCCATGCGGAATCCGCCCGGTCAACAGGTCCTCGAATGTCTCGGCGTGATGGATTCCACCAGATTCCAAAGGGAGCGGCTCCGAGCTGTCGGTATCTGAGGGAACCAGGCCGCCGGCCAAGAGCTGGATCGACCGGGCCAACGCCGATTTGCCCGAGTTATTCGATCCAACCAAGATGGTCAGAGGAGCGAGTTCCATCTCTGCCAACTCGGCGTAGCCCTTGTAGCGTTCAACACAGAATGTCTTAAGCTGCATCGCAGACAACCTCCGAAGCGCGTGGGGGAATCTGACGCGAGCGGATGGGCAGGAAGCCGGATGATCCGTGAACGGGTAGGGTGCTGGGGAGGTCGGGTGACCTTTGGTCACGTCGAGGTTCCAATGGACCGACAAGCATCCCGAACACCACAGCTATGCAATGCGGCCGAGCCGCGGGCATCAAGGGGTCGGTCACCGACCAGAGGACACCGACGAAGGTCCGGTCTTCGGCATTCGTGCTCACGGGCCGGAGGATCCAATTGGATTGCTGCAACGACACGGGGTGCGGCTCCGGCGGGCCGACTTCCGGTGCCACCCATTCGGACGTGGATGCCTCATCAGTTGCTGGCCGAGGCCGGGAATGACGAGAAGCAGTTTCGGCTCGCCACTCCGCGGCTGTCAGTTCCGACGCCGTCGCGTTTACCGGTGGCTGGTCACCGGCGGTGCCGGTCTTTATCAGGCGGACCAGAAGATCTCCGCGAGCCATCGTTCGTGCCTCCCTTCCTTGGGGATTCTGGTAGGGAAGTTGCCACCGATGCGCCCTTTCCGCTACCCGTTGAACCAGTCCGCTTCAGGTCCGCAGCACCATCCGTTCCCCTACCGCCATGCCCACTGACCTGACCGAACGCGGCCCGAACTCCTCAATCTGCAAGGCGCTGACTGGCGACTTCGGCGACCCACCCTCCACCGGCACTGTCGGCGAGCCCTACCCCGGATACGACGGCGTCGGTTCGTCTCCCGGCAACCATCAGACTACAACCGCGAGTACTGCGTCGATCTCGTCCAACTCCGCGCCTTCCTCGACGCTACCCAGCCCGGCACCGCTCCCGCCCACCGCTTGGGCGGAGGACTGCCCCATCCACCGCAAGTTCCTGGCCCGCCTCGAGGGCGAGATCGACAACCAAGGAACGATCGCCGTTCTCCGCGACGGCCTCCAGCACGGCCCTCACGACCTCGACCCGTTCTACAGCACACCGTCTGCGGAGAACGCGACGGCCCGGCAACGCTTCCACCAGAACCGCTTCGCCGTCACCCGCCAGCTTCGCTGCAGACACGACGAGAGCTAGCGCTTGATGAACATCGGCCTTTTCATCAACGGGCTTCCCGTCTTCACGTTCGGGCTCAAGAACCGCCTCACAAAACAGACGGTGGGCGACGCCATCTCTTGGTACCAGCGCGACCGCAACCCGCGCGAGCCCCTTTTCCGCTTCGGGCGCTGGATGGCGCACTTCGCGGTCGACGAGAACGAGGTCCACTTCTGCACGCATCTTCGCGGCAAGGCGTCGTGGGCCTGGGGATTCGGCGAGACGTGAAAATGACGGCCGCCCTGCTTGCAGCTACGGCCGCCTCGTCCAGCGCGTAGAACGCACTCAAATCCAGCGAGTCCACCAAGCTGCCGCGCCATCGCCGGCGACAACGCTACCATTCGCACCGAACCGCGCCTCTGCGAAAGGCAGCGTCAGCGGTCCCGCCAAATGCCCGCTATTCGACCCGGATTTCCCGTTTTTCGAGCACGACAGGCCCGATCATGGCCTCACGGCAAGAATGGCAGATCGTGCAGTCCTAGTTAGACTTAGACGATTTCTTGCCGGGATTAACGTCCCCTCTCAGGGGATTATCAGGCGTGCGCTCTAACCAACTGAGCTACAGGCCCGGCTGGCCTCTCCGCCAACCTGCGAACGGGGAGGCATCGGGCGTGTAAGATAGTGAGGTTTCCCGTCATCTGGTAGACGGCCTTTTTCAACCTGGGTGGATGGGCGGCTTTACATGGAACTCGACTTTCGGACGCTCGATGTCTTCACGGAGAAGACGTTCGGCGGCAACCCGCTCGGGGTCTTTCCCGACGCGGCGCACCTGCCTGCGGAGCTGATGCAGAAGATCGCGCGCGAGATGAACCTTGCCGAGACGGTGTTCCTGGGTCCTCCGGAGACGCCGAAGGGAACGGCGCGTGTGCGCATCTTCACGCCGGAGGTAGAGGTGCCGTTTGCGGGGCACCCGACCGTGGGGGCCGCGATCTATCTGGCGGGCACGCGATCCGTTCGGCGACGTGCCGGCATTCGCCGGAGCGAGGACGGACACGTCAACCTGATGCTTGAAGAGAACGTCGGCCTCGTGCCCACGCTGGTGGAGTACCGGCGCGGCCGTCCGGTGTTCGCGCAGTTCACCACGGCGGTGCTGCCGGAGCGGCGCGAGTCGCCGCACTCGCTGGAGCAGCTGGCCGCGATGGTAGGCCTGGAGGCGGACGATATCGGCGGCGAGGCCCCCCGTCCTCTCACCCCCGCCATGATGTCCTGCGGCCTCCCCTTTCACGTCATCCCGGTGCGCACCCTCGCCGCTCTCGGCCGCGGCGTCCTGAACACGGCGATCTGGCAGGAACTGCTCGCCGATTCCTGGGCGCACCACGTGTACCTGATGTGCCCGCTCTACGGGGGCGACGTGCGTGTCCGCATGTTCGCGCCCGGATCCGGCGTGCCCGAAGACCCGGCGACCGGTTCCGCCGCCGCGGTGCTGGGAGGATATCTGGGCGAGGCCAGCCGCCGCCTGAACGGCACCATCAGCTGGCAGGTCGCACAGGGAGAGGAGATCAGCCGGCCCAGCCTCATCAGGGTCGAGGTCGACAAGGCCGCCGGCCGCATCACCGCCGTGCGGGTGGGTGGCGCCGCGACCTTCGTCAGCCGCGGCACGATGACCATTCCAGGGCCGCCGATACCGCCGCCGGAGGGCCGCCGCGCGTCCTGGCTGGCCCGCTACGGCAAACGGATCTGACCGGCTGCCAGCTCCCCGAACAGCCCGAAGGCCGCCCCAACTCCGAGAGCTGGAAGCGGCCTCCGGGAAAGCCCTCGCTCTCGGGCCTCCGCGCTACATCGGCAGCCTCAGCGCCACCAGCCGTCCGGGATCGCCGACCTGCACCACGATGTGCTGGCGGCCCTCGTGGCTGAACGTCATCATCCCGTACTGGCCCGCGCCCGGCATCTCGGCCTCGCCCACGAACTCGCCGGTCATCTTGTCGAAGGCGTTCAGCACCGGCGGCCCGCGCGATCCCTCCGTCGCCAGCAGCAGATCCCCGGCCACGATCTGGATCGAGTTGGCGCCGCTGCCGGCCCGCGACAGGTCCACCCCCTGCGCGGCCGGATGGTTCGCCACCGCCTCGGGCGCGTCACCCACCGGAATCCACCAGAGCCGCTCGCCGGTGTTCATGTCGTAGGCGGAGATGCGGCTGTAGGGCGGCTTCGGAATCGGCAGCCCCTGCACCCGCGGGAGCGCGCCCCCACGGCCCGCCACCCACTGCGAGATCGTCGTCCCGGTTGTCCGGGGATTATCCGGCTCGTCCGCGTCCATCCCCTGCATCACCATGCCCCCGCTGCAGTTGCGTGAGCTGGCGGCGTAGAGGATGCCGGTCGTCGGATCGAGCGTCGCCGGGTGCGTGATGTTCAGCCCCCCGTAGCAGCGGATGTTGTCCAGCACGTCCTCGTTGTGGTCCGGATAGAGCCGGGGCATGAAGGGCCCGCCCACCCGGTACCGGCTCAGGACCTCGAGCGCCTCCGCGCGCAGCTCGGGCGTGAAGTCGAGCACCTGGTCCTCGGCCAGCCCGAAGGGTTCCATGGGCTCGGGCCAGGTCACATGGGGCTGCGTGTTTGCGGTCCAGTTTCCGGGCACCACGGTCTGCAGCACGTCCCGTTCCTCGATGGGCCAGACGGGTTCGCCGGTCTCGCGGTTGAAGGTGAAGATCTGGCCGGTCTTCGACGTCTGGATCACCGCCGGAACCGCCTCGCCGTCCACCTCCAGGTCGACGACGATCGGCACGTTGGGCAGGTCGTAGTTCCACTGGTCGTTGTGCACGGTCTGGAAGTGCCAGACGCGCTCGCCGGTCTCCGAGTTCAGCGCGATCACGCTGGTGCCGTAAAGATTGTCGCCGGGACGGAAGCCGCCGAAGTAGTCGATGGTCGGCGGGTTGGTGGGGACGTAGACGATGCCCCGCTCCTGGTCGGCCGACATCGGCGCCCACGAGGACACGTCCCCGGTGTACATCCAGGCGTCGTTCTCCCAGGTCTCGTGCCCGAACTCGCCGGGCCGCGGGATCACGTGGAACTTCCACTTGTGGTCGCCGGTGCGCGCGTCGAAGGCGAGGATGTCGCCGGGCACGTTCTCGATGCGGGTCTGGTTGTAGCCCTGCTCCGCCGAGTTGCCCACCACCACGGTGTTGTTCACCACGATGGGCGGGGAGGAGGTCGTGATGAAGCCGAGTTCGCGCGGGATGCCGTAGTCGGCATCGTATTCGCCATCGTAGTCCTCCCACGGTCCCCAGCCTTCGAGCAGCGGGACCAGCAGGTCGACGATGCCGGTCGCGGGAAAGTCCTCGATGGGCACCGGTTCCCCGAATCCCTCCAGGTGCCGGCCGGTCTTCGCGTCCAGCGCGTGCAGGAAGAAGGCTGGAGAGGTGTAGAAGATGACGCCGCGGCCATCGATTTCGCCGTACGCCACGCCCTTGCCGTAGTTCTGGCGCATCGACCGCTCCCAGCGGGTCGTGTTGGGCTCGCGGTACGTCCAGAGCGTCTCGCCGGTCGCGGGATCGATGGCGGCCACGGTGCGGCGCTGCCCCGCCACCGTGTACAGGATGCCGTCGATGTAGGTCGGGGTCGACTTCATCTGGGGGTCGACCTCGGGCCCGTAGTTGTCGGCCCGCCACACCCACGCCACCTCCAGGTCGCCGAAGTTGGACGCGTTGACCTGGTCGACCGGCGAGTAGCGGGTGCCCCACGAGTCCGCGCTCTGGAAGCGCCACTCGCCGTCGGGGTTGCCGCGTTCCTGCGCCTGCGCGGGGATGGCCGTCGTCAGCGCAAGCAGCGCGGCGAGAACGAGGCCCGGCGCGAAGCTTCCTCGATGACTCGATGACATGGATTTCCTCCGGAGAGCGTGCGTCGATCAACCCTCGCAAATTCGGCATCCGATGCCGCGCGCGCCAGTAGCGGGACGGCTCGGAAAGCCGCCGCCGGACGGGCTGGCCCGACCGATTCGCCGATCCGGGGAGAGGCCGGGTTCCTCCGGTCGATGCGCCGGATGCGGCGCCGGGACGGCCCCGGGACGGCTCCGCGACGGCTCCGGGACGGCTCCGGGGCCACGGCCCTTCCGGCCCCGCGGTCACGTCCTTGACACGCTATGGAAACATCGATATAGTAGCTATATAGATATTGATATAGCATGAGCCATCGCGCTCCTGGTGCGCTCCCGTCGCGCTCCTGGGGTGACTCAGGCTCCTACCACGCAGGCGGTGCCCATCATGAGCCTCGACCACATCCTCCTCGGCCTGCTCCGCGACCCGGCGACGGGCTATGCGCTCAAGCGCACCTTCAGCGAGCGGATCCGGCACTTCTGGTCCGCCGAACTCAGCCAGATCTACCCGAGCTTGAAGCGTCTCGAGCGGCGCCGGATGCTGCGGAGCCGGATCGAGCCGTCTCCGAAAGGGCCGAACCGCAAGGTCTACGCGCTGACGAAGGAGGGCCGCGAGGAGTTGCTGCGGTGGCTGCGCAGCGGCCCCTCGGTCGGCACGGAGCGGTTCGCATACCTGGCGCAGCTCTACTTCATGGACGCGATCGGAGACCTCCGGGAGACGCGCGCGTTCATGACCGAGCTTCGGGCTCATCTTGCCGCCTGGCTGGCGCAGCTGGAGTCGCTCGAGCAGGAGTTGATCGCCGCTCACGGGAATCCGGAGAGCTACGGCGACGCGGGGTTCCACCGCTTCGCGACGCTCCGCATGGGCATCCACTCCATCGGGTCGAAGGTGGCCTGGTGCGACGAGACCCTGGCCGCGATCGAGCGGCGGGTGGCGTCCCGCTCCGGGACGGAAGCTGCGGCCGGAACGCGCCCGCGCGAGCCGGAAACCGTGGCCGGCGAGCGGCAGGTGGGGGATCGGTCCGGCGTGGAAGCTGCGGCCGAAAGCCACCGGCACGAGCCGGAGACCATGACGGGCAGGCGGCGGACCATGGCCGGCGAGCGGGAGGGCCGCTCATGACGGTCTTCAATCTTCTCTTCGATGCCCTCCTCCTGATTCACGTGGTGGCCGGCTTCGTCGGCTTGGCGGCGTTCTGGTTCCCGGTGTTCGCGCGCAAGGGAGGACGGGTGCACGTCGTGGTGGGCCGCGTCTACGCGTACTGCGCGTATGTCGTGACGCTGTCGGCGATCGTCGCGGCGGCGGGCCGGATCGCATCCTTTCGGTACATGGGCATCGGCGTCGCGGAACAACCCGAGCGCTACGGGTTCGCCGTACTCCTGGGATACCTGGGCGTGGTGACCTTCGTCATGGTGCGCCAGGGCCTGCGCGTTCTGGCGACCCGGCGGGCGCCCGAGAAGCTGCGCACCCCGGTACACGAGGCGCTCGTCTGGGCGTCGATGTCCAGCAGCGTCATCGTCGTCGCATTCGGGCTGGCCGCATGGTCCGCCGTCTCGCCGATCCTGCTGGGGATGAGCCCCATCGGCCTCTTCACGGGACGGCGCATGCTGCGGCTGATGCGCGATCCGGGCGGCGAGCGCATGGGCTGGTTCTACAGCCACCTGGCCTCGATGCTCGGGGGCGGCATCGCCTTCCACACCGCGTTCCTGGTCTTCGGGGCGCAGCGGCTCTGGGCCTACGAGATCGAGGGCCCGCTCGCGATCGTCCCCTGGATCCTGCCGACGGTGGTCGGCGTTCCGGCCATCGTCATCTGGACCCGGCGGTACCGTCGAAGGTTCGAGCGCTCGAGGGGTGCCGCGGCCTGAGGAGGGCCGGCCGGCCGGGCCGGATCCCGGGCGTTGGCGCTGGCCGCGAGGCCGCGCAGACGGCATGATGACGGGTTGCGATGGGCGGGCCCTCCGGGGGCGCGTCAGGCGCCGACGCGCTGTCCGCGCGTGGGAGCGGGATGACGCCCGGGTTCCGGCCCTGGACCTTGAACCGGAGATCGGATGATGGCGAGTCGCGCACCTGCTGGATCCCTGCTGGCGATGCTGCTGACCCTGGCTGCGGCGGACGCGGGGCCGCTCATGGGTCAGGACGATGCCCGCCTGAAGGCGATGGCCTCCTGGGTGGCGGTGGACGCGCCCACCGGCTACGAGACCCGGCTCACGCCGCAGGTGGCGGACGCGATGCCCGGCTGGATCTCCGACCGCTGGGGCAACCTGGTGGCGGTCGTGGGGTCGGGGAGTCCGCGCCGGATCGTGGCGTGCGCGCTCGACCGGCCCAGCTACGCGGCCAGCCAGATCACCGCGGACGGGTATCTGCGCGTCCACCGCATCGGCCGCGGGTCGAGCCACCCGCTGTGGGACCAGGCCTTCGAGGCGCAGCACGTGCGGGTGATGACGCGCACCGGCCCGGTCGCGGGGGTGGTGGCGCGCTCGAACGGCCACTTCTCCGCCCAGCACCGCCACGAAACCGCCGTGGTGGGCGCGGACGAGCTGTGGGTGGACGTGGGGGCCGAGTCGGCCGCGGAGGTGGCGGCCCTCGGGATCGAGCTGCTCGACCCGATCACGCGCCACCTCCCCCCGTGGCCGATGGCGGGCGGGGTGGCGGGACCGGACGCCGGGCGCCGGGTGGGTTGTGCCGCCGTGGCCACCCTGGCGGAAGCCGCGCGCGACGGCCGCGCGCCCGCGGGGGAAACCCACTTCGTGATGAGCGCCCAGGAGGTGCTGGGGTGGGTGGGGCTCTCCTCCTACGTGGCACGCGGCGGGTCGTTCGACCAGGTGGTGGTGCTCGCGCCCGGCGAGGCGGAGGGCGGCATCACCCTCCGGCCGGCGGACTCGTTCGGCCGCTTCGGCGCCGTGCTCGCGTCGGCGGGGCTGGACGAGGTCACCTGGATCGTCCCCGCGGCCACCGCCCCCGGCTCGCACATGGAGCAGGTGCGGCTGGAGGATGCCACCACCCTGCTGGCGGCGGCGGCCGGCGCCATGGGGGTGCGGGCAGACCCGCAGGCGGATTGGGTGCCCGCCCCCGCGCCGGCGCCCCTGCGCACCAGCCACGTCGACCGATCGCTCGACGGCACCGCCGACCTCCTGCGCAGCCTCGTCGACCTGTACGCCGTCCCCGACCATGAGTGGCCGGTGCGCCGGTTCGTGCTGGAATCGCTCCCCGACTGGGCCCGCGACCGCGCCGTCGTGGACGACATGGGCAACGTCATGGTGGAGGCAGGCCCCGAGCGCGACACCACCGTCTTCATGGCCCACATGGACGAAGTCGGCTACGAGGTGGAGACGATCGCGCCCGACGGGGTCGTCACCCTCCGCCGCAAGGGCGGAGCGGTCGCGACCGCCTGGGAGGGCCAGACCGCGCTCCTCCACTTCGACTCTCCGGGCGCGCCGACCGCCCTGACCGGCGACGGGAGCGACACCAGCCCGCGCTGGAAGGCGGAGTCGCTCGCCGCCACGGCGCCGCCGCCCATCCCCGGCGTCTTCCTCACCCGCGACGTCGCCGACGGCAGGAACGTCACCAGCGAGCGCGCCTGGTTCGGCATGAACGCCGAAGAGCTGGCCGCCCGCGGCGTGCGCGAGGGCAACGCGATCACCATGTACAAGGAGGGCCTGCGCCTGGGGCGGCACCGCTTCGTCGCGCGCGCCCTCGACGACCGCGCCGGCACCACGGCCATCCTCCTCGCCATCCACGCCATCGACCCGGACGAGCTCGACTCGAAGGTCATCTTCACCTGGTCGGTCCACGAGGAAGGCGGCCTGCGCGGGGCCGGGGCCATGGCCCGACGCTACGCGAGGAGCGCGCACCGCATATTCTCCGTCGACACCTTCGTCTCCTCCGACACCCCGCTGGAGACGCCCCACTTCGCGCACGCCCTCCTCGGACGGGGCCCGGTCCTGCGCGCCATCGAGAACTCGTCCGTGTCCCCCGACCGCGAACGCCAGCGCGTGATCAACGCTGCCCGCGAGGCCGGCATCCCGCTTCAGATCGGGCTGACCCAGGGCGGAACCGACGGCACCCAGTTCACCTTCTGGGGCGCCCCCAACCAGGGACTCTCATGGCCGGGACGCTACAGCCACTCCCCGGGCGAGGTGCTGGACCTGCGCGACCTCGAGCATCTGGGACAACTGATCGCGGCGATGGCGCGGACCGGAGGGTAGAGCGACCCGCCGGACTCGCCAAGCGGTCCCGCCCGGCAGCCGGGCCGGTCCAGTCAATCGGTTGGGCTTGCTATCCGGGCCGGTCCAGTCATCGGTTGAGCTCGTCATCCGGGCCGGTCCCGTCATCGGTGTTGCCCGGCATTCCGGCCGGTCCCGTCAATTGGTACGGCTCGCCATCCGTGGCTATCCCGTCATCGGTATGGCCCGCGATCCGTGGCGGTCCCATCATCGGTTGGGCTTGCCATCCGGGCCGGTCCAGTCATCGGTACGGCCCGCCATCCCGGCCCGTCCAGAGTTCACATGGGAAGGTCTCATTCCACCATTGAAAGGGCTTGGCGTCCCCCGACGCAGGGGGACCAGGAGCGGCCGTCCCGAATTCACATGGCGGAGTCCCATTCTGCCATTGACGGATTCGGAGGTCGCGATTCGGCAGAGTCCGACATTCCGGATTCTCCAG
>Ga0209543_1000907_pt1 | contig 32013 bp, 36 predicted proteins | sample MesohylFT_FD_187296 | JGI IMG/M metagenome (GOLD analysis project Ga0209543, IMG submission 187296) | Host-associated microbial community of the marine sponge Aplysina aerophoba from Gulf of Piran - sponge mesohyl, lysed by freeze-thaw... | ecosystem: Host-associated > Porifera > Sponge >...
AGCGCCGCGTGCGGCTGCTGCGCCCGCTCGGCCGCGAGAGCCTGCCGCTGGCCGCCATGCGCCACTCGCGCTGGCGCAAGGCCGACACCGGCCGCTGGCGGCGCCTGTGGGACGAGGAGACCGCGGGCACCCCGCCCTGGAAGGAGTCGCGCCTCTGGCTCATCACCGGCCTGCTGCTGCCCGTCTGGCATCGCCTCGACGACACCGACGTCAAGGTCTACCGCCTGACCACCGACGACGGCGAGAACCTGATCGGCCGCGTGCTCACGACAGCGCAGGTGACCGCGCTGCGCACCGCGCTCGGGCTCGACGCGCGCAACGGCCCGCGGCTGAGCGCGCAGGAGGTCTTCGACGAGGCGACGCTGCGCCGCGCCTCCTTCCACCTCGCCCCCGGCTGGCGCCTGCGCGGGCGCCGCAACATGGACGTCATGCGCGCCGAGATCGAGGGACCCGGCTACGACGACCTGCAGGTCCTCACCCGCCTCGGCTGCCTGTCGGAGATCGTCTCGCACCGCACCGTCATCTACGCGCCCAACGCCGAGGTGCTCGGGCAGGTCATCGAGCGCTTCCCCGTCGTCGGCGCCATCGCGTAGCAGCCGCGAACCGGCAGAACCGTCCACAACAAGACGCCCGGGCGCGCCCGGGGCGCCCGGGCCAGAGGAGCAGTACCCATGCCTGAAACCCGATTCCACAACGGCCTGAGCGACGCCGAGACCGAACGGCTCGCACTGCTTGCCGAGGAGTGCGCCGAGACCGGCAAGGCGATCGGCAAGATCCTCCGCCACGGCTACCCGAGCCGGAATCCCGACATCGCCGACAGCCCGACCAACCGCGAGGACCTCGAGCACGAGGTCGGGGACCTGCTCTGGGCCATCGACCTGATGGCGCACTGCGGAGACATCTCGATGCTCCGGAGCCGGGCGGACGCCGGGCGACACCCGCGCAAGACGCGCTACCTGCACCGCCAGAACCACGAGGGTATCTGCCAGCCCTGCTAGTCTGGTAGCCTTTCCCGGCCGGTCAGCGGTGTTGCGTACGGAAGCAAGAACGAAGGATCATGTTCACATGGATTGGCAGACCGCAATCGACGTCCTGACCGGCAGTGTGTGCAGCGTACGCTGCAGTGGGGGCATACCGTTTAGAGCGCGGCCAGGACAACCTCTCAGGGAAGATCGAGACAATCGAAACGGCCCCACAACGCACACGTGAACGCGGCTGGGCTGCACAGCCGTTAGAGCCGCAGACAACCGCCGGGAACCAGTCCCCAACGATTCCTAGTCCGGAATTGGACACAGTCCAGAGTTTTAGAAGGGGCGAAAGTCCGTCCCGAAAAACCCCCTCCGACACCCGTGCCGCCGGCGTGCGAAGACACCGCATCCCTCACCCCCGGCGACCCCGCCGCCGCACGGGTCCGGCTCCCCGTCCCGCGGCTCCCGCCGCGCCCCGCCTCGACCGCCACGCCCCCGCACGCCGGCCACGCGGCGCACAGGTGCACGTAGCCACCGGCAACCACCTTCCAGCGCTGCTGCGCCCCGCCGCACACGCCGCAACGCGCCTGCAGCCGCTGGTCGGCCGCCGCCTGCTCCGAAGCGGCCTTCTCGGATGATTCCTGCTTCGCGGCGCGACGCCGCGCCTTCTTCGGCGCCCAGGCCAGCTCCGCCGGGTCCGGGCACGTCCGGCACGCCAGCACCAGCCGACCCTGCTCGAGCAGCACCGCCATCGGCCCCTGGCAGCGCGGGCACGGCCAGTCGACCACCGCCGGCTTCGGCGGCACGAACGACGGGTCGCCCTCCGCACCCGAGAGCTCGTCCCGCAGCTTCCCGTAGAACCCGTCGAGCAGCCCGCGCATCCCGGCCCGGCCCGAGGCGACCTCGTCGAGCCGGCTCTCGAGGTCGGCCGTGAACCCGACGTCGGTCACCTTCGGGAAGTGGCGGCGCAGCCGCCCGCACACCAGACGCCCCAGCGGCGTCACCACGAACACCCGGCCGTCGAGCAGCACGTACCCTCGGTCGACCAGCGTCTTGAGCGTGTTCGCATAGGTCGACGGGCGTCCCACGCCGGCCGATTCCAGCTCCGCCACCAGCGACGCCTCGGTGTAGCGCGGCGGCGGCTTGGTCCACGACGAAGAGACCTCCGGCTCCGCGCTCCCCGGCGCCCACACCGTCCCGGGATCCAGGGCGGGGACCGCCGGCGGCTCGTCGGCCGCCGACGCCGGCGGCAGCACCCGGTGGAAGCCGGGGTCGACGACGAACCGCCCCTTCGCCTCCAGGCGGACAGATTCCCCGGTGGCGCCCGGCGCCGACAGCTTCCAGGTCGTGCGGCGGATCCGGGCCGGCGTCATCTGCGACGCCAGCAGCCGGCGGCGGATCAGGTCGTAGAGCGGCGCATGCACAGGATCGATGCCCTCCGGGCCCGCGGCCGGATCCGTCGGCCGGATCGCCTCGTGCGCCTCCTGCGAGCCTTCCTTCGACTCGTAGCGCGGCGGCTCGGCCGGCACGGCCCCTTCGCCGAAGGCCGCCGTCAGCCAGGACCGGGCCGCCTCCTGCGCCTCGGGAGCCACCATCACCGAGTCCGAGCGCATGTAGGTGATCTTCCCCGCCTCGTAGAGCTTCTGCGCGACCGCCATCGTGTCCGAGACCGACAGCTTCAGCAGCGACGAGGCCGCCTGCTGCAGCGTCGAGGTCGTGAACGGCGGCTTCGGCCGCTGCGACGCATCCTTCTCGGCCACGTCGTCCAGCGTCACCGCCACCGACCCAAGGTGCGCCGCCAGCGCATCCGCCTCGGCCCGCCCGGCGAAGCGCACCACCCCGCCATCGGCATCGACCAGCGACGCGCGCACGGGGTCCGCACCGTCAACCGCCAGCAGCACGTCGACCCCGAAGAACTCCTCCGGCGCGAAGACCCGGATCTTCTCGTCGCGGGCGGCCAGGATGGCCAGCGCCGCCGACTGCACCCGGCCCGCCGACAACCCGGCCCGCAGCCGCCGGCTCAACAGCGGCGACACCGTGAACCCTACCACCCGGTCGAGGAACCGGCGCGCCTGCTGGGCACGCACCAGGTCGTAGTCGATCCCGCGCGGGCTCTCGAACGCAGCCCGCACCGCCGCCGGGGTGATCTCCGAGAAGGTGACCCGCCGGAAGCGGTCCTCGGACCCGCCGAGCAGGTCCCGCAGGTGCCACGCGATGGCCTCTCCCTCCCGGTCGAGGTCGGTGGCCAGCCAGACGACGCCGTCGCAGCCGATACTGCGCAGCTCGCGGACGACCTTCGCCTTCGAGTCGATGATCTCCCAGGTCGGCTTCCAGCCATCGGCGATGTCGAGCCCCAGACCCACCTGCTGGCGCGGCTTGCCCGGCGAGCGGCCGTCGCGCTTCGGCTGCGGCAGGTCGCGCACATGCCCGAGCGAGGCGCGGACCACGTAGCCTGACCCGAGGATCTGGTTGATCTTGCGCGTCTTCCCCGGCGATTCGACGATTACGAGGTCAGCCATGACGCCGGCAAGCGTAACCGTGCGAGGCCGCGCACAAGACCGCACGGCTACGCCAACATCACACAAACCTACCCATGACGACCGCACCACACTCCACGCACGCAACCTCCATCCTGCTCGACGAAGACAGCAACGGCTGCCACATCACGTGGAGAGCCGACGGCCCCGGCGTCGCAGCACTCGACGGCTGCATCATCTTCTACTCGATCGCCGACGCGATCGCCTCAATCCGGCGCGAACTGCCGGAAGCAGGCATCCTCCTCTGCCCGCTCACCGCGCGGGGCATGAAGCTCGCGCATGAGACCAGCCCGGATCACGACAACGTCCTCGTTTCCGACTACCAGGTCTGGCTCGAAGAGCTGACCGGCCACCTCCACCGCTGGCGGATCCACTGGTATGGCAATCCCACCGGCAGGCGCCACACCACCACCGCGGACAAGGCTGTCGCCCGGATCCGCAGCCAGCGCCCCGGCGCCGCCATCCGCGCCGTCAAGCGCACCGCAGCCGGACACCACGACCTCGAACCGCTGATCGACCACCACGCAATCGGAATGCGGGACCAGATGCCCGCCAACACGTAGGCCCGCGGTCCGACGCCCCTGCACGAAGAACCCAACCGTTACCGGCCCGCCGCCGCCGACCACACGTCGGGAACCCAACGCGCCACGCCGGCGGCGAACGCACCAACCTACGCCGCGGTCCGCGCCCCGGACCGGCAAGGAGAGCACGACCATGAACGCCACGACAACCCCGGTCCATGCTGATGTCACGTTCGACCGGCTCGAGGACGCGATGCGCGACGGCGACGCCGGCTTCTGCATCGCCTGCGGCGCCGAGACCGACGGCGTCGAGCCGGACGCGAGCGAGTACCGCTGCGACGAGTGCGGCGAGCCGAAGGTCTACGGCGCCGAAGAGCTCCTCCTGCGCAACCTGCTCCACGACGAGCCAGCCACCGCCGGCTGAGACGCCGCGGCCCGCCGCCGGCACGATCCGCCGCAAGGACGGTACGCTTCGATACCTGCAAGTCCACGGATCACGGCAGGCCGCCGAGGCCCGGCCAGAGAGAGCGGCCTCGAGGACGCCGGTCTGCGCATCGTGACAACGGTCATCCGGCTCTACGGCCAGGGCTTCGCGAAGGGACGCCGGCTGGCCGAGGGCATACATACCGAGCTGAAGCCGGCCTGGGAGCCGATCATCCTCGCGCGCGCTCGCGCGCGCCCCTCCGGCCGACACGGCGAGAGCCACCTACGCCCAATACCGGACCGGAGGCCTCGACATCGACGCCTGCCTGCTCGACACCCCGGACGGCGACGGCCACTGGAGCGGAGACGACGGGTCCGACCGGACGTCCCACCCGGGCTACGAAGGCGGGTTCACCGCCGGCGGGACCCGCCGCGACGGCCGCTGGCCGCCCAACGTGGCGATGGACGCCGAGACCGCCCGCGCACTCGACGAGCAGGCCGGACAACGCCGCAGCGGCGGCTTCCCGGCACGGCGGCAGGCGCCAAAGTTCAACGTGGTCTACGGCCGCTTCAACGGACAGGACGACGTGCCCGCGGGACGAGGGCGCACCACCGGCGGCGCCAGCCGGTTCTTCTACTGCCCCAAGGCCAACCGGCGCGAACGCGACTTCGGCCTGCGGCCCGAGAGCAAAGCGGCAGGGAGCCACGCCCGCGAGCTCATCAACGACCACGAGACCGTCAAGCCCGTCGAGCTGATGCGCTGGCTCGTACGGCTCACAACACCGCCCGACGCGCTCGTCCTCGACCCGTTCGCAGGCTCGGGCAGCACCGGCGTCGCCTGCCTGCTCGAAGAACGCTCGTTCCGCGGGATCGAGCAGGACCCGAAGTACGCCGCGATCGCCCGCGTGCGCATCGACGCGGCAAGCAGCGTCGAGCCTCGTCCGCCGCGATCCGCATGCCCCACTCGAAAGGAATCCGGATCCACCCGATGCCGAGCAACAACACATCCGATCGACCCGTCCTGACACTGATCGGCGGGGCGCCGTGCTCCGGGCGCAACCGCTGGCGCAAAGCGCAGGCGGACAGGCTCCCCGCAACCGTGTACGGAGCCGATGCCGTCGGCGACCCGCACGCCGTCGACGAACAGGGCTTGGCGAACTGGACCCGGAGCTCCATGGTCGACGCGCTCGGAAGCACCGACGCCGGGATCCGGGCCTGGGCATGGAGGACCCTGACCGGCTGGATGGAAGAGCACCTGCGGACAGGCCGCTCCTTCGGACTGCGCACGACACTGGCCAACGACCCGCTGGCCGAAAAGGCGGTCACCGCGGCGCGCGCAGCCGGCTACCGGGTGCACTGCCACTTCATCAGCACCGGCAGCGCACACCTCAACGCAGGCCGCGCGCGCACCGGCAGAACGGACATCGCGAACGACGTCGCCGCGCTGTGGCACATGGCCCGCGAGGGACTCGCGGCGACGGCCCACCAGTACGACGTGATCGAGCTGATCCGAAGCGAGAACAACGAGCAGGTGACGACGCACCGCTTCGAGGGCCGGACAGAGACGTTCGCTGCGGAAGCAGACCAGCGCCGCGAGGCCGACGACGCCCTCGCGGCCGCAATCACCGGATCGAAGACGAACCGGCGAAACGACGGCAAGGCCGACTCGAAGCCGGCAACCGCAACCGCGGAGCCCGACACACCGCCGGACTCGAGCGCGAAGGACGCCACGCCCGCCGTCTACCGCGCAATGCTGCACGAGGAACCTGCTCCCCCGCCCGAGCTGCACGCGCTGCTGCGCTACCTGGCCGACGCCTTCACCGCGGTAGACCGCTGGCTGCTCGAGGACGACAGGAACGAGCACGCGCTACGCCTCGACGAACGGCTCCACCTGAAGGCAGCCGACATCGTCGACGACAACGATCCGGCGGGAACCAAAGTCCCGACCGTCAGGATCACCCACCTGCCGCCGGACGACAGGCCACCTGCGACGGACACCTACCGGGCCGATCAGGCCAAGGAACTGCTGCAGGACATCGCCAGCTGGACGATAGAGCGCATCGACGGCCGCTCAGTCTGGCGCACCTGGACCAGCGCAGTGCGAGCAGCCGAAGAGATCCGGATCGCCCTGCGCGGGCACGAAGGCTGGTACGTGCACGTCCCGCTCGATAGCGACGGCATGCCCTACGGCGTCGTGGCCTCCCTCCGGCAGTCCAAGGCCGAACCCGACGCCGAGTCGAACCTCGAGCTCTCGCTCAACCTGCACGCGACAGTGATGCTCGAGCACCTCTGCCGCTGCGTACCGAAGCCCGAATAGGGCCGAAGCAGACGGAGAACGCGCGCTCCATCCAGGACTGGAAACACCGTCCACGAAAAAGCGAAACTGCATGCATGCCGATACACGTTCATGCGCTATATTTTCGCTGCTTGTTCGCGTTTTCCACTTGTCGATCCAATTCCTTGGATTGGATCAGCAGATCCACGTCTCTAGTTTGAAAAAAGGAGTTACGAGCAACGTTTACAGTGTGTCAATACATTGACGGTCGCCCGATGCACCAGGAATGGTGCAGTTTTCACTTGCTCTTTTGTTTCCAACATCTGGTCCGGAATTGGACACAGTCCAGAGTTTCAGAAGGGGCGAAAGTCCGTCCCGAAAACACCCTCCGACACCCGGCGCGCCGCGCCAATTCCACAGCCGAGGTCCATCCCGTGAACACCTGCGCCAACTGCCGCCACTGGCGGCCGCACGCCGGCAGTCCGACCAACATGGTCTGCGGCCTCATCCGCGCAGCGCGCCGAACACGTCCCCACGCGTCATCCCTCGACCTCGTCCGGCCCAGGCCCGCCGACTACCCGATGATACTGGCAACGCCGAGCACCCTCGGATGCTTGCTGTACGAAGACCAGCCGCCCAAGCCCAACAGCCCGCAGCACCGAACATAGGGGACCACCCGTCCCCGATCACACACACTCGTCACCGTCGCCGGCCGCAATCGCGACCGGACAGGCCACGACCCACAACACGGCCAGCAGCCGTCGCGCAAGAAACGCCGATGACCCAACAGCGCCACTTCCCGAACGAGGACCCTGCGACCACGCACGCGCGACTGAGCGCCGCCGTGGTGGCCGAGCACGCAAACGCCTGCGCCGCAGCCGACGCCTTCCTGGCCGAGGGCACGTTCCCTATCCCCGAACGGATGCCGCCCGGCCTGGTGCTGAAAGAAACCGGCGGCGAACGCGTCGCCACCATCGACGCGGCCACGCCCGACGAGCGACAGTTCAGCAGCCACGAGGCGCTGCGCGCCTACGTCCGCCGCTGCGTGGTCATCAACGTGACCGTACGACGCGACTGCTGGACGCTGCCCGGCCCCGACGACGCCCGCATCGAGCCGGACACGGCCCGGCTGCTGCTGAGACCCGGCAACCCCGTGATCGACATCGTCGCCGGCATCGGGATGAACCGGTCCCTCGACGCCCCACACCTGCGCTACAACAACAGCAACGACCACATGCAGCGCTTCGACCACCAGATCCACCAGCTCGATGAGCGAGGCGTCCGCTACATCGCAAGCCTGTTCACGATATGACCAGCACGATAGCGGAACCGGCCGCCACGGCCGTCACGATCTACGACACCGAGCTTGGCGCCGAGGATGCCGAGAAGCTCATCCGACCACTGCTGGCCGATGACGGCCGACACGTGGACGTCACGCTCGGAAAGAGCGGAGCAAACGTCTCCGACGAGTACGTCGGCGCACTGTTCGGCTCGCTGATGCAATCGGCCATGGCCGCCGGCGGCCGCCGGCTCGCCGTGGAAATGAATGAACCGGCTGAAAGTGCTCGGGAACGCTGGCGAGCGCGCCCACCAGGCGATGGCGAAGACCATCAACCTCGACCTGCGATTCGGGATGCTCTCCCCGCCGCTGGCGGAACAGGCCGGCTGCTGCCCGGAAGTACTCGAGCACGAACAGCAGGACGCCGACTGCATCGCGCGCCTCGCGGTACATGGCGTGGCGACCGACGGCGAGGTCCGCAAGATGCGCCAGCGCCTCGTCAAGCGGATCGCCAAGGCGGTGCTCGCGGACACCCACCCACAGAGCCTCGGCGCGAAGGCGAAGAAACCCGACGGGAGCGCTGCAGATCCCAATAGAGCAGCCCCCGCTCCACGCGGGCGCGGATAACCCCGAACGGATCCTTTACCGGATGCCCCCGCTCCGCGCGCGCGCGGATAACCCCTCGATCGCCTGCTCCAGGTTCAGCAGCCGCGGCCCCGCTCCGCGCGCGCGCGGATAACCCCGCTGCCTACCCTGACCAGCCTGGCCAGGGCCGCCCCGCTCCGCGCGCGCGCGGATAACCCGGTCGGCGAGACCGTCCTTGCACACGCCGACGACCCCGCTCCGCGGGCGCGGATAACGCCCAGCGATCCTTGCCTGCGCTGGCCCCGCTCCGCGCGCGCGGATAACCCCGATGCCGCGTGACGCCATCACCGGGCAGTTCCCCCCGCTCCGCGCGCGCGCGGATAACCCCCTCGAACGCGACTACTCCGCGCCGACCCCCGACCCCGCTCCGAACGCGCGCGGATAACCCTCGGCCTCCTCAGCGAACAGTTTCCGATCGCGCCCCCGCTCCGCGCGCGCCTGGATAACCCTCGATCCGAGATTCGGTCGGCGGCATCGCGAAACCCCACTCCGCGCGCGCGGATAACCCGTGGCCAGTCATGAGTGAAAGGGCACCAAATCCCCCCCGCTCCGCGCGCGCCCGGATAACCCCGACTCGTCCCCAGCATGCTGCCCCGCTCCGCACGCGCGCGGATAACGCACGTCCGCACGCACGCGGACCACCCCGTCACGGCGAAGTCGTCCCTTCCGGCCACGCAAACCGCCCCCGAGATCACGGCACCCCGAACCCCGCCGCGGCAGATCGCAGCCCGCAGCCCCCACACTTGGACCACGATGCAGTCGCAACCGCTCCCAACGCCCACCGCACCCGTCCCGATGACCGCACCGCCGGCCGCAGCCCGCGCCCGCATGCTGCAGCGCCCGCGCCACCCGCGGCTGCGCCCGACCCGCGACCCGCACACCCTGTGGCGCAACCGCGAGACGACCTGGACCACCCTGCCCTGGCCCGTGCTGCACGCCTCGCTGCCCGAGGCCGCCACAGCCCCGTTCACCAACGACCGCGGCGAGCCGCACCGCTTCGAATCCGCCGTCGGGCTCGTCTGGCCCGCCAGCGGAGCGCTGACCAACGCCGAACGCCGCGCCTGGAACCACCTGCCGCTGACCTCCAGCGACGCCGAAGACATCATCCACCCGCAGGAGCTCGCCGCGGCCCTGCGCGACACGCTCGAAGAGTCCGTCCTGCGCGCCCCGAAGCACTGGGACGCAGGCTCGACGGCGCTGGGCGAATGGTGGACGCTCCGCGCCCGCTACCCGGAACCCGGCAAACCCGACAACGCCCTCGAACAGGTCGAGACCGTCATCAGCGTGCAGCACGCGATCGGCTCGGGAAACATCCTCGTCCACGCCGGACTGCGCCAGCCGGGGACCGGGGCCGAGATCGTCACCGGCATCTACTTCGCCCACCTGCAGAACGGGCGGATCACGCTCCCGAGCAGGAACGACTACGACCTGGTCACGGCCCTTTCCCACCAGGCGCGCGCGACCGCCGAGGTGCTGGCCTCGTGGACCGAAGAGGCGCTGATGCGCCCCGCGCTGACCTCCTGGGCCGGCACCGTCGCCACCCCCGCGTTCGGACACACCACCGCGGCGAAACTCGTGGCCCTGCACGACCGCCGGCGCTTCTCGAGCAGGCTGGCGCCCGACGAGCGCCCCGCGCCGATGGACACCGCCTGCGATGTCGCCTGGAGCCTGGCGGACCACCTGCGGTCGCTACCCGACATCGAGAGGCGCATCGACCGGCAGCACCGGATCATCAAGGCCGTCAGCGAGCTCTGCTGGTGGAACGAACAGGGAGCCGACGCCCCCGCATACGCCGAAAGCGTCCACTAAGGAAGGCGCTCCCCCTAGACTCGCGCACCACCGATGCGAACGAGCAGCCCACCGTCGAACGCCGCCCCGCAGACCCCACACACGATGCCGCGCGCCGGCTGAAGGACAAGACACCCGATGCAGTTCGACACCCTGCCCGTCCACGCGCCCGTACCAGACCCGGCAAGCGGCGAGCAGCGCCAAGTCGCCGCCGCGCTGCTGCTGATGAACGACCCGGCCGACGACGGCCGCACCACGGGATGGTACTGGACCCAGGTACCGCGCAACCCCGAGCAGCGGGACCTGAAGTCCAGACAACGCTGGACCAGCGCGGTGGCCAACCACCACGGACCCTTCCGCGACGCGAACACCGCGCTGGCCGCCGCCGGGAACCACACGCCGCAGGCCGCCGAGCTGGCCGCGCGGCTCGAGCAGGCCGCCGAGCTGCTGCGCGCCGGCGAGATCGACGCCACCCCGGCGGCGATAGCCGGCTGGCTGGCCGAGACCTCGGGCGCAGGCGAGCCGATAGGACCCGACCCCGACGCCAGACCCACCCCCGAGGACGCCGACGAGCTGCGCAGAACGCTCGGCGAGGGCGAGGTGCCCGAGCCGGACGACGAGACCGGCGACGCCGAAGACGCACCGCTCGAGGTGCACGACACCAGCGCCGACACCGCCGAGAGCGGCTAGAAAGCTAGCAGGACAGCACACCAGCACGGAGCAAGGAGCAGCAGATGAAGCCGCACCCGGAACGCATCCCATGGGTCGACGCGCTGCGCGGGGCCGCCGTGCTCGCCATCGTCCCGCTCAACGCGCGCTGGATCCTGCACCCGGCCGACGCCTACCACGACCCGTCGCTGCAGGGACCCCCCGGGGCGCTGGCCTGGCTCTGGTGGGCGATCCCCGAGCTGCTCTTCGACCACTCGACGCTGTTCATCCTCGCCGCGGTCTTCGGCATCTCCCTCTCCGCCGCCCGGGCGGCCGACTCCGACCCGGGCTGGACCCGGCGGCACCGGGCCCGCCTGATCCTCCTCGGGGCCGCAGGCTTCGCCCACGGCGCGCTGATCTGGCCGGGAGACATCCTCTACCCCTACGCGCTGACCGCGCTACTGCTGAGCGGCGCCGTCCGCCAGATCGAGGACGGCTCGAACGCGCTGGCGTGGCTCGCCACCACGGCCGCGGCGATTCCACCGGTGCTGATGCTGTCGAGCCTGCATGTGACGCTCGGCAACTACGAAGCAACGGGCGTCGACCCGAACACCGCCTACGTACTGGCGACCCCCGACTACCGCACGTGGGAGAGCACCCTGTACGCCGGGCCGTTCCGCGAGTCCCTCCAGGTCAAGTGGGCGCAGTGGAGCACACAGACCACGACGATGTTCGTCACCTGGACGCTCTGGCACGCCGCGGCAGGCATACTCGCCGGCCTCTGGTGGCACCGCCGCGGCCAGCACGCCTGCAACGACCCGCATCTGCCCCGGGCGCTCGCCGCGACCGGACTCGCGCTTACGTCCGCCGCGCTCTGGATCGCCACGGCGAACCACTACCACCCGATCACCCTCAGCTGGACCAACTCGGTCACCTACGCGGGCGGCGCCCTGCTCGCCGCAGCAGCCGTGATCGCATTCACCAGAGCCAGCCCGGACGTCTGGGAGACACCCGCCGGCCGGTGGCTGCGCGCCTGCGGGCAGGCAAGTCTGTCGATCTACCTGCTGGCCAACCTCCTGCTCGCCGGCATCGCGCAGGGCTGGGGGCTCGGGCTGCATGGTCGGCTGAGTCCGGAGCAGACCGCCGCGACCACCCTGGCGGTCATCGCCGTGCTGTCCTGGTGCGCAGCGCGGGTCGGCCCCGACCGCCGACGCCCGCCCGCCGAACAGCTGTGGCGTCTCGGAACGCGGCTGCTCAGCGGGGGACGCCCGCGGCGCGAACGCCGCACCACGCCCCCAGCGCCGACCACCGCGCGGCAATCCGGCAGATGAACCCTGCGCGCAGAAGAAGAAACGAGGGCCGCAAGGACGGCCCGACGCGGAACCAGCCATGGCAGCAGCAAAGAGGAAACGCACCGAGACCTGGATCTGCCCCGGCCCGGAATGGCCTCCCGACGACGAGACCTGCGGCCGGATACTCGACCACAACGGCCGCTGCGACGAATGCATGCGCCGGCGAACCACGCTGCGCAAGCAGGCGGCGCGCATCAAGCGCCGGCTCGCGAACCCGGCCGGGGCCACGGCGCACACCGCCACGCGCGGCGCCGCCTGACAAGGCGCAACGAGCAGTCAGCCGGACCAGAAGACACCCAACGCGCCGGCGCACGACGCCCCCGCACCTCTCATGCATCGGCGCGGGACGGGCCACGGGGGGAGAATACAGGCAGGCGACAATCGGTAGGTACCAGCCCGAACCGACGGCACGAGCCGCCGCCACGCCACAGGACTTCGTCTCCCTGCCCCACGCGGGAACGGGCATGCCCGACAATCGGCGCCAAACGCGCAGCGACACGGCCGGCGCTAATGACCCGACTCGACGAGACGCGAAAGGAATTGAGCCAGCGGCTGGATAGCACGAACACACGCATCGACCACCTCCGAACAGAGACGAGCGAACGCATCGAGAGCCTGCGCAGCGAATTGAACGAGTTCCGGACGGAAATGAACCGGCGCTTCGACGAGGCGATCACCGAAAGGAACCGCCGGTTCGACACGATCAGCCACGCCGCTGACTGCGGATCCGCAGGTCCCTGAAGCAACCGCTAACGGTCAGCGCACCGGAAACCCCGCCCGCAGGCGGATGAGCGCCAGCAACACGGACCGCACGTACCGCCGCGTTTCGGCGAACGGCGGCAGCCCGCCGTGCTCGCGCACCGCACCCGGCCCGGCGTTGTAGGCCGCAAGCGCCAGCACCGTCCCGAACTCGTCGGACAGCCGCCGCAGGTACGCCACCCCGCCGTCCAGGTTGGACCGCGGGTCCAACGGATGGGCGATGCCGAGCATCCGCGCGGTGCCCGGCATCAGCTGCATCAGGCCCTGCGCTCCGGCCGGCGAGACGGCATCGGGCCGATGCGCCGACTCCACGGCGATCACCGCGTGCACAAGCAGCGGATCCACCCGGTGACGGGCAGCCGCAGCCTCGACGAGCTCGCCGTACGGCAGCTCGGCAACCGGACCCTGAGCCAGAGCCGGCAACGGTTGAGCGACATCCAGAACGGCGCCCAGCGTCAGCAGAACAGCAACACGCATCATGAACACGACAAGAGCTTGCACGAACGCTGCCACGAACAGCGCCATGATCCCCCTGCACGACGTGACCCGGTCGGCCCAGTGCGAGCAGTGCGCCAGCATCGACGACTGTCGCTACCGGCACGGTGCATGGATCTGCCGCTCATGCCGAGAGAAGACCGACTAACGGCGACTCAGGAGCCGCGCCCTGCGGTCCAGGTGCCGAACCTCTGCAGACACGTGAGGGACGCCCCACGCGGTTGACCAGCCCGAGACCGTAGACCCGACTCCGCGCCCGCGGATAGCCCTTCGCCGGTAGGTTCTCACTTTGATTTCGGTCGTAGTGAAACGCTATCCAGCCGACTGATCACCGCACTTACCTCCCTTAGCTTAGGAACGTGGTCAATACAACTTTGTGACGCCCCAGGTCCGTGATTCCTGGGCTCGCGCCCGCGAACGTGGCAACGTAGTTTCCGTCAGCGTCCTTACGCCCCACTCCCCGCGGGCTCACCCTCCGTTCCAGGTATACAAACCACACGCCCCTTACACTCGGAGCGCGACATGGCAAGACCGACGACCTGGTTCACCCCGCTCGACCGCCCGCCGTTCGTGACCGAGCACCACGACCCGGCCGGACCGCCGGCGAAGCTGCACGTCCTCGAGATCAGCAGCCGCAGCGGCCAGATGCTCGGGCGGCCCCTGAGCGCGATGAACCTGCGCGCGCCCGGCGCGGAGGGCGACCGCGGCGTGACCGTCGAAAGCGTCTACCAGACCGCCAAGTGCTACGGGGCCGGCGGCCCGGCCGAACGGCCGTCGCCCAACGGCTACGAGGCAAAGCGCATCGACCGCGAACGCCGCTCCGCCGGACCTCTGCGAGGCTTCCAGCACGAGGGGACCTTCTGGCCCGCCGCTTCCGGCAGCGCCTTCTACGACCGCCTGTGGATCAAGGCCACAGTCGCCATCCACGCGGACCGGCTCCACGAGCTGAAGAGCTACAACGCCTACAGCGACCAGTTCCACCGGCCGGGCCGGTCGGTCGCCTGCCAGGCGCGCGCTGCGGCCATGCTCGTCGGACTCGACCGGACGCGGCAGCTCGACAGCATCAACGAACCCAACCGCTGGGCCGACACGCTCGGCCTGGCCGCCGGCGCGCGCCCGCAGCCCGCGGACGTGCCGACGAAGACTCCCATGCCCGAGAAGAACGCGAGACCGGCGCCGCCGGAAACCGAGGCCCGCGTGCTCGTCTGCGGCAGCCGCGACTTCACCGACCCCGGGCTGGTCAAGGCCAAGCTGGACGAGGTGCGCGAGCGGCTCGGCGGCGTCCCGATGCGGGTGATCTCGGGCGCCGCCCGCGGCGCCGACCGAATGGCCGCCGAGTGGGCCGCACGCAACGGCGTGCCCTGCGACGAGTACCCCGCCGACTGGGACCGCTACGGCAAGTCCGCCGGCTACCGCCGCAACGAGCAGATGCTGACCGAGGGACAGCCTCACCTGGTCGTCGCCTTCCCGCAGGGCGAGTCGCGCGGCACCCGCATGATGATGCAGATCGCCTCGCAGGCAAGGGTCGCCGTCGAGGAGATCGACCCGGCGTCGCGCACCACGTTGACCGACACCGGGCGGCTCTACGACATCGCCGCCATCGCCCGCCGCTCGGCCATCCCGGGCCGGCCCGCCGGCCCGGTCGAGGCGCCGCCGGTCAGCCGCATCGCAAAGCTCCCCAACGGCGACCCGCGCACGCACGGCGAGGCGCGCGTGGTGATCGGCGGCCGTCAGGCCGGCGCCGACGAGCGGCTCGTTCACGCCAAGCTCGACGAGGTCCTCGCCAGGGCGCACCCGGCGGCGCTGCGCATCGCCGTCGAGATGCAGACCCGCCGCTACGACCTGTCCACGGTCGCAGCCTCATGGGCAAGACGCCGCGGCGTGCGCTGCGACCAGTACCGCACGGCCGACCCGGCCGAGGCGGAGCTGACCCGCCGGCGGATGATCGCCGAGCAGAAGCCGCACATGGTCGTCACCTTCCCCCGCGGCGAGCAGTCCGCCGAGCGGCTGGCCGCTATCGCCGCCCGGGCCGGCGTCCCCGTCGAGGCCGTCGACGCCCGCGGCCACAACCACACCCGGACCGGAAAGCTGGCAGACCTGCAGAAGGCCCGGCAGAGCCGCGAGCAGGCCGAGCCCAACCCGGCATGGGTGGTGCCCATCGAGGGGCGGACCACCGCCGGGACGCAACAGCGCCTCGGCCGGCGGGCCGCCGACGCCGCGTGGGCAAAGCCCGGACATGCGTCCGGCGAACCGCCGCCGACCCTCAACCTGCGCGCGAGAAGCGCCTTCGACGCGCTGCGCTCCGGCGCGGCCGTGCGCATCGACCGCAAGACCGACTGGGGCAACCCGTTCCCGCTACGCGACCGCAACGACCCGGACGAACGGCGCGAGGTGGTCGAGCAGTACCGCGAGTACCTGGCCGCCGCCATCGACTCCGGCAAGGTCGACATCGACAAGCTCGCCCGGCTCGACGGCAAGCAGCTCGCCTGCCACTGCGCCCCGCAGGCCTGCCACGGCGACGTCCTCTCGCAGGCCGCCACCTGGGCCGCCGGCATCGAACGCGAGCACGAACGCTCCGCAACGCCGTCGCACGCGCGAGAACACGCCCGCCCCCCCGGGCGCGACGCCGACGCCCCCGTCGACACGCACGTCTTCGACGCGGGCGACGAGGACTGGGACGAGACTCCCCCGCCCGGCGACGAGAAGGCCCGGACCGAACGGCCCCCGGACGATGCGCCGCAGCATCCCGACGACCTCGCCGCCGACCGGCTCGAGGCCTACCGGGAGAAGATCGCCGCGGCCGGGGCCGGCGACAGGCAGCTCGAGGCGATAGACGCGAGCGTCGCCACGCTGCGCGCCAGCGCCGAACAGGCCAGCGCCGAACAGCGCGACGCCCCGGACCGGCCGATGCCGGCGGAGATGCGCGAGAAGCTCGAGGAGCACAACCGTACGGTCGAACGCGGCTATCACGACCCCGACGGCGACGTCCGGGTCCCCTGGCGCGTGCCCGCGCCGCCGCCGCTGCCGGCCCCGGCCCCGCCGCCCGCCCACGAGCCGACGCGCGAGGTGCGCGTGCTGGTCACCGGCTCCTGGCGCCACGACGAACCCGCCATGGTCTACGCCAAGCTCGACGAAATCCGCCAGCGCATAGCCGGCGCCCCGATGCGGATCGTCACCGGGGACAGCCGCGGCGCGCAGGCCACAGCCGCCAACTGGGCACGCGACGCAGGCGTGCCCTGCGACGTCCACGACACCGATTGGGACGGCGCCAGGGCGCAGTACGAAGCCGACGCCGAAAAGGCGGCCAACTTCGACGCCGCGATAGTCGCGATCGACAAGCAGTACCCGCCCGACGCCGACCACTCGATCCCCGACCCGGACGACCGCGACGGCAACGCCGCCCGCGACCCGCGCCAGGAAGCGCTCGCCGAGCTCGACGAAGCCGTGCAATGGCACGAGAAAGGGCTGATGGCCTACCGGAGCCAGGCCATCGCCGTCCGCGACGAGGACATGCTCAACGAGAGGAAGCCCCATCTGGTCGTCTCGTTCGACAAGCCGGGGGACCGCGGCGGCGCCGGCGTCGTCGCGATGGCCAACGACCGCGAGATCCCCTGCGAACGGGTCGACCACCACGGACGCACCGTCACGCCCGATGACCAGCGTCCGGACCTCAAGGCGATCGGGCGGCGCACGTCCGATACGCTCCCCGAGGAGCCGCCGAAACCTCCAGCCCCGGCCGCCGGCTCCTGGCAGCAGGGCACGGACCTCGACAGGCTCCGCGGCGACACCTACGACACGGCGGCGACACGATGATCCATCAGCTGGACCTGGACGACCACCCGCACACCCGCATCGGGCGGACCGTCGAGCCTGACACGCCCAAGTACGAGCAGCTGTGCGAGATGCTGACCGACGACGGCCACCTGCTGGCCGAGCTCGGCGACCCGATCACCGGCCACCTGATGTGGCTGCCGCCCGCCAGGATCGACGGGTTCGGACTGCCGGAGGACACCGCCGCCGCGGTCTACTGGACCAACGGGTGCGACGAAACCGGCAGCGGCCAACCGCAGTGGCGGATCCAGGCGCTCACCCCGCTCGAGGCGGTGCGCATCCTCACCGACACGATGAGCACCGCGATCGACCACGTGATCGCCCGCTGCGAGCCCGAGGCATCGAAGGACCACCCGGTCCGCCACCTGCTGGCGCTCGACGCCTCGCGCCGTCACGTCGTCAGCGCGCTGCGCACCCTCACCGCCCACTGAGCGGCCGGGCTTGCGCCGGCGCGTCCGCCCCCGCGCACCAGATCCACAGCGCATACGCGCCGGCCCGCCTGCCGCACGCTCCCTCCCGGAGGGCCCCCATACCCATGCGCATCACAACCGCGCGCCGGCGCGGCAAGGACGAAGACCCGCCCGAGGCCGACCGTCACGGCAACACGCACGCCATGCCGGCGTTCCCGCGCCCCGAAGACCACGAGCCCAACGCCCGGGACGACCCCATGCCCGCGTGGCGCCGACCACCGGCTGACCGGCGCGAGGAGCAGGACCTGGTCGCCGGCCGCATGCAACAGCTCGGGCTCACGCGCCCCGGCGCGCCCGGCCCGGACAACCCCTGCGCCCTGCGCCTGAAGCTGCCCGGCCCCCACGCCGCCGCACGGCGGGTCGAGCCGGGAACGACCCACGACGACCGCGCCTGGGTCAAGCGCCCCTACCTGTTCACGCCAAGCGGAGACGGCGGCTGGAACGTCGTCCTCCAGCACACGACCCGGCGGATCGGCACGCTCGCCGAGAACCGCGAACAGGTCGAGCCGCGCCGCGCCGACCACTGGTCGACACTGCTGGCCGTCGTGCCGCGGCCCGATGGACGGGCGCTTCTCGATCCGCCGCTGCTCGGCCGCACCCTCGGACTCGCACACCTCGTCTTCAGCTTCCGCTGGCCCCCGGGACCGCCCACCGTGCGCCTGCCCGACGAGTACAGGAAGCCGAAGAAAGCGGCCCCGGCGCCCCGGGCGCCGGCAGCCGCCAAAGGATCCCGGACCCGATGAACGCCACCCACAAGCCCGCGACGGCCCCCTACCACACGCACGTCCACGCCGTCACCCGGCCCGACGGGACGACCACCACGCAGCCCGAAGGAGAAGAGCCGATGGTCGTCGAGGCCGCCAACGAGGACGCCGCCGCAAGGATCGCGGCCTGGGCCTTCATCTCCACGGAGCTTCCCGGCCGGCCCGTCGGATGGACGCTCCACGTTCACGTGATCGGCCCGCCGCGCACGAGCACCGGCAGAGGGGCCAGGTGCTGGACGGTCGACGTCTACATCGACGCCGAGGCGCAGATCCTCCACTGAAACGTGTCCGGCCGACCCGCCGGATGCCGGACCAGCGACCTCCAGATCAAACCCGAGGCGCAGACGCTCCACCGAGCGCGGCGCGCCATCCCCTCCCGGAGAACGCGATGAACCTGACGACACCGCCGCCCGGCAAGCTCTCCGACCTGCTCGAGCTGGCCATCGCCGACGCAAGCAAGCTCGACCGCACCCGCTACACGCCGATGTGGATGACCTGGCACCGGCCCCGTCACACGGACGGCAAGTGCATGGTGTGCCTCGCCGGCGGCGTCATCGCCGGCACGCTCGGATGCCCGACCGACGCGAGCATCGAGATCGCCACCGGCGAGAACAAGGATCCCGAGTCGACCACCATCACCGACGTGGCGTGGCGCCGCGCGCTCTGGGCGCTCGACTCGGCCCGCGAGGGAGACTGGCTCGACGCCTTCCGCGCCCTGCACGGCGACTACCCCGAGGGCGAGCTGTACGACGCGGTCGAAGCGCTCCCCGCCCCCACCCACACCGAGTTCAACGACTGGGACAAGCTCGACGCCCACCTCGGATCGCTCGCCAACCGCGCGATGCTGCTGCGCCAGCTCGGCCTGTAGACTCCGCAACCAACCGAGAGTAGAGGGGGGTCCGCCCATGACGACGACCACCGCGCCAGCGCCGGCGACGACCACCGACACGCTACGCCGCGTGCGCTACATCACGAACATCGACCGGATCGAGGGCCTCACCCCCGCCGAGCGGCGCGCGCTCGGGCCGGTCGCCGGCAAGTACGCCTTCCGGCTCAACGACTACTACCTCGATCTGATCGACTGGTCGGACCCGGACGACCCGATCCGCCAGCTGGTCATCCCGCGCGGCGAGGAGTTGGACGACTACGGCGCGCTCGACGCCAGCGACGAGGACGCCAATACCGTCGCCCGCGGCGTCCAGCACAAGTACGCCGACACCGCGCTGCTGCTGTGCAACGAGGTCTGCGGCGCCTACTGCCGCTACTGCTTCCGCAAGCGCCTGTTCATGGCGGAGAACGACGAGGCGAACAACGATGTCAGCGAAGGCCTCGACTACATCCGCGAGCACCCCGGGATCAGCAACGTCCTGCTGACCGGCGGCGACCCGCTGCTGATGAGCACCCGCCGGATCGCCGGGATCCTCGAGGCGCTGGCCGGCATCGAGCACGTGCGCATCGTGCGCATCGGCTCGAAGATGCCCGCGTTCGACCCCTGGCGGCTGCAGCGCGACCCCGAGCTGCAGCGGGTCCTGCGCGACCATCCGCGCGAGCGCCAGCGCATCTACCTGATGGCGCACTTCGACCACCCGCGCGAGCTGACCGCCGAGGCGCTAGCCGAGCTCGAGGCCTGGAACGCCGCCGGCGTCACCGCCGTCAACCAGTGTCCGCTGATACGCGGCATCAACGACCGGCCCGAGGTACTGGCCGAGCTGTGGAGCCGGCTGTCCTGTGCCGGCTGCCCGCCCTACTACCTGTTCCAGGGACGGCCGACCGCCGGGAACGCACCCTACGAGATCCCCATCGTCGAAGGCTGGCGCATCTTCCAGCAGGCGCTCGCCCGCGGGTCCGGGCTGGCGCGGCGCGCGCGCTTCGTCATGTCGCACGCGAGCGGCAAGGTCGAGATCCTCGCCGTCGACCGCTCGAGCATCTACCTGCGCTACCACCAGGCGAAGAACCCGGACGACCTGGGGCGCTTCCTCGTCGCCGAGCGCGACGACGACGCCGGCTGGCTCGACGAGCTGTCGATCCATGACTGGACACGGGCAAGCCTGACCCGAGAAAGCGCGACGGCGGCCCCGCCGTGGCAGCAGCCCCGGCCACTGCTCGCCGCCGGCAGCCCGCTGCAGCTCAACGACCTCGGGCACAAGGTCTCAGCCGAGATCCGAGCGGACGAATGGGCCGCCGAGATCGCCCCCAGCCTCACCGAACGGTCCGCCGCCGAGCCGCCGTACAAGGTCGACGCGCTGTGCGAACACTACGTCGAACAGTTCCTGCACCAGCAGATGCGCGACCGCGTGGACGAAGCCGCCTACGAGCACGGAATCGAGCGCGCCGGCGTGCTCGCAGTGCTGCGCGTCGTGCTCCGCAACCGGCTCCTCGCCGACCGGCAAGAAAACCCGGACGCCGCGACAGCACCGAGCCGGGAACGGACCACCGACGGCGCCGACAGCACCGTCCGAAAGACGGCGTAGGCCACGCCGCGGCATTGGCGCCCACAGGCGCCACGGGAGACGGCGCGCGCGAGTTGAAAGGCACGGGCCAGTCCGCCAGAAAACCGGACATCCACGGCCCGCCGCCTGGCTTCTGGGAACGCGCGCGCCGTCGCTCGTCACCCACGGACGAGAGGCCCCCGTTTCCTACACTCCCGCCGAAACGCGCCAGCCAGCCGCCCGGAACGCACCAGCCAACACATGCCGATGCCAATCGGTCCGCTACTGCGGAACGGCGGCCCCGATCTGGACGCGATCGCCCGGGCCACGCGCGCCGCCTGCCGCGAACTCCTCCACCCCGACGGCCACGGCAGGACCTGGATGGATCCCGACACGACACACACCATCCTGGCCATGATCGCGATCCAGGGCATCCCGGTCCTCCGGATCAGCGACGTCGACCCGGAACGCACCTGGATCTGGGCCGACCTGCACCTGCGCGACCGCGCCTCGGTCCCGTACCACCACCGGCCCTTCCTGCACTGGCGGACCCACGACCGGGCGCTGAAGCGGCGCTGGCGCCGCACGGTCGCCCCGGCGGAAACGATCATCCACGCCGGCGACCTCGCGCCCGAATCCATCAGGGAGCGATACCGCCGCAGGATGCTCCACGGACTCCCGGGCCGGAAGATCAACGTGCTGGGCAACCACGACAGTGCCGCACTCCATACCCCGCTGACCGACGGCTGGAACGAAACGCACCGCGCCCTGGTGATCGCGTCGAACCCCCCGCTGGTGGTGACGCACTGCCCGCTGCGGACGGTCCCGGCCGGGACCGTCAACGTCCACGGCCACATCCACAAGCGCCGCGACCGCAGATTCGATCCCCGCATCAACGTCGCCGTCGACCAGACCGGCTACCGCCCGGTATCCGTAGCGGCAATCGTCAAGGAAGCCGCACGGCGGCTCGCCGGAGCGCCCCCCACACCGCTGGACACGTACCGAACCGCCGGAGAAGAACGACCATGAGCCACCCCGCAGACCTGCCCGCCGAGACCTTCACGCCAGAGGAGGCAGCCCGCCTCGAGCCCCGGTTCACGAACCTCGACCGGCGCTGCTTCGCGCTGCGCAACCTGCCCGAAACCGTCAAGGGAGCGCTCTTCGCCCGCTACTCCCGCTCGGCGAAGCCGCTGCGCCGCCTATACCTCGACGAGTTCGACGCGGACCTGCCGCAGGCGACCGCGGACAGCGACACCAACGGCGCGGCCGGCCGCGCCGCCGCGCTCTACGCCCGCGTGCTCGGCCAGTACTGCGACGACTCGGTCGCCCAGCTCGGCAGCGCCCACGTCGCCTGCGAGGGCGTCTCCAACGTCCTGACCAAGATCCTCGAGCGCGGCCGCCTGATGTCGTACCTGGAACAGTCGACCCGCTACGTGCCCTACACCGAGCGCCCGAACGGCCGCTGGAAGTACGTCACCCCGGCCGAGATCGGCGACCCCGCCGACCGGCGGCGCTATCGCGAAGTGCTCGACGACGCGTTCGAGACCTACGCCCGGTTCATCGGCTGCGCGCAAACGCACTTCCAGCGACTCCATCCCCGGACGGCGGACGACAAGCCGGCCGCCTACCAGCGGGCCATCCGCGCCAAGGCGCTCGACACCGTGCGCGGCCTGCTGCCCGCGGCAACCCGAAGCAACCTCGGGATCCACGGCTCCGGGCAGGCCTTTGAGGCGCTGCTGCTGCGCCTCGGCGCCCACGAACTCGACGAAGCGCAACGGATGGGGACCGCCATGCTCGCCGAACTGCAGGAGGTGGTCCCGGCCTTCGTGCAGCGGGTCACCCGCGAGGACCGCGGCCAACGGACGATCGACTACCTGCGCGACCGCGCGCTGGCCGCCTGCCTGGCGACCAGGCGCGTCGAGGACGACGCCTTCCCCGGACCCCTCCCGGACGGCAACCAGGTGCGCCTGATCGACTGGAAGGGCGACGGCGAGGCCGCGGTGCTGGCCGCGGCGCTGTACCCCCACACCCCGTTCACGCTGCCGAGCGTGCAGCGCACGCTCGAGCAGATGCCCGCGCACGAGCGGAGCGACCTGATGCGCACAATCGTCGGCAAGCGGGAGAACCGGCGCCACCGGGCCGGGCCGTGCGTTCGAGCACGCCGACTACACCTTCGAAGTCACCGCCGACTACGGCGCGTTCCGGGACCTGCAGCGCCACCGGATGCTGACCATCGACTGGCAGCCGCTGACCACGCTCCACGGCGCGGAAGCGCCGGCCGCAATCGACGACATCCCCGGACTCCGGACCGCATGGTCCCGCGTCATGCAGGACGGCGATGGGCTGTACCAGCACCTGTTCCGCAGCTACGGCCCCGCCGTCGCCCAGTACGTCGTCCCGATGGCCTTCCGCATCCGCTTCACGATGCGCATGAACGCCCGCGAGGCGATGCACGTCATCGAGCTGCGGACCCAGCCCGCGGGGCACCCCTCCTACCGGCGGATCTGCCAGCGGATGCACCGGCTCATCCGCGAGCAGGCCGGTCACGAGGCGATCGCCGAAGCGATCAGGTTCGCGAACCACGACGACGCCGGACTCGGCCGCATCAACGCCGAGAACCGGCAGGAGCGAGGCGCCGCAGAACAGGCGCCAAAGCCCGCCGCGTAACGCAGGAGACCGACCACCATGCCCGACATCCTCACCGCCGCGCTGCTGGCCGTCCCGATCGTGGCCGCCGCGGCCCACCCGCTGCGGAAGTACCCGCGCCAGACGGTCATCCTTGCCGGCGAAGCCGCACGGTTCCTGGTGCCCGCATCCGCCTACATGGCGCTCACGGTGGTCCTGGTGCCGGTCACCGCGCCCGTCTGGCTGCAGATCCTCGCTACGGCGTCCTTGCTGACCGTGGCGCTGGCGCACGTACCGTCTACAGCCCGGAGGATCGCCGAACGCCTCAAGGCGGCACAAGACGCCGAACGGCGACAGCGGCAAGGAGACCGGCCGACATGACCCGCAACGAACACGCGGCCCTCGAAGCGCTCCAGAAGGAGATCGACCGCGAGCGGGCACGTGCCGACTGCCCCTGCGTGCGGGCGCTGCTCGTCATCCTGTCGACCGGATTCGCCCGGATCGCGCAGGCCGACCTGCAAGCCCGCGACGCGGCGTAGCAGCACCACGCACCCTGCACCCGCCACCACGATGCCGGCCGACGACAGCCGCGGCAAGCACACGCCGGCCTACCGCTGGACGCTCAAGCGGGACCTCGGCGACCTGCTCGCACCCAAGGAGAAGCACGTCCTCGTCGGCGGCCTGAACCCGTCGACGGCCGATGCCGAACGCGACGACCCCACCAGCCGCCGGGTCATCGGCTTCGCCCGCAGGGAGCAGGCCACGCACCTGACGATGGTTAACCTCTACGCCGCAAGGACCACCGACCCGAAGGGCCTGAAGGACTTCAACGACCCGGTCGGCACCGCCAACGACCAGGCGATAGCGGATGCCGCACGCGAGGCCGACCTCGTCATCGCCGCGTGGGGCAAGCCGCCCGGAAAGGCCGGCAAGGCGCGCGCGCGGCAAGTGCTAGAGATGCTCAGAGCCGCGGCGACGTCTACCGGATCGGGCCGCCGACCAGCGAAGGCCACCCCCGGCACCCGCCGTACCTGCCGCACAGCGCAACACGAACCCCGCTCGAGCTGCATGCGGCCAAGCGGAGACCAGCACCGTGAAGACGCGACCACGGTGCCCTAGATCTGTACCTGCAATGCGCAACCTCACGAAGACATCGGTCCTCATCCAGCACCCGACCGGCGGTTGCACGTTGAGCGAGCCGATCAAGGAACCGTTGGATCTGCCGGAGCTGTACGACGAGCAGGACGCCGCGGTGCGGCTCGGCCCGAAACGACACCCCGTCCGGGTCCGCAGGCGGCGGAAGTGCGCAGCCGCAGACGTCGAGCGCCTGAACGCCGAGCTGCGCCGGCACGTCAACGAAGACCGCGAGGAGACCGGCGACGGGATCGTCCTGGTCGAGCACGACCTTCTGGCCCTGGTCGACCACGACCTGCGCAACAGCGTGTTCACGCCGGAGCCGGCAGTCAGCACGCTCAAGACCAGTCCCCTCGTCCGCTGCCTGACCTCCGCAGGAGAGCTTCCGTGAACCGGCCGCACGACAACACCGCCGAACGCCGCGACCGCGGCCCCGACTACCGCCGGATGGTCAGCGAGGAGAGCGTCATCCTCGACATCACCGAGACACTCGTCGAGGCCATGAACGAGGCCAGGATGACCCGCGAGGAAGTCGCCGCCCACGCGGGCGTCCACCCCGGCGCACTGCAGCGCGAGCTCGAAGGCGCCGCCCGCATCCCGCTACGCGACCTCATCCGGGTCGCCGCCGTCCTCGGCCTGAAGCCGAAGCTGGTCCGCGCCCACAACCCGCGGTGACCGCCGCGGAGGAAAAGCGAATCTCCGGCAGCGACATCAGCCACGACCCCACCCCGCGCACCCGCCAGGCGAGCCCTGGAGAGCCGCACGCGCTCCCAGGACCACCGGGCCGGGGACACGAACGCCAAGTCTTCACCGACCGCGCGACGAACCCGGCAAGCACACGCCCGCGAGCAGACCCCATGACCGGCTACAACACCGAGTGCGTTCCGCAGACGACGCAGGTGCCCCACGGCGCGACCCGGCGTGAGCTGCACCTGCAGCTGACGGTGATCTTCGCGTGCGGCCGCAAGGTGCCGTACGGCTACAGCCACCGCTTCAAGCCGGCGGAGAACCGGCGGCCGTGCAAGCGCTGCGCCGCGGCAGCCGAAACCCTGCCGACGCTGTCCTGGAAACAGGTGGACCAGCGGTTCGCCGAGGCGTACGGCAAGCTGACCGACGACACGCCCACCGAAGCGATCCAGGACTGAAAGCTCATCGGATCCAGCCACGAGACCTGCGCCGACGGCCAGAAGTCACCGGCCGATGGAACGCCCTCCGAACCCGACGGCGCAAGAAGCCACCGCAGAAACAACCATGGACAGGAACCCGGCCCGCCCCCCAACCCGCCGCTGGTGCCCGACACGCTGACGGTGGTGCTGATCGACCCGTCGCCGAACCACGCCGCGATCATCCACGAGAACGAGTGGCGGCCCTACGGCCGCCGGACCGTCCAGATCAGGCTCACCGAGGAGCAGCGCCGCCGGCTCGCTCCCCGCAACACGGGAACCATCCGGGGAGAACACACATGGGAACACATCCTCCAGGCCTGGCTCGAGCCTGCGACCGATCCGCTGTCTCCCGAGACAGCGTGACGAGAGCACGCTCGGGAAGGCGACAGGCGCCCCGACCGGCGGCGCCACGACGCCACGACTCACCACGACCATGACCCTGTTCCATACGAGCGAGCTCAAGGACCCGACGGCGCGAGCATTGCCGGGAGCTCGACCTCGTCGAGGTCAACCGCTGGGCGAAGGAATGCGGGCATCTGCGAAGCGTCAACGACAAGCGGATGCTCTACGACGCGGACATCACGATGACCGAATGGACCTACAACCCACAGGGTCTCGAGCACTGGGTCCAGGCCGGCCTGCTGGCCGCCCGACGACGGCGCCCCCGCCGTCAGCGTGCTGCGGAACACGCGCCACCGGATCGGCGCGATGGTGCGCGCAGGGACGCTGCGGGCGGCCGGGCAGCGCCTCCTCAACGGCCTGAACACGCACCCGGACCCGCTGGGCCTGGTCGAACAGGTCCGCGAGCGCCTGCCGAGCGCCACCGTCGAGGCCGAGCGGCTGTACCCGCACCTCCACGCCGGACCGCCGAGCCCGCAACAACCGCCGAATCCGCAGAGGCCCCGGAACCGCCAGACCGGCATCCACGAACGCGACGGCGACTGACGCCGGGTGAGCGCCGCCGCGCCCGAACACCGCCCCCGCTGCCCCCGAAGGAAAGACAAATGCCAGAGACCCTGCTGCCCGCAACGATCCGCGCCCGCGTCCACGAGGACGCCATCAGCCGCGTCACCCGCTTCTTCAACGCCACGACCGTCGAGACGCTGAACGAGCTGTTCCAGAACGCCCGGCGCGCCGGCGCCACGCGCGTCGACGTCACCATCGCCGACGGCGAGGTCCGCGTCGCCGACGACGGCCACGGCATCGCCCAGCCGGCGGCCCTGCTCGCCTTCGGCCAGAGCCGGTGGGACGCCGACACCGCCCGGCGCGAGGACCCCGCCGGCATGGGCGTCTACGCGCTAGCCCGCCGCCCGAAGGTCACCGTCCGCTCCCGGCCCCGCCCGGCCGGCGGACGCCAGCTCCCCGCATGGCAGGTCGAACTGACTCCGAAGCATTTCCTCGGCGAAGAGCACGCGACAGTCAGCATCATCGACGGCGAAACGCTGCCCTTCGGCACCGAGGTCATCTTCGACGACGACAAGGCCAACACGGGCAGCGTCGACGTCGCCGCCGAGCACTTCCCGCTTCCTGTTACCTGCAACAACAGCAAGGTCGACCGCAGGGACTTCCTCCACGACGCGATCCACGTCGAAGTATGGCGCGGGATCCGCCTCGGCGTCCGCTCGACCGGGTACCACCCGGGACGGCGCCCCGAGCTCAACTTCCACGGCATCCGCATCGAGGACGTGCGCCTGCCCGTCATCGGCTCGATGGACTCGCACTGGCACGTCAAGGCCGACGTCGCCGACTGCGCCGAGCTCGAGCTGGTGCTGCCCGCCCGCAAGGAGACCGTCGAGACCCCGTTCGTCGAGCAACTGCGAACGGCCTGCCGCACGGCGATCTACCGCGCCATGCTGAAGGTCGACAAGCAGATCAGCGTCCCGCCGACGTGCGGGCCGACGCGCTGGCCCACGGCGTCCAGCTGCCGGTGGCCCGCGCCAAGCTGGCGCCCTGGAGACCCGCCTACCCGAACGAGTACTCCACCAAGCGGGAGAAGCCGTACCGCATCGCGCTCCCGGACAGGCCGATCGTCGTCGAGGCCGACATCCCGCCGTGCGACCAGGTCGCGCTCTGGCGCGCAGCGACGCGCTCGGACATCTCGCACCGCCTGTGCGCCGAGGAGCCGCGCTACCGCGGCTACCCCTGGTACGACAGCCTCCCCAAGGTGAAGAAGGTGACCACCAGGGTGGTCCTCGAAGGCGAGGAGCGAAGCATCGAGGAGCAGCGCACGCGGCACGAGCCGCTTCACACGGCCCGTCCGGAACGGATCACCGTCGTCCTCGAAACCGTCGACAGCGACGGCGCGGTCGAGCACGTGTGCATTCCCGCCGACGTGGCGTTCGGCGACGACGAAGTCAGCTGGCCGGAGGACGTCGGCGTGCTCATCACCGAGAAGAGCAACATCACACCCGACGAGCTGGCGGACCTGATGTACGACGCGTACTTCTACCCGTCCGAAGACTGCGAGGCCGACAGCTACGAGACGCAGCAGGACGACTACCGCCAGGCGGCACAGTCCAAGGCGCTGGAGCTGCTGGCCTCGGCCGAAGAGGCAATGGTGTCGAACGTGCGGACAGCCGTCCAGCGCTGGGTCCTGCCGCACCTGCGGCGGGGACGCGACGCGACGATCCGCATCCACGGAGACAAGCCCATCGAGATCACGATCGAACCGGCCGAGAGTGAAAACGCCACGGCGTAACCGAGAGACACCCACCGCTGCGGGCACGCCGGGATCGCCCAGCAATGCCGCCGTCGCCCGCGCGCTCCCGGATCACCCTCGCCGGTTACAGCAGGAGCGCTCGACCTCCCGACGCGCCCACCCCGACTCGGACCGTGTCCACAATACTCTCGAACAGCCGAGAACGCCTGCCGGGAGACCCGATGACAAACGAAACCACGCTGTACGAGAACGCACGAATCGACGCGGCGATAGTCAACGAGGTCAACGAAAAGGAGTACCAGCCCTTCTGGCTCCAGGCGTACGCCTCCGCCATCCGGAGGACACGGTCCATATCCCTGCTCGCCGGCAACGGCGAACCCGACTTGCGGGAGACCGCGGCCCTGATCGGCGACAACACCGCCCTCGAAGCGCTCGTCCACTCCGGCGCGATCAGGACGCGGAAGACCGAACGCGAGCAGGACAGCCGCGCGAACCAGAACTGGTTGGAGACGGAGTGGCGGCCGATGGACTACAACCTGCGCAACCAGATCGCCGAGCGGATCCCGAGAGCAGCCGAGACCAGCCTGACCGTAACGGACACGACAGGCGCAGCCGGCGCGCAGACGATCGGCGAACGGCAGGGAGCATGGCTCCACGACGGGCGGATCCTCTGGGACATCTCGCAGCTGCCCGCCCGCGCCCGCGCTGCAATCGAGGACGCCGTCGACGAGATGTACCCGAAGGCGTCACAGTCCGCACAGCTGGGCTTCCACATGAATTCTGCCCGCAGAACACGGGAATCCTGGCGGTCAAAGACCGGAAACCGAGGTCAGCGCGGCCACTGAAACACACGAATCCTGGCCGGTTCCGCGAGATCCACAGGAATTGAGGCCGGATTACCATGGAACTGGATGCAGGACTTTAGGACAGGGTGATGCCCGCCGATTCAGGAAAGCTCGCGGAGAAGGCGCAGGACTTGGCCCAGTGGATCCTGGATCAGGCGCTGGACGGAATTGGGCCGCTCCCCTCGGCTTCCGACTTGGCGGACGACTACAAGAGCAAGCCGTATGCGAACGACGCCGAACGTGTGCAGGGGCTCATCCGATGGGCTGTCGCCAAGAATGCGGGGACCGGCTTCGTGACCGGCCTCGGAGGTGCGCTGACGTTGCCGGTAACGATTCCGGGTTCGTTGGCGGCTTCCCTCGCGATCCAGGCCCCCATGGTGGCGGCGATCGCCCAGATCTACGGGCATGACACCAAGGACGCCGGGGTTCGGACCGCAATCTTGCTCTGCACGATCGGGACCGCAATGGAGGACGTGGCCAAGCAGGCTGGAGTCACGCTCGGTGGGAAGGCCGCGATGGAGGTCTTGAAGAAGGTCCCGGGAAAGGTCCTCATCGACATCAACAAGCGCGTCGGTTTCAGGCTGCTGACGAAGTTCGGCGAGAGGGGCGTGTTGAATCTGGCGAAGCTCGTGCCACTAGTGGGAGGCGCGGTCGGGGGCTGCTATCTGGTCGGTCAAGCGGCCGACAAGGCGTTTCGACAGACGGCCGACACGACGGGAATCGACGCCCGGATCGACACGGCGGTGGCCGCCCTGCAAGCCCGCATTGACATCCGAACCCGCGAACTCGAAGTGCGCCTCACTAGGCGGATGGTCGGGGTGCTGCTCGCCGGCATCGCCGGCACCATCGCCACGATCGTCGTGATCCTGTGGCTGCTCGGCTAGCCATGGCCACCAAGACCTGGGCAAGGGCGCTCGATGAGTACCGATATCCGGTTGACCTGGCGCGGTTCACTGGTGCCGATGAACACCCGAGCTGGTTCGAACTGGACACCAAGCCGGGGGACCGCCTCAAGACGACTGGATTTGAAGACCGGTTCCGGGAACAGGCCCAGCATCGTCGGGAGGTGTGGGGTGAGGTTGCGTTCTGGAAGCTCTACACGATGCCACAGGTACGAAACCGAACCACCCAACGGGTGCTGGACGTGCTGGACGTACGGGTTCGTCCCAATGAGTTGTGGTCCGCGTGCATGGACTACATCGAGGACGGGAGCAGAAAGTCGTTCAGGACCTTCCGCAGCAGGCTGTTCGCCTCCCGCGGGGTCGCGACCGCGGCCACGTTCCCCGCGTTCATCTGTCCGGAGAGGTTCCCGATGGTAGACACGCAGATCACGCGATGGGCACTCAAGAACAGCCACCGCCACTGCTACTCCGGGATCGGCGGACCCGATCTCGAACAGGTTCCCACGTTAAAGGCCGAACGGGTCCTCACGGAGAGCCACTGGCCGTTCATCGAATCCTGGATTGCCTGGTGTCGATTCACCGCGCGGGAGCTGAATCGGCGCACGGGTTGCGCGTGGCGCGCCCGGGACGTGGAGATGGCGATCTTTACAGCGCAGAGATCCGGCCTCCCGTTGACCCCGCTGGCGTAAGAACAGTGATCAAAGTGCGCCGTGAAGGGCGCCATTCATCAGCGGGTGCGAGGTCAAGAACCGAGACCCGGAAAGTCCAGAATCCTTGAACGGCAGGAGGTAGTGCGGGCGGCGGGATCCGAACCCGCATGACCGGCTAGCTGCTATGGAATGACCTTTTGTCAACCACTCATGCGTTCGTCAACGCCTGTGGCCTCTGAGCGCCGCGGTCCGTCGGCCATCAGCCCAGGAGTGGGCCGCCGAGACGACGAACGATCGGAGGTCGCTTCGACGACGAGTCACGCTGCTATTCGGTGATTATCACGGTTGCCCGTGACAGCGCACGCATGACGGTGATTCGTCGGGAGAGTGGACCGTCTAGGGGTCGCGAGTTGGGAGCGGCCACGCCGTCCGGATCGCATCGCTAGCTCGCCCGTTCTCCAGATCGTGCCTCTGATCATTCGCCGTCTCGACGGCCCCTCCTCAGGCCACGGTTCCCGGTCAGTTCCTGGCCGGAAGCTTGCTTCCGGCCATATAAGCCGTTCCCACCGTGGCGGGCGTCGGGTCACCCGCAGGGCCGCAGCGAAGCGGAGGAGGCGCGCAGCGACTTGACGCGACGCCCGCCACGGTGGTCTCCGCATCCGCGCCACGCGCTCTCCGAGCTCGACCTCGGTTGGCATGTGTGCGCCGAGGGCCGAACAGGTTTGTCTCGGTCATGCCGCCTCCGGGTGCAGCGCCGCCCACAGAAACCCGACCAGCTCTCGCGCCACCGCCACCGTCACGACCGGGCCCGGCTTGTGCTCGGCCAGCCGCCGGAAGCGGCGACACAA
>Ga0209543_1000915_pt1 | contig 31829 bp, 29 predicted proteins | sample MesohylFT_FD_187296 | JGI IMG/M metagenome (GOLD analysis project Ga0209543, IMG submission 187296) | Host-associated microbial community of the marine sponge Aplysina aerophoba from Gulf of Piran - sponge mesohyl, lysed by freeze-thaw... | ecosystem: Host-associated > Porifera > Sponge >...
GTGTGGTAATTTTTAGGGTGAAGTATAGCAGAAGTCGCGTGAAAAGTCATGCGACTTCTGCTTTTCTAAAAGTATTAACACCTGTGAAAAATATCACACCAAAAACCTACAATTGAATGACCCTGTAGAAATGCTTGACTACTCTGGTAAAATGTAGTATACTTAATACTATTCCAATATTCTATTGATAAGCGTGGTGTGCGTCTTGAAAATTCCGCGCGCCCCAGAACAACTTGATTAAACAAAACACTTAACAACTCTACGTAGCAAGGAGAATCACACAATTGTCAACAGAGTCATGTCCTTCAATGCCTACCGATGAAGATGATATTATTCATCCGCGCGTTCTCCCCTTCATATTTGTTCACCTCGCATGTTTTGCAATTTTCTGGGTAGATGTTCAACCCATCGACTGGATTATATGTGGTGTCTTATACGTTATCCGCATGTTTGGAATTACTGCTGGATTTCACCGCTATTTTTCGCATCGCTCATTTAAAACCAGTCGAGGATTTCAATTTTTTCTGGCGTTTCTGGGCCAAAGCTCAGCACAACGAGGTGTCCTCTGGTGGGCGGCGAAACATCGTCAACATCATAAGTACTCCGACACAGAACAAGACATACACTCTCCAGTTCAACACGGATTTTGGTATTCCCATGTCCTTTGGATTTTCTCTAAACGCGGGCTAACAGTAGATTACAGTGCAATTAAGGATTTCCAGAAATATCCGGAGCTCGCTTGGATTGAAAAATGGGAAAGATTCCCGCCATTCGTATTAGGTGTTCTCGTTTGGGCGATTGCAGGCTGGTCGGGACTCGTTGTAGGTTTCTTCGTGAGTACGGTGCTTCTTTTTCACGGAACATTTACGATTAATTCTCTCTCTCATGTATTCGGGAAACAGCCGTATGTCACAGGCGACCATTCTCGCAACAACCTGTTCTTGGCTATCATCACATTAGGAGAAGGTTGGCATAACAATCACCACCATTTTCCGAGTGCAACCCCCCAAGGCTTTCACTGGTGGCAAATTGATGTCACGTATTACATTCTGAAAATTTTGTCCATCTTTAGAATCGTTTGGGATCTACGTTTACCGCCAGCACATGTGGTTGAAGGTAGACGTAAACTGTCCCTAACTACTATTGAAAACGCAGCCCAACAACTCGCGGCGAGTTTTTCGATTGAACAAGTCGGCAAAACGGTTTTAAAAGCGTTGGCACACACGCCCAAGTTGGAAGAATTGCGTAACCGTGCTCGTATCGGTCAATCAGAAGTTGAAGCATTCCTCAAAGAGATGAAAATCCTTGAGTCGCCATCAATTGCAAATCTGAAACATCGAGCACAAAAAATGTTTGCCCATATCCCATCGTTAAATCCGATCGTTGAACGCGCAAATCAGATTCTTGTTCAGGCTGTTTCAGTATGGTTAGTCCAGAACGATGTTCACGAAATAGGGGTTGCGGTGTAGTGAATGTTGATGTAGGTTGGGTTGAACTGAAGTGAACCCAACTTTGCACTATCGGCACTTCGTGCAACAAGACCGTCTCTCATCATGAATTGAAATTCTGTTGCCCCAAATCCAATGATTACACTCTGGGTTTGGGGCATTTTTTTATTAGCGTTGACGCTTCTGGTAAAATATGATATTCTTAAATGGTAGTCAGTTATCAGCCGTTAGCAGTTAGCCCCTCGTCGTCGAAAGCTTCCTCGCAGCACCTGAGAGTTTATGGATACACCAGAAATAGATATACTTAACATTTTTGATGAGGTACTTGATGCGGAGTCGATTGAGGACCTTCATTTACAAAACGATGATGCGTAAGTTGGCAGCTATCGAGCACGTCTGTCCCATTTCGTGCTATCCGAGATTATATCTGCCCTATTTTGTGCAGTTACTTCTGAACACAGCACAAAGAATCTAACGAGTGTGGGACTGTCCCAATTGGCACAGGATTTGCTGTAAAACCAAATGAAAGGAGTTGTCCAATGGAAACCGAACAAAAATATCGTGTTGCACCACCGGGATTCACAGCAGAGCAGTGGAAGACGTTTAACGAAGACGGCATCATCTTCATCGAGGATGCGATCTCTGACGCGGACATCCAAACCTATATTGATACGATAGACCGCGTCTCCGCAACCAGTCCAAAATATAAACCAGGTGGCTATCTCGGCATGGAGAACATCGTTGAACGCGACCCTGTTTTTACGAACCTCATTGATAATGAGCGTCATGTCGGTTATGCGTATGACCTTTTTGGGGAACTCCTCAAACTCCATCAGAGCCAATTTTTCCTACGTCCACCCGGTGGGAAACAGTACAATATATGGCATCCGGACGGTGCGCGAGCACTACCTTATGGTGTGTTTTCACCCCAATTGCCGTTGCAAATCAAGATTGGATATTGGCTAACCGATTTGCCGAAAGAGAAGATGGGCAACCTTGTCGTGCTACCCGGAAGCCATCGTCAGCAATATATGGACGGCTACGATACACACAAAAGTATCCCAGGGGAAAAGATCGTCTGCCCGCGTAAAGGCACAATGACGGTGATGCATTCCAGCATCTGGCATCGTGTGGAACCGAACGAAAGCGATGTCGTGCGCTACAATATCTTCGTTGCTTATTGCCCGTCTTGGGTTACCCCTGCCGATAGGTTCCATTCTTCACCCGACTGGTTGGGGACGCTCAATCGTGAACAGCGGATCATCATGCGAAGTTACAGTCACGCGTATCATAATGCCAAACCACCTGCGTCAGAATTTCCACTTTTCCTCGAACGCGAAACTGGTACTGAGGCGGATTCAGGTGCGTATCAGGAGCACGTCCAGTTGCATCGTCGCAAACGACAAATAATGCCTGAAAAGAGTTTATAATTATTGGATTCTCGCCGATGTCAAACAACATTTATTAGGATTGTATTCTGTTTCCTCTAATTCCAAAAGCGGTAATCCCAACCAACGGGCTGGGCTGGATGGCGAAAAGACACGCTCCTAATAAATCGTCGTTCATCGAACCGCAAGGAAAATTAAAAAGATGAAAACACTATTCCTCAAAGACATGCGGTATCGCCAAGCAAGAGTTGTACTCACAACACTCGGCATCACCGTGCTCATCTCATTGATACTGCTGTTAGGTGGCATCATGAACGGTATGCGCATCCAAGCGCGGCAATACGTCGAATCCACCGGTGCGGACCTCTGGATTTCGGCGGAGGGTTCCGGGGGTGCGTTCATCGGTTTCTCACTCGTCGTTGAGGAATATATGGCATTTCTGAATTCAGGACGAGGCTTAGTCCCGGATTCGGCATCACCTCTGGTTTTTGCACAAGCACGCCCGACTGTCGATGGCAAATCTACTAAGGCGATTGTCGTCGGCTATAAATTGGGGCAACTCGGCGGACCGAAGCAAGCAATTGAGGGTAGAATGTTCACCGCAAGCAATTTTGAAGATTATAGACCTGAGGATCCTGTCCCGTATGAAGTGGTCGTCGATGAAAAGATGGGGCTGGAAATCGGACAGCAGATCGGTCTCGGCAACGAAAAGGTCCGAGTGGTCGGCAAGGCGAAAAGCCTGATGTTCGTTTTGGATACACCGTTGCTCTTTATGGATGTCCGTATCGCTCAAAAACTTCTACTCGGAAACACGCCACATGTTAATATGATGATCGCCAAAGCCAATAAAAACCTTTCCTCAACAGAGGTAGCCCGTGATTACGACGCATTAGAAACGATTGAAGCAAGCACCTTAAAACAGACCCTTGGAAACATCATTGAATACTATGTTGACGAACCGATGAAGGCTGTGCAATTCCTACGGGTGATGTTGTGGTTAGCGGCGGGAATTCTCGTGGGCATGATCACATACGTGACAATGCTCGAAAAGACACAAGAAATCGGGGTACTTAAGGCAATCGGAGGTTCAAACGGTTATGTGATGGGACTTCTACTCAAACAGGTTGTCCTGATTTCCTCTGTCGGTGTGCTACTTGGGCTTTCCCTGTCGTATGTGTTCGCGGCGGCGGCACCGATTTTCGTTGCGATTCATTTCGTCGAATCAATCATCGTTGCGTGTATCAGTTTCATTGTGTGTTGTGGTAGCGGATACCTGGCAGCGCGTAAAGCGATTACAGTTGATCCGATGATTGCATTCCGTGGTGAAATTTAAACAATGGCTTTCTAACCAAACAGATTCTTATTCTCATTGGAATTCACTGAAAACGGAGTTGAACAATTTAACCATCAACTTGTGCTTTAACATTTATAACGGAGGGTTTTTGCTTGGGTGTTTCTTCAGGTTGATGGTTAACAGGAGGTCCATAGTTTAAAAAATGGCAGCAATAATAGAAGGAACAGGCTTAACGAAACGCTTTGGCAGCGGCGACGCGACTGTTGTTGCGGTAGACGAAGTTGATATCCGAATTGAAGCGAGTGAACTGGTGATGCTTATGGGAGATAGCGGTTGTGGCAAGACAACGCTCATCAGTCTCCTCGGCTGTATTTTAACGCCGGATGCCGGGGAACTCCAAATTGACGGCGAACCGATTAACCCTGAAGTGCAAGACTTGAGCGTCATTCGTCGCGAAAAGATCGGCTTCGTCTTTCAGTTGTTCCACCTACTTCCCTATCTCACAGCACTCGAAAATGTCATGGTGGCGATGGACCTTGCTCGAACAAAGACCGCTGAAGCGGAAAGCCGTGCGATAGAATTACTCACGCAGGTCGGCTTGACAGAACGGCTTCATCATCGTCCTGCCCAACTCTCCGGTGGTGAAAAACAACGTGTCTCTTTTGCGCGAGCACTTGCCAACCGCCCGAAAATCATCTTCGCCGATGAACCGACCGCTAACCTCGACAGCCGCCAGAGTGACAACCTCATGAACCTTATCCAAGAACTGCGTCATAAACACCAAACCACTATTGCTATTGTGACGCACCACGAAGGATTAAAAGAGAATGCCGATCGTGTTATCCAGATGAAAGATGGAAGGATTCTCACTCCATGATCAGAAACAATGTCCTTGCATATTGTGGAAGCGGAATTTTCGCCTTAATAATCGGAATTTTAGTTTTTCTCATCATCCTTCCGACTTCTATCCCTGCCCAAGAAGACAGTGCCTTAACCCAAATAGAACAACCTGACTCCCTAACAAGCGGATTGTACGGAGGCGGTTTGACTTTCATTAACGGTGACGCTTACATCCGCCTTCAACTTCAACCGGATATCCCTCTTGGAAAAATTGGCATCGGATTAGACCTCATTCTGCTTTACAATCCTTATGCAGAGGGAGATGACCCCCAAATTCTCGCTGAGGACGGTGAAGCATGGGACAGTCCGAGCACTTGGTTAAGGCTCGTTCGTTATGTTCGCTACGGTCAACCTTACGATCCGTTCCATTTTCGATTCGGGGAGTTGGACTATCTAACCATTGGGCACGGTTCAATTATGTCCGGTTATTCTAATTACGATCGGCGCGGATTACGCGTGAACCTCAGAAATTCCGAAAATCGCTACGGCATTGAAACGATGATGAATGACATCGGGAATCCCACAATCTTCGGAGGACGCGGATTTTATCGTCCGTTTCAACGAGAAGAGAATAACAACTTACTGACGCGCTTTGAACTCGGTGCAACCTATCTCACAGACATCAACCCGAATTTACAAGAAGCGGGGGAAGACCCGTTGACTGCAGTCGGGCTTGATGTAGGATTCCCAATTATTGAAACGAGTACCTTTCGGCTTGATCTCTATGACGACATCGCTTTTCTTAATACTTTACCCGAAAACAACACACCCGCAGAAATCGCGCTTACAGAAGACAATCGCGTAACAACGAATCTCGCATGGGGGAACGCCGTTGGTGTTGGATTCTCTTTTACCCAAACGCTTTTCAAAATAGAGTATCGCACCTTTGGAGATGGCTACATCCCTTCCGTGTTCGATTATACATACGAATCAGCAAAATCGTTAACTCCGGAGCCAGACATGCCGCAATTTTTGGGCGTGGAAACAAACACGGAACCGAGACGCGGGTTTTTCTCACAACTTATTTGGCATCCACTGCCACAGATTCATTTCATGGGGACATTCGAGGATTATACGAACACCGAACCTAAGCTCTACATGGCGGTGACAGAATCGGGATTAGTCCCACGTTTTTCGGTGCGGGCATTCTACACAAAACGTGATATTGGTGAGGGTGGGGAGACGAACTTCTTCGGAGACCTGTTCGATTTAGATGAAAAATCGGCGTTCAGTGTGGAGGTCCGTTATGAAGTCTTTCCGCCGGTTGTAACGACTATTACCCGTGAATACACGTTCCGCCGAGTTGAAACAGCGGACGGAATTTCAGAGTTTGAACCGATCCACAAAACTTCGTTTATGGTAGGCGTTAGCACGGATTTTTAGTGTTATCTCCAACAGAAGGGTGACACATCAATCCGTCTTACGCTCTATTTCCGCGGCAACAAGTTTGTCAAGGCGGTTCCCTCTCGCGTCAACCGAAATAACTTTGCCTTCTCGACTGATCAGAAACTGCGCCGGAATCCCCCTGATACGATACTTCTGAGCGACAGAACTGCTCTGCTTTTCACCGGCAAAAATTTGCCGCCACGGCAATTGATTCTCCTTGATAAACTCGCGCAATACCGTCTCGTTAGTGTCAAAGCTGACTCCGATAACCTCAAAACCTTTGCTATGATACTTCTCGTATACCGCTTTGATATTCGGTATTTCTGCAACACACGGCACACACCACACTGCCCAAAAATCAAGCAAAACAACTTTGCCCCGGTAGTCGGTGAGTAAAATCGGCTCACCGTCCAAGTCAATGGCTGATGAGAAATCGGGCAGCACCTTTTCTTCAAATGCAAGGGTAGGATTTGCCCTCACCTTGTATTCGCGGGCTAACTCAGGATTTCCAAACTTTTCATGGATACTGGCTAATGCTCCCAAAGCAGCACCATCGTTCGGGTTTTCCGCCAAACGTTTCTCAAAAACCGGTTGGACCTTCTTGAAAACGGCTCGTGCTGCTGCATCATCGCCCAACGTTTCATGGACATAGGCGGTTATATAAAAGACAAACGAGTCGGGTTTCTGTGCCCACTCCCTTTCAAAGATAATGGGAATCTCATTCAACACTGCTTTCCAGCGTTCAATGAGTGGATCGTTGACGTCAATCTGTTCATAAACCTCGCTGGGTGTAGCCGAATTCCAGTCAAGACTATAAAGATTCTGTACCCATCTATACGGAATCGGATAACTGGTCTCACGGAGCCGGTCAAAGAGTCTTTCAAGTGAAACCAGTGCATTTTCGTTCATCTGATTGCCGAGCCGTGTGCACATTGCAAACGCGAAGAAACAAATTTCAACATCGTTAGGCACCAACACCATCGCTTTTTCTAAAAGAGGATACTTTTCAATAGGTTTTTGGGTGTCTACCTCACGGAACGCCTCGATTGCCAGAAACTTCGCTGCCGCTCCATTGTTCGGATCGGTTTCCAGCACGCTTTTGGCGTATGACCTGAGTTCCTGCAGCATCTCTTCTGGAAAACGGTGAACGTAACGCGGTAAGAGGAGTGGAAGCGACGTTAGCCCATCAGAAACGCCCACGTCAATTTTCGCTTTGAAGTAAGTAATTAGTTTTTCCTGGACCTTCGCTTCAATCTCCCAATGTGGGTCTGAAAGTCCAAGATGGTTAAGCGTACCGAGAAAGGCATCCCATACATCTATGGGATCTTCCATCAGAGACTTACCTAACTCATCTCCCACATCAGCAAATGTCCAGTTTAGGCCAATTGCCATTAAACAGAACACAACAACTAAAAACGTGAAATGTACACTTATCTGTTTCACTGTTTTACCTCCACCTTAATCTCCTCATCTTCGACTATTACCGGATACGTCCTGATGCGGAGGCGCGGGTCGGTTTGGCATTCACCGGTCTTTGTATCGTATGCATAACCGTGGACTGGACACACAGCGACACCGTTTCGGATTCTACCTCTACCGAGGGACCCCATCGCATGTGGACAGGTATTGTCCACAGCACAAAATTCGCCACCTTCATTGAAAATAGCGACCCTTCTTCCGTTGACAGTGAACGCTTTTCCGCGTCCTTCGCGGATGGCTGATGTTTTCGTGACTGTTGTGTAATCTGACATGTTTTAATTATTCCTTGCGGTTCGATCAGGTGGGTTTGATGAATAAAGGCCCTTTCCGTATATCCGCCTGTACCGGTGTTGCAGGCTACGTCTTTGGGTTTAACGAATACCTCTTTACTGACAACCAATAACTGATAACCGACTGCTAATTACCTTGCGGTTCGGTCAGGTAGGTTTGAGATTTGAAGTTGCTTTCCGTCCATTCGCTTTCCAAATGTAAAGCATTCTCGCTGCGAAGCAAATCATGCCATTTAAGGAAACCTAATTTCATTACGAACTACGTACTGGGTCCTACAGAATTTTAATTATTCCTTGACCCCTCCCAAAGTAATACCCTGTACAAATTCACGTTGCATCGCTAAAAACAGAATAACAATCGGCATGAGCGACAGCAGTGTTCCCGCCATCAACATACCGTAATCTTGACGATAGATCCCCACGAGATTCGCTAATCCGATCGGTAGCGTGTATTTCGCCTCATCCCGTAAAATGATGAGGGGCCAGAGGTAGCCGTTCCATGAACCCAAAAACGAATAGATCGTCAACGCACCGAGAGCAGGCTTGATAATCGGTAGCACAATCCGATAGTAGATGCCGAACTCGGAACAGCCATCAATACGCGCCGCATCAAGCAGCTCAGACGGAATTGTGACTATGAATTGACGCATTAGAAATACACCGAATGCACCGACAGAAAACGGGATGACAATCGCCTTGTAACTATTGAGCCAACCAATATCATACATCAATCCAAACAAGGGAACGAGCAGGACCTGAAAAGGCACCATCATGGAAGCGAGGAGTATACCGAACAGGATCTTCTGACCTCGGAATTGATATTTGGCAAAGGCATAACCACCGAGCGAGCAGAAAAACAGTGTGAGCAATGTTGACGCAGTGGCAATGAAAATACTGTTGACAAAATACCGATTATACGGCACTGTCTTCCACAGATTTCGATAGTTTGATGTGAACTTATCCCATACAATCGAGAGGTAAGCGGGTTGATGAATTGATAATTGCAGGAACAATTGACTTCCATTCTCTGTTTCCACTATCCGTTGGGTTGCGAGGTTGGTCTCCACTCTCTGCATCGTGATGTGTGCCGACTCTAATTCACCGGGGATACCTTGCACTCGCCAGACCGAATCTGTCCACAACGCGCTTCCTAAAACGAAAGAACGTGTCGGTTGATATGTAATGCCATTGTTAGTGCTACCGGCATTCAGTCCAGACAGAGGGACAGACACGGTTAAAGAGAGACGGTGATACGAAGCATCTCCACGGATAGGAAGCGTAATACGCCGTATCTGTTCGATTGGAATAGGCGAAGAAACCGTTGCTGTCATACGAGTCGTGTCGCTGTCTTGGAAATTGTAAGATAGACTTGCAGCCGTCTGGAGATTGTCTGACGTGCGTATACGCGTGCCTGTCCCTGCTTCCCAGTTCACAATTTCAATCGGTGTACGATTAAAGTCAAGGTCTTCTATCTGGAGCATCCCAACCGCAACTTCGCGATACACTGCCCCCCAGATTGTATCAACCGCTTCAGGAATAATAGCGTCTCGCACCGCTGCAGTCACCGAATCCGTCGTGCCGTTCCAAACCTCGTCTGGCAATCCTGCGACCAGTTGTTGCCATAAACCTTCCACTATTTCGGTTTGCAATTCTTCAGAAGTGACATAATTGGAAGACTTCCCATTTGCTGTGATGTGTGCCTGTGCTTCAGACCAAATTATCTGTGCGAGCTGGGGCTGCAGAACTTGCCATCCCGCTTCATCCACTGCCCCCGGTTTTTCAATATTAGGATAAGCATCTTCGACAATATAAGGTGATGATGCGACGCGCGCGGGAAAACTCGGAAACCACTGAATAGGGACAGCAAAAATTTCGTTGGCGGTTTTAAAAGAGGAGGTCAATAGCCACAACATCGGTATCATCGTGCAAAACGCGGCACCTACTAAAAGGAGATAACCGACCCCTCTGAAAATTTTTATTTCAACCCGTTGCGTTTTTTTCCTTTGGTTCATCCTAAAATCCTAATTCAGATAATTCCACTGCGCGTGCGCTCTGGATATCGTCCTGATATTTGAAGACACAGCCAAGCGTCTCAGCAACGACTTCCGCGTCAAGTTGTGCCTTACCAAGTGCCACGAGTGCTAATGCCCAATCTAAGGTTTCCGCAACGCCCGGTTTCTTATAGTAATCCCCTTGCCGCCAAAGTTGCATCATCCGACACAACTGCTGCGCGAGATGATCATCAATCTGAGGTAACTTTGCCTGAATGATTGCCAACTCCTTCTCCACAGTAGGATAATCAATCCACTGATAGAGACACCGACGTTTGAGTGCTTCATGGACCTCCCGCGTCCGGTTTGACGTTAGCACAACATAGGGGATATGTTTGGCTTGAATCGTTCCGATTTCGGGGATGGTAATCTGAAAGTCGGACAAAATCTCGAGTAGAAACGCCTCAAATTCACTGTCACTCCGGTCTACTTCATCAATAAGTAGGACGGGTGGCACATCACCATCGCTCTGGATAGCCTCCAACAAAGGACGTTTCAGTAGAAACGCTTCGCTAAACAGATCCGTACCAATATTTTCTTTTTCTCGTCCGCGTGCTTCATCAATACGAAGTTGTAAAATTTGCCGCGTGTAGTTCCATTCGTACAATGCGCTGTTTGCATCCAAGCCTTCATAACACTGCAACCGGATGAGTTTCGCGCCTGTTGAATCCGCAAGTACTTTAGCGACTTCAGTCTTGCCAACACCGGGTTCGCCTTCGAGAAAGATGGGTTTTTTGAGATGATGCGCGAGATAGAGTGTTGTCGCTAAACCTCTATCGGCGATATAGGCATGTTTTTCACATGTAACTTGAACGTTTTCGATGGATTTAAACACTTTTTAATTATTCCTTGCGGTGCGGTCAGGTAGGTATGAGATCTGAAGACCCTTTCCGCCCATCCGCTCTCCATTTCATTACGAGCTACGCACTGGATTTTACGGATTTTTAATTATCCTTTGTAAAAAATGTGACTCAGGTTATTCAAACAGTTTTTCCACGGGACAGGTAAAACCTGGCACGACATCCTCACCGGTTAACGTAGCTTCGTGGGTAAGTATCTCAATGTCGCTTTTAGAATGATACACCGTCACCGTTTTGGCGACAGGATCAAGCACCCAGACGAGGCGGTTCCCTGCAGATAGATAGTCAATTTTCCTTCAGGGCGCGTTCATAATCTTCACGATAATCTATATCCCGAAGCACCCGGTCTGTATCGACTGTAACATAATGAATATCGTCGGCATATCTTTTGAAGAGTGTGCGCACGCCACCACTCTCCACCCCCAAGGCAAGAATATTGTCGGCATACTCCCGATGGAAGATAACTGGATGCCCCCGTTTATAATTATAACTCGGTAGGGCAATCCTTTTGTCCGTTCGTACATAGGCATCAATAACTTGATCGATTAACGCAGGAGTAATGAGAGGTTGGTCCACCAGCATGAGCGCAAACGCATCACTCACATTCAGTGCTCGGATACCCGCCTGTGCCGAGGTGAGCATACCCTCGTGATAGTCAGGGTTAAAAACGATTTTGACAGGACGCTCCGCGAGTTGTTCTCGAATCTGTGCTGCGCAATGTCCCACAACGACGATAACCTCATCAAATTTGGAGCCAAGCATACTGTCTACCACAGTCTCAATAATAGTGCTTTCTCCGAAAGGGAGCAACTGCTTCGGTTCTCCCATCCGAGTGGAGAGTCCCGCGGCAAGGAGTATCCCCGATATGTTTTTTTGATATGCGCTTGGTAGCGGATTTTTGCTTGGGTGTTTCCCCAACGTTACCTCGCCCCTACAGGAATATTTCAGCGTCATGACTTAATACCGAATGCCGAAAGTTTTATATTCCGCAGTGAATGGACGTTCATCAACATGAAGCGAATCAACTCTTGCATAGCGCGGTCCCACCTTTAATAAAGCGATTAACGCATCCAACTGCGATTTATCACCTTCTGCGACGACCTCTACCTTACCATTTGGTAAATTCTTAGCATAGCCATTGATGCCAAGCTGCTTAGCATTCATCTGTGTGAAATTTCGGAATCCTACGCCTTGCACCTTGCCTGTGATTAGCACAAACAGTTGCATTTTCCGGTTGACCTCAATCGTGAGCATAACAGGTGTCCCGAGTTTTGGCATCAAGGCATCGTTCTTTTTATAGATGTTCTCCTCTTCCGATTCAGGAAGCGGATTTTGGAAGAGCGCACTCGCATCAAACCGCTTCAAAGCGACAATATCGTTGCTCATGAATGCCTGCGGTATCATGGCATCCTCATCATCGCTATCCAAATCTGATACTATCCGTGAACCGGAATATATCCAAGCGACCTGTTGCATTGGCTTTTTGGTTTTCACGTTGAAAATCAACTCTTCGGCACGAACTTGTTTCGCCTTATCGCCATCTTTCCACTCAACATAGATATTAAACGCTGTTCCCTTTGGTGGTGTGGGTTCATCTTTTTCTTCGTCATAACCGGGAGGCGTACCTACAGCGACACCGAGTTTCTCAAGGGCATCGTAAATTTCCTTTGCTGTCGCATTGACAACAACGATGCTCTCATATTCCTTGCCATTGTGTCCACAGATGAGGTATTCTACCGCTCCCTTTAAATGTGAATCGTATTCGCCGAGGGCTTCAGAAATTTTACCCTTTAAGACAAGCTTCTTCTCCTCGATTTGAAGATGCCCATCTGCCCACCCGATATTCGTGCACAGCGCAATAAACCACACACCGATACAGACTTTAAGTCCCGCCCGACAAGCATAAGTTTCCACCTTTTGCATAAGACACCTCCATTTAACTTTTTAATGTAAATTCAATAATGAAAATCTAAGTAAATGTAGTCCCATACGCGAATCACTATGCGGACTCCGCGGTGAACGCATCTGAAACGCAACACCATACACAAAAGGCATACCTTTGCTCCAGAGGATCAATATGTCTATAGCAGCTCGTTGAGTTGACGCTCCCACACCAGAGGAACGGTATATCTCTACACCACACATAGCATTCCGCTGGAGTGCCAGAATTTGGACATTCCCTTTTCTATAGACATAGCACTCCGCTGGAGTGCGGAACCTATTCTTTACAAGTCTGTAATAGACGTGATATACCGTATCAAGTTCATCTAAATTCTTAAGTTGAACCTATATTATTTTAAAAAGTATACCGCAATCCGTTAAATATTTCCACATCATGTTTTCGGATACCGGTAGGAGGTTCGCTATCGTATCGGAAATTCACTCGGAGTGGAAAGGATAATTTTGTGGTCAGTCGGAACGTAATGCTCCCTTCAAAAAGGACGCGATAATCTTGAAAACGCCGGACATACACCTGATAATAGCCTGTGGCACTCGTCGTGACGCGTTCATCCAGTTGCCCAGTCCAATTGATATAATTTGTCGACCGAACGACACGAGTTGTGATTGCACCGCTCTCCTTATCATTAATACGTTCGTGTTCCCACATTGCACCGATGCCGAGATAGAGATTAAACTTAGAATTACGCCGATGTGAAGCAAGCCGAACGCCACCCCCCACTAAATTCCGATCGCTCAATAGAATAGATTCATTGAACTGCTTCTGAACAAAAGATTCAAAAAGCGTGTGCTGCGTCAAACTTCGGATGATTCGCGCATGCGCCATCCCCTTGTTAATAAAAAATTCACCACCCTTTCTGCCCTGCTGAAGACTCCCAAAAACGAAGCCGTGATATGCTTTCGTGAGATAATCTGAGCGAAACCGAGTCCGAGTCGTAAGGAGATCCGTATTGCCAGTCCGATAGGTTAAATCCAGTGTGATACTGTTATATAAACCGGATTCCAACCGCATCTGCCGCATCGTTTCACCCGTAAAAATATTCACCTGTGCTATTAGTGGAAAACAACAAGAAAGAAAAAGTATGAGACATACACCGGCAAGTCGGTTATTCTTATTCTGACTGGAACGGTTCGAGGGAAAATACAATGGACAAAATCGCTCTGTGGTAGTAAAATCAGTAAAGAAAATGGCAAACTTACCTTCTGGAAACATACCAAAATAGGAAGAAAAACATGCAACGAATCCTTATAGACACGGATCCGGGTGTAGACGATGCCCTCGCAATCCTTCTCGCAATGCGTTCACCTGAATTACACATAGAAGCCATAACAACCGTCTGTGGAAACGTCCCCGTCACGCAAGGGACAGAGAACCTATTAAGAATTCTTGAGGTTCTCGATTTGGAGGAATTCCCACTTATTGCCCAAGGGGAAGTACAGCCGCTCGTTAAACCCCTCGTAACAGCCGCCCACGTCCACGGTGATGACGGTTTAGGAAATGTCAGCGAACTCCAAAACGCCGATGGGAGTCCGTTGTATCCACTCGCACACGCAAACGTCTCATCCACTTCAGGGGTCGATCTCATTCTTGAGATGGTAACACGTTATCCAGATGAACTCACGCTCGTCGCCCTCGGTCCGTTGACAAACATCGCCAAGGCAATTCGCGAAGACGCAGCGAAAATGCAACGACTACAAAAGATCGTTGTGATGGGCGGAGCGTTTGAGGAATACGGGAACGTTACAACTACGGCAGAGTTCAACATTTTCGTCGATCCACATGCCGCGCACGAAGTTTTCCACTTTGATGTACCTATTCACATCGTACCTCTTGATGCAACACACCAGATTATCTTAACCGGCGAACGATTGCACGCCGAAACCGATAAACGACCCGATAGAATTTCCCAATTCCTTAGGGATGCTACACAATCCTGCATGGAATTTTACCGACAACACATCGGATTCTGGGGATTTCATATCCACGACGCGCTCCCGATTGGCATGCTTACGTGCCCAGCCTATTTTGAAAGCGTTCCTGCGCACGTGCAAGTTGAAACCGAAGGCACCTTGACAAGCGGTATGACCGTTGCCTATCTGCGACATGAACGTCGACATCCCAATCCAAATGCACAGGTCTGCATTAAGGTAGCGGCGGAGGCGTTCCTGGATCACTTTTTCGAGCGACTTCGATAAGTCAAAAAACCCTTTGCTTTTTCAGCCTTGCAATTAGTTCAGCTTGTGTATCATTGATTTTTGTGGAGTTGCATGCTCTACAGAGTAACTGTAGATTTTCCTCGTGGTCTGTGCCGCCTTTAGAGCGAGGCACTTCATAACCTGTTTTGCGCTCATATCACACGAACTAAGAGTTTGTGCCACAACAGATAACACGCGAAATGTTTAAGTCGAACCTATGTCACCTAAAAAAACCAGCAACATCACCAATGGAAAATCTCGAAAATTGACAATCCGTCTCGAAAGTGTTTCCCTCAAATAGAGCATTTGGATTCGTTTTGCCACGGACTAACACCGCTTTTCCGTCGGTTTGAAAGCGGTTGTTATAGAAGCGGATGTTGCGAATTCCTTCGCTTGGACAGTCAACCGCAGCTGGATTTCCACCAGCGGATTGCGTTGTGAAGATTGTGTTGGCGTAAAAAGTGGTGTCCGTGATACCACCACTGGCACCAGTAGACCAGAGGTGAATGCCTCCGTAACGATTCTTCCGACCATCGTTTACACTCACATTATGGCGAAGGACGTTCCCATAAAATGCACGGGCATCGCTGAACTGTGCCAACAGATACCCGGGTCCCTGGTTATCATGGGAATAGTTGTACTGAACAGTCGAATTTCGCACGCCGCCATCCAGATCGAACCCGCCCCCGTCTTTACTGCTACCCGTCCGGTTGTGATGAGATTCGTTGAACTGAATGACAACACGGTTCGCATCCCATACCCAGATGCCAACGGGACCCCCGCCTTCGTAATCGTTTAAGCTGCCATTTTCGTAGGCACGACACCGCTCAATTAACGCTCCATCCACCTGTGCAAGGACAATGCCGTTCCCTGAGTGGCTTTCCTTGCCCGGGATGCCTGCGTTCCGATAAACACTGCAGTTGCTCACATAGAAGTCGGTATGCGCATAGCCATCTCGTTCCGGATTCCAAACACCGATACAACTGATACCTGCATCACCGTTGTCATGGCTCGTGGCATACGTAATTTTGACATCACTGAAACCACTCCAACTCCGATCTGGTGGTTTTGCCACGAAACAGATTCCTGAATACTTGAAACCGCTGACACCAACGCGATGAATCTGAATATCTCCCAACTTAATCCCACGGGGCAGTGTATTAATGAACACAATGCCAGAACCGACATTTTCAGATGCACCCGCACCGACAAAGTTGAGTGCTTTTAGGTGGACACCGCCTATATTCTTCACGACGAAACCGGCACCGTTCCCGGCGTTAATAGTCGCTCTACCCGATCCATAGGAGCCGACGGTTATCGGTTTGTCCACTCGACCCGTCCAGTTATCAGAAAGACAAAGATTTCCAAGGAAGGTCTGGTTAGCTTGAAAGAGGACGGAATCACTGGGCAACACCTGGGCAGCATTTACACGCTCAATACTTTGCCACGGGGCAGTCTCGGAAGTGCCGACGTTTGAATCGGCACCGAACAAACTCACGTAATAATCCATTTTTAATTATACCTTGCGGTTCGGTAAGGTAGGTTTCGATTTTGATGTGCCTTCCCGTATATCTGTCCTCCACTTCGTTACGGACTACGCGATTTTGCTTTTTTCTAATTATGCCTTACGGTGCGGTTCGGTAAGGCGGGTTTCGATTTTGATGTGCCTTCCTGTATATCTGTCCTCCACTTCGTTACGGACTACGCGGTTTTGCTTTTTTCTAATTATGCCTTACGGTGCGGTTCGGTAAGGTGGGTTTCGATTTTGATGTGTCTTCCTGTATATCTGTCCTCTACTTCGTTATGGACTACGCGGTTTTGCTTTTTTCTAATTATGCCTTACGGTGCGGTTCGGTAAGGTAGGTTTCGATTTTGATGTGCCTTCCCGTATATCTGTCCTCCACTTCGTTACGGACTACGCGATTTTGCTTTTTTCTAATTACGCCTTACGATGCGGTTCGGTAAGATAGGTTTCGATTTTGATGTGCCTTCCCGTATATCTGTCCTCCACTTCGTTACGGACTACACGGTTTTGCTCTTTTCTAATTATACCTTGCGGTTCGGTAAAGTGGGTTTGATAAATAACGATCTTTGACGTAGAGCCCGCCCCAACCGTTGTTTGGGCTTACGTCTTTAGCTAAAGATTTCAAGGGAGATACGTTAAAACACGTTCATTCCACCAAGTGGATGATTCGAAATGTAGCGGAGGTCGTTATACGGGTCTCGCTGGAGCATCATCGGCACCTCCAGCTTCGGGAGTTTCAGTTCAGCGAATTTAACGCGTTGCTCAGGCGTAAGTTCTGCAGCGATTTCCACAACAAGATCTTTAATCTCGTCAAGATAGATCTCACGTTGTTTCAGAAATTTTCGCGCCTCGTCCCTGAACGCATTTAGTTCCCGACGGGTTCGCGTATTCATGAACCCACCCTCATATCGATCGTATTGACGTTGCGTTATGCCAGCTCGAAACACCTGATAATCCACTTCCAACTGCTGCTTCTCAAAATCATAATCTTCAACGATGTCACGGATGAGTTTCAGTTTCGGGTGAATTGTCTGTTGCTGCGCTGTTGTGAGCTGCAATGCCGCTGAACTCTTGGATATATCAATGAGTTTGAGCCCCCCACATGCTTGCAAAAATCCGCAGAGGAGTAAAATGAAGAAGGGGATGGAAGAATGGAAGACAGGAAAGATGGAAGGGGCGGACACCCGCCACTTTTCCAACCTCCCACGCAAAAATCTTCCAAGCGTCCAGTCAAACCCCTCCAATCCGGCAAGCAAACGAAGGAATCCTGTGTAAGTTCTACAAGTCATACAAGTCACCATATTTCGTCCGGAGATAGGCTATATAAGGTTCAATGGATAGCGGACCTCCGGTTGCGCGCTGAATAATTTCGGGTGCCGTATATTTCGACCCGTGTTGGTAAAGATTCTCTTTCAACCAATCGTGGAGTGTGGCGAACTCGCCATTCTCGATTTCAGATGGAATTTCAGAATGCGCTTCGCGGGCAGCTGAGAAGAATTGCGCCCCCAAAATATTGCCCAACGTATAGCCTTGAAATGAACCGCCAATCAACCCATAATACCAATGGACATCTTGCAAAACACCATCTTTGTCATCAGGAGGGACGATACCGAAATCATCTTCAAACCGTTCACGCCACGCATTCGGCAAATTTCGAATCTCCAAGTTCCCTTCTAAGAGTGCCAACTCGAAATCAAAACGCAACATGACGTGCAAGTTGTACGTAACCTCATCTGCATTCGTGCGAATGAGGGAGCGTTCCACCTTATTAATCGCACGGTGAAACGTACCTAAGGGGACGGCACCCAACTGTTCAGGAAAAACACTTTGAAGTTGCGGATAGAAGTGTTCCCAAAACCCTCGGCTGCGTCCCACAATATTTTCCCAAAGCCTCGACTGACTTTCATGGACACCCGATGAAGTGCCACGGGCAAGCGGTGTGCCTTCCAAATCCATGCGAATCCCCTGCTCATAGAGGGCATGTCCTGTTTCGTGTAAGGTGCTGAAGAGTGCGTCGCCAAGGAAATTCTCTTTTGTACGGGTTGTGATTCGCACGTCACCGAGTGAGAATTTTGTCATAAATGGGTGATGTGTTTTGTCTTGACGCCCGCGATTCATATCGTAACCAAATTTCTGGGCAACTTCTAAACCAAAAGCGAGTTGTTTCTCCTCAGGAAAGTGTTGGTACAAACACGAATCATCAGCGAGTGCTTGCGCTGTGATCGCAGAAGCAATCGGTACAAGTTCTTGGCGTAATTCCGCAAAGATGCGACTGACATCGGTAGCCTTCATTCCGTAATCGCTGGATTCAATGGATGGATCAGCGATGTGATCATAACCCGGAAAGAAATCAGCCGCCTGCCGGCTATAGTCCAGTGTTTTTTCGAGATACGGACGGACTCGCTCAAAATCATTCGCTGGACGCGCTTCAGTCCACACCTGATAAGATTCCGATGTATGGTTCGTCACCTCAGCCATGAATTCAGCAGGTATTTTCGTAGCGCGTTCGTAACTTCTACGTGAGACCCGGAGGAGACTTGCTTCGTCGGAATCGTAAGCGAGGCTTTTTTCATAAGGCTCGAGGGCATCAAGCAACCTTCCTATTTCCAGGTCAGTAAACTTTTCGTGCGCTAATCGGCTTAGTGTAGCACTTTGACGTCCCCGGGCAGCGGCACCACCGGGCGGCATATACGTGGATTGATCCCAATAGAGGAGTCCGGCGGCAGACGATATATCATTCACCTCAAGCAAGCGGGTTTTAAGGTGTTGGAATTTGGATTGCATAACATCCTCCTGATTCTGACGTATCAGTTTTCATACCATTATAGCATGATGTGCAGGAAAATGCAAAATTAGAGTATTGCCCTGTTTTGGTTTGGAGTTTGGGTGTTCACCGCCTGAAAGTACGTCGCTTATGGGCGAACACGCCGCAAATCTCGGCGTGGCACGGAGGTCAGAGATTTCTCGAATTTTGGTGTGCTTGTCTTTTCAGAGGCTTTAGTATGCAGTAGGGTTTCACCCGAATCTACACGCTAAACTGTTTTGACGTATTTCTAAACTCCAGCCTTTTTCACATAAACCTCTCTCCGCTTCGGAAACGTCGCGAGCTGGATCGCTCCTACAACGGCACGCCTCCCCAGCCCATAAAAGGACGAGGTTACAAACCTCGCCAGCGAAACGGCGAGCCCTTACCAATAAAAATTCCGAATTTTGTCTTACTTTCGTAACAATTGGGTGTTATAATTTAGGTTAGAATTTCGTGAGGGAGGTAGATTGATGCATATCAACGGGCAGATTGGCTTTACGACGACATGTCTTCTCATTTTTTTAGCGTGCGGCTTCGTCATGAACGGTTGTTCACCAAAAGACGAGGCAAGCGTTGCCAGGACAGCCGGAACACAACTCACCATCAAAAATAAAGGGTCAGACACGATGGTGAATTTAGCACAGGCATGGGCTGAACAGTATACGAATGTCAGCACCACTGCCTCGGTGGAGGTCTCAGGCGGTGGCTCCGGAACAGGTGTCGCAGCACTCATCAATGGCACCGTAGATATTGCGAATTGCAGTCGCCAGATTAAACCGAAAGAACTGGAACTTGCGACGCAAAATACTGGTAAAGCCCCTCAGGAATTTATCGTCGGCTATGATGCTCTCGCAGTCTATGTCCATCAGGATACACCCCTCGATAAAATTACGATTACGCAACTTGCAGAAATTTATGGTGAGAATGGCACGTTAACCAAGTGGAGCGATCTCGGTATATCACATAGCGACTGTCCAAGCGACAAGATTATCCGTATCAGCCGCCAATCTAACTCCGGCACTTATTTTTATTTTCGAGAGGCACTTCTCGGTGCAAGCCGTGATTTCCGCATCGGTTCGCTGGACCTACATGGCTCTAAAGATGTGGTGGAAGTTGTCGGAAGGACCCCGTGTGCTATCGGTTACAGCGGCATGGGATACGCCACCTCACATGTAAAAATGTTAGAGGTAGCCGCCGACACCGATTCGCCTTACTACCCCCCGAATCTTGAAAATGTCCTCGCCAAAACCTACCCTATCGCGCGTCCACTGTACATGTATTCCCTCGGTGAACCTACAGGAGAAGTGAAAGGATACCTCGATTGGATTTTGTCACCAGAGGGGCAAAAGATTGTCGAGAAACTCGGCTTCGTACCCTTAGAAAGTATGTAAAAATAAATATGAACATCCTACGGAAAAAAAGCGCGACGAATCTGCCATTCTCCGAAACCGCGATTGAACTGTTTATCCGCCTATGCGGCATTAGTTCCATTATCTTTGTATTCGGTATTTTCTTCTTTGTATTTCGAGAGGGAGCAGGTTTCCTTTTCAACGGTTTAGATTTGGGACAATTTCTGACAAGTGTAGAGTGGCAACCAACCTCACTGAACAATAAAAGATATGGTGCATTTGCCCTGATTGTCGGCACTTTCAGTGTTACTACCTTAGCCATGTGTATTGCGGTTCCGTTTGGACTCGGTGCAGCGATTTTTGTATCGGAGTTCTGTAGTTCGAAGCTGAGAGAAACATTTAAGATCGTCATCGAACTGCTCGCCGCTATCCCTTCCGTTGTGTGGGGATTCATCGGATTGACACTGATGAATCAATTAATTATCAAAGTGTTCAACGCTCCGATTGGTTTAACAATGCTGAATGGTAGCATCATGCTGGCATTGATGAGTGTACCGATTATCGTCTCTATCGCGGAAGACGCGCTAAAAGCCGTACCGGATTCCTATCGAGAAGCGGCGGAGGCACTCGGAGCGACTCGGTGGCAAGTGGTTTACCGTGTGCTTTTACCAGCTGCCAAAAACGGGTTGCTGGCAGCAGTGTTACTCGGTGCGGCACGTTCTATTGGTGAGACGATGGCTGTCCTTATGGCAACCGGACACTCCGTTAATATTCCATCAGGTCCACTCTCCTGGATTCGCACGCTCACAGCAACAATCGCCGCCGAATTGGGCGAAGTTGCGAGAGGAGATGAACACTATCAAGTGCTCTTTATCATCGGTATTCTGCTTTTCACCATTACATTTGCGGTGAACCTCATCGCCGATTTAGTGATTAAAGGTATCCGCCAAGAATCATAAAATAAAACATTAATCTTTCTCAAGGCAACACAGAAATATGAACACCGATATGCAAGCATCGCCGCAAACAATGTTTACAGAAACAGAAATCAGCAAACAAAAGCGGTGGACAGAGAACGTGATGCGAATCTTCTTCCTTGTGATGACAAGCCTGATGATTCTTCCATTACTTCTCATTGTCGGTTATCTTCTTTATAAGGCACTACCGGTTCTCTCTTTGGAGTTCCTATTCACGAACCCGAAGGACAACATGCGAGCAGGCGGTCTATGGGCTCCGTTCTTGGGTACAATCTATTTGGTAGTAGTATCCTTGTTAGTATCGGCACCCATTGGTGTATTCGCAGCGGTGTATCTCAACGAGTATGCGCGTGAGAGTTGGTTCACGCGTATCACGAATTTAGCAGTTGTGAACCTTGCAGGTGTTCCGAGCATCGTGCACGCCTTGTTCGGTGTTGGTGCGTTCGTGCTTTTCGCGGGCTTAGGCGAATCCATCTTAGCGGCTTCGCTCACATTAGCAATCATGACCCTCCCCGTTATCATCGCCAGCACGACGGAAGCTCTCAAAGCCGTCCCGATGTCCTTCCGGGAGGCATGTTGGAACCTTGGTGCGACGCGCTGGCAAACGATTCGTCGTATTGTTATCCCTAACTCCATCAGCGGCATTTTGACGGGTGTTATATTACAGGTATCGCGAGCGGCAGGTGAAACGGCACCTATCATGTTCACAGGTGCGGTTTTTTATAAAAATATTGCAGAAGGAAACCTTTTTGCATATAATATCACAGAACAGTGCATGGCACTATCGCTACACCTCTTTACGATTTCAACACAGGTTCCGGACGTTACGGAAGGCGTTCCGTACGGGACTGCAGTTGTCCTTGTAGGGAGTGTCTTACTCGTCAATGCAGCAGCGATTGTGCTAAGGGTGTATCTCCGAACTCGAAAAAAGTGGTAAAATGGCTGTCAGCGGTCAGCAATCAGCAGTCAGTAAAGAGGATTCTGGGCACTGAAAACCGATGGTTTTCGACGACTATAAAGCATGAACAAAGAAAAATTACGAGCAATTATCGAAGGAAACATCGTCAGCGGAATAATCCAGTTCCTGATCCTTGGGTCCGCCGTTGTCTTTGTGCTTGAATCTGACAGTACGACAGATTCACACGCGCTTCATTACGTTGTTCTGGATTGGGTGTTTTTTGTTCTATTTTCGATCGAATATATCCTGCGAGTTTATATTGAACCGAGAAAACGAGATTTCATTTTCAGTTTTTATGGCATCATAGATTTGCTTGCTATTTTACCCTCTCTGTTCCTTTTACCCGGGTTCCGTATCCTTAGAATACTACGGTTTCTACGAATTTTCAGAATCTTCAAAGCGACCCGATTTATTTTAGCAGTAGATCGGCTCACCGAAGCGTTGAATGAAATCCGACGTGAACTCTTAGCACTGGTCATCCTGTCACTGATGTTAGTCTATCTGGCGGCGTGTGGTATCCACTATTTTGAAAGAGTAGAGCAACCCGAAGAATTCGGTTCCATTCTCGATTCCATGTGGTGGGCTATCGTGACACTCACAACAGTCGGTTACGGAGATGTCTATCCGATAACACCGGGTGGAAAAATTTTCACGGCTCTCGTTACCCTTGTGGGGGTAGGGTTGATAGCAATTCCGTCTGGATTGTTAGCCTCAGTTTTGACGGAAGCACGGGTGGAACGAAAAAAAGAAAAAAATGAAGAAGACGTGGAAAATGAATCCACGGAAGGCGTTGACAATAGGCATGAAAACAAATAGCCAGAATGGATCGCAAAATACTGCCGTAATTGAGGTTACCGACCTGAAGGTGCACTATGGAGATAAATCTGCTCTGAACGGAGTCTCGTTCGATGTGTACCAGAACGAGATCCTCGGTATCATCGGTCCCGCGCAATCCGGAAAAACAACACTCTTGAAAGTTATCAATAGAACACTGGAATTTACACCGGACACAACCGTAGCAGGATCTGTGAAACTGGATGGCGAAGATATTAGCACAATTGGCGATGTATACGGTTTACGTCGGCGCATCGGCATGGTTCAGCCTTTACCGGTGGGGCTGCCGCTTTCCATATATGATAATGTCGCTTTTGCCCCACGCACAGCAGGGATTCGCTCAAAATCGGAATTAGACGAAATTGTTGAACGGTGTTTACAACAGGCGGCACTGTGGGAAGAGGTAAAGGATCGGTTGAGTACCTTAGGCACTAAATTGTCAGGGGGTCAACAACAACGTCTGACAATCGCACGCGCCCTTTCACATCAACCAGACATTCTCTGTCTCGACGAATTCTCAATCGCCGTCGATCCGATTACAACAATGCGTATTGAAGACGTGCTCAAAACACTACAAACAGAAATGACTATTTTGCTCGTTACGAATTTGGTGCAACAAGCGAAACGGTTGGCTAACCGTACCGCCTTTTTTCTCAACGGCGATCTCATTGAGATTGATACAACAGATATAATTTTCTCTGATAATCCGGCAGAACAAGCCACATATGACTATGTGAATGGTACTTTTGGCTAATAGTTAACAGTTGTCAGTTCTCGGTGAAAGACGCGAGCGTCGCAGAGCGATTTCCGTTTCATACACCTCTTGTTAGACAACCGACAACCGAAAGGTGGCGTAGCCACTGTACCGATAACCCTTAAAACTGAAAACTAAAAAAAAATGAACTATAGCATTGAAACTGAAAATCTCAGTCTCTGGTATGGCGATTTCCAAGCACTCATTGATGTAAACGTGAAAATACCGGATGGGAAAATAACCTCGCTTATCGGTCCTTCTGGATGCGGAAAATCAACGCTACTGCGCTGCTTCAACCGTGTCAATGAACGCTACGGCAACGTTACGACAAAAGGGAAAATCGAGATTTTAGGAAAGAACATCTACGATGCCGATGTCTCTTTGCCGGAACTCCGAAAAGCAGTCGGTATGGTGTTCCAAAGACCTAACCCGTTGCCGATTTCAGTCTACGAAAATATATTATTTGGCTTGCGTATCCACTCTCCAGCGCGGAGTATAACACGGACAGAAGCAGATCAGATCGTTGAAGAAGCCCTTACATCCGTCTTCCTTTGGGAGGACCTGAAAGACAAATTGAAGGTGCGAGCAACGTCCCTCCAACTTGAACAGCAGCAAAAACTCTGTATTGCGCGTCTGTTACCGCTGAAACCGAAAATCATCCTGATGGACGAACCGTGCTCAGCGTTAGATGCGAAAGGCACACTTGCTGTTGAAGAATTAATGGAAGTCCTTGCGGGAACATATACATTCCTTATTGTGACTCACAATATGGCACAGGCGCGGCGCGTTAGCAAAGAGTGTATCTATATGTTTCTCGGAGAACTTATTGAGCATAGAGAAACGCGAGCACTCTTTGAAACACCGCAACATCCTAAAACGGCGGATTACGTGCAAATGCGCTACGGATAAGAATATCCATCAGCCATCAGTCGTCAGTAGGACATTTGTGGTTGCTTGCCGACGATTTTTGACAACCGATAGCCAATTATGAATGCCTTGATGACTCGTCCAGAACTCAGAAAAAAAATCGCTTTGCAGGGTATTGCGTTCATTATAGTGGGAGCCGCGCTCATTTTCATTTGGAATGACCTTAAAAAATCAGGCGCGACTCACATTCAAACGTCGTCAGCATCTCGTGTATCCGGCATATTGCCCAGTCTACTCAGTGATCTCAATCTGATTCTACCGATCAGCCTTTTGGCGGTTCTGTTCGGAGTCGCCTGTGCTTTTTACTTAGAGGAATGGCTTTCAGCAACCAGTTGGGTTCGGCGTTTCATCGAAAGCCAAGTCACCTTTCTGACTGAAATTCCTTCACTTTTGTACGGACTTTTAGCAATCTCGGTTCTTTTTAGCTACGCTGGTGTCTTCAAAGAGATTGGGACCCCTTCTCCTGTCCAGGACGTGAATGAATCTGGATTAGCAGTAGTCCCGTTCCAGCGTAACACCACGATGTTTTACGCAGAGGCTTTAATCTTCATTTTGATGGTAATACCGGTAGCAATCAAAACAACCCAAGAAGCACTTCGATCGGTTACGACACCCATCCGTGAATCTGCCTACGTGTTAGGTGCCAATCAATGGCAAGTAATAGCGAAACAGGTCGTGCCACTTGCCTTTCCAAGTATACTTGCGGGGGGATGCCGTGCAATGTCACGAGCACTCGCCGCGGCTGCATTACTCATCGGTATCCATATCCCCGACCATACAACAGGTCCGAGAGGAATACCGGATAGATTCATGTTATTCTTAGGAGGGGCATTGCTATTGAGTACTATTTCCAGTTTCCTGAAGAAATCGAGGTTAGAAACCTCTCCCACCGCCACGGCACGACACGATTAACTTTGACGAGATAAACGGAGGCGAGAATCTGCGATGCAGACTGAAAAAAAAGAACCCATCCTGAGCATCCATAATCTAAATGTATGGTATGGCGATAACCAGATTCTGAACTCTCTCTCATTTGAGGTACAGCCGCGACAGGTAACTGCCCTCATTGGTCCTGCGAATTGCGGTAAAAGCACACTCGTACGGTGCTTCAATCGTTTAAATGACTTTACGCCGAATTTCAGGTTCAACGGTGAAATACTTTTTAAGGGCAGGGACATGTATGCTAAAAAGACAGAGGTCACCGCCATTCGGAAAAAGATTGGAATGGTGTTCCGAAAACCTGAACCCTTTCAGTGCTCTATCTACGAGAATGTGGCATACGGGGCTCGGATCTCAGGCATACGTCAATCTTCACAGTTAGATACCATCGTTCAGAAAAGCCTTCAAAGATCTGGACTCTGGAACGAAGTTGAACCTATTTTGCACGGGAATCCGAATCAACTCTCTATAGGACAGCAACAACGTCTCTGTATTGCACGTGCTTTAGCCGTTGAACCAGAAATCCTTATATTCGATGAACCGTGTGGAGAACTTGATCCGATCGAAACCGTTAAAATTGAGACCCTCGTGCGGGACCTTATAACGGATTGCACGCTTATCTTCGTCACCAATAAAAGAAGACAAGCCGCACGTGTCTCGGATGTCGCGGGGTTTCTCTACTGCAGCGAATTGATCGAATTCGGAACGACGGAAAAGATTTTTACAAATCCACAAGATACCAGAACAGAACAATATGTGACAGGAATATTAGGTTGAGGAGGGAATGGCAATCAGCAATCAGCAATCGGCTTTCAGCAAAGAAGCGTATAGCGAACCCAAATCCCTCTTCCTGACGGCTCCTTTGCTGACCGCTGACCGCTATGAGAAAAGATATGTTAGAAAACGAAATCAAGGGACTTCAGCACAAAATATTGGAAATGGCGGGGCTTGCGGAACAGATGCTGCGCCAAGCTATCGAATCTGTCCTAACACGAGATAGTACGTTAGCTCAACTCGTTGTTGCTACAGACGATAAGATTGATATGTTAGAAAACGAGATTGAATCATTGTGCATCCAACTGATCGCGCTCCATCAACCGGTAGCAATAGAACTTCGATTTCTAACAACGGCAATGAAGGTTAACCACAACATTGAAAGGATAGCGGATAAAAGCGTTGCTATCGCCAAACGGAGCATTGAGTTGTCGGAACATCCGCCAGTCAAACCGTTCGTGGATTTACCGTATGTCGCACAAGTGATTCAAGCAATGGTTAAGGATGCGATAGATGCATTCGTCAATCGGAACGCTGTACGTGCTTTAGAAATTCGGGAACGTGACGATGAGGTTGACGAGATTTATGAAAAAATGCTCCACGAACTCCTGACGATTTTGAGCGAACATCCGAGACTTATTCAGCCCGGTATTAGCCTCCTACTCCTTTTCCGACATTTGGAACGAATAGGCGATCTCGCATCAAATATCAGCGAAGAAGTCTATTATCTCGTCAAAGGCGATGTCATTCGGCACTCTTAAAACATATAGCGGTCAGCAGTCGGTTTCCATCAGCAATCCGTAAGAAAATCTGTTGCTGGCGGTTTCCGAAAGTTAAAAGCCACCCTGATGATATAGTAAAGTTTAGAATTAATGAGACCCTCTAAAGAGGCGAGGAGGGGTGTTTTGCTGGGCAACTGTCTACATATTTTTCGACTTTACTATAATACTACCGCTGTCAAGATTGCTGGCGGGTTTCCGCCGGATCAAAATGGACATCGAGTTGTGGGAATGCGATTGTAATATTATGTTCTTTAAATTTTTCCCAGATCGTGAAATGGAGATCGCTTGCCACATCAAAACGCTGAAAACAATCGGGAATCCACGCCAGCAACTCAAAATCTAAAGAGGAATCACCGAAGTCAATAAAGCGAACAAAAGGGGCAGTCACGTTGTTCATGTTAGGGGTCGCTTCCTTAATCACTTGAGGGTGCTCATGCGCCGCTTCAAGGAGCACTTTCTTAACAAGCCTCACGTCTGAACCATACGACACACCGACAGAGATGTGAACTCTAAAGCGGTTGTTATAGTGCGTAAGGTTATGAACGGATTCTGTGATCAATTGAGAATTCGGGACGATAACTTCCTTCTCATCAAGCGCGACGATGATCGTTGAACGGAGATTAATGCTGCTCACTCTCCCAAATATGTTAACGTCCATAATCTCCACGAGATCCCCAATTTTGATAGGGCGTTCAAAAATTAGAATAAACCCCGAAATCAGGTTCGAGGCAATATTCTGTAAACCGAAACCGATACCGATACTCAGTCCGCCGAAAATCAACGCCAAACTTGTGAAACTCACCCCGATGGTGCTGAGACTGATAAGCACCCCGATAATGATAAGACTAAAGTGAACGAAGCGGAGTAAGATAAATTGGGTATGTTCCGCGATTTGAAACGCTTGTAGGACCCGCCGCCGCAACATCCATTGCACGTATTTCGACAACACGAACATTCCAAAGACAATAACAAGCCCATAAAAGAGATTTGCTAAGGTTAACCGGTTTACATCTTTCCCACTTATTTCTGTATTGGGCGGATGAAATATTTCTGTGAGCGGATAATGAAAGAATTTACCGAGAATCCCTGTCCCAATTCCTGCAAGCCGTAACCCCAAAACGGTTCCAGTAATCATAACGATAAGGAATAGGAGTGCGAGCAATCGACTTTCGAGATTTTGTGGTATTCTGAGCCGCTTAAACAAGCGACGGAACCACCAGCGTAAAAATCCTGTGAGTATAAACGAAACGACTAAAGTGCCAACTAACAGGACAATCTGATTAACTTTTACCGGATCATCAAGAGTGACTACAGGTGTGTCAAGTAAACTCCGCAGATGTTGAATTAATTCTTTCATCTTATGTTATCCTATCTGTGAATGGTGGTTCACAGAACTGGAGGGAATGCGTAGGGATTGGGGTGGCAGCGTTTCATCCTTCGGCGTTAACAGTGCCTCTCTTTTCACATAGGCAAACTCAATTTGCCCGTCACGCATAAACGCCTTGGAAATCTGCTCGACGATTAATGTTGAAGTGCTTTGCCGATTCATAGCACCGACACGATACCTGAGCTTGCCAATGACACCCGATGGAATAAACTCAAATCGAACATAGGGCGATTCACCTGTCTCCTGACATATTTCGGCTGTCACTTCTGCCGCCTGTTGACACATAATTTCCTCAGCACGCCTGATATTTGAACGATATGTCAACCGAATGATGACCTCATCAAGGATGTATTTGTCGTCTCGTGTGTAGTTAATGACATTCCATCTAAAAAGATGTTGGTTCGGAATCATGACACTCCGTCCAGATTTCTCTTCACCACCGATAGTGCCCCCGACTTGATCCAGCTGCGTATACATAATCGAGATGTCTCGCACATCGCCAATGGTCGCGCCCAAGATGACCCGATCTCCGATCCGATACGGTTTCTGAAGAATAATCAATAACCACGCCGCCAGATTCATGATTGGGTTTCGGATGCCCCACCCCATCAGTGTCATAATAAAGGCTAATGACAGTCCGATGATCCCAAAGACATCAGAAAAAAGAAAAACGACAAGCCCACCCATCGAAAACATGAACACGTAACGCCACGTAAAAAAGAATCGATCGGCGTTCTCTGGTTTGTAGGCGTGTTCTTCTGTAAACTTGCGTATCTGTGATGTCAAGCGGAAATAGACAATAACAGCCCCAATTACAACCAAACTCATCCACACCACAGAGATATACTTGAAATTGAGTATCGCGATCCAAATTTCCAAAAACATAATTAGTCCTCACGAAGTGCCCCTGGCAATGTGGTCTGGTCTTTCCATGAGTAGATAACTTCCGTATGGGCATAGCAGAATTCAACGGTGTCATTCTTAGCAAATTCGTGGAAAATAATTTTAACAATATCGCTCAAGCTTTTTGCCCTGTTTGTCGGGCGTGTTTTGTAGCGCAGTCGCATCATTACACCTGCATCAAACAACTCTGCCCGGATAAATGGGTCTTCACCAATCTCTTGGATGACATCCGCTGTAACCACCTTCGCTGCGTCAACGAGAATCCGTTCTGCTTCTTCCCAATTCGATTCAAAAGTAATCCGAACAGGTACTTCAACTAAAATATATTCCTCCTCCAAAGTATAGTTCGTGATCGTTTGCGCGAACAGAATCGCATTCGGGATGAGGATACCGCGACCGGAACGTTCTTCGCTGGAGATTGTACCTCCCACCTGATTTAGGATAACATGCGTTAGAGTGATGTCCATTACATCGCCGGTAATCCCAGCGATAATCACACGATCACCGATTTTGAAGGGACGTTTGAGGATCAGCATCAACCATGCTGCAATCCCTGTCACGGGTGCCTGCAGGGACCACCCTAAGATCATGCCGAGGAATCCGGCAGAGATACCCAGCGTTTTGAAAGAGCCACTCAAACCAATAATTCCCAAAATGATAATAATAGCCGTCCAGACATAACCCCACACCGCCATGAAATTTTTCGCGTTCTCTTCCAGTTGAGCGTTCTTGTACACATACGCCCTGACGAAACGCCCCAGAATCGCCTTGAGAATGAGCAAAATAGCAATGGTTGCGATACTTAAAAGGATACCTCGAAACGGTGAATTGATAACAGTCGTTATGAGGTCCTCTATGCGCTGCATAAATTCCAGAAACATTTTGCCCTCTTAACTGAGTCCTTACACAGGAAAGCCAAGATCTTTTTATTCTTAATCGATTGAGATTTGCTCAATCGCATGAACAAACAGGACGTCATTGGCTGCCTTGTAGGACCGCAGTGCTTGCACCAATTTTTCAGAATAGAGGTCTTCCCCTGTTATTCCTGCGATAACCAAATCGCTTTGAGAGGATCGGTGCTCTACCTCCTGCTCTAAAGTTTCCTGACTGCTGTAAGACACGGAAGTCACGTTATGCATTGAAATTGGCAATCGTCCCTCTTTCATTAGCGTCGAAAGTCTGTCCGCTTCACGCTCAGCATCCGTAGCCTCGGAACAAACAAAAAGCCGGATTTCAGCACGTCTCCAATCTGGATGCCCCACAATAATATAGGCGAGTAACAGCATCATCGGAGCGTTTTTCAAGTTGTCCTCCGTTACCCAGACATCAATCGAGGAACGGTATCCAAAACGGTATCCGGTCGATCGCAGGACGAGGACATTGAACAACGAATTCGCAACAAGGCGTATTCCTTCTTCAACCTCTTCAACCTCTTCAGGATTGTTTCGCTCGAATTCAAGGAGAACACAGTTATTTGGCAAACCAGAAATTCCGGGCATTTGCAATATCTGTGCAAGCGCGAGTTTAAACGTCGGGCAAATTATGGAATCGACGAAGATACCGGCTCTGCTAACCTCTGTCATTTTAATTAATTCATCAACATGGACACGTGCTTGGAGTTCACTGGAAAACGAGTACTCCCCGTGGAACAGGCGGATGAAGT
>Ga0209543_1000922_pt1:0-7500 | contig 31609 bp, 19 predicted proteins | sample MesohylFT_FD_187296 | JGI IMG/M metagenome (GOLD analysis project Ga0209543, IMG submission 187296) | Host-associated microbial community of the marine sponge Aplysina aerophoba from Gulf of Piran - sponge mesohyl, lysed by freeze-thaw... | ecosystem: Host-associated > Porifera > Sponge >...
GGCCCAACGGCGAGCACGCGCGGCTGTACGAGGCGGCGGTGGCGCGCCGCCAGGCGGACCAGATCTACAACCTGTCCCTGACCCGGACGGCGACGGTGACGCTGGGCCGGGGGTCGCGGGGCGTGATCGGGATCGGCCGGGTCAAGACGCCGACGCTGGCGATCGCCTGCCGGCGCGAGCTGGAGATCCGGGACTTCGTGCCGGTAGGGTATTTCGAGGTGGTGGCGGCGGCGCACGCCGACGACGGCGAGTTCAGCATGCGGCACGCGCCGAAGGAGCGCATCGTCGAGCGCGGCAAGGCGGAGGCGGTCGTCGAGGCGGCGCGGGACTTCGAGGGACCGCTCGGCGTGCGCGTCGAGGACAAGCGCCAGCGCCCGCCGCGCCTGCACGACCTGCCCTCGCTGCAGAAGCTGTGCAGCTTGCGCTTCGGCTGGACGGCGTCGAAGACGCTGGAGGTGGCGCAGGAGCTCTATGACGGGGAGGGCAAGAAGATCCTGACCTACCCCCGCGCCGAGGTGCGCTACCTGCCGGAGAGCGCCGCCGCGGACGCGCCGAAGATCGTCGCCGGTCTGCGGGCGGGCCGGGCTTACGCGGATATCCCGGTGCCGTCGCCGCCGGCGATCCGCAAGGGGCGGAACGGCGCCTTCCACGACAAGGGGCTGGAGGGCGCGAGCCATCACGCGATCGTCCCCAACGTGAACAGGATCGGCGACCTGCGCGAAGTCTGGCCTCGTCTCACGGCGGACGAGAAGAAGCTGTTCGATGCGGTCGCGCGGTCGTACCTGGCCTCGGTCATGCCGGACTACCGCTACCGGCAGACCACGGTGACGATGGACGTGCGGGGGTTCGAGTTCCGTGCCACCGGGCGCCAGCCCATCGAAGCCGGCTGGCGCGCCGCCTTTCCGGACTGGCGGCCCGACGAGGAGAAGGGCGAGGTGGCACAGGCGCTGCCGCCGCTCCGGGACGGCGAGGCCGCGCGGCTCCGCGATCCGGAGATCGAGGAAAAGGAGACGCGCCCTCCGCCCCGGTACCGGGAGGGCACGCTGATCGAGGCGATGCAGAACGCGTGGCGCTTCGTCGATGACGAGGCGCTTCGCGAGCGGCTTCGGGAGGCGAAGGGGATCGGTACGCCCGCGACGCGGGCGGAGATCATCTCGGGTCTGAAGAAGCAGGGGTTCCTGACGGCGCAGGGAAAGAACGTCGTGCCCACGGACCGGGGCCTCGCGCTGTTCGGCGTGCTGAAGCGTGCCGATCGCGCGTTGGTGGACCCTGGCGTGACGGCAGAGCTGGAGTGCCTGCTCGACGATGTGCTGACGGGCCGGCAGGAGATGACGGGGGCGATCGACGCGGTGTGCGACTCCGCCCGGCGCATCATCGGCCGGCTCGGGGAGCGCGGCGCGGATGCGGAGGACGCGATCCTGGGCGAAGCCGATGGCAGCGGCGGCGACCGGCCGCCGACGGCGAAGATGCGGAAGTTCGCGGCCTCGATCGCTAAGAGCAGGGGGATCAAGGCGCCGGCCGGATACACGAAGTCGGTGGTGCTCTGCCGGGCGTTTCTGGATGAACATGCCCCGAGGCGGAACGGCGGACAGGGGGAGGCAACGAATTCGGGCGGCGGGACGGCCGGCGCCCCCTCACGTGGAAAGCCGCGCAAGGCAGGGAGAGCCCGGCTGGGCACGGAGGGGCTGACAGCGACGGGATCGCGTCGGACATCGGGGCCGGCGCGTGATCGGAGCGAACCTTCGGCCAGTGCGGCGCGGACGAGTGCGGGTTCGCCGACGTCGCTTCGGATTCCTTACGGAAACAAGGAAGTGGCGTTCAGCATGGGCGCCCGATACGGGGCGGATGGCTGGTACGCGCCGCCGGGCGTGGATCTCGAGGCATTCCGCGAGCGGGGATGGCTGTAGTGAAACGACGGGCGGTGAGGAAGGAAGGATGCGACTGAATAGACTGCGGCCGGCCTCGCCCGACCAGGTACGGATCACCCGCGAGGGCGAAAGGCCGTCATCGAGTACGCCGACCCTTCCATCCGGGTCGTGAATTTGAAGGTGGGTCCGTCGCTTGCGGCGATGTCCGACGCGGAGGTGCTCGCGTACCGCCTTCCGCCTTGCGTGGGCGTTTGGGTGAGATTGACCGCACCGTTATCCGTTGCTGGCTTAATCACGTTCGCTCATCCTTGGAAGAAATGCCGGACGTTCGTACTGAAACTCGTTCCATGTATGAAGGAAAAACGGAATTAGCGCCTCATAAGCATGCCGAAAGTATGCGTCGTTGTTCAAATCGTAGGTCTCATGTAGCTGCAAATTGGAATGCTTGCTTGGCTCCAAGGATACGTTTGAGATTTCAAATACTATATCAGCGCGGGCTGAACTCCCGACCCTATCTCGGGGAGACATGCGTGGCTCCGGAGGTGGGAAGTAGGTTTGAAATCCCTGAATGCCGGTAAAGCCGGCAATCACGGTGACAGGAGACGTCAGCTTGAGTTGCGTTTTGCTAAATTGCAGGTATTGGCTTAAGGCGCGGGCGAATTCATCCTCGAAGCATCCAACAACGTTCTCTTGGGGATGCCAATTCTGGAAACCATGTTCTCTTGCCAATTTAGCCTCGTCGGCGGCACGTCGAGAATGAAGCCAGTAATTGTCTATTCCCCAAATCTCGCCTCGTCTCGTGATCTGGACGATGTAGTCAGCGCAGATTTCATTCGTTGCACCAGCCTCGAACACCACGACCCCCCATTCGTTGCCCATGGTCCATCGCCTTTGTTCCCGGGGACTCCAGAATGGAGTCAAGGGCATATTGTCCAGCATTCTGTTGATCTCGAGAGGACCGTAGGGTCCCGTTGGGACGTGGGGAAGCACTCGCAAAAACGACTGGGGTCCATCGCGCCATGTGATGGTCGTGGATTCCGGTCGCCCACGAGGTGCGGCGGGCAAGAGTCCCAAGATGTCGCCGTCTTCCAGGAAGCTCGATACTCTGAACTTCGGTTGCAGAGGTATGAATGAAGGGCTGGGAGGCGAGGATGTCGCGAGAGCGGCTGCTATCGCGTGTTCGAAATGCCGGATCAGATCTTGCTTGGCTGCGTTCCGTTTGTCCACACATGCATCTTCCGGCAAGTGGTAAGCATAGGGCCAACGCGTATGCCGTATATTGAACGGCACGTTTGTTTCAGTAGGTTTCCCATAAGCGCCATTCATCACTGATACGATTCTCTCGTGACCGAGCTTTGCTAGCGCCCAACCGTACTCGATCAAGACATTCGCATTCGGGATCGGCCGCTTCTTGTCGGTCATGCCGCAAAATGTGAGATCGGGAACGAACACTGCACAGTCTTCAATCTTTCTGAAGATGGTGTCCGCGATCGGCGGGCTTCCGGGCGTACCCTTAGTATCTTTGTCGAGCTTCAAATCCCGCGGCGGTTTATATAGGTCATCGTCCGGACTTCCGAGATTGCGGATCGCTTTCTTCAGAGCGTCCTCAATGAATGCCCGGGTGGTGGTGTTCGGGCGATCACTCTGCCAAGAATAGAAGATCTTATCCGGCACGGTTCTTCCTAATTCGTTTTCGGGTCAGTGTCGTATGGCCGCACCAACATTTAGCCATCTTCGCGGCCGCGCTGCTCACAGAGATAGGATGTACGATGACTTTTTACTACGCAGACTGGTAACGTTTGACGTCGATCTCATCGGCGCGGCGGCGCATCGCATGACTGTCGTACCACGCCCCCATGCGCAAGAGCGTGTCCATGGACACGCCGAACGCCTTCTCGATCCTGAGCGCCATTTCCGGAGAAAGGCTCGCTTTTCCGTTGACGAGATCCGACAGTGTTGCGCGGCGCACACCGAGAATGTCGGCGGCGCGAGAGACCGAGAGACCCAACTCATCCAGGATTTCGGTGCGGATGAAGCTGCCAGGGTGCTGCGGCGTCATGCCAATTCTTGCTCGTTCGTCGTTCATCGGTGACAGTCCTTCATACTCAGGTCGTGGTCTGTGTCATGGGTGAGGCAAGCACTCCCCGTCAGTGGTAGTCCTCCAGATTCAGGTTCGCGATTGCCCCATCCTCAATGTCGGGGGTGATCCGCCAGTTGCCGGACGCGCTGATGCTCCAGGTTCCGGCCCGGCCGCAGTCAACCGATGAATGCGCCAGCCCGGTAGCCCTTCAACGCCGTCCATGTCGGCGGCGCTGATGAGGGAAGCCAGGATGTTCCGTATCCTCACAGTCAAGTCGGGCCGGATTCCCCTAGTGTCGTCATCTTCAACAAGCCGCCTTAGCCCCCCGTGGCGGATGCTTCGAATCTCCATGTCAGCAATGTACGGTAGTGCCGTACAGGCGTCAACTGGACGTTGGCGCCTCGAGTTTCCAGATTCCGTTCCGAGGACATTCCGAGACCCATTTCGGAAGGGGTTGTTCGGAAATGAAAACGCCGCTAAGATGTTGTCTTAGCGGCGTTTTCTTTGGTTGCGGGGGTAGGATTTGAACCTACGACCTTCAGGTTATGAGCCTGACGAGCTACCGGACTGCTCCACCCCGCGCCATGGCTTGGCTTCGAGATCGTGAAAGAGGCTCTGTTGGCTGCGCTTGAGCGCCTGCCCGTGACGTGAAGCGGGCGGCGGTGCCCTTCGATGACCTGGCGGCGACCTACTCTCCCACGCCTTAAGACGCAGTACCATCGGCGCTGAGGGTTTTCACGGCCGAGTTCGGGATGGGATCGGGTGCTTCGCCCCTCGCCATAACCACCAGGTCATCGAAGAACATCGCCATATGCACGGCGCCGGGCGCTCGATACCCGGCTTGCGCTGCCTTGCGCGCGACGGCGGCCCTGGCCGCGAATTGCGGCATGCTGGACGCTGCGCGCACGTGCCGGGCACCGGTCGGGCCCACGCGCGCGAAGCGCACGCACAAGCCGCCACCGCCTTGGATGGCGGCGACACGAGCCGCCGGGCGGAATCGCCTGGCGGCACTTGCTGGTGTTGCTGATCAAGTTCGGCGTCTGGCGCACTTGACGCCACGCACAAAGAATCAAGCCGATCGAGCGATTAGGACCGGTTAGCTTCACGTGTTGCCACGCTTCCACACCCGGCCTATCAACGTGGTGGTCTTCCACGGCTCTTCAGGGAGAACCCGTCTCGAGGGAGGCTTCCCGCTTAGATGCTTTCAGCGGTTATCCCGTCCGGACTTAGCTACCCGGCGGTGCGGCTGGCGCCACAACCGGTCCACCAGAGGTCCGTCCACCCCGGTCCTCTCGTACTAGGGGCAGATCCTCTCAATTCTCCAACGCCTACGGCAGATAGGGACCGAACTGTCTCACGACGTTCTAAACCCAGCTCACGTACCACTTTAATCGGCGAACAGCCGAACCCTTGGGACCTGCTCCAGCCCCAGGATGTGATGAGCCGACATCGAGGTGCCAAACCTCCCCGTCGATAGGGACTCTTGGGGGAGATCAGCCTGTTATCCCCGGCGTACCTTTTATCCGTTGAGCGATGGCCCTTCCACACGGAACCACCGGATCACTATGGCCGACTTTCGTCTCTGCTCGGCCCGTCGGCCTCGCAGTCAGGCGGGCTTATGCCATTGCACTCCACAGCTGATTTCCGACCAGCTTGAGCCCACCATCGCGCGCCTCCGTTACTCTTTGGGAGGCGACCGCCCCAGCCAAACTACCCGCCATGCAGGGTCCCGGACCCTGATTGAAGGGCCTCGGTTAGATATCAAAAACCCGAAGGGTGGTATTTCAAGGTTGGCTCCACACAGGCTTGCGCCCATGCTTCAAAGCCTCCCACCTATCCTACACATCGAGCTCCTAATACCACTGCAAAGCTGTAGTAAAGGTGCACGGGGTCTTTCCGTCTGACCGCAGGTACTCCGCATCTTCACGGAGAGTTCAATTTCGCTGAGTCGGTGTTGGAGACAGCGGGGAAGTCGTTGCGCCATTCGTGCAGGTCGGAACTTACCCGACAAGGAATTTCGCTACCTTAGGACCGTTATAGTTACGGCCGCCGTTTACCGGGGCTTCGGTTTGAGGCTCTCACCTCGCTCCTTAACCTTCCGGCACCGGGCAGGCGTCAGACCCTATACGTCGCGTTGCCGCTTCGCAGAGTCCTGTGTTTTTAGTAAACAGTCGCCACCCCCTGCTCTGTGCCCCCCACGCCTGGTTGCCCAAGCGCAGGGCCCCCTTCTCCCGAAGTTACGGAGGCATTTTGCCGAGTTCCTTCAACACCGTTCTCTCAAGCGCCTAGGTATGCTCTACCAGTCCACCTGTGTCGGTTTAGGGTACGGTCTGTACGCTGGTGCTGTTTCCTGGAAGACCCAGGCTGCCACGGCAATCCGATAAGCCGTGACAACGGTCGGCCTCCGTCACAATCCAGCAGGCGAAGGAATATTAACCTTCTTCCCATCGGCTACGGCTTTCGCCCTCACCTTAGGGGCCGGCTCACCCTGCGCAGATTAGCTTTACGCAGGAACCCTTGGACTTTCGGCGAGAGTGTTTCTCACACTCTTTGTCGCTACTCATGTCAGCATTCGCACTTCCGATACCTCCAGAGCACCTCACGGCACCCCTTCGCAGGCCTACGGAACGCTCCGCTACCGCGCGTGCAAGCACGCGCCCGCAGCTTCGGTGCATGGCTTGAGCCCCGTTACATTTTCGGCGCAGGATAGCTAATAGACCAGTGAGCTGTTACGCTTTCTTTAAAGGATGGCTGCTTCTAAGCCAACCTCCTGGTTGTCTTGGCCGTCCCACATCCTTTCCCACTTAGCCATGACTTAGGGACCTTAGCTGGCGGTCTGGGCTGTTTCCCTTTCGACCATGGACCTTAGCACCCATGGTCTGTCTGCCGCGATTGATCTCACCGGTATTCGGAGTTTGGTTAGGTTTGGTAGGGCTGTGAACCCCCCTAGCCCATCCAGTGCTCTACCCCCGGCGGATATACGCGACGCACTACCGAAATAGTTTTCGCGGAGAACCAGCTATATCCGGGTTTGCTTGGCCTTTCACCCCTAGCCACAGGTCATCCCCCCATTTTTCAACATAGGTGGGTTCGGTCCTCCAGCGCGTGTTACCGCGCCTTCAACCTGCCCATGGCTAGCTCACCCGGTTTCGGGTCTCATCCCCGTAACTCAATCGCCCTATTCAGACTCGCTTTCGCTGCGCCTACGCCTCTCGGCTTAAGCTTGCTACGGAGACGAACTCGCTGACCCATTATGCAAAAGGTACGCGGTCACGGGCGAACCCGCTCCCACTGCTTGTAGGCATCCGGTTTCAGGTCTCTTTCACTCCCCTCGTCGGGGTACTTTTCACCTTTCCCTCACGGTACTCGTTCACTATCGGTCATCGAGGAGTACTTAGGCTTGGAGGGTGGTCCCCCCATGTTCAGACAGGGTTTCCCGTGCCCCGCCCTACTCGAGGACGCAGGTGTGCTTACCCGTACCGGGCTATCACCGTCTACGGCGCGCCTTTCCAGACGCTTCCGGTTCGCACAATCCGCGCCACTGGCCTGGTC
>Ga0209543_1000922_pt1:12500-31609 | contig 31609 bp, 19 predicted proteins | sample MesohylFT_FD_187296 | JGI IMG/M metagenome (GOLD analysis project Ga0209543, IMG submission 187296) | Host-associated microbial community of the marine sponge Aplysina aerophoba from Gulf of Piran - sponge mesohyl, lysed by freeze-thaw... | ecosystem: Host-associated > Porifera >...
CCGGTCAAGCGCGGCGGCGCCTTCCAGCCTTCGAGACTGCTCCAGGCTAGCCGAGGGACCAGACGCTCGTGGCCGGGTGCCGGTTGCGCCAGGGCCGGGCTTCCTCGAGCTGCCCGGCGAGGCGGAGCAGCGTCGCCTCTTCGGCCATGCGGCCGCCGAAGTGGACGCCGATCGGGAGCCCGTCAGCGTTCCAGCTGAGCGGCAGCGTGATCGCCGGGTTGCCGGTGCAGTTGAAGATCGGCGTGAACGGGATGAACGCCATCAGCCGCTCGAAGAAGACCTCGGCATCGTCGTCGGCGAAGAGGTGCCCGTGTGCCGGCGGCGCGGTGCCGAGCGTCGGCGTCAGCCAGATGTCGTAGCCCTCGTAGAACTGCGCGAAGTCGCGCGTGGTCGCGTGAACGTCGCTGATCGCCTGCACCAGGTCGGAACCGCTCAGCTTGCGTCCCTCCTCAAGCAGATAGAGGTTGTTGGCCTCGGTGTTCTCGCTGGAGGGGGTCTGGCCCGTCGCCTCGCCGTAGCCGTCGAAGGCCCAGGCCTCGTTGGCCTGGAAGATCTTGGTCCAGCCGTCGAACATCGTCTCGACATCGAAGCTGGGCGCCGCCGGCTCGACGACATGGCCGAGGTCTTCCAGCAGCTTGGCGGTTTCCTCCGCCGCGCCGACGCAGTCGGCGTCGACCGCGCTTCCCGTCGGCGCCTTCGTGGAGATGCCAATCCTGAGCGTGCCCGGATCGGCGCCCACCTCGTCGAGGAAGGGCCGCGCCGGCGGCGGCGCGTAGTAGGGCTCGCCGACGCCGGGGCCGGCGGTGGCGTCGAGCAGGGCGGCGCAGTCCCGCACGGTCCGCGTCACCACATGCTCGACCGCGATGCCGTTCCAGAGCTCGCCGAAGTCGGGGCCGTTGGGCGTGCGCCCGCGCGAGGGCTTGAGCCCGACCAAGCCACAGGCCGACGCCGGGATGCGGATCGACCCGCCGCCGTCATTGGCATGGCCCGCCGGCGCGATGCCCGCCGCCACCCCCGAGGCCGAGCCGCCGCTGGAGCCGCCCGGCGTATATCCCAGCTTCCACGGGTTGTGGGTGGGGCCGTTCGCCACGGGCTCAGTGGAGCCGCTGGAGCCGCCTTCCGGCGTGTTGGTCTTGGCGAAGATCACAGCGCCGGCGCGCTTCCACCGCGCCACCATCTCGCTGTCGAAATCGCGGGTCCAGCCCTTGAAGAAGCGGCTGCCGCAATCGGTCGGCACGCCGGCGTAGGACTGGGTCAGGTCCTTGAGCAGGAAGGGGACGCCCTCGAACGGGCCGGCCGGGAGTCCTTCCGCAATGGCCGCGCGCGCTTCCGCCTCCATGGAGCGGACGATGGCGTTGAGATCGCCGTTGAGTGCCTCGCTGGCCTGGAGCGCGCAGTCCAGCAGCTCCTCCGCCGTCACTTCCTTGTTCTTGACGAGCTGGGCCAGGCCCAAGGCGTCATGGGCGGCATAGTCCTTGAGATTCATCGTCTTCTCTCCCGATCGAGGGCTCCCCTTCAGACGCGCGGGTCAGGCCGCCCTACTCTTCGTCGAGCCAGAGAATGGAGAAGTCGTACCAGTTCTCCGGCGGGTTCACGAAGCCCTTCACGCTGGGGTGGAGCACCAGCGGGTTGTAGTAGACGAACTTCGGCGCATAGGCGAAATCCTGGCCCATGATGATCTCGTTCGCCTGCTGATAGAGCGCCGCCGCCTTGGCCTCGTCCTTCTCGCCGAGCGCCTGGTTGAACAGCGCGTCGACCTCCGGGTTGCAGTACCAGCCGACGTTGAAGCCGTTCGGCGGCTGCGAATCGCAGCGGGACATGACCTGAGTCCAGTAGGGAACCGACCAGCCCCAGCCGACCTCGTTCATGTGCAGGCCCTCGGGCATGCCCTGGACCCACTTGCCGAGGTAGGTGATCCACTCGATCTTGTTGAGCTTGACGTCGATCCCGATCTTCTTGAGATCGCGCTGGATCCACTTCTCCCAGACCTCGTTGTAGCCGTACTCGTAGATGTCGAACTCGATGGCGAGCCCGTCGCCGTAGCCGGCCTCGGCCAGCAGCGCCTTGGCGCCTTCGGGGTCGTAGGGCGCGGAGACGTAGCCGGGCTTGTAGGCGAAGGTGCCGGGCGAGAGCATGCCGTATTCCGCCCGCCCGGTGTCCCTGAGGATTTCGTGGGCGATTCCCTCGCGGTTGATCGCCATGTTGATCGCCTTGCGGACCCGGACATCGGACATGATCGGGTCGCGGTGGTTGAAGAAGAGCAGCCAGATCGAGGGGATGTTCTCGTTGGTCGAGATCATGAAGCCCTCTTCCTCGAGGCCCTCGAGCTCGTCCCACGGTGCCTCGTTGATCATGTGCACCTCGCCGGCGCGCATGGCGGAGAGTCGCGTCGCCTGGTCCGACAGCGGGCGGAAGATCAGCGTGTCGATGTAGGCATTCTTGCCCCAGTAGTCGTCGAAGCGCTCCATCACCAGCTTGATGTTCTGCTCGCGTTCAACGTACTTGAACGGCCCGGTGCCGACCGGGGCGAGGGGGAAGCCATCGTTGCCCACCTTCTCGATCTGGGTGGGGCTGATGATCATCGGCATACCGCAGGCCTGCACGCCGAACTGGAGCCACTCGTAGTTGGGCTCGGTCAGCGTGATGGTGACCTCCATCGGGCCGGTCACCTCGACCGACTTCATCCAGCGCGTGTAGTAGCCCATGAAGGCGGCGGCAGTGTCGTAGAACTGCGGCGCGTCCTTGTTGAAGAAGCGGTCGTAGTTCCACTTGACCACCTCGGCGTCCACGCTGGTGCCGTCGTGGAACTTCACGTTCTCCCTGATCTTGAAGGTGTAGACCGTGCCGTCCTCGGAGCGCTCCCAAGATTCCGCAATCGCGGGCTTGAGCTTCGCGCTCTTCGCGTCCGGGTCGGCCAGGTCGAGCATGACCAGCCCTTCGAACATGTTGTGGATGGCGTTGGTGGTGTACCAGCTGCAAGTGGCGTGCGGGTCCAGGATGTTCATCTCGCTGGACATGCCCCACACGAAGGTACCGCCCTGGCGGGGCTCCTCCGCTCCTGCGGCGGTGGCGCCGGCGAGGCCGCCGGCGATGATGGCAATGCCTAGAAACTGAGCCAGCCGTCTGCTCATGGATCGTCCCTCCCTTTCGCTCACCTCATGGCCGCGGCGCGGTGGCTTCTTGACATATTTGTTATTGGGTGGAGATGCAGGCGAGCACGGCATCCCAGCCTTTTGCCGAACGGTAGCGCCGAAACGACGCCCGGGCTAGTTGTGGAGCATCAACAGGTTGTCCTGAGGCAGACGAAGTCTGCTGATGGGGGTATTAGCCTTCAAGCTACCATGAGGCCGGTGCCAGTTGTATTTGTGGAGCCAGTGCGGCAGCTGCTGTGCGCGTTGGCCTGAGTTCCGGTAGGCACGTGCGTAGGCCCATTCGCGCAGGGCGGTCTGGATGAAGCGCTCGACCTTGCCGTTGGTCTTTGGCGTGTATGGCCTGGTCCGGATGTGCTTGAGGCCGAGGGTTCGGCAAGCGTCGCGGAAGGCGAAGGCCTTGTAGCAGGCGCCGTTGTCGGTCATCACCCTGTCTACGGTGATGCCGAGGCTCTTGTAGTAGTCGAGGGCGGCCTTGAGGAAGGCGGTGGCGCTCTCCTTCTTCTCGTCGGGCATGATCTGGCTGAAGGCGACACGGGAGTGGTCGTCGATGCAGACGTGCAGATACTCCCATCCGATGCCGCGTGAGCTGCTTTGGCCGGTGCGATCGCCGGTGACGCGATGTCCGGGGCGGTCGAAGCGGCCGAGCTTCTTGATGTCGATGTGGATGAGCTCACCGGGGTGCTCGCGCTCGTAGCGCCGGACCGGCTCGGCCGGCTCGAGCGCGCTCAGGCGGTTGAGACCGAGGCGCCGCAGCACACGGCTGACGGTGGCGGTGGAGACGTCGAGTTGAGCTGCGATCTGCGCGCCGGTGCACCGTTGCCGGCGTAGTGCGGCAATCTGGCGGACCACCGGCGCGGGCGTCGGCCGGCGCAACTTATGCGGTCGTGACGAGCGGTCCTCAAGGCCTTGGCTTCCCTCGGCGCGGAAGCGCGCGACCCACTTGCGCACGGTGCGCTCGCAGACCCCGACCTCCGTGGCCACGGACGTCGGGGTCTGCCCCTGGTCGATGACCCGTCGCACGATCTCGGCTCGACCGCGCGGCGCGAGTTTTGCATTCTTATGAACGTTCATCCGGGGCTCTCTTCTCGGTCCGTTGACAGGAGTTCATCACCCATCAGCTTCCGAGATTCGGTCCCGGATGGACAACCTATTGAGAGATCACAGCTAGGGCGCTTCCGTTTCACATGGAAACGCTCCAGCCAAACATCGCCCACGACAGCCGGCCTGCGGGCGGGACAGCGCTATCCTTGGCACGATTGTACGAAGCGCGCCGCAGCACCCACGTACCACGGAATTCGGCTTCCTCTCCCGTGAAAGCCGACGTGGCCGCCGCCGCGGGTGACGGCGACGCGAAGGGGGCCGCGTTCGACGACCGATGGCGGCGACACCCAGGGATCGTCGTCGGCGTGAATGATCAGAGTCGGAACTGCGAGCCTCTCCATGCAGCGAATGGGCGAGCATGAGGCGTAGTAGTCCGCCGCATCGCGGAACCCGGCCTCCTTCGCGGTGAGCGCATCGTCGAAGTCCCGAATGTGACGTGCGCCCTGAACCGCCGCGCGAACGGCTGCCGGCCCATTGCGCCAGAGCGGCGCCGTCTCTTGTCGAAGACGCCCGAGCAGCCAACGCTCGTAGAGGCGGTTGCGGGGGCGGGCAATCCGCTCGGCGGTTGCGGGGAGGTCGAGTGGTGCGGACACCGTGACCACCGCCTTGACGATTTCGGGACGCGATGGCGCCTGGGCAAGGCGGAGAGCGAGGGCGCCGCCGAGCGAGAAGCCCACGATCACGATGCCCTGGCGCCGGATAGCGGGGTCGAGGTCGGCCACCGCGAGGCAGGCATCGGCGAGGTCCTGCACCCGGTCCATGTGGTAGTGGCCCTTGGCGACCGAGCGGCCCGGCGGCGAGCCCCGGAGGTTGAGGCGGACCACCGGCGCGCCCTCTGCCACCCACGCATCTGCCGCCTGCAGCACGTGCCGGCTTGCGTCGCAGCCCGTGAGCCCCGGCACCAAGATCACGGCCGGCGCCGGTGCGCGCCCGGGATGATAGCGCGCGACGAGGCGGTCGCCGCTCCCGTCACTCAAGGGAATCTCAATGCGCTGGCCGGAGTCCGCTGGAACGCCCGCCAGCCGCCCGGGCAGGACGTTGCGTAGGGTCTGCAGGTCGGCCGTGACCCAGGGCCACCGGCGACGGAATGGTGCTGGCGGCGTCATCCGCCGCGTGACCGTCTGCGCTCTCCCTGCCCGGAACCGCGCTGGCTCGTCAGTGGGACTCGCGGGGGACGGCGGCGCCGCGCTGGCCCACGAGGAAGTCGAGATCCACGCCCTGGTCGGCCTGCAGCACGTGATCGAAGTAGAGGCGCTGATAGCCGGAGAGCATGGGCGGCTCCGGCGGCTGCCAAGCCTCGCGGCGGCGCGCGAGCTCGTCCTCCGCGACATCCAGGTGGAGCCTGCGCCCGGCGACATCGAGCTCGATGGTGTCGCCGTCGCGCACCAGGGCGAGCGGGCCGCCGGCCGCGGCCTCGGGCGCGGTGTGGAGGACGACGGTGCCGTAGGCGGTGCCGCTCATGCGCGCGTCGGAGACCCGCACCATGTCGCGCACGCCCCGCTGGAGCAGCTTCCGGGGCAGGCCCATGTTGCCGACCTCGGCCATGCCGGGGTAACCGCGTGGCCCGCAGTTCTTGAGGACCAGCACGCAGCTCTCGTCGACATCGAGGTCGTCGCGGTCGATGCGCGCCTTGTAGTCCTCGATGGTCTCGAAGACGACGGCGCGGCCGCGGTGCTGCATGAGGGCGGGCGTCGCGGCGGACGGCTTGAGCACGGCGCCGCTCGGCGCGAGGTTGCCGCGCAGCACGGTGATGCCGCCCTGGGCTGCGAGCGGGCGGTCGAGCGGCAGAATTACGTCCTCGTTGTGGCACGGGGCGTCGGCGCAGTTCTCGCCGATGGTGCGGCCGTTCACCGTCGGCGCGTCCCCGTGGATCAGATCGCCGAGGCGGCGGATCACCGCCGGCAGGCCGCCGGCATAATAGAAGTCCTCCATCAGGTATTGGCCCGAGGGCATGAGGTTGACGATGGTGGGCACGTTGCGGCCGAGCGTGTCCCAGTCGTCGAGGCCGAGCGGGATCCCGAGCCGACCGGCAATGGCCAGGAGGTGGACCACGGCGTTGGTCGAGCCGCCGATGGCGCCGTTGACGCGGATGGCGTTCTCGAACGCCCGCCGGGTGAGAATCTGCGTAATCCGGATGTCCTCGCGGACGAGCTCGACCGCCCGGCGGCCTGCAAGCTGCGCGAGCGCGCTGCGGCGGGAATCCACCGCCGGGATTGCGGCGTTGCCCGCCATCGCAATGCCGAGCGCCTCCGCCATGCTCGCCATGGTGGATGCCGTGCCCATGGTCATGCAGTGGCCGGGGCTGCGCGACATGCCGGATTCGGCGTCCGCGAAATCCGCCGGCGACATCTCGCCTGCGCGAAGCTCCTCCGAGAACCTGAACACGTCGGTGCCGGAGCCCAATGCCTGCCCGCGAAAGCGCCCGGTGAGCATCGGCCCGCCCGAGAGCACGATGGTGGGCAGGTCGCAGCTCGCGGCCCCCATGAGGAGCGCCGGGGTCGTCTTGTCGCAGCCGGTGAGCAGCACCACGCCGTCGATGGGGTTGGCGCGGATGGATTCCTCCACGTCCATGCTGACGAGGTTGCGGAAGAGCATCGCCGTCGGCCTGAGATTGCTCTCGCCGAGCGACATGACCGGGAACTCCACCGGCATGCCGCCGCCCTCGTAGACGCCGCGCTTCACCTTCTCGGCGAGCTGGCGGAAGTGCGCGTTGCAGGGCGTGAGCTCCGACCAGGTGTTGCAGATGCCGATCACCGGGCGGCCGTCGAAGAGGTCGGAGGGCAGACCCTGGTTCTTCATCCAGCTTCGGTGCAGGAAGCCGTCCTTGTCGGCCTTGCCGAACCATTGGTGCGATCGCAACGGACGTTTTGCCATGTGTCCCCCTCTTGGCTGCCGGTACCGTTGCCTCCTGGCGCCGGCCGGCCCACCCTATCGCAGAGTAGGCATGCAGTCGTAAAGCCGGCAGGAGAGCAGCCGATGCGCGTGGTGAGTTGGAACGTCAACGGGATCAGGGCCTGCGTGAAGAAGGGGTTCGCGGATTTCATGGCGCACACGGATGCCGACATCCTCGGCGTGCAGGAGGTTCGCGCGCAGCCCGAAGACATTCCCGCCGAGGCGCGTGAACCGGCCGGCTGGCACACGACCTTTTCGGCTGTCGAGCGGCGGGGATACAGCGGCATCGCCCTCTACGCACGGCTTGCACCGGAGCGCTTGGAGACTTCCCTCGGCGAGGCTCGCTTCGATGCGGAGGGCCGCTACATCGCCGCCCACTTCCGCAGCGAGCGGGGGCGCTTCGCCGTGGTCAACGCCTACTTCCCCAATGGGAGCGGCAAAAACCGCGACAACAGCCGGGTCCCCTACAAGCTCGATTTCTACCGCGCGGTCTTCGAGCGGGTGCAGCGCATGCGCCGGCGCTGCCCGGTGCTGGTGATCGGCGATTACAACACCGCGCACCGGGAGATCGACCTCGCCCGGCCCAAGGCCAACGTCAAGACCAGCGGCTTCCTGCCCGAGGAGCGGGCCGAGATCGACTGCTGGCTGGAGGCCGGCTGGGTGGACTCCTTCCGCGCGCTCCATCCGGACGAGCCGGACCACTACTCGTGGTGGTCGCAACGGGGCGGCGCACGCGAGCGCAACGTCGGCTGGCGGATCGACTACGTGCTCGCCTCGCCGGCCGCGATGAAGCGGGTGGAGGGCGCCTTCATCTGGCCCGAGCAGATGGGCTCCGACCACTGCCCGGTGGGCATCGATATTGATCTCTGAGGTGTAGCCGGGTGAGGTAGAAGAGTATCCGGCGTTTCGAGTCGCCTGTTGGAAGGTCCCGCCGATTCCTGCCCGGCTTCACAACGGTAACGCACCATGAGAATTCCGCTGACCTGCCTCGGCTTGAGTGCCGCGCTCGCGCTCGCCGCATGCTTCCACCAAAGGGACGGGCCGTCCGTTCAGGATACTCCCGACCTGCCGCTGCAAACCCCGCTTCAGGCGGGTCAGGCGCCCGTCGTGGCGCTCGGGGACAGGGTCCATGTGGGCGCCGACGTTGCACCGCCGGCCGACGCGCTGACGGAGGCCGCCCTTCACGGCGACGCCAGGGTCTCCCACGGCTCGCTGCAGGATGGCGTGGGCGCTACCGAACTGATCGCCTACCTGGAGGCGGACTCTCGCCCGCCTCAGAGCGGGGAAGAAGAAGACCCCATGCCCGCCGATATGATTCTCGAGGTTCCGCTCCTGCGCTTCCGCTCCGACCCGCCGACCATTTACGTGGCCGATGGCACGCCGCCAGCGCTGGTCGACGAGACGGTTCGGGCGGTGCAGGCGATCAATGCGGCCCTGCCCCGGGACTGGCAGCTCGGGTTCAGCCCAGACCCCGCGCCCGCCGTCGCGCTCGAACCGGTGGACGGCGAAATCCTTATCACCTTCGCACCGCAAGAGAACTGGCTGACGGATGCCGTGCCACCGGACGGCGAGGACATCGGGCTGGCGGAACCGGTCTATTCGGCAGTGCCGACAGGGGATCCGGCGGTGCCCCTCAGGTTCGAAATCGCCGCGGGGCGGGTCTTCGTGGATCACTCCCGGACCGAGGGCCTCGAGCGGCTCGGCGTCATCGCGCACGAGATCATTCACCTGCTCGGCCGAAACCATGTCGACCCGAAACGCTTCCCGGAAACGATCATGGTGGGGGGCGGCAGCGAGGAGCTGTCGGAACACATTCTTCACCCGCTTGACCGCGAGGCCCTCCTCGCGGCGTATGGCCGCCTGCAGCCGGAAACCCTACCGGGCGACCTCGCGGACGACTTGGGAGATTGGTCCGACTCCTCCCTCCACGTGCGCGGCGCGGTTGGCATTGGGGACGGCGAGATCGCGTTCGGCACCGCGTTGAGGAACGGGCTGGCGCAGCCCTGGGCCTCCGGGCCATCGCCACACACCGCGCTCGCGGACAACGCCGAGCTCTCCGGCAGCGTCAGCTGGTCCGGCCGCCTGCTGGGCCTCACGCCGGACGCCGAGGCCGTCGCCGGCGCCGCCGCCCTCTCGGTCGATCTGACGACGCTGGCCGGCAGGGCGGACTTTACGGCGCTGGAGCAATGGGTGGCCGATATGGCGCCGGGCGACCTGGGCACCGGCACCGCCTGGAACGACGGCGGCCTCAGCTACACTATCGAGGTGCGCGGCAACACCTTCGTGCAGACCGGGGGCGACGACGGCACCGTGACAGGCGCATTCTTCGGCCCGGCCCACGAGGGCATGGGCGGCGTGCTCGAACGCGACGACCTGAGCGCAGGCTTCGGCGGAAATCGCTAGAGCGTCCTGTCGCTCACGGCAGCCGGCCGTTCTGCGATCTCGCGTGCCTGTCGGCGTGACAGCCCGCACCATGGTGCGGTGCAGGGCGAGCACCGCCCGCGCCATCATCGGGCCTTGGGAGAGGGAAAACACCGCCATCTTGCCGCGGCCATCTCCGCCGCTCATCGCGTATCGCTCAGGCGCCGGGGAGGAGGACGGGAGGAGATGGGCTCGTCGTCTGCGTCACCCTGTTCCGCGCGCCTGCGCGCGACTCAGGCGCGGGCGACATCCTACTTGTCCCGGTTAATCCCGGGGAATCCCGCCCAAATTTTTTGAATTTTACTGCGCGCGTGGTCGACCGGTGCGTGCGCGAAGGCGGGAGCCAACCATGATCCCGGTGAGAAATGCGGACTAAGGCCGGGGCGGTCGGGTACCGCCGCCCCGGCCGACAATGTCAGCGGCGCTGCTTACTCGGTCGCGGTGTGGATCGGGGCCTCCGGGTGGAAGGCGTGGAAGGCGAAGGCGAAGGCGATGTCGTAGGGCACATCCTCGAGCCCGCCATCGCCGCCCGGGCGCTGCACGACCACGTTGCCAACGTCCCTGCCCTCCGCGATCCTGCGGCTGTCGAGCGCGGAGTTCTGGCCGGACTCCCAGGTGATGACCAGGTCGTCCCGCTCGTAGCGGCCGGCATCGCGGATGAGCTGGAGGCTCCAGGCCTCGTCCTCCACCACCACCACACGCGCGAGCGGCTCGATCCCCTCCGGCAGGTCGCCGTTGTAGAGGAAGGGGCGCGAAGAGGAATCGTAGCTGGCGTAGGGATTCATGCCGTAGGAGCGGGCGCCTGCGCGGCTCGGCACCAGGACCTTGCCGTCGCTTCCCACGCGCTCCTTGAAGCGGGCGAAAGATTCGACCCGCGCCGGCAGCCGCTTGAGCGCCGCGCCGGTATAGACGCCGACGATCCCCTCGCCGGTGAACTGCTGCCACCAGCTCTCGGTCTGGCGGTCGTACATCACGAGGTCGGAATTGCGCAGCTTGCCGGTGGTGCCGAAGTCCAGCACCGCATCGCCCACGCGGCGGTCGTACACCACGGCCGAATTGCAGAGCGGGCAGAAGGTGACCGAGATCGGGACACCGCCCACCGTGTCGTTGACGATCTCGTGCCAGATGAGGACTTGCAGCGGATAGGCCCGCTCGTCGTCGCCGACGACGAAGCTGATCACGGGCTCGGTGCCGGCCAGGTCCTCGACGTCGGCAGCGGCCACGAAGACCGGGTCGTCGATCGCAGGGATGCCGTCCTTGGGCGGCCCGCCGGACATGATCTCGTCGAACGAGATCGACGATTGGGAGAAATCCGTCTCCCCCCACTCGAAGAGCCAGCCCGACGGCGCCTCGCGCGCCGCAACAGGTTGGAGCGCGAGCGCTCCGGCGAGCGCGAGTGCGGGAAGCGTTAATGCTGAGAGTGCAAGGGATCGCATCGGGGCATCCTCCGTCCAGTGACGGGTGGAATGTCGGACCTGCCGGCGCCCCGCGCCAATCGCAATGCTTCAACTTGTCGTGACGTGGTGCGTCGCCTTACCGGGCCGCCGGCATCGCACGCTGGGCCATGACGCCCACCAGGTGGGCGCGGTAATCGGCGCTCGCGTGGATGTCGGAATTGAGCCCCTCGGGGGAGAGCGCCGGCAGCGTCGCGTTGGCATCCAGTCCACCGCTCAGCGCGGCCTCCATGGCGGACGCGCGGAACACGCAGGGGCCCGCGCCGGTCACCGCGATACGCACGCCCGACGCGGTCTCCGCCGCCATCACGCCGACGATGGCGTAGCGCGACGCGGGGTTGGGGAACTTCGCATAACCGGCCTTCCGGGGTCGGGGAAAGCGCACGGCGGTGACGATCTCGCCCTCCTCCAGCGCGGTCTCGAAGAGGCCGGTGAAGAAGTCGTCCGCCGCTATGGTGCGCCGGTCGGTGACGACGGTGGCGCCGAGCCCGACCAGGGCGGCCGGATAGTCCGCCGCCGGGTCGTTGTTGGCGATAGACCCGCCGATGGTGCCCTTGTTGCGCACCTGCGGGTCGCCGATCTTGCCGGCGAGCACGGCCAGCGCCGGGATCGCGCCCTGCACCTCGGCGGAGGCCGCGACGGCGGCATGGGGCGTCAGCGCGCCAACCTCCACCCCCTCGCCGTCCACGGAGATGCCGATCAGCTCCGCCAGCCCCGCGAGGTCGATCAGATCGGAGGGCGCCGCCAGGCGCTGCTTCATCGTCGGCAGCAGCGTGTGGCCGCCCGAGAGATAGGCGCCGTCGTCCGCGCCCTTGAAGGCAGCGACCGCGTCTTCCACAGATGTCGCACGACGGTAGTTGAATGCATGCATGGCGCCGTCTCCTTTCGAATCAGACTATGGCCTCAGCCCCGATTTGGCCAGAGAGTGGTCACGGCGATGCCGCCTTTTGGCGGGCCGGCCCTCGCCCGCTACGATGACAACCCTCAGGTGAGAGGAGGCGCCGGTGGTGATGCTCAGGCGCGCCCAGATCATCAATCTGGTCGAGCACAGCTACTACAGCAATATCGACTTCCGGCACCTCGGCACGGTGCTCGACTGCTTCGCCCACGACGCGGTGCTCTCGGTGGACGGCCGGAGCCACCGCGGCCGGGACGGCGAGATCAAGCAGTATCTCGCGCAAATGCTGGTGGACTATCCCTCGATCCGGCACGAATTGCTGGATCATGAGGTGGACGAGGCCGGGCAGCGCTCCGCCTGCCGCTTCAACCTCAAACTGGAAGACACCGAGGGGCATGCGCGGGAGACCAGCGGGCGGGCCGAGTTCCATCTGGGGAACGGCAAGCTGGCAGCCGTCACGGTCGAGAGCGACGGCAGTGCTGCGATCTGAGCTCGGCCTCAGACGCCGCTTGACACATGACGGGGTTCCGTCTGTTCTCCAGGGGTCATAGAAGGCGGGGTGCGGCATGGCTTCGGACATCGACATCTACAAGACCCAGAATTTTGGGAACCGGCTCGGCTTCGGCGAGAAGGCGGCGCTGCTGATCGTCGACTTCGTCAACGGCTTCACCGACCCGGCGAAGTTCGGCGGCGGCAACATCCAGGAGGCGATCGACGCGACCGTGGGGCTGCTCGCCTTCTGCCGCGAGCGCGGCGTGCCGGTCGCCCACACCCGCGTCATCTTCGCGGACGACGCGGCGGACGCGAACATCATGTGCATGAAGGTGCCCTCGCTCACGGGACTGACCGAGGATGCGCCGGATAGCCAGATCGTCGACGAGCTGGCACCGCAGGCAGGCGAGATCGTCGTGCGCAAGCGGGTGCCGTCGGCCTTCTTCGGCACCGACCTCGCGCCGGCCTTCGCCAGGATGCGGGTCGACACGGTGATGGTCGCGGGCTGCACCACCTCAGGCTGTGTGCGCGCAAGCGTGCTGGACGCCATGTGCCACGGTTTCCGCCCGGTGGTGATCAGCGATTGCGTCGGCGACCGCGCGCTCGGGCCCCACGACGCGAACCTCTTCGACATGGGCCAGAAGTACGCCGACATCATTACGAGCGCCGAGGCCATCGCCGCGCTCTCGGGCGCTGTCGCGGCCGAAGCGGCCGAGTAGTCGCCGGCCGTGAAGGCGGTCGTCATCCGCGCCCACGGCGGCGTGGAGACCCTGCTCTACGAGGAGATCGAGACGCCCGAGCCGGGGCCGGGCGAGGTCCTGGTGCGCATACGGGCGAGCGGGATCAATCACCTCGACCATGACGTGCGCGAGGGTGTCTCGGGCATTCCGGTGTCCCTGCCGCACGTGCCCGGCTGCGAAGGAGTGGGCGAGGTTGCGGCGCTCGGCCCCGGCGTGGAGGGCCCTGCGCCCGGCACCCGGGTCGCCATCGATTTCGCCCAGGGCGATCCCTTGTCCGAGCCCTGGCTGAGCGGCCTCGACGGCGTCGACTTCACCCACGGCCGCATCGGCGCGGGCCAGTGGGGGACGCACGCAGAGTACTGCGTCTCCCACGCGCTCTCGGTGATCCCGCTGCCGGACGCTCTGCCCTTCGAGACCGCCGCCGCCGGCATGATCGGGCTCGGCACCGCCTGGCACATGACGGTCGCGCTCGGCCGCGTGCAGGCGGGGCAGACCGTGCTGGTCAACGCCGCCGGCAGCGTGGTCGGCTCGTCGGCGATCCAGGTCGCGCTCCTGCACGGCGCGCGGGTGATCGCGAGTGCTGGCTCCGCTGCCAAGCTGGAGAAGGCGCGTGAGCTCGGAGCCGCTGAGACCATCGACTACACGCACCAGAGCATCCGGGACGAGGCGCTCAGGCTCACCCAGGGCCGCGGCGTCGATCTCGTGATCGAGAGCGTGGGCGGCGACGTGCTGCGCCAGAGTATCGACGCGGTCTGCTTCAACGGGCGTCTCGTCACCTGCGGGGCGCACGCCGGCGAGGAAGTGCCGCTCAACGTGATCGAACTCTTCCGCAAGCACATGACGATCCACGGCAGCCACTTCGCCGGCCGGCGCGAGCTTGCGCACGTCTTCGCGCTGATGGCGGAAGGCCGGCTCGCGCCGGTGATCGATACCGTCTACCCCCTCGCCGAGATCCAGACGGCGGCGAGGCGCACCGCAGACCGCGAGGTCTTCGGCAAGATGGTGCTGGTGCCGTAGCGCGTTTCCGTCGAACACGGAAACGCGCTCTCTTTGTCGCTCACGGCAGCCGGCCGGTGGCCGGCGCCTCCGCGAGGGCGCCGCAGGAGCAGCGGGCCGCGGTCGCGGCCTGTCGCGAACCCGTTGGCGACGGGCTCGCTCCCGCCCCTACCTCGCCTTCCCCGCCTGGCCGCGCTTGAGGAACTGGCCGCCGCCCTCGCGGCCGAGCCATTCGCGGCCATCTACGATCAGCTCGCCGCGCAGGAACACCTTGCTCACCCGGCCGGTAATCTCGCGTCCCTCGAAGAGCGAGTATTCGACCCGGCTGTGATGCTCGGCGGCGCGGACGGTCCAGGTCTCGTCCGGGTCGAAGAGCACGATGTCGGCGTCGGAGCCGACGGCAATCGTGCCCTTGCGCGGGAAGAGGCCGAAGAGCTTCGCCGGCGCCGTCGCCGTCAGCTCGACATAGCGGTTGAGCGACATGCCGTTGCGGCGCACGCCGCCGTCGTAGACGAGCGGCATGCGGGTCTCGAGACCGGGTGCGCCGTTGGGGATCTTGCTGAAGTCGTCGCGGCCCAGCTCCTTCGAGAGGCGCAGGCCCAGCACGTTCTCGCTGAAGCAGAAGGGGCAATGGTCGGTGGCGATGACCTGGAGGTCGTCGGTCTTGAGTCCGCGCCAGAGCGCGTGCTGGTGTGCGGCGCCCCGGAGCGGCGGCGTCATCACGAACTTGGCAGCCTCGAAACCCGGCCGGTCGTACTCCTCGTCGGTGAGGAAGAGGTAGTGCGGACAGGTTTCGGCATGGACGGGGAGACCGCGATCGCGCGCCTCCGTCACGGCGTCGAGCGCCTCGCCCGCCGAGAGGTGCACGATATAGACCGGCGCCTCGGCGAGCTCCGCAATGCGGATGACCCGGTGGGTGGCCTCCCCCTCCATGAGGGTCGGGCGGGTCAGCATGTGCCACTTGGGGCTTGTGTTGCCGGCGTCCAGCGCCTCCTGCACGAGCACGTCGATGACGTGGCCGTTCTCGGCATGGATCTGCACCATTCCACCGTGGGCGCCGACCTGGCGCATCGTCTTGAAAATCTGGCCGTCGTCGATCATCAGCACGTCGGGGTAGGCGGTGAAGAGCTTGAAGGTGCTGACGCCTTCGTCGTGGATCAGGCTCTTCATGTCGACCAGGGTCTGGTCGTTCACCTCGGTGATGATCATGTGGGCGCCCATGTCGACGGCGGCGACCGAGGCGCGCTCGTGCCAGTCGGCGAGACCGTCGAGCGGGCTCGTCCCCTTCACCTGGGCGGCGAAGTCCACGACCGTGGTGGTGCCGCCGAAGGCCGCGGCCTGGGAGCCGGTGTAGAAGGTGTCCGCCGTGCGCGCCGGCCCGAAATCCCAGTCGAGGTGCGTGTGCACGTCGACGCCGCCGGGCAGCACGAGCAAGCCCTCGGCGTCGTGCTCGGGAATCCCGTCGCCGACGGGCAAGTCCGTGCCGATCATGCGGACGCGGCCGTCTTCCATCAGGAGATCGGCCCTGTAGTCATCCACTGCGGTTACGATCCGCCCATTCCGAATTAGGGTTGCAGTCATCCTCGCCTCCCCCGGGGCGCAGACGCCCCCTCAGTCCCTGCCTGCCCATCATGCCGCGCCGGCCGGCACCCGTCCACGGCTTGCCACGGCCACGCATTTCGTCGTGCTGCCGCTGACAACGCGATTCGGCTGGAGGCATGCCTGGGTATCAACTAATGTATAGTTAAATCGGTGCACCCTGAGGGGCTGGTCAGGGTCTTGGGCGCCATACTCCCAACCTGAATAACATCCCCGGTCAGGCCAGCTGGGTGACCGATAAGCCGGGAACAACTTGCGTCGACATCGACGCGAAAACAGGGAGTTCAGCCATGACGATCGAGCAACAATTGAAGAATTTGGCCATGAAGAGCGGCATGACCCGCCGCGGCTTCATGCAGCGGGCACTCGCGCTCGGCGCGACAACGGCGCTCGCCACGACCTGGGCCAACAAGGCCTTTGCCGCGGAACCGAAGACGGGAGGCCGCTTCCGAGTTGGGCTTGGGCACGGGGCGACCTCGGATTCGCTTGATCCGGCGACCTTCCTCGACCTCTACATGCAGACGGTGAACGCCAGCGCGCGGAACAACCTGACCGAGGTGGCCCAGGACGGCAGTCTGATTCCAGAGTTGGCAGAGAGCTACGACACCGCCGACGCCACGACGTGGCAATTCAACCTGCGCCAGGGCGTCGAGTTCCATAACGGCAAGACGATGGACGCGAACGACGTCATGGCGTCCATCAGCCACCATCGCGGCGACACGTCGAAGTCGCCCGCCAAGGAGTTGCTCAAATCCATCGTCGAGATGAAGGCGGACGGCGCGAACGCGGTGGTCTTCACGCTGAGCGAAGGCAACGCGGACTTCCCCTTCATCCTGAGCGACTACCACATTCCGATCATGCCGGTGTCCGAGCACGGAGTGGATTGGCAGTCCGGTACCGGCACCGGCGCCTACGTGCTCGAGAGCTTCGAGCCCGGCGTGCGCTCCTTGCTGAAGCGCAACCCCAACTTCTTCAAGGAAGGGTTCGGGCACTTCGACGAAGTGGAGATCATCACCATCGCGGACGTGGCGGCGCGCACCAACGCGCTGACCACCGGCGAGATCGACGCCATGGACCGGGTCGATCTAAAGACCGCGCACCTGCTGGAGCGCCAGGAGGGAGTGAGGCTGGTCGAGACCAGCGGCACGCAGCACTTCACCTTCACGATGCGCTGCGACACGCCGCCCTTCGACAACGTCGACGTCCGGCTCGCGCTGAAACACGCGATCGACCGCGAAGCCATCGTCAGGACGATCCTGCGCGGTCACGGCACCCTCGGCAACGACCATCCGATCAGCTCGTCCAACCGCTATCACGCCGGCGGACTGGAGCAGCGGGCCTACGATCCGGACAAGGCGAAGCACCACCTCAAGCAGGCGGGTATGGAGGGCCTTTCGATCGACCTCAGCGCTGCGGACGCGGCGTTTGCGGGCGCGGTCGACGCGGCGGTGCTCTACAAGGAGCATGCGGCCGCGGCCGGCATCAACATCAACGTGGTCCGCGAGCCAGATGACGGCTACTGGTCCAACGTCTGGATGGTGAAGCCCTACTGCGCCGTCTACTGGGGCGGGCGCCCGACCGAGGACTGGATGTTCTCGGTCGCCTATGCGGCGGACGCGGCGTGGAACGACAGTTTCTGGAAGCACGACAAGTTCAACCAGTTGCTGGTCGCAGCCAGGTCCGAGCTGGACGAGGCGACGCGGCGGAGCATGTACGAGGAGATGCAGTCGATCGTCAGTAACGACGGCGGCGTCCTTATCCCCATGTTCGCCAACTACGTCATGGGCCTCTCCGACAAGGTCGGGCACGGGCAGATGGCGGCGAACTGGTCGATGGACGGCTTCAAGTGCGCCGAGCGCTGGTGGTTCGCCTAGGTTAGCCAGCCGCCCCACGGCGGCATGATCCAAATCGTCATCATGGTGGCCCAGCGCTTTGCGCTGGGCCTCCTCACCCTTTTCGCCGTCTCGCTGATCATATTCCTCGGCGTCGAGCTACTGCCGGGAGACATCGCCCAGGCGCTCCTGGGCCAGGGAGCGACCGAGGAAACGGTCGCCGCGTTTCGCAGAGAGCTCGGGCTGAACCTGCCGCCGCACGAGCGCTATATCGACTGGCTCGGCGGCATCCTGCAGGGCGATCTCGGTAAATCCCTTGCCAACAAGCGCGAGATTGCCGAGCTCATCGGCGTGCGGCTCGAGAACACGCTCTTCCTCGCCTTCATCGCCGCGATCATCTCGATACCGCTCGCGCTCGGCTTGGGGATATTGGCTGCGCTCTACCGCAACACGCTCTACGACCGCGCGGTCAACGTCTTCACGCTGTCCTCGATCTCCTTTCCCGAGTTTTTCGTCGCCTACATCCTGATCCTGGTCATGGCGGTCCATCTCGGGTGGTTCCCGAGCATCTCCAACATCGGCCAGGAGCTGGGGTTATGGGAGCGGGTCTACCGCACCGTGCTCCCGGCGCTGACGCTGACGCTGGTGGTCGTCGCGCACATGATGCGGATGACGCGGGCCGCGATCATCAACCTGCTGGCCAGCCCCTACATCGAGATGGCGACCCTCAAGGGCCTCTCGCGCGGGCGCATCATCGTCAAGCACGCGCTCCCCAATGCGCTTGCACCGATCATCAACGTCGTCGTGATCAATCTCGCGTACCTGGTGGTGGGCGTGGTCATCGTCGAGGTGGTCTTCGTCTATCCGGGGCTGGGGCAGCTCCTCATCGACGCCGTGCGCGCGCGCGACCTGCCGGTCGTGCAGGCCACGGGGCTGCTCTTCGCTGCCGCCTATATCCTGCTCAACCTGACCGCGGACGTGCTGTCGATCATGACGAACCCGCGGCTCCTGCATCCGCGCTAGGAAGAGCGGCGAGGCGCCACGATGCGGGAGACCCTCAAACATCTCCGGAAGTCGCCGTGGAGCGCCCGCTTCGGGCTGCTCGTCGTCGGCTTCTACGTGTTCGTCGCGATCTTCGGCCCCCTGCTGACCCCTTACGGCGAATCCGAGATCGTGGGCTTCGAGTACGAGCCCTGGGGCGCCGAGTTTCTGCTGGGCACCGACAATCTGGGTCGCGACATGCTGACCCGCCTCATCTACGGCGCCCGCAACACCATCGGAATCGCCTTCCTGACGACCCTGCTGGCCTTCCTCATCGGCTGCATAGCGGGCTTCCTGGCTGCCGTGGTGGGGGGCTGGACCGAGCAGGGGATCAGCCGCGTGAACGACATCCTGATGGCGATCCCGCAGCTCATCTTCGCGCTGTTGATCCTCACCATCGCCGGCACGTCGATCCCGGTCCTGGTCGTCGTCATCGCCGTGCTCGATTCCACGCGCGTCTATCGGCTGGCACGGGCGGTCGCCATGAACAT
>Ga0209543_1000936_pt1 | contig 31284 bp, 22 predicted proteins | sample MesohylFT_FD_187296 | JGI IMG/M metagenome (GOLD analysis project Ga0209543, IMG submission 187296) | Host-associated microbial community of the marine sponge Aplysina aerophoba from Gulf of Piran - sponge mesohyl, lysed by freeze-thaw... | ecosystem: Host-associated > Porifera > Sponge >...
GGCGGTGAGGCCTGGCCCGGTCTCGGCCGGACACGGCCGCGACTGCGAGCACGACCGGGCGCGCTCCCGATCAAACACACTCGAAAGAGACGCATCGACTCAAATGTAGTCCCTTCCGGGCCTCGCCTGTCACGCGGCACATGTGTTGTATGCGCATGCTCTTCGGAGACCGGCCCATGAGACTACGCATGACCCTCGCCGAACAGATGCTCCCTCCTCCCAGCACGCATGGGAGCAAGCGAGTCGATGGATATCGATGCCGACTTGGAGCGAGCCTTCGAGACGCTGTGCGATCCGCGCCTCAACGGCCGCCAGTCGGTGGATCTCGCCTTCCGGGTGGCCGAGATGCTCTCCGACCGCGCCTGACCCCTACCTGCCGGCTACTACGCCCGCATCTCAGGATGGCCGGCTAGCGGTTCGCCAGATCGCGCAGGGCGTCCACCAGTTCTCGGGCGTTGTCTATGCCTCGCCTGACCTCATCTTCCGTCATGAGCTCCTGATAGAAGTTGACATGCAACGACTCGACCGCCCCGAGCAGTAGGCGACGGTACGCGGCTTGCTCCAAGTCCCGGTCGATCAGTCGGTTGGCGTTTGCTTTGAGCCGTTGATGTGTGCCGACCTTCCAGCCCCTGCGCTTTGCGATGGAATTGATGCAGTGGGCGAAGGCTCCCCAAGCCTTCTCGGCGGCTTGCAGCAGGTCGCCGCTGCGAAGCTCGTCCTCGGCATGATCCAAGAACTGATCGCAGATCGCCTCGTGACGCTCGGCGGTGGTCATGGCTGCGCTGAGAAAGGACGGGGGTCGGTGAACTCGATCAGGGAGAACTGACCGGTGACGGCCACGAATCGGATCTCGGTTTCGACGCCGTAGACGTCGGTGAGTTGCAGCGACTCCCCCACCTCGAACACCAGTGGGTTGGCCACCCGGCCATTGATGGCGATGTTGTCGGCGTAGAGGTAGGTGCGCCCATCGTTGATCGGGTTGAGACGGCCCTCAACGCCGGGTATGTAACCCGTGCTCTTGGCGAACAGCACGGCGCTGCGCCCGTCCGTCGACGGCTCCATCACCAGATCGATGACCTCTTTGTCGGGAAGGACGCTCTCGCACAGCGGCAGGTGGCCGGTAGCTGCCGCGAGGACCATCATCTCAAGATCGTCGCGGTACAGATCGATCGACCAGTTGCCTCTCGAATCGGTCTCGCCGGTTCGATGTGTCCCGTTCGGGTAGGCCACCAGGATCGCGGCGCCCGCGATGCCTCCACCCTCGGGCGCACTGAGCCGGAATGCGACTTCTGGCATGTCCGCCCTCCTTTATCTTCCCAAGACGATCCGCGACGATGCTCTTTTCAATGTATCTTATGATTGCATGGGGTGCAACGCTCCGCTGCGGCCGCCGCGGAGACTGCTGCCGCGACTGCTTCATGAAGAAGCTGGCGAAGAAACCTGAAGGCCGGCGCGGCCGCACCGGCCGCACCCTCCGACGCGAGGGTATGCCCCTATCCACCGGACCTCGTCTGCGCCACCGCTCCAGTACAGCCTCTTCGATGACAGCGAACTCCGGCTGATCATTTGGCGGCTGCAGCCAACGACTAGACGGCGCTCGGCGAGAGGCACGACCTCAGGGCAGCATGTCGTGCGTTCCGCAGCGATGCCACCGAATGTGGATCACACCGGGTCGCCGCGACGAACCGATCGAGAAGGTCGCCCTGCCGTCGGGCGCCCACCGGAGTTCGTAGAGGTCACGCCGGGCGTGGAGCTTCTTCACTAGTCCGCTTCGGTACCCGGTCCGCTCACCGCCCTCAATCCTGCGTAGATCCTCGACCATCTTGTCGCGCGCCCGCAGGAACTGCTGTCGCTGCTCGGCGGTCAGACCCCGGAAGTCGCGCATGAAGGCGCTGTCCTCTTCATGCGTCGGCACCCGCGCTCACCTTGAGGCGCCGATGTACGGCTGCGACCTGAGGTGCTCGTCGAACTCCTCGTCGGTGTAGATGATGCCAGTGGAGTCCGGGAGCGGTGCGGCGTCCTCGATCGACTCCCTGATGACGTCCCAAGTGATCGGGCCGCGCTCATACAGGTGCGCCTCGCCGGGCCGAGAGGTGGGGAGCCATGCGATGATCTCAGTCGACTCGTAGCTCACTCGGATGAGCCTGCGCAGATGCCGGATCAGGTTGAACGGCTCGTCGGCCCAGTCGCGCCAGCCGTTGGGGTCGTCCAAGATTCCCGAGCCCTTGTCGTGCTTTAGTCGCAGGCTGTCGATCGCCCACTGAAGTGGTGTACGACCCGACACCGTGTAATCGTGGGACTCCAGCGGGATGCCTACGAGTCGGCAGCGGCTGTTGACTTCCAGCACGCTGTGATCCTTGCTGCCGTCAGGATGCCTCCCCCAGCGCATCCGGCCCTCGATCCGGTAGGCGCTGTCATCAGCGCCTCCTTCGTCGGGCTTGCCATCGACGCGGCATTGCGCCGGCCATTCCTCGACGGTCTCGTATCCGGTGTGCAGATCCAGCAACTTGCGGCCTCCGCTTCGAAACGCCTCAAAGTCGTCGGCCAAAGGGACTCTGGGCAGGTTGCGCTGAAGGTCGTGCTCGTAGTCCATCCGCCAGTCCGGGCAGTGCATCACGCCGTACAGGTACTCCCAGATGCCGTCCTTGGTGATGTCTGGCCCATAGCGATCCTGAAACTGCTCCAACGCCCAATCGGAGATGTTGTCGGAGTCGGCGGGTGCGCCCACACCGGGTAGCGGAAGTTCGAGTGTGTCGGTCACTTCGGCCTCTTCCGCGGGATCGCTCGACCCGCCGGGTCAAGGGCGTGCAGGTCGGGCAGCGTATCGGTCGCCAGCACGGCGAAGTTGGTGCGGGTGGAGGGGGTGCTCACCAGGATCGCCTCCGGCGAGGCATGGCCCTGCTCGACTGACCGGGTCCCATCAGGTGCAGGTCTGGAAGCACGGAGGTGGCCAGCGTCCCGAAGACCGCCATGTTCGACGGGCCGGTCAACACGATCGCCTCCTTGGGATGACGCGGGCTGGTTGGTTGGTCCCGACTGCGCAGAGGTCCGGGAGCGCTCGTGTCGCCACTGTGCCGAAGACGGCTCGGTTGTAGGGCGACGCCACGCAGATTGCTTCCCCCCCCCCGCGACCTTCTCATCGGCGCGGAACAGTTCCGCAGTCGCCTTGGCTTGCGACAGTATGCGGTGATCCTCGTACAGCCAGATCTTGGTGAACGGCCTGTACAAGACTTCGCGGATGCGCGACTCGTCGAACACGATGTCCTCGCCCTTGCGGAGCGACTGCTTGAGGGTGTGGGTCCACTTGATGGTCTCAAGCTCGTCGTTGCGGGTGGCATCCTCGAAGCTCGCTCCCTGCGCCAGCCGGTGGCCGGCGTGCCCGTAGGCATCGATGAGAGCGCTCACCTTGGCGGCAAGCCTGTCATAGCTGAAGGCATACACGTAGGCGTCGCAGCTGGTTGCCAAGCCCCGAGCATGATCAGAAATCACTGTGTTGCCCCTCTGCGGGATTGGTCCGACAGCGCAAACGGGAAGGAGATCTTCAAAGCTGCCGTCGGTGAGATTGACCCAGTCGTGGGCATCGTTGACCGGAACGCGCGTGAACCGGTCGCTGGTCACGTCACCGATATCGGCTAGCCACCCGAATTTCGCTTCGAGCGTCGAGTGCTCGGGAACAGTCGCGTAGTGAAGTCGGGCGGTCTGAGCGAGGACGTCGGCCGGATCGCGGACCAGGACGGTGATCTGCACCCCGTTGCGAGAGCCCTGGCCGAATACCTTGTCACCCTCACGCCGGTACTCGTCCCCTGACTTCATGGCATCGCCCAAGAGATTGACCACGTAGATGTCGCTGAACTCCTCACGCAGCGCGGCCCGCATACCGATCAGCGATGGCGCATTCGACAGCGAGTTGGGATGCACCAACGCCACGATCCCAGGACGGCTCCTGTCGCCGGCGGGAGCATCAAGACGGTCACAAGCCCAACGGAACGCCTCCACGTAGAGGTTCCCCGAGGACGGGCCAGCGCCGCGCCCGGTGATCTCCTTGTGCCGACGGCCGTAAGTGTCGCGGATCCGCTGCTCGATCTCCGGATGCTCCGGCCGGGGGTTGTCATCGCCCGAGGATCTTTGGCCTGCCGACCACGGCGGGTTCGCCACGATCACGCGAATCGGCAGGCGGCTCTGGGCCCGGGCCCTCGCCGAGTTATCGTCGAACCCCGGAATGCTGTCCTGACGCACGCCGCTGCCGTAGGTGTCACCGAAGACGATCCCGCGATACCGGCGGTACTCGGTGCCGACTCCCCGCTCAGCGGCGCCGGCTTCGATCTTCAGGGCTGCGATGTAATAGGCAAGCAGCACGATCTCGTTGGCGTGGATCTCGGGCGGCGAGCACTCGGCGTGGCTGCCCTCGCCGTCGCAGGCCGCAGGTTGACCGTGGCGGCAGTCGCCGGCGAACTTGCGGAGGAGATCGGCCTCTCCAACAAGGGGATCGCCGCTGCTGCGGCAACCGGTCAACAGGCGGTGCAGGAACGTTCCCGTGCCGGCGAACGGGTCGAGGACGTGCACGCTCTCGGCCGTCACGCCGTGCCCGAAGTGCTTGCGGCAGACTGCATCAGCCGAGCGGAGCATGAAGTCGACGATCTCGACAGGCGTGTACACGATGCCGAGCCGTGCGACGGTCTCCTTCATGGCATAAGCGAAGAATCCCTCGTAGATCTGCCGCAGCAGGTCCACCTTCTCGGCCGAGGTGTGGGTGCTCTCCAGCATGCGCTGCATGGTGCGGTAGCTGCGGGCGAGTGGCGCGAGCAGCTCGCCGAACACCCGGTCGGCGCTGGACGCCTCGGGGTTCGTGGTCGAAGCGGCGTGCGCGGCGGCGAGCGCGTCTAGAAAGCTGTTGATCGCTCGGGATATCGGGTTTCGGGCCGCGAAGCGCGACTCGGCGAAGAGATGATCGAACACGGGGATCGTGACCACATGGTGCGCGACCATCTGCTGAGCCTCGGCCGCAGTCAATTGTGCCCCGACAGCCTCGCGCATGGCGGCGACGAACATGTCGAATGCCGCCCCGCAGGAAGGCTCCGCGATTAGTCCCGCCATCCGGCGCTCGACGCGGACACACACATCCGCGGCGCGTTGCCCCCATGTGGGCCACATCTGGCGGTCGCCGCATTCCTCAACTACCTTGGATGCGACGGCATCCTCGAGACGCCTCACGAACTGAAGCTGGAGATCGCCCTGTTCGGCAAGGTCTGAATCGGTCAGAACCTCCGGATCGTCAGGTCGGTTCGGCTGAATGATGATCGGGGAGCCCACGCGGGGGTCATTGACCCAGTAGTCGACGCGTTCGTCGTGGCTTCGGAGCGCTCGCACGACCTCCCACACCGTCTTGAAATCGCTGCCGTCGAGCACTTCGGAGTCGGTCATCTTGGAGCCCTCCGGCACGATGACCGGGATCACCACGTAGCCGAAGTCTTTCCCCTCGGCCTTGCGCATCGCCCGCCCGACGGCCTGGGTTACCTGGACGGGCGAGCGTCGCGGCTCCAAGAAGACCACCGCGTCGAGTGCCGGGACGTCCACGCCCTCGGTGAAGAGTTGTGCGTTGCTGATGACCCTGCACCTGGGCGGTCCGGTCGTGTCGCGGCTCTGGCGCTCCAAGGATGCAAGCGCCTCCGAACGCGCCACGGCTCGGGTGGTGCCGTCAACATGGTCGACTTCGATACCCAAGTACGTACGGCCCGGGTTGGCGGCCCGCACATCGCCAGCGATGGACTCCCACAACCGGCCCTCCAACCCCTCGTCAGCAAAGTATGCGTCCTCCGAGCACGCCTGGGAGGATCGGACCGTGTTGGTGAAGGCGATAGCGGTCCGCAGGTGCCGATGCTCCGACCCCGCGGGAACCTCTCCAGCGACCGTCCCGCCAATTCGAACCCGGCTCTGCGGCGTGGCCATGGCGTCCCAGCAACCGAGCAGCTTGGTGGCGTAGTCGGAGTCCACCTTGGCCTTGCGGGCACGATCCGAGGCAGTGATCTCCGTGACACGCCTGCCCGCACCGTGCATGGCGGCTTCGCGCTCGTTCACGCCTACCACGAGCACCCGGTAGTCCGAGACGAGCTCTCGCTCGATTGCCTCCACGAAGCTCATTTCGTAGAACACCGGGCCGAACACCGACTCGTCGTCCATCGAGTACGAGTTGCCACCAGCGCCGAGTCCTTCGCCAGCGCGCTCCTCGATCTTGCGACGTTGGCGCTCTGTGAACACGCGTGGCGTGGCCGTCTGATACAGGCGCTTGGCCGCACCGATGTGCTCGTCGCTGTGGACCATCATGAATGCCGACGCGTGGGCATCCTTCGCCGCGGCGCCGATGCCAGTGGTGCGATGCGCTTCGTCGCACACGATCAGATCGAACTCAACTTCGGGAACGGACTCCGACAAGGCCTGCGACAGCACTGGAACCGACTGGTAGGTGCAGAACCAAACATGCATCGCCTGGCCGGAAAGAGGCGATTGAAGAGTCTTGGCTATCTGTTCACGGTCAGTGCTAGGCGGTGACAGCAGTTCGGCATGGTCGGACTTGGTGGCGCTGGCGCGCCGTCCGGCGGTCACATCCGAACACGTTGCGCTATAGCGATGCGGCAAGGCCCGGTTGGCGGCCCACACGCGCATCGTCTGCGCCATCAGAGCTATGGACGGCACCAAGTACAACACGCGCCCGCCCCGGCCCACCTGCTGCTCGGCCGCCCACAGAGCGACAAGCGACTTGCCTGTGCCGCATGGCATGTGGACTTGGCCGCGGGGGTGGACGTCGAACCCCTTCGCTATCGATTCAAGTGCCTCAACCTGGTCACGGCGGGGCTCAGCTCGCTCGCCGAACTCGACCGAACTGGGATCCTCGAAGCACTCCGCCCACCGCACCGGCCAGCGGTCGAGTTCGTAGCCGCTGAGCACCTCACAACGCTTGGTAGCCCGCTCGACCTTGTTCCAAGACTGAGCCGTCAGGCGGCCAGTTGTCACTAGCAGACTGCTCGTGAACGGCTCCTTGCCGGCCTCGGCCAGGAAGCTGTTTATGTCGCTGCTAGGGACCGTGGCACCCGGTGCATACAGCTTGCACTGGATTGCGCACACCCGGCCGCCAACCTCCTCAGCGACGAGGTCCACGCCGGAGTCGACGCCGTAGCCGAGCTTGATCCGCTGCGGCCAGTCGGTCCACAACCAAACGCGCTTGAAGCGGTCGCTGTACTGAGGGTTGCGCTCAAGGGCGGTGCGCATCACACGCTCGAAGATGCGGCCCCGCTCTTGCGGGGAATCGCTCGTCTGTCGAAGCGCCTTGAACACCTCCGGCTCCAGCAGCATCCCTTGGGATGGTGCCGTGCGGGAGTCGCGGGTTTGGGCAACAGTGGTCGTTGGTGGCATTGAGGGTGCTTCCTGGGACGCAGACCGCAAGCGACATTATGGCCGTACAGCCGTAGCGCCGTCATCAGGGTGCCCGCTGAGCCACATGGCCCCTGCTGAGGTCGGGCTCCGAGGGTGGATCCTCCAGCGCGCCCTCGGCATCTGGTGGCTCGACCGGAAGCAGCGCCGACCGTGCAACGGCTGTAGCCACCTCGTCTTCGCTGATCCTCTTGAGCGCCTCGCCGACCTCGGCATGGTCGTCGGACAGCAGCGCAGTCCAGATGTCATCCAGAAACCCCATCCTTCCGATGCTACAGCTATATCAATATTTAACAATTATTAAAAAAATGTTTCATGTATTTCTGAGATCAGGCCAGGCGGTCCACGAAGGCCTCGAGCTGGCGCAGGTTGCGGACCTCGAACACGCCGTCGCAGTGGGGGGCGTACTCCCCCACTATCGAGTCGCCGGTGTCCCAGTAGCTGCGGGGCTCGGGGTTCAGCCAGTAGAGGTGGCGGGCCTTCTCCCGTAGGGCCTTGACGATCCAGCCCTCGGGGGCGTGGTAGTTGTTGCGGGCGTCGCCGAGGATCAGCACGGTGGTGCGGGGTCCGACGTCGTTGCCGTAGTTGTCCCAGAACACCCCGAGGGCGTGGCCGTAGTCGGAGTGGCCGTCCACCCACACCACGTCGGCCTCGGTGTTGACCCGGTGGACCGCCTCGGCGATGTCGTCGGTGGCCTCGAAGTACCTGGTCACCTCGTCGAGCCCGTCGATGAACACGAACGACCGCACCTTCGAGAACTGGCTGGAGATGGCGTACACGAGGTGCAGCGTGAACCGGGCGAATGCGGCCACCGACCCCGACACGTCGGCCACCACCATGATGTCGGGCTTGTGGGGCCGCGGGTGGCGGAACTTGGGCTCCACCGGCACGCCCCCGTACGACAGCGAGTGTCGCACCGTGGACCGGAAGTCGAGCGGCCCCGAGCGTCCGTGGCGGCGCCTGCGGACCAGCCGGGCGGCCAGCTTGCGGGTGAGCGGGAAGATGGCCTTGCGGAGGCTGGCCATCTCCTCGCGGGAGGCGTGCATGAAGTCGATGTCGGCCGGCAGCGGCTTGCGCAGCGTCTTGGCCATGGCCTCGACGCCCCGGTCGGCTACCAGCCGGCGCCGGATCTCGGCCTCGATCTGGCGCTTGAGCTCGGCGATGCGCAGTTCGTAGGTGTCGCGCCTCAGGCGCAGCTCGAAGTCGTCGACGCCGCCCCCGGTGTGTTGGTCCACGTCCATGAGACGCTCGAGCACGCCCTCGAGGTCGAGGTTGCGCAGGGTGCGGTACAGGTAGTAGGTGCCCCCGACGGGACGGCCCGGCTCCATCCCCGCATATCGGCGGACCGCCTGGCGGGCCGCGGCCCGGATCATCTCGGCGTCGCCCCGCATCAGGGCCCGGTAGAGCATCTCGGCCAGTTCCTCGGGGCTGAGCATGTCGCCGGCGGCGCCCCGGTCGCCCTCGGCCGCGATCTCGCCGTCGGCGTCCTCTATGTCGTCGAGATCGGGGTCGGTGATCTCGTACTGCGCGCCCCTCAGCGAGAAGTACACCTCGAAGACGGTCTCGAAGGCCTTCCAGTGGGCCTGGTTCTTGACCAGCGTGGCGGCCAGGGCGTACTTGAACGTGTCGCGGTCCTCTATCGGGATGTGCTTGACCGCCTCCATGGCGTCGAGGTTCTCGGTGAGGCTGGACGGGATGCCCACGGCCCGCAGCTCCGCGATGAAGCCGTTGAGCAGGTCCAGCAGAGGATCTCCAGCGGCAGCGGGAAGCCCGCCGACGGCGCCTGCGACGGGCGGGTGGTCTGCGACGATCACGCCCAGCGCCCCCCGGAGACCCTGCTCGGCCCCATGCTCGCGGCGCTCACGGACCGCCCCGGCCACAGCCCCGCACGCCCGGCCTCGTGGTCGCGGCGCTCACGGGCCGCTCCGGCCACGGCCCGGCACGCCCGGCCTCACGCGTCGAGGCCCTCGACTGTCGCCAGCTCCTTGCTCGCCCGGGCGATGTCGCTCTGGTACTTGAGCAGGATGTTGATCGTCTCGGCGGCAACGCCGGCATCGACGTGCTGCACGCCGAGCAGCACCAGCGTGCGGGCCCAGTCGAGCGTCTCCGACACCGACGGCGGCTTCTTGAGCTCCAGTCGCCGGATGGAGCGGACCACCCGGGCCACCTGGTCGGCCAGGTTCTCGGTGATGTCGGGGACCTTGGCCAGCACGATCTCCTTCTCGCGCTCCATCGACGGGTAGTCGATGTGCAGGTACAGGCAGCGCCGCTTGAGGGCCTCGCTCAGCTCGCGGGTGTTGTTGGAGGTGAGGAACACCAGCGGCACCTGCAGCGCCTCCATGGTGCCCAGCTCCGGGATCGACACCTGGTACTCGCTGAGGATCTCCAGCAGCAGGGCCTCCGTCTCCACCTCCACCCGGTCGACCTCGTCGATCAGCAGCACGATCGGGTCGGTGGCCCGGATGGCCTCCAGCAGCGGCCGGGTGAGCAGGAACTCGTCGGAGAAGATGTCGGTGGAGATGTCGTCCCAGGCCACGTCGGCCTCGCGCTCGGTCTGGATGCGCAGGAGCTGCTTCTTGTAGTTCCACTCGTAGAGCGCCCTGGCCTCGTCAAGGCCCTCGTAGCACTGCAGGCGGATGAGCCTGCTGTCGGTGACCTCGGCCACGCTCTTGGCCAGCTGGGTCTTGCCGGTGCCGGCCGGGCCCTCCACCAGCACCGGCTTGTCGAGGCGGTCGGCGAGGTAGACCACTCCGGCCAGGCCGGAGTCGCAGAGGTAGTCGACCTTGGCGAGGCCCTCGCGGACCGCGTCGACGTCGGTGAAGCGGTGCGACATTGTGATCAGTCCCGCGGTCGGCTAGCGGATGTGGCCCTCGCCGCGCACGACGAACTTGAGGGTGGTCAGCTGGTCGAGACCCATCGGACCCCGGGCGTGGAGCTTCTGGGTGCTGATCCCGATCTCCGCGCCGAAACCGAACTCCTCGCCGTCCACGAACCGGGTGGAGGCGTTGACGAGCACTGCCGCGGCGTCGACCTCGCGGGTGAACCGGTCGGCGGCCGCGATGTCGGAGGTGATGATGGTCTCGGAGTGGCCCGAGCCGTTGCTGTTCACATGCGAGATGGCCTCGTCGAGGGTGTCCACAACCCTCACCGACAACTTGAGGTCGAGGAACTCGGTGGCGTGGTCGGCCGCGGTGGCCTCCCCCATCGACGGCACCGCCCGGCGGGCCCGCTCGTCGCCGAGCAGCTCGACGCCGGCCAGCGCGCCGGCGGCCCGGGGCAGGAACTCGTCCGCCACCGCCGAGTGGACCACCAGCGACTCCAGGGCGTTGCACACCCCTGGCCGCTGGGTCTTGCCGTTGACGACGATGTCGAGGGCGGTGTCGAGGTCGGCGGTGGCGTCGACGTAGGCGTGGCAGTTGCCGGCGCCGTCGATCACGACGGGAACGGTGGCGTGCTCGAGGATGGACGAGATGAGCGACGGGCCGCCCCGCGGGATGAGGCAGTCGATGTAGTCGTTCTGCTGCATGAACTCCACCGCGGCGGCCCTCGACGTGTCCTCGACCAGGACGAGGGCGTCGGCGGGCAGCCCGGCCGCGGAGATGGCGTCGCGGATGGCGGCCGCGATGGCCAGGTTGGAGGTGATGGCGGACGACGAGCCCCGCAGGAAGGCGGCGTTGCCCGACTTGAGGCAGAGGCCGGCCGCGTCGGAGGTGACGTTGGGGCGGCTCTCGTAGATGATGGCCACCACGCCGAGGGGGACCCGGACCCGCTCGATGCGCAGCCCGTTGGGCCGGACCCAGCCGTCGGCCACCTCGCCGACGGGATCCCGGCGGGCCGCGATCTGCCTCAGGCCGCCGGCCATGGCCTCGATGCGGGACGGCGAGAGGCGGAGGCGGTCGACGAGGGCCGCCGGAGTCCCGCCGGCCTCGGCCCGGGCGACGTCGACGGCGTTGGCCGCGCAGATCTCGCCGGTCCGGTCCACGAGCGCGTCGGCGGCCGAATGGAGCGCGGCGTCCTTGGCCGCGGTGGACACGGCCGCCATCAGCCTGGAAGCAGCCTTGGCCCTCGCGGCCAGCTCCGCGACGGGCGTCACGGCGGGCTCGGCTCCCGGGCCGGGGGCGGGCGGGTCGGCAGACTCGGCGGGCGCGGCGGACGGCACGACGGTGGTTGCTGCGCTGCTCATCGTCTCAGGCTATAGGGGCAGCCCGGCTAGCCTCGCGCCCACGCATGGTGGACCTTCCAGGCAGCGACTGATCACGTGACCGAGCCGAGACGGCCCCGGCGGGCATCGGGCCCGTTGCTGGTGGCGCTGGGGATCGGTGCGAGCCGGCTGGCCGGTCTGGGCCGTGAGACCGTCGCCTCCAGGCTGCTGGGCAACACCGCGGCCGGCGACGCCTTCGCGGTGGCCATGCGCATCCCCAACATGCTCCAGAACCTGCTGGGCGAGGGCGTGCTGTCGGCCAGTTTCGTGCCCGTCTACAGCCGCCTGCTCGACGAGGCCGACGATGAGGGCGGCGACCCGACCGAACCGGGCCGCGTGGCCGGGGCGGTGGCCGCCGCGCTGATGACCGTGGTCGGGCTGGCAGTGGCGCTGATCGTGACCCTGGCCCGGCCCGTCACCTTCGTGCTGGCGCCCGGCCTCGACGGCGAGCGTTTCGAACTGGCCGTCTCGTTGGTGCGCATCACCGCGCTGGGCACCGGCTTCGCAGTGCTGTCGGCGTGGTGCCTGGGCGTGCTCAACAGCCACCGCCGCTTCTTCGTGTCGTACGCCGCGCCGGTGCTGTGGAACGCGGTGCAGGTGGGGGCGCTGGTGGTGGCCTGGATCCTGGCCCTCGACCTCGACGGGGTGGCCCGGGCCCTGGCCTGGGGCGTGGCCGGCGGCGGCCTGGCCCAGCTTCTGGTCCAGCTCCCGCTCACCATGCGCCTGGCCCGGGGCCTGCGGCTGCGCTGGATGCGGGACCACAACGGCCTGCGCGAGGTCCGGCGCCGGTTCGGTCCGGCGGTGCTGGGCCGGGGCGTGGTGCAGGTCTCGGCCTACGTCGACCTGATGCTGGCGTCGCTGCTGGCCGCCGGGGCGGTGGCCGCCCTGTACCGGGCCCAGATCCTGTACATGCTCCCGGTGAGCCTGTTCGCCATGAGCGTCGCCGCGGCCGAACTGCCCGAGATGTCGCGCCTGGCCAATGACCCGGATGCGCTGGCAGCCCGCTCCCGCGCTGCCGTCCACCGGGTGGCGTTCTGGATGCTGCTGGCGGCCTCGGTCTACGCCGCGGCCGGCGACCTCATCGTGAGCCTGCTGTTCGAGGGCGGGGTGTTCGGGTCGGCCGACACCGTGCTGGTCTGGTTCGTGGTCGCGGCCTACGCGCTCGGGCTGCCCGCGACCGGAGTGAGCCGGGTGCTCCAGAACGCCTGCTACGCCCGGGGCGACACGGCCGGGCCCGCCCGCATCGCCGCCGTCCGGGTGGTGGTGGCCGCCGCCGTCGGCACGGTCGTGATGTTCCCGCTGGACCGCATCGTGGTCGGCTCCGACGGGCTGCTCGGCGCCGCTGACGCCCTGGGACTGGCGTGGGCGCTGCCCGCAGCCGAGCGAGCGTTGGACGATGTCGTGCGACTGGGCGCGGTCGGGCTGGCCCTGGGATCGGCGGTGGCCGCTTGGACGGAGATCGCCCTACTGTCGCGCCGGTTCGGCTCCCCGGACGCAGTGCGGTCAGCACTCGGCGCCCCGGCTGCAGCCGCCGCGATCTCCTTCGCGGCGACCGCCGCGCTCAAGCTGCTGGTGGACGGCTGGCCCCCGGTCCTGTCGGCGCCGCTGGCGGCCGCGTCCGCGGTCGGTGTCTATGCGGTGGTGGCCTTCCGCAGCGGCGTAGCCGAGGCCCAACTCCTGCTCCAGCCACTGCGACGGGCGCTCTGGAAGTCGCGGGACAACCGGACCCCTCAGTAACGAATCACCACCGCCGCAGCGGCCCGCAGGCGGGCGGCCAGAACGCTGTCGACGATCCTGTCCCGGTATTCCACAGGCAAGAGGCTGGCGACTTCAATCAGCAGTCTGCATTGTTTCTGATAGGCAGTCTGCAACTGTTCTGACTGGCTGACACACCAGTTGCTCAGCACTCTCCTAGAATCCGGAACACCCCTACCGGCGGCTCCGAGAAGTCGCCGGGCCGCTGTCCGCAGCGACGCTAGATGACCCACTCGGCGCGACGCCCGCCGTCAGCCCTGAGCAAGCAGCCCTAGAATTTGCGCGCCGGTGTCCAGCAACGCCGAGAACGTGTGCTGCGGACCGCCAGGCGGCATAGCGCAATCGACCTCCACCAGGATTCTGGCGTCGGCCACTTCAAATGATCGCAATCGACGCTCTCAGGCAGGTCCAGCGGAGAAGATGCCCAACTCGATAGGTTTCTGACCGATCTCCTTCATGGAGAAGCCGCCCAAACCCCACCTCTCATAGCCTGTCAGGTAGGCGTCGTTTGGGTCGTCGTATACGTCAACGACTTTGCCGTCGCGCATTAGCGCTGTCTTGCCGTGGTGGCGGCTCTCTAACTGCTCTCTGTAGTCCTTCTCGTATGCGACTTCGTTAGTTCGCAGCTGCTCGGCCGCCATGGTCCTTGAACCTCCCGCGTTGTCGAGGATCACTCCACAGGGTGAGAGTAACACCGGGGATGCGGTAACCCGATGATTACGAGCCCAGCGCCCTCGCCACCGACCGCACCGACGCCCCGTCGGCCCAACGCCGGAACCCCGACACCGAAATCACACGAAAAAACACACACCCGACCCACTCGCCAATTCTCATGAACGATTGGGGCTAGGGCGTCCACAGCGACGACAGGGGCCACATCCGCAGCCGGTCGCCCACGCTCACCTCGTGCGGACCCATGTGCAGCAGAACGCCGGCGGCGAAGCAGCCGGGCGCCACGGCATCGAGGCGGTCGCGCATCCAACGGAGGTGTCGGAGACCGTCGGGCGAGGGCGAGCTGCTGGCCTTGACCTCGACCGCGACCACCGAGCCGTCGGGCTGCTCGAGGATCAGGCCCACCTCGTGGTGCGCGTCGCGGTAGTGCCACAGGCTCATGCGAGTGAGCGCACTCGTCGCCTGCCGGGCGATCTCGTTCACCGCGAACGACTCCGCCAGGGCTCCCATCGCCGGCGATGGCGCCTGCACCAGCGCGTCGGGGGCGACGCCCAGCAGGCCGGCTGCGAGCCCGGTGTCGGCGATGTGGAGTTTGGGCCGCCGCACCGCTCTCGACGTGAGATTGCGCGACCAGGCCGGAAGCTCCCGCACCAGGAACACGGTCCGGAGCCAGTCGAGGTAGGCGACTACCGTCGGATGGCTGATCCCGAGCCTTCTCGACGCTGACGTGAGGTTCACTTCCTGGGCGGTCTGCGCCGCAGCCCAGCGCAGCAGCGGTTCCAGAGCGGCCGAGCGGCGGATGTCGGCGAGGGCCACGATGTCGCGTCCGACGACGGTGTCCACATAGCTCTCGAACCAGCCGGGCCGCAGACCGGAGGGCAGGCGAAGAACCTCGGGATACCCGCCCCGGCAGATCATCTCGGCGTAGTCACGCCGTGTGAGGGGCTCGGGCGCCCCGGGGTCGTGGCGGCGGTCGGGCTGGCGGGCGCGAGCGATCCACGCGTCGATGGGTGCCGTCTCCGCATCGGCGATCTCCGCCTGCGACAGAGGCGCGAGCCGCAGGATCCGGGCCCGTCCGGCCAGGGACTCGCTGATGGTCGGCACCGAGAGGAAGTCGGTGGAGCCGGTGAGCAGGAACCGGCCCGGGGTCTGATCCTCGTCCACGAGCAGCTTGACGACTCTGATCAGCCGATCGCCGGCGACCTGCACCTCGTCGACCACCAGCGGCGCCGGCCGGCTCGTCAGGAACGCCACGGGATCGTCGAGGGCGGCCTGCAGCATCGCCTCGTCGTCGAGCGTGACGTACGTTCCGCCGGACTCCTCGGCGATGAGCCGGGCCAGAGTCGTCTTGCCCGCCTGGCGCGCCCCGTGCAGGACCACGACGCGGAACCCTCCGAGCGCGTCCCGGAGCCGGTCCGCCAGATGCCTGCGAACATGCCTGCGAACTTGCCCGCGAGCCGGGTCCATTCCACCACGCTAGCACTGCTTCGAGAATTGCACGGATACTACTTAGAGTTTTGCATGGCTACTAATTAGGGTTTTGCATAAGCGTTAGTTGGAGTCTTGCACGGGCACCATCTCGGTTCCCGGCGCCCGATCCGCCGGGCGGCTGAGCGTCAGCAGCGCTGGGCCGCTCCGCGCCCGCGGAGGAAGTAGAGTTCGAGCCATGTGGAAGCTCCTAAAGCGCCGCTGGAAGTACCTCACCGCCCGGCTCGAGGGCAGGATGGAGGCGAGTGCCGATCCCAAGACGCAGCTTGAACAGGCCATCGGCGAGGCCCGGGAGCAGCACCGACGGCTCAAGGACCAGGCCGCGAACGTGATCGCCAACCAGAAGCAGACCGAGATCCGGCTCAACCGGTCCCTCTCCGAGCTGGAGCGGGTCAACCGCAACGCACGCCAGGCGCTCATGATGGCCGAGGAGGCCACCCAGTCCGGCGACGACGACAAGGCGTCGTCCTACATGAACGCGGCCGAGCAGCTGGCGGGCCGCCTCATCACCCTCGAGCAGGAGATCGAGAGCCTCAAGAGCCTCCTGTTCCAGACCTCCGAAGCCGCCGACCAGGCCAAGGCGGCCGTCTCCCAGAACGCGCTCAGCCTCCAGGAGAAGCTCAGCGAGCGCCAGAAGCTGCTCGGACAGCTCGACCAGGCCCGTATGCAGGAGCAGATGAACGAGGCCATGAGCACCCTGTCGGAGGCCGTCGGCGAGGACGTCCCCACCCTCTCGGAGGTCCGGGACAAGATCGAGGCCCGCTACGCCAAGGCCAAGGGTGCGGCCGAACTGGTGGAGGAGACCAGCACCGAGGGCCGGATGCTGGAGATCGAGGCCGCAGCCCGCAACCAGGAGGCCAAGGCCCGGCTCACCCAGATCCGCGAACAGCTCGGCATGTCACCGTCACAGCCCGAGATCACCCAGGGCGAGACCACCGAGAACTGAGGCCGAGGGATCCGGGCCGTCTTGGCCTGTGCGGAGCGTGGGCCGCTGCATGTCACACCGACGCGCGAACGTAGTTGACGAACTACAGGCGAACATCCTGGGGATGAACGCCCTAGCGTTTGCCCTTTCGTGGGCTTGACGGGAGCACAATAGGGTGACCACAAAGACGATCGGTGAGTGGCATAGCCAACTCGAACAGCACTTCAGCGCACTGCGTAGCGTTCGCGACTCGTTTCGCCCTGACAGCCCAGTGTTCGCGCTTGAACATGGCCTTGACCTCGAAGAAGAACTCCCTGCGCTTAAAGATGCGGTGCGCGCTGCTGTTGCGAGGGGCCGGCTGCCGTCGCAGGCCGGATTGCCGCTGGTCGTCTATGCGGCCGAAATCGGCTATCTGTATCAGGGCGACGAGTATTGGCCCGTGTTCGAGGAGGAGACACCGGGGTGGCAAGGCCGCGGCTCGGCGGGTCGCAAGTACATCCGCACGAAGTACGAGGCGTTTGCAACGACCTTTGGCGGAGCGCGCCCCTCGGGGACGTGGGCTCGGTGGTTCAAGAACATCGCGTGGCCGATCACCCACGCGGTCCTGCCGGCTGACCTACAGAGGCACCTCGCCCGTCTGCTCTCTGACTATCGCCATGAGTTCACCGCGGAACTCCTGGATGACCATGACGCGCTGGGCGAGCGGATAGCCGCCTACAGCGGTGGTACTTCGTCGCGGTTTCGGAAGTTCGCGGAGAACACATCGCTGTTGGGATTGGTCGCAGGCTCCCTTCTGCTAGGTGACGATGACGAGACGCCGCTGCTCAGCGCGGATGTGCTGCACCGGATCGTGGCCGACCTGAGCCATGAGCGGCAGGCAGGCGCCTGGTTACGGAACGCAAAGCGGACAGCCGTTCAGGTGCGACGGAAGGGGCTACTTGGTCGATCGATCGGAGCACGGCCCGAGTCGATTGAACCGACCAGGCGAGGGGTACGGCTGGAGTTGGCTCTGTCGCTTCGCCGGTCCCACGATGGCTGGACCGTCTACATGGAGGTGCCGAGTTTCGAGCCCCTTGCCCGTCAGGTCCCACCTATTCGTGACGATGTGGAACGGCTTCGATGCAGCGTCGAGGGGGTGCCAGGCTTCCGTGCTCGAGGAAGCCTGATGTATCGGCAAGGGCCATTGCCATTGACAACAATGCCACCCCCGATGCGGTCGGCCGTCGCCGTCGAGGGTGCTTCCGAGTTCTTGTCCCAGGTACTGGTTGACCACTGTCGGATCCCCGCTGAGCCCTGGTTGTTCCGAATCAAGGAGGCAGGTCTGGCGACGCAGGTCCGAACGAACCGCGTCCGGCCAGGCCAGGACTACATCTTGCTCCAGCGGGAAGCACAAGGGGTGAGCGGATTGGCGAACGCGACGGCGATCGACCTCGTCACGCAAGGCGCTCGCGGCCTGCAGTTCAGTGTTCCAGATGAAGTTGACGACGCCTTCGTCGACACGATGCGTCAGATCGGACTGGGCCTTGTCTCGGAGGTGGCTGTCTGGCCTGCAGGACTCACACCAGCGTTGTGGGACGGCGAGGGCCACGCAGCATGGCCAGCCGGCGATAGCCCCATCTTGGGTGTACGGAGCCAGAGACAGGTTGCACGATGTGTTGTGTCCACATCGGAGGAGGTGATTCACTTCCCGTGGCCAGACGCGGAGGACAGGGCCTTTGTCCAGCTAACGGGCCTAGAGATCGGCACTCATCGTGTCGAAGTTGTCCTACAGGATGCGGATGAACCGCCGCAGGCGGTAGCAGAGGGTCAGATGATGGTCCGAATCCTGGAGCCTGTTGACAGCACGACAGCAGCAAGCGCCCGGCAGGGGCTTCAGACGTGGGTTCATCCCGCGCGGCCGACTCTTGAAGAGCTATGGAGTGGTGTCGCGTCGCTCGTGGTGGTTGGGCCGCACGGCGTGAAGGCCCACTTCGAGATGCGCTTGATGACTCGTGGAGGCCGGAAGACCCTCACCAAGAGGTCATTCTCGTCCGCAATGCCCGTTAGCGAGGACCGATGGCTGGAACTTCTTCAAGCGGTTCAGGGGCACTCGCAGTTCGCTTCCACGGTCGGCCGAGCCGAGGAGATACTCGTTGTTGTTTCCAACCCGGTCCTTGGGCGTGCGGAGATCAGGGCCGAGCGCCCCTTCGAACCGCTCAGGTGGATCACCGGATATGACCGTGACGGTCCGTATGCCCGCCTTGTCGATCACATGGGCAGCGATGACCTTGAGATTCGATGCTCGGATGTGCGTACACCAGCCGAGTCAGTCCAGATTCGCGATAGCGACGGTGGTGAGATCAGATCCGAGGATGGTGCTCTTGTCATCGCATGCGCTGACGATATGGAGACGGCTGTCGTCCTTCCCCCTCACATTAGTGGCGGCCTGGATTCGCTCGGCAAGCTCAGTGTTCGGCCATCTCTACAGACTGGGAACCGGTCGGCGGCTTCCGTTTGTCGCATGATTGAACTCGCACGGCTCTGGACTCGGCGTGCAGTGCCCGCTGATCAGTACGCCGCCAGATTGCAGGGCCAGGTCAACGATGCGATAGTCGCACGCACGAGTGGCATGATCGCTGGAGGCAGGTGGTGGGAAGTTGAACTGGATGTCCTTAGCGGGCGCAGCGTGTCGCGCGAGCGGCTTCTCACGGCACTCGGACGCTCAGCGCCAGCACGTGAAGCAGCGATGGAACTCATCGATATCGCGCCGGACGTTGGCACGAACCCAGATCAGAGGACGGTTGAGTTCGCCCAGTCACTAAACGCTCACGGATGGCGGGCAGCAACGGAGTTCGCTGAACCCATTCTCCGTCTCAGCACAGTACCCGGGTCAATCGATCTCGCCGACCCCCTCTCCGCTCCTGCCATTGACGCGGTCCTTATGAAACCAGTACTCGTTCGCCTCGCTCGGTGCTTCGCCGTGGCGGTTCGCGGTTCCGATCGGGATCCAGACGCTTCGTTGCTCGCGGAGTGGCCATGGGAATAGCGAGGCTCCAACGGGACGGTGTCGTGGCGGCGACAGTTGAGGCGCTTGGTCTAGACGCAACGGCCGCCGACTTGGAGACCCCAGAGGTCGTTGCCGCCATCGTCCGGCGAGCCGCTTCATTCCTGTGTCCGATCACGCCGGGCGCCTTGGCGCGCAGCGTTGGGGAGTGCCTCGACGGGCTTATTGCCAACGATCAACCAGAGACTCGCGGCTCGTTGGTGGGAGCCATGTTGGAGGAGTTGGTCGCCTACGGGGATCTCGTCGAGGCCCCGATCGAAGACGATCAAAGTGGCATCTCGCGGCGTCTGCTCTTCCTGGCCCAGCCCTCGTACGTGCCGCTCCCTTCCGGGATTTGCCTCCTTGTCGGTATCCGAGCAGACGGCCTTCCGATCGATGATGGGTCGCTCGATGACCGAGTTGACTACTACAACCACACACGGCGAGTGACGCTCGGTAGCGATGAGAAACCGGCCGATGTGCTAGGAGGCATAGGGCTTCGCAAGCTGAGCGAACAACAATGGCTCCGCCACCCGCCGGAGGTCGCGGCGGCTGATCTTGTCGAACAGTATTCGGTCCGGCTAGCAACAGCCGGCCCTTCAGGCTCGGTGGAAGGCGTCCGGATTCTCGATCCCACAACCCCGGTGACGTACTACCGGGGCCGATGGCGCGCTCCTACGCAGCGTGACAATGGCAGTTTCGTTGGACAACGCCCCGTCCAGTTCGGAGCACATCAGTGGTGCTACTGCGATCTTGCCGACGGAGAGGTGACGAGGCTCGTGGACCTCCCCACCCTGGACCGCCTGACCCGAGGATGCGACGAAGCGTGGCGCCTGCAGGCTGCGATCGACACTGCGGCAGAGACGCCCCAGCGTCTGCGAGTGCGACCCGGGAGGATCGCAGGCGAAGTTGTCTTCGAGTTCCAGTCACCGATTCCGTCGTGGGGCCAACGCCGGCTTGACGCTCTTGGCCAGCCATTGGGACGCCGGCCGGGGAGCCTCTTCGCCTACAAGCTCTCCGACGACCTGATGGATCAGGAACTTGCATTCCTCGAAGAAACAATGTGGCTTCAAGTACAGCAAGAAGGCGAGGCGTAGTGAAGACCGAGGCACTCACCATCGGAGAAACGATCACTGAGATCAGGCGCGCGCTCAAGGACTACATCGAGGCGACCTACCACATCAGCCACCCGAGCCTTGTGGAGCAACGAAAGCAACTGCTTGAAGAGCCTGGCGCCATCTATCAGGCGCCCTTTCTCGAAAGCACACCCCGCTACCAGTCGGGCAGGACGCTCGCTGACCTGCACATTCACGATGCGGCCAAGAAACTGCTTCTGGCGATGGCCGGACCCACCGAGTATCGCGACGCTCTCATCCACGACCCGCCGTACCGGCATCAGGCAGCCGCGATCGAGGCGACGGTGTCCGATGGAAGGAGCCTGGCACTCACTACCGGGACGGGCTCGGGGAAGACCGAGTCGTTCCTTCTGCCCATCCTGTCGAAGCTGGCGATCGAGTCAGCGACTCGGCCGGAGTCGTTTGGTCAGCCATCGGTACGGGCGGTGCTGCTCTATCCGATGAACGCCCTCGTGAACGATCAACTGGGTCGCCTGCGACGGTTCTTTGGCGACACGGCGGTCTCGGGCATGTTCATGGAATGGTCGAAACGCCCGGCCAGATTCGCTCGTTACACGAGTCGAACCCCCTACCCGGGAGTACGGACCACAGCGAAGGACCAGGACCGACTTCGACCTATCGGTGAGTTCTACGTCGATCTGATCAACCGGGCATCGGATCCAGACGACCCGGACGCTGACGCAGCCGCTCATCTCCTAGAAAGCCTGCAAGTAAAGGGCAAGTGGCCATCCAAGCCAGACCTCAGGTCTTGGTACGGGGAACCCGGCCAGCGATGGCAGGACCGGACAGGGCGATACCAGCGAGCGGTCATGCAAGCTCGAGACGCGGAATTGATCACAAGGCACGAAGTGCTCGCGAACCCACCGGACGTTCTTGTGACCAACTACTCCATGCTCGAGTACATGCTCATGCGGCCCCTTGAACGGCCAGTCTTCGAGCACACGCGCGACTGGCTGGCGGCTCATGAAGACGAGCGCCTGATGCTCGTGGTCGACGAGGCGCACCTGTATCGAGGCGCCGCGGGAGCCGAGGTGGGACTGCTCTTGCGGAGACTACGGGACCGGCTTGGCATTCCGAAGGACCGGCTCCAGGTCATCTGCACAAGCGCGAGTTTCGACGACCAGGATTATGCGGCGGAATTCGCCGCCGAACTCTGCGGCACGGATCCAGATTCCTTCGTGACCCTGACCGGCGACCTCGCGCTCCGCGAGCGGTCAGGGCCAGGGAGCAAGGAGGACGCATCAGTCCTCGCGAGCGTCTCGCTCTCTGACTTCTATGGAGCCGAATCGGACGGGGAACGACTGGAGGTCGTGGCAGACCTGCTGGCATACCGAGGTGTCGCATCGGCATCGAGCACTCCGGCGGCCCTCTTCCAGGCCTTACAGGACTTCCCACCGATGGGCAGCCTTGTCAACATGACAATGCAAGTCGCCGCACCGCTTGAAGAGTTGGCGACCGATCTCTTCCCCGAGAGCGATCCTGAGATGGCGGACCGAGCGCTCACAACCCTCATCGCGCTTGGAAGTTCCGCACGTCCGGGTCCTGCGGACCCGGGACTCTTGCCGTGCCGGATCCACGCCTTCTTTCGCGGGCTGCCCGGCATCTGGGCATGCCTCGACGAGGCGTGCCCAGTTCGTGGTGATCTTCCACCCGGACCCGTCGGCCAGGCCTGGAGCCAACCTCGCGATTCGTGCCCCTGCGGCACCCGGGTATTCGAGCTCTTCACCTGCCGCAACTGTGGAGCTGCGTACGCCCGTGCATACACCGACAACGTGGAGTCACCCGACTACCTATGGTCCGAGCCCGGCGGGTCGTTCGAGGCGGCCGAGGGCCACGTCAGCCAGCTCTTCGCGCTTGATCTACTTCTAGAGTCTCCAACAACTTCTGATGTCGAGCCAGCCGACCTCGACCTGATGACGGGCCGTCTCAACACGCCGCGGCTCGGCGAGCGGGTCAGACAGGTCTTCCTGCGCCGCGATCGACTCGTCGAACCATCTGAGAGCGAAGAAGATGACCAGCACGCCAGCCCCGGCGAGTTTCGGCCGTGCGGAGTCTGCGAAGGCACCGCCGCCTTTCGGCGCACCTCTGTGCAGAACCACCAAACGAAGGGCGACCAACCCTTCCAGGCGCTCGTCGCGCGGCAACTGCAGGTTCAGCCACCGAGCCCTCAGGCTGCGAGCAGCTTTGCTCCGTTACAGGGTCGGAAGGTCCTGGTCTTCTCTGACTCTCGTCAGACCGCAGCTCGGCTGGCGCCGAATCTCCAGGACACGTCGATGCGCGACGCTCTGCGTCCGCTCATCCTGAGTGGATGGGCGGATCTTGCAGGAGTTCCTAGCGTTGAAGACCGCATGAGCCTCGATGACCTGTATCTCGCGGTGCTGCTTTCCTCGCAGCGAATGGGCGTCCGGTTGCGACCCAAGCTGAAAGGCACAGAGTCTCTGAACATCGCTCTCGCGGTCGCTCGAGCCGTCGAACGCGGTGCGGTGTCGGATCCTACGGATGTGCTTGATCTCATGATGAATGTCCGAGCGGAGAATCCCCCTGAAGCGCTGCTAAGGGCAATCCACGAGACTCTCACCAGCAAGTATTTCGGTCTGCAGTCGCTTGCTCTAGCAAGCCTGCGCGAGAAGGGAACGCTCACCCCAGAACTTCGAGATCTCCGCGACCTCCCAGGGATCACAGATCCGACTGAGAAGATCGCTCTGACTCGCCTCTGGCTGACCGCTTGGTCAAGGCGCGGATACTGGTTCCGAAGCATGACGCCAAGCTTCTGGGGGACGAGTCAGGGCGTACGGCCACACTCCGGCAACTTCGCGAGGCTCGAACGCTGGCTGAACGATCGCAGTGCGGTAAGGGACTTCAAGAAGTGGTGGCTGCCGACATTGCTAGGGCTGTTCGCCGAGAACGTCGCGTCCAAGTCGTACAGGCTGTTGGCCCAGAATCTAGCGCTCGACCTCAGCCCCGAGTGGGGGTATTGCCAAAGGTGCCGCTCGACGGTGCGGCCCTTTCCAGGCTTGACACGGTGCACGGCCTGCGGCCGTCCTGACACGGTGGTCGCCATCGATCCCGACTCAGATCCCGTCTTCGCCGCAAGAAAGGGCTACTACCGCGCAAGCTCCCTTCGAGCGCTCGGACCCATGCAGGAGCCGCCCGTGGCGCTCATCGCTGCGGAACACACGGCGCAGTTGAATGCGGCTCAGGCCGACGAGGTGTTCTCGCGTGCCGAGCAGTACGAACTCCTGTTCCAGGATGTGGACATCGGCTTGCCTGCGCCCGGAGAACAACCACGCACCGCCGTAGACGTTCTGTCATCGACCACAACGATGGAGGTGGGCATCGATATCGGTGCACTGTCAGGCGTAGCTCTACGGAACATGCCGCCAGCTCGCTCGAGTTACCAACAGCGTGCTGGCCGAGCAGGCCGGCGAGGCAACGCTGTAGCCACGGTGCTCGCCTTCGGAAGCGCGGACAGCCACGACGAGCAGTACTTCCGCGAACCGCAGGCGATGGTGCGGGGGCCGGTCGAGGATCCGACACTGACACTCGACAACGTCGCGATCGCCCGGCGGCACGTGACCGCCTATCTCTTCCAGCGGTACCACGAGTCCCGCCTCCCTCGTGTCGACCCAAGAGAGCAGCCTCATCTGTTCGAGGTACTGGGAACGGTCCGAGACTTCCTCAGCGAGGACTCAAGACTCAATCGTCGAGACTTTGAGGTATGGCTCCGAGAGAACGAGCACGAGTTGAGGGAGTCCATACGGAGTTGGCTCCCTGAGTCTCTGACGCGGGAAGACCGCGAGGACCTGCTTGAACAGGTGGTGCACGAGACACTGCGGGTCGTCGACCTTGCCTTGCCGTCCGACGACGCGGCACATGGCGAATCCGAAGGCGCATCGGCGAGTCCGGGGGGACACGAAGAAGCCGAGAGCCAGGACAACGAACTGCTGATTGAGGCTCCTGCCGAAGTGGATGAGGAGCCCAGCACAGCAGCCCGGTCTGCTACAAACCTGCTAGATCGCCTGCTCTACAAGGGAGTCCTTCCGCGATACGCCTTCCCGACAGACGTTGTGTCCTTCCACGTCTTCGACCGCAACCGGTCAAGCCGGTTTCGGCCGGTGTTCGAATACGCGCCGAACCAAGGGCTGCCGGTGGCGCTCACGCAGTACGCGCCAGGCAAGGAGGTATGGATCGATGGGAAGCTCTGGAAATCCGGTGCGCTCTACTCGCCGATGCAATCCGATCGTTTCGAGGCCTGGCAGGAACGTCGTTTGTACTTCGAATGCAGCATCTGCCGGTATGCGTTGACTGCAAGCCTTGAGGACGCTGACCGCGGCGAGAAGCGCAACTGCCCGGCCTGCGGCAGTGAAGGGGCGTTCGGACCTGCCAAGAACTGGATGAGGCCTCCTGGTTTCGCTCATCCACAGGCCATGGAGGAGGGGACATCACCCGAGGACCAACCAGAGAGGAGCTACGCGACCCGCGCGCGGCTCGTAGCCGAGGGCCCGGCTGACCCAGAGCGATGGCAAGCGGTCACCCCTCGGCTCAGGAAGTACTTCCATCGCACCCACTTGCTCGTTACGAACAGTGGACCCAGGCGAGAGGGTTATACCTACTGCACACGGTGCGGAGTCATCGGACCAACAGCCCACCCAACGAGCCACTTGTCGGGCGAGCATCCAAGGCCGTATCCAGATGACCGTCGGCCCAACTGCACGGGATCGGCAGCCACGTCCGGCCTTGTGCTCGGCACGGACTTCATCTCAGATGTCCTTCTCATTGGACTTCAGGCTGCGAGCCCGGTGACACTACAACCTGGCTTCCTCGCGACCGATGTCGCGCTCCGCACGCTGGCAGAGGCGTTGACGATTGCTGCTGCACAGGCTCTTGAGATCGAACGAACTGAACTGCAGGCCGAATACCGCCCAGCACTCACTCCCGGCGGACATGCCGGCCTCGAAGCCGAGGTCTACGTCTATGACACGCTCGCCGGAGGTGCCGGATTCTCCCAACGCATGGGGGAAATGGGAAGACGGGTCTTCGAAGACGCACTCCTGCTGCTGCAAGAATGCCCGTCGAGTTGTGACCACTCGTGCTACCGGTGCCTGCGGAGCTTCAAGAATCGCTTCGAACACGATCTGCTCGATCGACACGTCGGTGCGAGTCTCCTCCGTTACCTGCTTGACGGGACTGAGCCCTCTCTTGACAAGTCTCGGCTCGAGGCTTCCACAGATCGTCTGTTCGCCGATCTGGAGCGTCTGGGGGCTGAAGGAGTGGAGTTTGCCCGGAACGCCATCGTGGAAGTGCCAGGGATCGGCTACCTTGAGGCACCGATCCTCGCCCGCCATCCAGCCGGAGATCTCATTGTCGGGGTGCACCCCCCACTGACACCGGGTTTCGCCGCCGAGGAGCGCTTGCGGGACGCTGCCGAGTTCAGCACTACGATTCCCGTCCATCTCGTTAACGAGATCCTGATCACCCGGAATCTTCCCCGGGCCAGCCAATCCGTGCTCGCCGCGCTCGGACGATGACGGAACCGGACTCCTTCGAGACCGCGATCAACGTCTCCGGCACCTGGCCTGAGCCGCCGACACTATGGAGTTTCTCGGCGCTTGAGGAAGTAGCGCTGTGTCCGCGGCGATACGCGCTGAGACGCGCTTCATACCCGGATCTCTGGGATCGCCCCGGGTACCCGGAGCGCGTCAGCGAGTCCGGCCTCGTCGGCGTGGTCGTGCATGAAGGTGTCCAGAACGTCCTGCTCGCCCTCAATCGAGCCGGATGCGCCTCCCTTGCCGAGGAGAAGGCTGTCGGAGTTGTTCGCCGTCTAGGTGGTTACAGCGAGATCGCCACGCGGGCACTCGACGCGCATCTCAAGAAACTGGCGCCCAATCCACGGATGTCCTCACAAGTTGACCGTCTGCGCCAACGGTTGGGGCACCGTTGCGAAGAGATGCGGCAAGCAATCCAGGCACTCGTTTCACAGAGCCCCATAGTCCACACCAAGCCCGATGTGGCTAGAACACCATCTGCTGAACATCCAATCAGCGGCCGCCTCGCGGTCGGCACGCATCCTGAAGCAACGCTCGTTGCTCAAGCAGACCGATTCACAGGCCGTATCGACCTGCTCGCCGTCCATCCAGACCACGTCGACATCATCGACTTCAAGACCGGCGAACATTCCAGACGGCACACGCGACAGTTGCAACTGTATGGACTGCTCTGGGTGCTAGACGAAGAGGCAAACCCCAACCGCCTCCCGGTCCGGTCGCTGACGCTCGCATACGTGACCGAGCGGGTGACCGTGGCGGTACCCGACGATTGGGAGGCGTTGCGGATGGAACTGCGCAACGAGATCGCTGCTGCTGATGATCTCGTGCGTCAGAGGCCGCCACCAGCGTCGCCGTCCGCCGAATGCTGGCATTGCCCAGTCCGGCAGATGTGCGATAAGTACTGGCAGTCAGCGTTCGTGGACAAAGATCCTGGAGTGATCGTTACAGACGCCGAAATCAGGATCCTGTCAAGAAACGGACCTACCAGTTGGCGGGGCGCGCTGGAGGTTGATGACACGGACGTGCTGCTGCGCACCAACCATGGCGCAGACTTCCAACCCGGCAACAGCGTGCGGATCTTGGATCTGCTAGCCAGCAAGAGCGAAGACTTTGATGGGTTGATCTTGACCCTCACACAAGGCTCTGAAGTCTTCGGCCCAGTCGAAAACAGACGCTCACCTCCGTGATCCTCTCACTGCATACCATCGGCAAGTTCCGGGATTTCTGGCAACTTGACCCGAGCTCCATGGCGTACAGGTCGATCCAGGCGATGCTCGCGAAGTTCGGCGAGCACGTCCGTCGAGAGGATTCTCTTGCGCAACCATCGCTCATGCCACCAGAGACATATGCGTTTGGTGTCGTTGGAGACGTTTCGCCGGAACAGGTAGCGCGGCTCTCGGTCTACCCCTAGCAGATACGGGAGCAGATTGTCGACGAGCGCGACTCCGTACACGAGCCTGGGCCTGCGGTGACGGAGAAGTTCGTCAGACGGCCAGCCGAGAATGTCAAGGGCACCCCGGATCTTCCGGAGCTTCGGATTCACTCCCTCACCGAAAATGCTATTGACTCGGGCTCCTGTCCTGCTCTCCTCTGCCAATCGCACGAGAGCCTTGACAGACGCGGCAGATAGATGGGCGGTACCGAACGACCGGGATCGGCCGAGCCGCCTATAGACAATGTCCTCGCGAGAGTGGAGCACGTCGCTGGGGAGCCGTAGTCGGTTGTACTGGCTGGAGTTGGACCCATATAGGGATGTCGTTCCAACAAAGACAAGGTTCGAGCGTCGATTGACCGGCTTGCCAGCGAGTGACGATGCGATCTGGCTGGCATAGCCGGAGTACCGCCTGTGATACTCACGAACAACCGTGGGGCTCACCGCCAACATGCTGACCAGCTTCCCACCGACTAGAGCGTTGTACGGGGGCAGAGCACCGCAGACGGTGAGGTCCGCTATCTCCGTTCCCACAGCCTCGGCCTTGGCGCGACGGAGAATCACTGAGATGGCCTTCTGAGCCATCTTGTCCTCAAGCGCTGACTGAAGCCCGGCGCGGGTCGGCGTCGGAGTCAAGTAGGGGCCTAGGGCTCTGCGCGCCGAGAGCAGTTCAGCTAGAGCGAGGCATCGCTTACTTCGAAACAGATCCGATTCAGCTCGTTCAACCCATGCTTCAACACTGGTGGGATCCTTGGGGCTGGCGAAGTCCGACCGCCTAGCAAACCGCTCATGGTCCCGCCGCCGTGCGGCGGCTTCTTTCTGGAGCTTCTCGATGCAGTCCTCAGTCGGCTCCTCCCACAGGCTCGGCCAGTACAGACCGTCCTCAATCAGGTCATCTAGGTGGATCCCATCCCGACCCTCATCCAGCCGGCGCATCAGCCATCGGGCCCACCTGAGATCGCCGTTGGCGCTCAAGTGCCGAACAACCTCCCGGGGCTGCCATCCGATCCAGTCGTCACGCCGAGCGATTTGGATGATTGCGCTACCAAGGGCGGCGATTCCGATCACCGGGTGAAACCGAGCAGCACCATCCCGCACCAGGATCAGCATCGTTCGTCCCGGCGTGCTCGCGAGCTGGTTGGTCCACGTGTGACGGAAGTAGCGCCATACGTCGAGCAGCCGCAGTCCAGTGTGATCACACCAGTCGCTCCTAGAGATGACTTGGACGTAGGGGTCAATCGCGTCTGCGGTCGCTCCCTTCGATGTGAGAGAGTCTGCGAGTTCGGCCCCATCCCGCATGAGGCTGAAGATGGACACGAAGTGGCCCCCATGCTCGCGAGGTCGTTCCATGCGTTCGATGAACCGCCGTACGGAAGGAGTTGCCAGTTGCTCGTCGCGTTTGAGAAGTTCCTGATCGCGGACCCGTTCCTTCTCGGCGACAGGGTCCGATTCAACGCCCGGCGCGAGTACGAAGAGACTCTCTCCATCCACCTTGAGGCGCCAACCCTGAGCGACTAGGTCCACGAGAACACTGAGAGCAGCATCCAAGGCGGTGTCACCGACAGAAGGCCTCATGTGAATCGAGGCCGACTGCGCCAACGCACTTGCAGCGGCCAGAAAGGCCCGCTGGGTTGCCCGTGGCGCGTCGAGCGGGATAGGTAGCGCGTGCCAGGTGTCGCTCATGCCTGGGCGTTGAAGAAGCTCGCCATCACGTCAGACCAAGCCTGCCTGAATCTGCGACGCGCGGCACGGCCCGCCTTCCGGGGGTCGAGCCATTCGGCCCGTGCGGCCGCAAGAACCGTCAGCGCCACATGGGTGGCGACATCCCTGTCCGATTCCGCCTCACTTGTGGCGAGTGGTCCATACAGGTCGCGGTATAGGGGATGGCGGCTGTTTAGTGCCACAACCAGTCGGCCTTCCCGTACGACTGTCTCGAATGCTGCCGTGGTTGGCAGTTCGCTAACGACTAGCTGATACGGGCAGTCAACGGAGCGCGTGGCTTCAAGCGGTTCGAGAGCCTGTTCGAGGTCAGGCGCCGGCGGCTCAGGATTCCTCGGTAGCGGCGGCAGTGCGACCTCCGCACGGGCTGCCCGTCTCTCAGCGTTGCCGAGAGGGGTGGAAACCTTGAGGAGTTCGAACCGGCGCCGGACCCGACTGTTGAGAGCACGGCCAATCGGTTCGAGGTCAGGAGCGAGCAAATCAAGCAGTTCCCGCGTTGGCGCAATGGACTGCTTGGCATGGGTCAGACCGAACAACTCGTCAAGCACGGGTTCGAAACAGACTTCACACCGCCACCAGTCGTCGTAGTTCTCACGGCGCTTTGTCCCCATGAAGAACCACCCGCGGTCGATCTCGCGAGCCGCCCGCAGCACCGACACAGACGAGGAACCCGTGATGCCAAGCTGTCGTTTCTCCGTGGAGGTCAAGCTGTGCCACCGCTCGATCGGGAGCTCGCTGAAGCGCACCTTGATCTGGCCGCTACCTTCGGGCGCGTCAACGCTGTAGACCAGCGTGTCGCCGAACTGCCGGGTCCCTGCCAGCCGACCGGTGCTGTCAAGCATGAGCGGATCGATAGGCGTAACGGAAGACCCGTTGAGGACCAGATCCACTCCCGCCGCGATGAAGTGACGGTAGATCCGACCCAGGTCGCCCCCCAGGTGCCGGACGACGGTGGATACTCGTCTGTACTCGATGCGGTCACACCTCAACAGCCGGACGACCGTACCGCTTGGCGTGGCAGGCAGGAACGAGCGATCGACGACCTCGGAAATGGGCGGAAGAGTTCCATGCCGCTTCCGCGCGACCTCGTCAACGTCGAGTCGGCCCATCCACACGGTCGGGCCCATCCACGAATAGACCTCGACGCGCCTTGCTCGACTCAAGGCACCATTCGGCAGCCCCATTCCATAGCGGCCCAGCGCTGACCGGTCCCCGAATCTGGTCGAGCCACCGAAGGTCAAGGCTGCGGCAAGCGTGTCCTGCTCCATACCAGACCCGTTGTCCATCACAGTGATCTCGAGCGGAAACTCGTCATCCCGACCGGCTGCAACCTCGACCTGCACCTCCGTTGCATAGGCCTGAAGCGAGTTGTCAACTAGTTCGGCTATTGCGAGTGCTGTCGTCTTGTAGCCGGTGTCACGGGTGGCAAGCAGAAAGTTGGCAGGATCAACGAGGGAGAGACCTGGACCTCTCGGCTTGGATGGAGCCTTCATCTCATCGTGCCCACGCCGCTGAGTCGCTGTCGCCACCGGTCAATCCTCTCGTGTTGATGAGTTATTTGACGTGATAAATACGCTATTGATATGTGATTGTCGCACAATAGCACTACGGATGTGACAAGCGGTGACCAAAACTACTCGGCTCACACCCCCTTGGCCGGCCTCGCGAACGAAGCGAAGCTGACTCTGCTCCTCCTCTCAAGAGGCGGGAGGACTACTAGGTCGTCGTCAGCGCAGGCTAGGCGCGGCGCCGCTTGGGGCCGAATCGTGGAACAGGAGTTGCAGCCAGCTGATGAAGCCGGCTGCCGCTGGAGAGGAAGCGTCTAGGTGCCCCGTTCGGGTTACGGAGCCCATGGGACGCGCCGCCGCCCGTACGGCGAGCCAGGCATGCACCCGCGCCTTGATGGCCGGCTTAGGCCGCTCTGGCTCAGGAATCCGGTCGACGAAATCCTGGGCGAGGCGCC
>Ga0209543_1000939_pt1 | contig 31215 bp, 27 predicted proteins | sample MesohylFT_FD_187296 | JGI IMG/M metagenome (GOLD analysis project Ga0209543, IMG submission 187296) | Host-associated microbial community of the marine sponge Aplysina aerophoba from Gulf of Piran - sponge mesohyl, lysed by freeze-thaw... | ecosystem: Host-associated > Porifera > Sponge >...
GGAGCCGGCATGAGCCGTTTGACGCTCGGCGCCGTCGTCGTCCTGTGCGCTGCCCTGGCCACGGGACCCGCCAGCGCCGGGGAATGCCCCGGCCCCGTACCGCACGCCCTGTTCCCTCAGGACATCTACGTCCTCCGCGGCTTCGTGACCGAGGTCGCCGCGCTGCCAGCCGAAGACGACGGCGCCTACCAGCTCGAGGTCCAGGTCGAGGGCTCGGTCCACCTGCCCACACCCAAGTCGCGCTACGTGGTCACTGTCGAGATGACCGAGGAGGACTGCTCCGTGCGGCCGATGACCGCGCCGGAAATGCGGGATCGCTTCGCCGTCGCAGACGAAGTGAAGATCGTGGCCCATGCAGTGCCCGGGTCGAGGCGCTCTCTCGTCGCGCCCTTCGAACGGGTGGCCCTGGTCATGGCCGAAGCCGGCGAGAGCGACTTCATCAAGAACGATTTCGACTACTACGACGCACTGCTCGAGCTGGACGCTCGCTTCCACGACAACGACAAGTTCTCCCTGCTCTCCCAGATGGGCCGCTACCTGAACACTCGGGACGACTTCAGGCGCCTGCTAGAGGAGCAGGTCCAGGAGCGACGTCTCAGACGCCAGTTGCTCAATCTCTACGACGTGTTGAGAGAACGGTAGCTACGACAGCCGGCCTCTAGCGAGCGGTCGCATCGCGCTCCATCACCAGAAAGTGACACGGGCGAAGCGGCCTTCTCGTTGGCGGCGGATTCACCGCTTCGAACGGTTCGGTGCGTACCAGCCGGTATCCCATCCGTCCGTACCAGTCGGAGAGCTCGGGCCGCGTGCTGAGCACCCAAAGCTGAAAGACGGCGCATCCGGCCTCACGCAGCCAACTCTCGGCCGCTGCCATCAGATCGCGGCCAAGCCCGACGCTCTGCCGCACCGTCGCCACCGAGACCAGACCCAGATAGCCGGTCTCGCCGCGGCGTTCGACGTACACGCAGCCGTCCAGACCGCCTCGCTCCGCATCGCAGACGAGGAAGGCTCCACGCTCGAGCCGGCCCCTGACCTCCCGAATCCCGATCCGGTCGCCGGTGAGCATGTCCGCCTCGATCTGAAAGGCGTCGTTGACGAGGACGACGAGGGCTTCCGCGTCGTCGGGCGTCGCGTTGCGGCAGGTGAAGGGCATGAAGAACGGTAAAGGCTCGCTCGAACGAGCCCGCCACGGGAAGCGGCGAATCTTAGCGCCGCCCCTGTATCCTCCCCTCCTTCCTCAACCGACGGGGTCAATCCATGCCGCAACTCGAACGGGTCCTGATCAGCAACCGCGGCGAGATCGCCATCCGCATCGTCAAGGCCGCCTCGGCGCTCGGCATGGAGTCCGTCGGCGTCTATCCGGCCGCCGACTCGCTGTCGCTTCACACCCGCCTCGCGACCTCGGCCGTTCAGATCGGAAACGGCGCGCCCGACGATCCCGTGGCCGCCTACCTCGACGCGGAGGCGCTGGTGGCGGCGGCACAACGGAGCGGCTGCGACTGCGTCCACCCCGGCTACGGATTCCTGTCCGAGAACGCGGACTTCGCACAGCAGTGCGCGGATGCCGGACTCGCCTTCGTCGGCCCCCCGCCGGCCGCGCTCTCGCTGTTCGGCGACAAGGTGCGGTCCCGCCAGCTCGCGGCCTCCCTCGACATCCCGGTGGTTCCCGGCAGTGACGACCCGGTCCCATCCGCTTCCGACGCGGCGGACCTGGCCGGGCTCCTCGGCTATCCCGTGATGCTCAAGGCGGCCGCCGGCGGTGGCGGTCGCGGCATGCGCAAGGTCACCTCGGCCGACTCGATGGCCGAGGCGTTCGCCCGCTGCCGAAGCGAGGCCGAAGCCGCGTTCGGCAGTGGCGCGCTGTTCGTCGAGAAGCTCGTCGAGCGTCCCCGTCACATCGAGGTCCAGGTTCTTGCCGATGGGCACGGCGACGTCGTCCACCTGCACGAGCGGGACTGCTCCGTCCAGTTGCGCAATCAGAAGGTGATCGAGACGGCGCCGGCGCCGGGTCTAGACGCCGACCTGCGCGACCGCATCCTGGCCGACGCGGTCAAGCTGGTCGCCGCGGCCGGCTACGCGAACGCCGGCACGGTCGAGTTCCTCGTCGTGCCCGAAACGGGCGAGCACTTCTTCATCGAGTGCAACGCGCGCATCCAGGTCGAACACACCGTCACGGAGCAGGTCACCGGCATCGATCTCGTCGAGGCGCAGTTCCGGATCGCCGCCGGCGCCACGCTCGCCTCCCTCGGCCTCGGCAGTCAGGACGCGGTCGGTGCACCGCGCGGCGCCGCCGTCCAGGCCCGGGTTGTCGCCCGTGGCGCCGGAACGCTGAGCGCCTACAAGGAGCCCACCGGGCCCGGCGTGCGCGTGGACGGCTGCGGCTACGTCGGCTACGCGCCGCCGCCCCAGTTCGACCCGCTGCTCGCCAAGGTCATCGCAGCGAGTTCGTCGTCTTTCGCTTCGGGTCACACCTCCTACGTTGCCGCGGTCGACCGACTTCTGCGAGCCCTGAACGAGTTCCATGTCGGCGGTCTCGCTACCAACCTGAATCAGCTCAAAGCGATCCTCTGCCACACCGCGGTCCGCGCCGCTGACGCGCGAACAACGCTTCTCGCTGAACATCCGGACCTGCTATCCCCCGCCACCGGTGCTGGCGGCAACGGCGCCCTGACCCTGCTGCGGCAACAGGCAACGGTCATGGGCGTTTCCGTGGCTGGCGGCGTCGGCGCGCCAACCGCCTCAACGTCGGCAACCGCCGAGCTGGACGGCGAACCCGGTCAGCGGGCGGTCGCCTGTCCCATGGCCGGATCGATCCTGGAGGTCCGGGTCGCGGAAGGCGACCGCGTCGCCGCCGGCGAACCGCTGCTGATCGTCAGCGCGATGAAGATGGAGTCGCAGGTTGCGGCGCCGTTGGCCGGCACGGTGGCGGCGCTTCAGCCACTGACATCCGGCGACACGGTGGAGGCTGGCCAGGTCGTCGCGGTCATCGCACCGGCTGAGGGCGCCGTCGAGCTCCAGCCGGAACAGCGCGACGACACCTGGGCCCCGCAGCTCGAGGACGTCGCCACGATGCAGGCATTGGCGCACAAGCGGCTGGCGCCCGGCTCCGACGAACGCGGCGTCGTGCGCCAGCGCAGCCGCGGCAAGTTGACCTGCCGGGAGCGCATCGACCTCCTTCTCGACGACGGCAGCTTTCACGAGATCGGCAGCATCGCGGGCTTTGCCTCGTACGACGAGAGCGGCGCGATCGTCGACTTCACACCGGCCAACCACGTCGGCGGCTGGGGCAGGGTCGAGGGTCGCACCACCGTCGTCTGCGCCGACGACTTCACGTCCCGCGGCGGCCACGCGGACGGCGCGATCGGGGAGAAGAGCCGCCATCTCGACAAGCTGGCCCTGGAGATGCGGGTGCCCTCGGTGCGCCTGCTCGACGGCTCGTCTGGCGGCGGCAGCGTCGCGGCGATGGTGCCTCAGCAGAAGAAGGAGGGCGAAAGCAAGGCCAAGGAGAGCCACGGAGCAATCAAGGCCGGCCGCCCCCGGGTCGCGGGCGCGGGCGGGTCCTTTCTGCCGGGTCACCTCGGCAGCACGATGTACACGGAGCAACTGAGCACCGTACCGGTCGTCAACCTGCTGCTCGGAAGCGTCGTCGGCATCGGCGCCGCCAAGGCCGTACTGGGCCACTTCTCGGTCATGGTGCGCGACATCGCGCAGTTGTTCGTCGCCGGACCGCCGGTCGTCCGCCCCGCGATGGGCTACGACATCACCAAGGAGGATCTCGGCGGCTGGCACATCCACTGCCGCAACGGTTCGGTGGACAACCTGGCCGAAACGGAGGAGGAGGCGATGGCCCTCACCCGGCGCTTTCTGTCCTACCTGCCCGCTTCCGTCTTCGAGCCGCCCCCCACGGCGGGGCCGGACCCGAACGACCCGGCCGACCGTCGCGACGAAGAACTGTTCCACCTCATCCCCCGCAAGCGCACCGCGACCTTCGACGTGCGCAAGGCGATCCGCCTGATGGCGGACAGGGACTCGTTCTTCGAGATCGGCCCGCTCTGGGGCACCGATCAGGTCACCGGCTTCGTGCGGATGAACGGCTTTCCCGTGGGCGTCATCGCCTCGGACAGCCAGCACACGAACGGCGGCGCCCTCACCGCCGCTGGCTGCCGCAAGCTCAGCCGCCACCTCGACCTCTGCGACCTGTTCCACCTGCCGGTTCTCAACCTCGTCGACAACCCCGGCTTCGCCGTCGGCCTCGAACACGAGATCACCGGCACGATCCGCTGGGGCGGCCAGTGGATGATCGCCTTCTCCCAGGTCACCACGCCGATCTTCACCGTCATCATGCGGCGCAGCTTCGGCGTCGCCGGCAACAACTACGCCACCCCCCGCGCCGAACCCTCCATGCGCGTCGCCTGGCCCGCCGCCGACACCGGCGGCATCCCGCCCGAAGGCGGCATCGAAGCCGCCTACAAGCGCCAGCTCGCCGAAGCCGAAGACCCGAGAGCCCTCCGAGAGGAGCTGATGGCGAGGATCGAAAGCGCCCGCGGCCCCGTCGGCCCCCTCTCCCGCTTCCAGATCGAAGAGATGATCGACCCGCGTGACACACGCAAGATGATCTGCGAATGGCTCGAGAGCGCCTGGAAGATCGTCTCGCAGCCAGCGCGGCTCAAGCCGCGGCCGATCCAGTTCCGGCCTTGAGGGTGACGTCCCGAGCCGGCAACGAGGCACCACCACGCATCGGTCGAACACCAGCCGGAGGGCGGCGGAGAATTGACACGAATCTCGTGTTTCACTATTTTCGTGCCATGAAGAACATCACCATCACGTTGCCGGAGGACATCGCCCGATGGGTTCGCGTCCGGGCGGCGCAGAACGAGTTGAGCGTCTCGAGGTGGCTGGCACAGATCATCGAAAGCCAGAGGCACCGGGAAGACGAGTACGAGGTCGCCATGGAGCGGTTCCTGGAGCGAGCTCGCCAGCCACGCACCTTCGACTGGGTCGACGGTCGCAAACCGACCCGAGAGGAAGTGCATGACCGCGCCGGTCTTCGTTGACACGAACGTCCTCGTGTACCTGCACACCGATTCCGATCCGGCGAAGCGGGAACGAGCCGACGCGTGGGTCGACTTCCTGATACGACGCCGTGCCGGCAGGCTGAGCACCCAGGTTCTCCAGGAGCTCTACGCGGTGCTGACCCGCAAGGTGCGCCCTCCCCTGGAACAGGAGCTGGCGCGTTCCATCGTCCGGGATCTCGGCTCGTGGAAGCCCTTGTCGCTCGAGCCAGCCGTACTGGAGCGCGCGTGGAACCTGGAGAGTCGCTACTCAGTCTCCTGGTGGGACGCTCTGATCGTTGCGGCGGCCCAGACAAGCCGATGCGGCGTACTCCTGACCGAGGACCTTCAGAACGGGCAGCAGTTCGGCAGCCTGCGAGTCGTCGACCCGTTCTCTGGAGAAGCGCGGGATCCGCGAAGCGTGCTCGAATCACGAGTGCACTGATCTGGCGGCCGCTGGCGCAAATGCACCGCCTGAACCGCGGGTCCCGCGGGCCTCGCCAGCTAGTAGCATCCCGCCTCGCTCGTAGCGGCTCCGACGCCGACGCTGTTCCGGCCCCACTTCGCCGCCGCCGATTGCGTGGTGCGAACCGGGGGCCGGACGAGGCCGAAGAGAGTCGCGAATCAACTTGCCGGCTCGTCTACGCAGAGGCTCCTCGCGAGGTGGCGGGCGCTTCTCACCTGCGGCGGCTGACTCGGGCTGCTGTGTCCGACATCGGCAGACCGCTGCCCCGCACGGCGCGCAGGTAGTATCTCCGATTCTGCTCGTCTACACGCGACACTCACAGCCACGGAGCAGGCCCCCGATGACATCCGAAGCTCGTGAGCACCTGGAGCAGGTCGCGAGAGACCACCGCACGGCCATCAAGAGCGGGGCGGCGCCCACCCCGCACAAGCTATCGGTTCGCCGCCTTCTGGACCTGTTCGGACACGCCAGGAGGGGCCGCCTGGTGGTAGCCGCCATCCGCAACGCCCTGGAGGAAAACGGGCTGCGAACGAACCCGGACTTCGAGAGCGTCTGGATCGACCACGAGATCCTGATCGAACTGGACCGCGACAGCGCGAACGGGCCGCCCGCGGCTTTGGCCTTCGATGATCCGACTGTCCGTATCGACGCACTTGCCGCCGCGCACCGTCGCCCGGAGGTCGTCGATCCCGACAAGCCCCTGCACGACGCAACCACCGCCATGCTCCTGAACGACTACTCCCAGCTCCCGGTCACGAAGAACCACCGGAAGATCCGGGGCATGATCACCTGGAAGTCGATCGGCTCACGGCTCGCGTCCGGCGCCCAGTGCAGGCTCGTGAGGGACTGTCTCAACCCGCACGTCCAGGAAGTACGCCTGGGAACCCCGCTCCTGAACGCGGTTGCCGGCATCGCACGACACGGCTACACCCTGGTCCGCGATTCCACCGACGAGATCGTCGGCATCGTGACCACGAACGACCTGAGCCAGGAGTTTCACGAACTGGCCAGCCCGTTCCTGCTGATCGGCGAGATCGAGAAGTACCTGCACACGCTCGCACACGGCCGATTCACGAAGGAAGAGATTCAGGAGGCGCTCCCGCAGGGACTCACCGCCACCGGTACCGCCGACCTCACCCTGGGCGGCTACTGCCGGCTGCTGCAGAACCCGACCAACTGGGCCAAGTTGGGTCTCGAGTTCAGCGGCAAGTTGTTCGTCAAGCGCCTCGAGGCCGTCCGCGAGACGAGAAACGACGTCATGCACTTCCGTCCCGACGGGCTCGAACCCGAGAGGCTGGAGGTCCTGCAGGGCCTTGTCGCCTTCTTCCGCCACCTCGCCCAAATGGGCGTCGTCGAGACGTCGACCAACTCGAACTGAACCGCGGGAAGGCCGAAGGAGGGATCAGGAATGAGAGAGCAACCGTTCCGCAGATGGTTGAGGGACGCAAGAGAACTTGGGGAAGGGACCATCAACTCGCGAGTCTCCAACTGCAACAGGGTCGAGACACACGAAGGCGATCTTGACGCCCTTTGGAACGAGGACAGGCTAAGGGGGTTGCTCAACCTCTTCACGTACCCCAGGGAAGATGAACGAAGAAGAATACCTCCCAGACACAGCATCCCGATCGACGGAGACCCCTACGCAGGAACCGCAACGCTGAAGCAGGCCATCCGCCTCTACTACGACTTCCGCAAGGCCCAAGACGACGATGACACCCAAGACTCCGTGGCCAGCCGCAAGAACGTGCCGAGCTCCTGCTGGTTCGTCGGCGCCTGCTCGAAGTCAGGCGATCAGACGGATCGGTTCATCCAAGAGGGCATCTGGGAGCACGGCTTTGAGGACAAGTACCTCGATCTGGTCAAGTCGATAGAGCCCGGGGACCGAATCGTCATCAAGTCCACCTACACGACGAAACACAGCCTTCCGTTCGACAACAGGGGAGAGAGCATCGCCACCATGGCGATCAAGGCCACCGGCGTCGTGACCGAGAACAACGGGGACGGCCGCAACCTCCGCGTGAACTGGACGCCCACGGCACAACCTCGCACATGGTATTTCTACACATATCAGAAGACCGTGTGGAAGGTCACTCGGGATACGGGAACGCTCCCTTGGGCCGCGAGCGCCCTGATCGACTTCACGTTCAACGGGGCTGAACAGAACTACGACCGGTTCCTCCGGCACTGGTACGACGATGAGGACAACCACCGCCCGCCCAAGGAGCCGCCGGACAAACCCCCCGAAGACCTGAAGCTGGCGGGTGCCGGCGTCTCGGGACTCGCCCAAGACCTTCTCTGCGACGCCGCCGACCTTCGCACGATCGCCCGGCTCCTCGACGACAAACGCCAGGTCATCTTCCAGGGACCGCCGGGCACCGGCAAGACGTACGCCGCCCGCAAGCTGGCCCGCCATCTCGCCGACGCCGACGAGCGCGTCACCCTCGTCCAGTTCCACCCGTCATACGCCTACGAGGACTTCGTGCAGGGCTACCGGCCGACTCTGGCCGCCGGCCAGGCCGGCTTCGAACTGCGCGACGGTCCGGTGGTAGCAGCGGCCGCTCGAACAGAGCCAGACTCACCGCACTTTCTGATCATCGACGAGATCAACCGAGGCAACCTAGCCAAAGTCTTCGGCGAGCTGTACTTCCTGCTCGAGTACCGCGACGAAGACATGAGGCTCCAGTACGCCTCGGCCGAGGACGAGCCGTTCAGCCTTCCCGAGAACCTCTACATCATCGGCACGATGAATACCGCCGACCGGTCGATCGCCCTGGTCGACCTGGCGCTCCGCCGGAGGTTCCATTTCGTCGAGTTCCATCCCGACAAGGCGCCGATCGAGGGACTGCTCGGCCGGTGGCTGGCGAAGAACGCGCCCGAGATGGCTTGGGTGGCGGACGTCATGAGGCGAGCAAACAGCAAGCTGGATGACCGCCAGGCAGCCATTGGACCGAGCTACTTCATGAAGGAGGATCTCGACGAGGAGAAGGTCCGGCTGATCTGGGAACACAACGTCCTGCCGTACGTGGAAGAGCATCTCTACGGCGAGACCGACCGACTTGCCGAGTTCGATCTCGACAAGCTTCGTCACCAAACAGCGTCCGGAGAGGCAGACGCGTCCTCGCACAGCGTTGAGGCACCCGGTGAGTTGGACGGTGCCGGGCGGGACGAAGAAGCCGACGATGCGGAATCTTAATCTCCGGGAGTGGACGCCAACTGAAGAGCCGGTGCCGCTCTCGGTTCGGGAACGCGACCAACTGAAGCCCTTTCTCGGGAGCATCGAGCCCGCTCCCGGGGCCAGTGACGCGTACTACCTCAGGCCCGGCTCCACCATCGGCGCGCTGGAGATCGGCGACCTCTCCGTCTCCATCGAACCCAAGCTACCCATCGGCCGCGTCCTCCACTTGGCGTCCTACGCGATGGGCGCGATCGACTTCCGGGCCGAGCGTTTCGACTACGTGAGACAACCGAGGCTTGTCGAGGCACTCGTACCGGCGCTCACGCGAGCAGCGCGCCGGGCGTTCGCCCGCGGGCTCCTGCACGGCTACCGCACCGAGGAAGAAGCGCTCCAAACGGTCCGCGGACGCATCCGCGTCGCCGATCAACTTCGCCGCAGGTTCGGCGTGCCTCTCCCAGTCGAGGTTCCGCTACGACGACTTCACCGACGACGTGCTCGCCAACCAGCTCGTCAAGGCCGCGGCCGACCGCCTCGGCAAGCTCCGCATCCGCTCACGGAGTTCGCGACGCGATCTGGCCTGGATCGCCGCCACCCTGGACAACGTGAGCCTGGTCGAGTTCCCGACGAACGCAGTCCCCGAAGTGAAGTTCGACCGACTGAACGAGCACTACCGGGAAGTCGTCACGCTGGCTCGGCTGGTTCTCCGCCACACGTCCATCGAGACCGGGCGCGGCCGGGTGCGGGCCAACGGCTTCCTGATGGACATGAACGTCGTGTTCCAGGAGTTCGTAACGCGGGCGCTGCGCGAGGCGCTCGGCGTCTCGGAGCGCGCCTTCCGGTCTGACAGGCGTCTGCCGGCAATCCACCTCGATACGGCGGAACAGGTCCACCTCAAACCCGACCTCTCCTGGTGGGACGGCTCGACCTGCACGTTCGTTGGGGACGCCAAGTACAAACGCATCGAACACAAGACGGCGCCCAACGCCGACCTCTACCAGCTCCTCGCCTACACGACCGCCCTCGACCTGCCCGGAGGTCTGCTGATTTACGCCAAGGGCGAAGCCGACGACGTTGTACATCGAGTTCGCCACGCCGGGAAGCAACTCGAAGTCGCCACGCTCGACCTGTCAGGCAGCATCGACAGCCTGAGAGACGAGATCGGCAAGCTGGCGGAACGAGTCCGCGCCCTCCGCCGTAGCTCCCTCGAACTCGGCCAAGCCGCCTGAAGATCCTGTGCTTCGACGGGCGTGCGGGCCCGTTAGCGACTGGCCCCGGCCGTGCTGCTCCCGGTGGAGGCCGCTGAAGCAGGCAGTACTTCGAGGTCGATCGTGGCGCCCTTGGTCGCCTCTACAACTGACACGTCGTACGCTGTCTGGAGGTTCATCCACAGGACCGCACCCGTGCCCGTGTAACGACCAAGGCGGACTGCCGTCTCCGCGGTAACGGCTCGCTCCCCACGGAGAATCGCCGTGATTCGATTCGCAGGAACTCGGAGCGAGAGCGCTAGCTGGTTGGCAGTCAACCCTCGAGCTTCGAGTTCTGCTTTGAGAATCCGGCCCGGGTGGCTTCTCAGTCTGGTCATCGTCACCCCTTGTGGTAATCCTCAATCGCAACGTCCGCGGCTTCCCCGCCGGCGAACCGGAAAGTCAGTCGCCATCGCGCGTTGATCGTCATGGAGCTTGTACCCTTCCGCTTTCCGCTGAGGGCGTGAAGTCGAACTGACCGGAGCGCGCGCAGTGAGTCGAGCGAAGGCGCCGCATCGAGTGTGTCCAGCAAGAGTAGAGCGCGGTCGTAGTCCAAGCCACGGAATCCTCGTCGGCGATCCTCCTCGAACAGCCGCCGAGTCTTGCTGTCGGCGAAGGACCGGATCACCGCAGAATCGTAGTATGCGCCTCGTATTACGTCAAATGTCACATAGCGACCCAAGGAACCCATGTCCCGACTCACCGACTACCGGGTCCTGACGTTCGACTGCTACGGCACCCTGATCGACTGGGAAACCGGGATCTGGGACGCCCTGCAGCCGTTGATCATGCGGAACCCGGACGCCGACGCCACCCGCGACGCGGCGCTGCTCGCCTTCGGGCAGTGCGAGAGCCTTCAGGAGCAGGAGACGCCCGATCTGCTCTATCCCGAGCTACTGACCCGGGTGCATCGCCGCATCGCCGACAGCCTCGCCATGCAGACGGCCCCGGAGCTCGACGAAGCGTTCGGCGCCTCGGTGCCCGACTGGCCGGCGTTTCCGGACACGGCGGACGCGCTGCGGGTCCTCAAGCGGCATTTCAGGCTCGTCATCCTGTCGAACGTCCACAAGGACGGTATCGCCGGCTCGAACCGCAAGCTCGGGGTCGAGTTCGACGCGATCTACACGGCTGAGGACATCGGCTCCTACAAGCCGGCCGACGCGAACTTCGAGTACCTGCTCGCCCACCTCAAATCCGACTTCGGACTCGACCGGGCCGACGTGCTCCACACCGCGCAGAGCCTGCACCACGACCATGTACCGGCGAAACGGTTCGGGCTCGCCAATGCCTGGATCGACCGTCAGCGCCTGTCCAAGGGTGGGAGCTGGGGAGCTACCGACCGAGTCGCGACGATGCCGGCCACCGACTTCGTGTTCTTCTCGATGGGCGAGATGGCCGCAGCCGTCGCGGAATGCGCGCGCACGGGGGCGTAGTAGCTTGACGCCAGATACCGGGCCTCAGTTCTGAGTTCGCGTCGGTGGCGATCAACCTCCGCGCCCCTCATAGATCGCTTCACGGAAGCGGGACCAGTCGGCGCCCTCGAACTCGGGCTGCAGGCCTCGGCCGCCTACGCTCGCGTCTCTCAATCTGAAGTCGGCGGCCTTCCGGTCGGCCTTCATGGCCAGTCGCAGACCGCGCTCGAACAGTTCACGCAACGTGACGTTCTGCTTTGCCGCGTGGGCCTTCGCCTCTTTCGCCAGGTCGTCCGCGATCTCTATCGTCGTCTTCATTGTGGGCTCCGTAGCGAATCGTACAACTCACCGGCCTGGTCGATCATCGCCGCTGCATCAGGACAAGGCGAGGCCGGTCGGCTGGGAGCCTGCACGGCACAACGTCCGGAAGCCGGCTCTTCGCGCCGGATGCGGGCAGGATGCCCGCGTGCCATCCGTGCACCCGATGACGGGCACACGGAGTGGTTCGCGTGTGGCGTGGGTCGCGCCGCACGGGTTCCCAGGTCAGATCGTTCTACCGCGCACGCAGCTAGCCAGCGGCCGTCCCTCAGCCATCCTCCTCCACCGTCAGCCGGTAGTTCGCGGCGGCCAGAAGCTTCGCCTCCTGACGGAGGTCGGCTCGCGTCAACGGCGATGTCTCGAGCCACGCCTTCGGCAGTACGAGCTTCAGATCGCGGCCATCGACTTCGAGCCTTACCGCCAGGGGTTCCGGGCGGCGGCTCCTGTGCAGGACCACCGCCAGGCGCAACAGAACGGCCACGCGGCGCGCCGGCCGGCGCCAGGCCGAGGGCAGGCGATCGAAGACCTGGCGCGGGAACTTGCGCCGATGGCTGCGCACCAGCGACGCGAGAGCCAGGTGCTCCTGGAGCGAAAACCCGTGCATCTCCGCGTTCTCGACGATGTACGCGCCGTGCTTGTGGAAGCCAGCGTGGTTGATGTCGAGGCCGACCTCGTGCAACTGGGCCCCCCAGGAGAGCATGAGCCAGGGAAGTTCTCCGGCGAGGTTCCACGGCTGCGCGCACTGTTCGAGAAGCTGTAGCGCCGTCTCCCGCACGCGCTCGGCCTGATCCGGCTGCACGTGGTAGCGCCGGGCCATCGACTCGACCGCCGCGTGCCGCGTGTCCTCGTGGTGTAGCCGACCCAGCAGGTCGTACAAAGCGCCTTCGCGCAGCGCGCCGCTCGCGACACGCATCTCCTCTATGCCCAGTGCCTTGAACACCGCGAGCAGAACGGCAACACCGCCGGCGAACACCGGTGCCCTGCCCTCGCTCAGGCCCTTGATGCCGCCGCCCAGCGTGCTACCGCGTTCGATCAGCAGGTCTCGAAGGCGGAGCAGCGCCTCCAGCGTGATGCCCTGCTCGCACCAGCCCGCGGCCCGCACGACTTCCGCCACCGACCGGACGGTTCCCGACGAACCGACAGCCACTGTCCAGCCGGTCCCGGCACGGAAGCGGCGCTCGACGGGTTCCAACTCCACGAGTGCCGCGATCTCGGCCCGCCTCCACCGCTTCGCCTTCACCAGGCCGCTCGGGAAGTGCCGCAAGCTGAAGCTGACGCAGCCCATGTAGAGGCTCTCCAGGTCGAGCGGCCGCGAGCCCTCGCCGATGATCAGCTCCGTCGACCCGCCACCGATGTCCACGGCCAGGCGCCGTTCATCGCCGGCGAGGCTTCTCGACACGCCGAGGTAGATCAACCGCGCCTCCTCGAGTCCGGAGACGATCTCCACCGGATGCCCCAGCGACCGCTGCGCCGCCTCCAGCAGGTCGAGGGCGTTGCGCGCCTGCCGCAGGGTGTTCGTGCCCACGACGCGGACCGTCCCCGGCGGAAACGAGCGCACGCGCTCTCCGAATCGACCGAGACACTCGAGCGCCCGCGCCGTCGCCTCGGGGGTCAGCCGCTTACGCTCATCGAGCCCGGCGGCAAGCCGCACGAACTCCTTCTGGCGGTCGACGAACACGAGTTGACCGCCCCGTACTTCGGCCACGACCAGGTGAAAGCTGTTGGAGCCCAGGTCAGCGGCGGCGACCACCTCCGGATCCGCCGGCGGAAGAGGGAGCGAGTGCTGCGAGTCGACCATTCGCGCGCAAGTATGATGGCTCGCCTCTTCTCGGGACCGGTCACCCGCTCCAGGATCGGTCGCAGAGTCTCGGATAGCTCGCCATGCCTGTGGAACTCCGCTCCGACACGATGACCCGGCCGTCCCCGGCCATGCGCAGGGCGATGGCGGCTGCCGAAGTCGGCGACGACGTGTTTCGCGAGGACCCGACGGTCAACCGGCTCCAGGAGCGCGTCGCGGACCTGCTCGGTCGGGAAGCCGCCCTGTTCGTCCCTTCCGGCACCCAGGGCAACCTGTCCTGCCTGCTGGCGCACGAACTGCCGCGCGGCAGCGAGGTCCTGCTCGAGGCGAGCGCGCACATCATCAACCACGAGATGAACGGGATCACCGGGATCACCGGCCTGTTTCCGCGCCCGGTGGCGGCGGCGAACGACGGCACTCTTCGGCCCGAAGAGGTCGAGGCCGCGATCGCGCCGGACGACCCCACCCTGGCCCCAACCCGACTGCTCTGCCTGGAGAACAGTTGCAACCAGGCCGGCGGCACGGTCTACGACCGGGACCGCACCGAGGCCCTCTGCGAGATGGCCCATCGCCGCGGTCTGCGCGTCCACCTCGACGGCGCCCGGTTGTGGAACGCCGCGACCGCGCTCGGCTGCACACCCGCCGAAGCCGCGGGACCCGTCGATTCGCTCTCCTTCTGCTTTTCCAAGGGCCTGGGAGCGCCCGTCGGGTCCATCGTCGTCGGCTCCCGCGACTTCATCCGCAACGTCCGCCGCTACCGGCAGATGTGCGGCGGCCAGATGCGCCAGGTCGGCGTGCTCGCGGCGGCGGCCGAGGTCGCCCTCGACGAGAGCCCTCCCCTGCTCGTCCAGGACCACGAGAACGCCCGTCTGCTGGCGGACACGTTGAACGACCTTCCTGGCGTCGCCCTGATCGCCGAACAGCGCACGAACATCCTCATCTTCTCGGTCGAGGGCACGGGCCGCGGCGCCGAGGAAATCGTTGAGGCTCTGGAACGCGAGGACGTACTGTGCCTGGCGATCAGCCCGACCCACATCCGCCTGGTGACGCACCGTGACGTGAGTCCGGAGCAGACGGCGCAGGCCGCCGAGGCTCTGACCCGGGTGTTCGGTGGCTAGGGAGCCCGGTGGTTAGGGAGCGAGGCCTCGTCGACGTCAGGCCGTTCGACGACCTGGAGGCGGGCGAGTGCTTTCCGCTTCCCAGCCGCACCGTCACGGAGGCCCACTTCGCCGCGTTCCAGGCAATCTCCGGCGACAACCACCCGATCCACTACGACGTCGAGTACTGCAAGTCCCAGGGCCACCAGGGACTGCTCGCCCACGGCCTCCAGGTGCTCTGCTACAGCGCCGCCGGCGCCGGCACGTTCGCCGACGTGATCGGGCGCGCCATGATCGGTTACATCGAACAGTCCTGCCGGTTCCTCAAGCCCGTGTATCCGGGCGACACGCTGTATCCCATGCTGCGCATCGCGGAACTGAAGCGGCAGCGGACGACCGGCGTCGTCGTGCTGGAGAGCACGATCGAGAACCAGCGCGGCGAGCGGGTGCTGGAAGGCCGGCAGAGCTACCTGGTGCGGCTCTCGGGCCGTTCGGATTCCGAGTGACCTGAAGCCAGCGGTTCGAAGTCGAACACGGTCGACGCGGCGCCCGGCAGGGCCACCGCCTCGACCCGGAACACGCGCCGCACGAGCTCCGGCGCCAGGACCTCGGAGGGCGGGCCCTCCGCCACCAGGCTGCCGCCGTCGAGCACGGCCACGCGATCGGCGAAGCGGGCGGCGGCGTTCAGGTCGTGCAGCACGAGTACGACGGACCGGCCATCGCCCGCGAGCCGGCGGGCGAGACCAAGCAGGTCCAGACCGTGGGCCAGATCGAGGTTCGAGGTCGGTTCGTCGAGCAGCAGGACCTCCGCTTCGGTGGCGAGGCAGCGAGCCATCAGCACGCGCTGCAGCTCGCCGCCTGAAAGCGTGGTCACCCTGCGGTCGGCGAGCGCCAGCACGTCCGTATCGTCCAGGCAGCGGTCGATCCAGCCGCGGTCGGCCGAGCGGGTACCGAAGAGTCGGCTCTCGTGCGGATACCGGCCGAGGGTGACGAACTCGCGCACCGTGAACTCGAACGCCGGCCGCACCGACTGCGGCACGTAGGCCACCCGCCGCGCCGCCTGCCGGCGCGGCAGCGCGGCGAGATCGAATCCGCCCAGCAGCACCTGGCCTTCGGTCAGCCGCCACGTACCGGAGAGCAGCCGCAGCAGAGTCGACTTGCCGGCCCCGTTCGGCCCCACGACCGAGGTCAGCATCGACGGTTCAATGACGAGGTCCACGCCTCGCAGTAGCCAGCGGCCCCGCCGCTCGACGCCGCCGCCCACGAGTTCCAGGCGCGGCGCCCTGAGTGCTGAACCCGACGCCGCCGTCATCGCGACACCGCCACTTCCTTCTCATGGCGCATCAGCAGGTAGAGGAAGAAGGGGGCGCCGACGAACGCCGTGACCACGCCCAGGTGGACCTCCTTGGGCGCCGCCAGCGTCCGCGCCAGCAGATCCGCGCCCACGACGAACCACGCGCCGGTCAGGAACGCGGCCGGCAGCAACCGCCGGTGCACCGGCCCCAGCAGCAGACGGACGAGGTGCGGCACAACGAGACCGACGAAGCCGACCACGCCGCTGACCGCGACGGCACTGCCGGTCAGGATCGCCGCGCTCCACAGCACCGCCCGTTTCGTCCGCTCGATATCGACCCCGAGTGACGCCGCGACTTCCTCGCCTTCGAGCAGCAGATCCAGGTCGCGCGCAAACCAGGCCGCCACGACACAACCCACGATCATCCCGGGCAGCAACATGCCCACATAGCGCCAGTCCCGATCGGTCACGCCGCCCATCATCCAGTAGGCGATCTGGCGCGCCGCCTCGTACTGCTCCCAGGAGCGGGCGATGAGCCACGAGTTGACCGCCCCGAGCAGGGCGTTGAGCGCCACCCCGGCAAGCAACAGGGTGGTCACGGGCGTGTAGCCGTCGCGGGTGGCGATCCGGGTCACGATCAGCAGCGACAGCAGCGCACCGCCGACCGCGAACAGCGGCGCAGCGAGGAGAAACGCGCCGGCCAGGCCGAACGTCAGGGCGAAGACGGCGCCCACTGCGGCCCCGGTGCTCGTGCCGACGATCCCCGGCGACGCAAGCGGATTGCGGAACAACCCCTGCATCTGGGCTCCGGCCAGCGCCAGACAACCCCCGACCATCGCCGCCAGAACCACTCGCGGCGCCCGCAGCGACCACACGATCGTGTCCACCCGCGGGTCGACGGGGCCGTGCTCGCCGGGCAGCAGGTGGCGGGCCAGCACCGCGATGACGTCCGCTGGATCGAGGGAGACCGAGCCCCGGAACAGACCGACCGCCGCGAAGGTGACGAGCAGTGCCGCCCCGGCGGCCATGTACCACCAGAACCCGACGCGGCGCACTCCAAGCGCAATCGTCATGCCGTACCGACCATCGACGCCGCCCCGATCATCCTCATTCGGGGCCGGCCGCCGCGTCGTCCCCGCCGCCCGCGGCCTCGATCCTCTCCGCGGCGCGGACCAGGGCGTCGGCCAGCCGGTCGACCAACCCGGCGACGTGGTGCGAGATGGCCGCCATGTCCCGGCCGTCGAGCGACACCACGTTGCCCAGCCCGGCCGCCCGCGTACCGTCCGGGACCCCTACCGCCGCGTCGTCGCCGACGTAGGAGTCCGTGAAGATCACGTCCGGGTTCCAGAGCACGACCTGCTCGGCGGAGATCCGAGGCCAGCCGACGAGACCGTTCTCGCCCGCCAGGTTCACCGCACCCAGGTAGCGAATCGCGTCATCGAACACGGTACGCCTACCCAACACCACGCCGCCGCTGTAGTGCACCACGCGCAGGCCCGATGCCCGGGCGCCGGCCCGCTCCCGAGCCTCCTCCAGTCGGGTCCTCATCTCCTCCACGAGCCGCTCCGCCTCGCGATCCCGGCCGATCGCGAAACCGACGACCCGGATGTTGCTCTCGATCGCCGCCAGACTCTCGTGATCGTCCAGAACGAGGACGGGCACGTCCGCCGCCTCCAACTGCGCCAGTGCTTCCTGGCTGTTGAAGCCGGCCGCGAAGACGAGGTCGGGGGAGGCCGCCAGGATCTCCTCCGTACTGAAGCCGCCCACACGCCCCAGACGTCGGGCTGCGTCCGCACTGGGACTGAACGCCGGATCGCCGGCGAAGGGCGACAGGAGGACGATCCGCTCCGGCTCGGCGATCTCAAGGAGGATCTCGTCCGTTGCCAGAGTCCGCGAGGCGATCCGTTCGGGCGGGGCCTCCAGCCGCAACACCCGGCCGCCGCCGCGGATCTCGCGCCAGGCACCCTCGCGTCCCGGTTCGACGAGTTCCAGTTCGGCGCCCGCCACGCTGTCCAGGTACTCGGCATGCTCAACGCCCAGGGTTGCCAGGCTCGCGACGCTCGCCGCGTCGCCTTCGGCCCCATCGCCGTCGGAAGGGCCGGAGCAGGCGCCGACCAGCAACGCGGCGGCGAACGCATGCAGCACAGGCATCCGAACCCCGGTCATTCCCGACTGCATACGCCTCAGCACCTGTCGGGATCATAGTTATACTGCCGCCCCCATCGGACCCAGGTAACGTCAGGGAGCAGAGTGCATGAGCATCAAGACCGGCGACGCGATTCCCGAAGCCAGCTTCAAGCGGATGACCTCGGACGGCATCGTCGACATCTCCACACGGGAGTTGTTCGAAGGTAAGAAGGTCGTTCTTTTCGCGGTGCCCGGCGCCTTGACGCCCACCTGTTCCGAGGTCCACATGCCCGGCTTCGTCGAGCATCTGGAGTCGCTCAAGGCGAAGGCCGTCGATACGGTGGCGTGTGTCGCGGTCAACGACGTATTCGTGATCAACGAGTGGCGCAAGCTGCGGAGCATTCCGGAGGACATCGTGATGCTGTCCGACGGCAACGGCGAATTCACGGCCAGGATCGGGCTGGAACTCGACGCCTCGCGCTTCGGGATGGGCACCAGGTCCCGGCGCTACGCCGCGGTCGTCGACGACGGCGTCGTGACGTACCTCGGCGTGGAACCGGCAGGCCAGGTCGGCGTAAGCGGCGCCGAAGCGGTACTGGAGACACTCGGGTGACGCGTTCCGCGTCAGCCGCGAACCAGTCCATGCACCCGTCATCGGGGGCATGGATGACGCTCGGCTAGTCCATCCCGGCTGTCCCTGGCCCGGGGGTCTCTTGACCAACCACAAGGTCGACTCTCTCACCGACTCGATCTACGTCACCTTCGACGAGGAGGCGTGGGGGCGGCTGCGCGCCGACACGCCGAACCCGCTGTCGGAGGAAGAACTGCAACGTCTGCGCGGCATCAACGAGAACGTGTCGCTGGACGAGGTCGGGCAGATCTATCTGCCGATGTCGCGGCTTCTCAACCTCTACGTCGGCGGCACCCAGGATCTCTACCGCGCCAGCACGACCTTCCTCGGCGGTCTGGCGCCCAAGGTGCCGTACATCATCGGCATCGGCGGCAGCGTCGCGGTGGGCAAGAGCACGACCGGCCGCATCCTGCGAGAGCTGCTCGCGCGCTGGCCGAACCACCCCCAGGTGGACCTCGTGACCACCGACGGCTTCCTCCACCCCAACGCCGTCCTGGAGGAACGGGGCCTCATGGAGCGCAAGGGCTTCCCCGAGAGTTTCGACATTCGCACCCTGGTCAACTTCGTCCTCCAGGTGAAGTCGGGTGAACGGCGAGTCGAGCACCCGGTCTACTCGCACCACTCCTACGACATCCTGCCCGGCGCCACGGAGATCATCGATCAGCCCGACATCCTCATCCTGGAGGGCCTGAACGTGCTCCAGGCGCGCTCGCAAGCGCCCAGGAGCAGCCGGCTGATGCTCTCCGACCTGTTCGACTTTTCGATCTACGTGGACGCCGAGACGGAAGTGGTCGAGCGCTGGTACGTGGAACGGTTCCTGACCTTCAGGGGTACCGCTTTCAAGGACCCCGACGCCTACTTCCACCGCTACGCCAGCCTGAGCGAAGAAGACGCCATCGACACAGCGCGCGGTATCTGGAAGGCGATCAACGAGCCCAACCTGGTCCAGAACATCCTGCCTACCCGCGAGCGGGCCGATCTGATCCTCGAGAAGGCGGCCGACCACGCGGTGCGCCGGGTGCGCCTGCGGAAGCTGTAGTCAGAGCGGCAAACTGGGTGCGCCGGCCTTCTGGCCGGCATCGGGGACTGCGGGCGCGATAGTCGCTACCGCGGCACCTGCCAGTTCGGCTTTGCCAAAGCGCCGGCCTGATCGAGCAGTTCGTCGAGCCGCCCGGACAGGCGGTCGAACAGCGCCTTGAGTTCCAGCACCTCGGCAGCGGCCTCGCCGCCCTCGCTGCGCGCGTTCCTGGCGGCTACCGCCAGCCGCGTCTCCACGTTTCCGCCACCGTGACGGGTGATGAACTCGCCCAGCAGGTTGTTGCGTTCGTCCGGGTCAGCCTCCAGGTCGTAGAGCTCGTAGCGGTCCCAGATGCCGTGGAATCGCATGAACTTGTAGCGGTCGGTACGCACCCCCAGCACGGTCGGTGTCTGCGGGAAGGCGCGCTCCCAGAAGTACTCGTAGAGGAACGCGTCGCGCCACGGCGACCGTTCCGCGCCGTCGGCTTCGATCAGTCCCAGGAATGAACGACCCTGGACGGTTGACGGGACTTCGAGTCCGGCAGCCTCCAGAAAGGTCGGCGCGAAGTCCAGGTTGAGGATCATCTCGGGGCGCCTGAGGCCACCCGCGCCGCCCTCGAACCCCGGCGCCAGAACCACCAGAGGCACCCGGATCGACGCCTCGTACATCGTCCGCTTGTCGATCAGGCCGTGTTCACCGAACTGGAAGCCGTTGTCCGACGTGAAGACGAGCAGAGTCCGGTCCAGCAGCCCCTGCTCCTCCAGGGCGCCGACGATCCGACCCACGCTGTCGTCGACGCCGCGCATCGTTTCGGCGTAGTCAACGGCGAACTGCTGAAAGTCGACCGTGTTGTCGTAGAGGCCGTCCACGCCGTGCCAGCTTCGACGCTGCGCTTCGACCCAGTTCGGCTTCCCTTCGTAGTTGTCGTGCCGATTCGCCATCGTCGGCGGAGGTGGATAGCGCTTGCCGGCGTAGCTTCCGACGTGGCGTTCCGCGGCCCGGAACGAAGCGTGTACCGCCTTGTGCGATACGTAGAGCAGGAAAGGCTCTTCCGCCCCTTGGCGAGCGGCCAGGAAGTCCAGCGCGTAGTCGGTGATCAGGTCCGTCGTGTACCCCTGGCGCGGCACCCGTTCGCCGTCGATGTTGAAGGTCTGGTTGTAGTAGAGACCCTGGCCCGGAAACGACACCCAGCGGTCGAACCCGGGCCGGGGCGCGTCGGAGGTGCCGCCCATGTGCCACTTGCCGACGAAAGCAGTCCGGTAACCGGCGCCCTGGAGTTCCTGCGGGAAGGTCGGCGTCTGTGGGTCGAGGCGGGTGCGGTTGTCCAGCACGCCGTGCCGGTGGGCATACTGCCCGGTGAGAATCGACGCGCGGCTCGGAGAGCAGAGCGAGGTGGTCACGAAGGCGTTCTCGAACAGCACGCCGCGTTCGATCAGCCGATCGAGGTGCGGTGTCTCGAGGAACGGGTGTCCGAGCGCGGAAGCCGCGTCGAAGCGCTGGTCGTCGATCAGGATGAAGACAATGTTCGGCCGCTCCTGGGCCGATCCCGGGACGGTCGCCATCAGAAGAAGCGCGCACGCCGCCACCAGGCACGTCCCCACGTTCGTCTTCCGTCGCCACTGACCCCGTTCGCTCTTCGTCATCTCAGCTCCTTGAGGAAAGTTTGCCCAGACCAGCCGCCGCCAGTTCCTCGGGCTCGTAGTTCCAGCGTCGGTAGTTCCACATCCACTGCTCGGGCTGCGCCCGCACCCTCCGTTCAATCGCCCCGGCGATCCGCTGCGACAGCTCGACCGCGTCCTGCGTGCCGCCGGGAGATCGGAGGATCTCACTCTCCAGCCGATAGGAGAAGGGGCCTTCCCGGACGCAGAACGCCGCGACCAGGGGACAGTCCCGCTTGGCCGCCAGCGCGGCCGGGCCACCAACGAACTCCGTCCGCCGATCCAGGAAGTCGACCTCGGGCCCGCGCCGCTGATCGGGCCGCTGATCGACAACCATGATCAGGGTCTCCTTCCGGTTGAGGCAGCTCAGCATGTCGCGAAGGAGTGAGGTCCGGCCGCTCCAGATGACCCGCACGCCGGCCCGCGCCCGCATCCGCTCGACGAAGAGCGAGGTTGCCGCGGAGCGCGCCGGCTTGGCGACCGCGCACACGGGAAAGTCAGCAGCGCGCACCGTGCTCTGCGCCAGGAGTTCCCAGGCGCCGAAGTGGCCCGTAACCAGGACCTGACCGCGGCCGCAAGCCTCCGCCTCCGCCATCAGCAGCCGCAGATCGTCGAAGCCGTCCATCGCTCGCACGTCGAGTCGACTCTGTTCGAAGCTGATCCGCACCGTCTCGAGCGCAGCGACGATCTGGTGCCGTACGCAGCGCCACTCCAGATCGCGCGCCTCCCGAGATCCCGGAGGCAATCCCAGAACGACCGCCAGGTTGCGGCGCATCAACCGCACGTCGCGCGGCGTGATCCAGCGGCAATGGGCCAGCAGGCCCGCCAGCGGGCCGAAAGCGGCGGTCGGCAGAAGGCGGAGCAGCCACGAGGCGGCGTAGAGAAAGGTCCCCATCGTGCGGTCGGACATCGAGATGCGAGTCTAGGGGCAAGCTTGCATGGCGGTGTACTATGCCGGCTCTTGAGCAATCAACCCGACCCGTCCGCCTACTGGCGAGCGAACCTGCGGCTGATGGCGATCCTCCTCGCCATCTGGTTCGTCTGTTCCTACGTGCTGGGCATCTTCCTGGTCGAGCCGCTGAACGACGCCCGGGTGGGCGGCTTCCCGCTCGGATTCTGGTTCGCGCACCAGGGATCGATCTACGTCTTCGTCGTGCTGATCCTGGTCTACGCCGCGGTCATGGACCGCCTCGACCGCCGCTTCGGGGTCGACTGAGCCGGTCGCAAACCGCCGACTCCGACTCCCGCCGACCTTCTGGCAGCCCGTAGCGAATGACAGTTCAAGCCTGGACCTACGTCATCGTCACGGCGACTTTCGCGCTGTACGTAGGCATCGCCTGGTGGAGCCGCGTCAAGACGACATCGGGCTTCTACGTCGCCGGTCGCGGCGTGCCGGCCCTGGCCAACGGCATGGCGACCGGCGCCGACTGGATGAGCGCGGCCTCCTTCATTTCGATGGCGGGGCTCATCTCCTTCATGGGCTACACCGGCACCATCTACCTGATGGGCTGGACGGGCGGCTACGTCCTGCTGGCGCTCCTGCTCGCTCCGTATCTCCGCAAGTACGGCAAGTTCACGACCTCCGAGTTCGTCGGCGACCGCTACTACTCGGACGCCGCCCGGCTGGTGGCCGCCGGCTGCACGATCTTCGTCTCCTTCACCTACATCGCCGGCCAGATGCGCGGCGTCGGGGTCGTCTTCTCGCGGTTCCTGGAGGTCGAGGTCCACTGGGGCGTCGTGATCGGCGTCGTGATCGTCTTCTTCTACGCGGTGCTCGGCGGCATGAGGGGGATCACCTACACCCAGGTCGCCCAGTACTGCGTCCTTATCGTCGCCTTTCTCATACCGGCCGCGGCCATTTCCTGGAAGATCACCGGGAATCCGATTCCGCAGCTCGGGTTCGGCGGCACGGTCCAGGAAGGCCAGCAGGCAGGCGTCTTCCTGCTCGAGGCGCTGGACGCGCTGCACCGGGAACTCAGGCTGCCGGAGTACACCGCCGCCTTCGTGCCGGGCAAGAAGAGCATGATCGACGTGACCGCGATCACGCTGGCCCTGATGGTGGGAACCGCCGGCCTCCCCCACGTCCTGGTCCGCTTCTACACCGTACGCAGCGCCCGCGCCGCCCGCTGGAGCGCGCTGTGGGCGCTCGTCTTCATCGGCCTCCTCTACACCACGGCGCCGGCGGTCGCCGCGTTCGCCCGCGTCAACCTGATCTCGACGCTCCACAACACGAGCTACAGCGAGGTGCCGGAGTGGTTCAGGAGCTGGGAGACGACCGGCCTGATCGATTTCGAGGACCAGGACGGCGACGGCATCATCGACATGAAAGGCGGGGCGAACGAGTTGACCGTCGATCAGGACATCATGGTCCTCGCGAACCCGGAGATCGCCGAGCTGCCGGCCTGGGTCGTCGCCCTGGTCGCCGCCGGCGGACTCGCCGCGGCGCTATCGACGGCCGCCGGTCTCCTGCTCGTCATTGCATCGGCGATCTCTCACGACATCGGAAAGTCGATCCTGTGGAAGGACATGAGCTCGCGCAGGGAACTCCTGCTGGCGCGCGGCACCGCGTCCGTCGCGGTGATCATCGCCGCCTATTTCGGCATCTCGCCGCCCGGCTTCGTCGCCCAGGTGGTCGCATTCGCCTTCGGCTTGGCTGCGTCCAGCTTCTTCCCCGTCCTGGTGCTCGGCATCTTCACCCGCAGCACGACGAAGGAAGGCGCGATCGCCGGCATGAGCACGGGTATCCTGTTCACCGGCTCGTACATCGTCTACTTCCGCCTGATTCGTCCCGAAGCGACGGCGGAGGACTGGCTGTTCGGCATCAGCCCCGAGGGCATCGGCGCCGTCGGCATGCTGATCAACTTCGCCCTGGCGCTGACCGTGAGCCGCTTCACGAAGCCACCGCCCGAAGAAGTGCAGCAACTCGTGAGCGAGATCCGCCTGCCCCGCGAGCGCGCGGCAGACAGCTAGCTCCCTGACGCCAGCCCTGCCAGTTGCTCGCGGAGGGTCGAGTAGCGGCGAAGGTCGGAGGCCTCCTCGACGGCTTTCTGGAGGGCCCACTTCTGGCCGACGATGACGACGAGTTGCCGGCCCCTGGTGATCGCCGTGTAGAGGAGGTTGCGGCGGAGCATGACGTAGTGGTGGGTGGAGATCGGTATGACGACGGCCGGGTACTCGGAGCCCTGTGACTTGTGGACGGTCACGGCGTAGGCGAGCATGAGCCGGTCGAGGTCGCTGAAGCGGTAGAGCACGGGGCGGCCGTCGAACCGAATCGTCATCTGCTCGGCCCCGGGATCGATTGACACGATCCGGCCGACGTCGCCGTTGAAGACGTCGCGCTCGTAGTCGTTCTCCGTCTGCATCACCTTGTCGCCGGCGCGGTACTTCCAGCCGAAGCGCTCGACCTCGACGGCGCCCGACTCGGGTGCCGGGTTGAGCACCGCCTGCAACGTCACGTTCAACGTCCGCACGCCGAGCGGGCCGCGGTTCATCGGCGACAGGACCTGGACGTCCCGGACCGGGTCGAGGCCGAAGCGGCGGCCGATCCGGCCGGCGACGATCTCCACCACCTTGCGCTGGCCGTCCTCGGCATCCTCCGCCGGCACGAAGTAGAAGTCGCTAAGTTCGTCGGACCGCGACTCGAGTTCCGGCAGGTAGCCCCGGTTCACGCGGTGGGCGTTGCGGACGATCCGGCTGTTGTCGGCCTGGCGGAAGATCTCCCGCAGGCGCGCCACCGGCAAAGCGCCGGAGTCGATCAGGTCGCGCAGCACCTGGCCGGGGCCCACCGATGGAAGTTGATCCGCGTCGCCGATCAGGAGCAGTGAGCCCTCCGCCGGCAGGGCCTGGAGCAACGCCGCCATCAGCTCCACGTCGACCATCGAGGCCTCGTCGACGACCAGCAGGCCGCAGTCGATCGGCCGCAGTCGGCCGCGGCGGAAGCTGCCGCTTGACGGATCGATCTCGAGCAGGCGGTGGATCGTCTTCGCCGTGTGGCCGGTGCTCTCGCCAAGCCGCTTCGCCGCTCGCCCGGTTGGGGCGCACAGTGCGCAGCGCACGTCACGGGCGCGCAGGATCCGCAGCACCGCGTTGACCAGGGTCGTCTTGCCGACGCCCGGTCCGCCGGTGATCACCGTCACCCTCGACCCGAGGCAGGTCTCCACCGCTGCCCGCTGGGTCGGCGCCAGCGTGACGTCCAGCCGCTTCTCCACCCAGGCCAGGGCCTTCGTCGCGTCGATGTCCGCCCAGGGCGGAGGGTCGGCCCGGATGAGCTCGCCCAGCCGGCGGGCGATGGCCCGCTCCGCCGACAGCAGCAGCGGCAGGAAGACCGCTTCCTCGCCGCCCAGGCGCGTAGCGGCAAGGCTCCCCGCGTGCAGCTCATCCGACAGAGCGGTGACCAGGATCTCCTCCGGGATCTTCAGCAACTCCTGGGCCTGCTCCAGGAGTTCGCTCCGCGGCAGCCCGCAGTGGCCGGCGCCGCGCGCCTGCTCCAACGTGTAGCCGAGGCCGGCGCGCGCCCGCGGCAACCCCTCGGGGTCCTTGCCCAGGCTCCTGCCGATGCCGTCGGCGATCCGAAAGCCGATGCCCCGGATATCCCGCGCCAGGCGGTAGGGGTCGTCGGTCAGGAGGGTCGCCGCGTCGGCGCCGTAGGTGCGGTAGATACGCGCCGCCCGCGACGATCCGAGCCCGTGGGTCTGCAGGAAAACCATGATGTCGCGGACCGCCTTCTGGTCCTTGAAGCCCTCGCTCAGGCTTTTCGCGCGCTTCGGGCCGATGCCCGGAACCTCCACCAGGCGTTCCGGTTCGTTCTCGATGATCTCGAAGACGTCGTCGCCGAACGCCTTCACCAGGCGTTTCGCCATCTTGGGACCGACGCCATGCACCCTTCCCGAACCCAGGTAGCGGCGGATCCCCTCGAGCGAATCCGGCGGTGACACAGCGAGCTGCCGGGCCTGGAACTGCACCCCGTGGTTCGGGTCGTTGCGCCACGAGCCGGACGCCTGAATCGTCTCGCCCTGCGAAACGACCGGCAGCCGCCCGACGACGGCAACAGGCTGGCCGTGGCCGCGGACTCTCACGCGCATCACGGCGAATCCGTTGTCCGGATTGTGGAAGACGACCCGCTCGACGACCCCGGAGAGCGCCTCGCGATCTTCCGCCGAAGCGGTCAAGGTTGTGGAGCCTCCACGCCCGTCGGCATCCCTCTCACGAGATAGAGCTTACGCCGCGATCCCGAAACGCCGACACGCCGCGGTTCATCGGTGTCACAATCACCGGCCTTCCCACCGTTCCCGAACCGTTCCAGGAGTCTCATCCATGACCGACGTGTGTCGATTCGACCATCTGGCGCTCAACGCCAACGACCCAGCCGCCGCGGCCGCCTGGTACGCGCGGCACTTCGGCGGCGATCTGATCGACGGCGACGCAACGGACGGTGACGACCGCATGGTCGCCGCCCGGTTCCAGGCAGGTAGCGGCACCGCGGAGCTTCGCTGGCGAGGTGCGGAGGCCCCCGGCCCCAGCATCGGCACCGGACTCGACCACTCCGGCTGGTCGGTCGAGAACCTCGACGAAGTCCACGCCGCCATGCTCGAAGACGGTGCGACGGAGTTCTGGGAACCGAGACACTTCGGACCGGCGAAGCTCTACATCTCCTTCGTAACGGACCCCTGGGGCGCGAAGATCGAGCTCCTGGAGGACGCGAACCACCCTGGCTTCCACCACGTCCACATCCTCGGTCCCGACTGGGAGAAGGATCGCGCCTGGCTCCTGGAGCACGCGCCAGGAAAGGCCGAGACCTTCAAGGACATTCTCCTCGCCGTGAACTACGGCACGATGCGGGTGTTGTTCCGGGAGACGGACGACGAGCTGCAGGCCACCGCGGGGCGGGCGATCGACCATCTCGCATGGTCATCCCCGGATGGCGGGGGCGGCCGCTACACGAGCCCGACCGGCGTCAGCATCAGGGTGGACCCGGCCTGACGGGTCGCCGATGACTCTCTGGCCGCCGCCGCGGCGGGTCGAGCAACCTGGCGCTGACCCTCCCCTGGTCGTCCCCGAGGGCGCGGCGGTAGGGCTTGACATCACCGGGCCGGTCGACGCGCCGGACCGTGGCGCCGCCGCGGAAGAACTGGACTTCGCGGTCGCCGGTTTGCGGCGTGCTCTAGAGAGCCTTGAACCGGAACTGGTCGTTCAGGAGACAGGGGCCGACGTCTCATGTCGTGTCGCCGTCGACTCCACTACCTCCACAGACGAACCGCGAGTCGTCGTTCCCACGGATGAGAGCTACCGCCTGCGGATCGACCGGGCCTGCATCGCTATTCAGGCCGCAACACCGACCGGGCTGTTCCGGGCCGCCGCGACCCTGCGACAGTGGATTGCGTCGGAAGGCCGCCAGACCGACGCGGGACTCGAGGTCTCCGCCGTCGAGATCGAGGACCGGCCCGACTTCGGAGTCCGCGGCGCGATGCTCGACGTCAGCCGGAACCGGGTGCCGACGATGGCGTACCTGAAACGCCTGATCGACCGTCTGGCCGAATGGAAGGTGAACCACCTCCAGCTCTACGTCGAACACACGTACGCCTACACGGATCATGAGGAGGTCTGGCGCGACGCTTCCCCGTTCACCGCCGAAGAGATCCGGAAGCTCGACGCCTGTTGCCGGGAACGGTTCATCGAGCTGACGCCGAACCAGAACAGCTTCGGGCACTTCCACCGCTGGCTGGTCCACGACCGGTACCGGCCGCTGGCCGAAGTGCCCGAGGGCTTCCGGCATCCCTTCTCCATCGATCCCGAGCCGTTCAGCCTGTGCGCCACCGACCCGCGGGTCCTCGAGCTGCTCGCGAGTCTCTACGACGAACTGCTGCCCCAGTTCGGCAGCCGGCGCTTCAACGTCGGCCTCGACGAGACGTTCGACCTGGGCCGCGGGCGCTCCGCCGAGGCGTGCGAGGAGCGGAGCAAGCCGGCCGTGTATCTCGACTTCCTGCGCCAGGTTCACGGTCTCGTCACGAAGCGCCACCGGGAGATGCTGTTCTGGGGCGACATCATCCTCGAGCACCCCGAAGTGATCGACCGCATCCCCGAAGACGCGGTCGCGCTGTGCTGGGGCTACGAGGCCGATCACCCGTTCGCCGACCAGTGTGCCCGGCTGGCGGCCTCGGGCCGCCAGTTCTGGGTGTGCCCGGGGACCAGCAGTTGGAACAGCTTCGGCGGCCGCCTGCAGAACGCGATCGGCAACCTCGCTCTTGCCGCCACGGCCGGTCGGGACGCTGGTGCTCAGGGCTACCTCATCACCGACTGGGGCGATCACGGACACCTGCAGCCCACCCCGATCGCCGAGCTGCCGCTGTCCATCGGCGCCGGCTTCGCCTGGTCCGTCGACGCGGCGCGGAAGGCCGCAAGCGCCACCGAACGGACCGAAGAAGCCTGGCTCGGGCACGCCCGCCACTTCGTCTACGACGGCGACGACACGATGGCGCGCACCGTGATCGACCTCGGCGCGATCGACCTCGACTGCGGCGGCCCGGCGATGAACGGAACCACCCTGTTCTATCTCCTCCGGTTCATTGACGACGACCTCACCCACCGGCGCTTCCGGCGGCTCAGCATCGCCAGACTGCAGCGGACGTTCGCTCGGCTGGCCTCCATCCGCGAGCGTCTGGCCGCGGGCGGCGCCGACCCGAACCACGCCCCGCTGGACTGGACCTGCCGGCTCATGGCTTGGTGCTGCCGCCTCGGCATCGAGCGTCTCACCGCCGGTCGGGGCGGGCAACTCGACGAACTCGCCCCGAGTGTCCGCGCCAGCCTGGCGGCGGACCTGCGGCGCGTCGCCGACGACCTCCCCGACGTGTGGCTTCCGACGAGCCGGGAAGGCGGCCTGCGGCTCTCGCGGGACCTCCTGCTCCGCGCCGCGACCCTTCTAGCGGCACATTGATTGCAATGCAATCACCGTGTACGCTTGCGAGGCGAAGAGGAGGCATCGCATCGTGGCGAGCATCACTGTCAGGAACCTCGACGAGGGCGTCAAGAAACGCCTCCGCGTGCGCGCGGCCGACAACGGCCGGTCGATGGAGGAAGAGGTCAGGTTGATTCTGCGCGAGGCGGTAGAACCGGAAACCGGCGAAGAGAATCTCGCCGCCGCCATTCGCGCACGCTTCGCACCCTTGGGCGGCGTGGAGCTTGAGCTCCCCCCGCGCGGACCGATGCGTAAACCGCCCAAATTCGACTGACGGACCATGTTCGTTCTCGACACGAACGTCGTCTCCGAACTCATGCGTCCGAGACCGGAACCTGCCGTGGAGAGGTGGGTGAGTCAGCATCCCCTGTCGGGTCTCTACTTCACCGCGATCGGCGAAGCGGAGCTCCGCTACGGCGTCGCCACGATGCCGAGGGGAGCGCGCCGGGAAGCCCTGGCCGCCGAGATCGAAGGCGTCGTCCGCGATGACCTGCGGGACCGCGTGCTGCCATTCGATAGTCAGGCCGCGCGCAACTACGCCAAGATCGCGGCCAAACGGCGTGCGGAGGGTCGGCCGGCATCTCACGCGGACTGCCAGATCGCGGCAATCGCCAGTTCCCGGAACGCAGCGATCGTCACCAGAAACACCCGGGACTTCGAAGGAACGGGGATCGAGATCGTGGATCCCTGGACATTCGAGGAAGAGGCTCAATGACCAAGATCACCATCGTCACCGTCGAAGAACAGCACCTCCTCGCGGCGCGCATCAGCGTTACCTTCGCGGACGTGCCCGGCAAGCTCCTTCCCCTGATGGACCGGGTCGGCGCCTCCGTGCAGGAACACGAGATCGAAGGCGCCGGCCGGAACGTCTGGTACTACCGCGATGTCAGCGACGGTCAAATGGAAGTCGATGTCGGCGTCCACGTTCCGGTCGCGACCGAGGCCGCGGACGGCCTCGTTCGCTCGTCTACGCCGGCAGGCCGGTGCGCCCACGCGATGCTCGTCGGCGACTACAGCGAGATTCCCAAGGTTCACCAGGCGATCCACCGCTGGTGCGCCGAACAGGACCTCGTCCTCGCGGGTCCATGCTGGGAGGTCTACGGCGACTGGCACGACGACCCGGCGAGGCGCCGGACCGACATGTACCACCTGCTGGCCTGACGGAAGAGGCCCTCGAGTGAAGGTCGACGTTCTCGTCGACGCGTTCCGCGCTCGCTTCGACGCCGAGCCCGAGGTCGTCGCCCGGGCGCCGGGACGGGTCAACCTGCTCGGCGCGCACGTCGACTACAGCGAAGGCTGGGTGCTGCCGGCGGCGATCGACCGCGCGGTGTGGGTCGCTGCGCGGCGGGCACCTGGCGCGGAAACCCGGCTCGCGTCGCTCGCCTTCGACGAGGAGGCGACCTTCGGCACAGCAACGCCCGAGCCGCCGGTCGCGGAGCGCGGCGGACCTTCGTCCTGGGTCGACTATCCGCGAGGCCTGGTCTGGGCGCTCAGGCAGCGCGGCCTCGACGTACCGCCCATCGAAGCCGTCTTCGGCGGCGATCTGCCGATCGGCGCCGGCGTCAGTTCCTCGGCGGCGGTCGAGATGGCGTTCCTGGTCGCCTGGGAGCGTATTGCCGGCTTCGAGCTGTCCGGCACCGAGCGGGCACAGGTCGGGCGAACGGTCGAGAACGAGTACGTGGGCGTCCAGTCCGGGATCATGGACCAGTTCGCCTCGGTGCACGGCCACGAGGGTCACGCACTGCTGCTCGATTGCCGATCGCTCGAGCACGAGTTGATCCCGACGCCGGGAGATCTCGTCTTCCTGGTCGCCGACACCGGCGTCCGCCGGGCTCTCGCATCCGGCACCGGCTTCAACGACCGCAAGTCCGAGTGTTTCCGGGCCGCCGACCTGCTGCGGCACCACCTGCCCGGGCTCTCCACGCTTCGCGACCTGGAGCCGGCGGACTTCGAGCGGCTACGACACCTTCTCGAG
>Ga0209543_1000960_pt1 | contig 30515 bp, 24 predicted proteins | sample MesohylFT_FD_187296 | JGI IMG/M metagenome (GOLD analysis project Ga0209543, IMG submission 187296) | Host-associated microbial community of the marine sponge Aplysina aerophoba from Gulf of Piran - sponge mesohyl, lysed by freeze-thaw... | ecosystem: Host-associated > Porifera > Sponge >...
CGCCGTACTCGAGCAGGGCGGGCATGTTGTTCGCCTCGGTGAAGGTGTAGAAGCGGATCAGGTCGAGTTCGGGGAAGCCGCAGAGGACGGCGCGGTAGAGGTCCGGCCGCTGGGTCAGGGAGGCGCCGACGAGCAGGCCGCCGTTGCTGGCGCCGTGGATCGCCAGACGATCCGGGTCGCTGTAGCCCTCGGCGATCAGCCATTCGCCGGCCGAGATGAAGTCGTCGAAGACGGTCTGCTTGTTGTGGAGCATCCCGGCCTGGTGCCATTCCTCGCCGTACTCGCTGCCGCCGCGGAGGGTGGCGACGGCGTAGACGCCGCCGGCTTCGAGCCAGAGAGCCGCAAGGGGATTGAACCGCGGGGTCAGGGAGACGTTGAACCCGCCGTAGCCGTTCAGCAGCGCGGGCGTCGTGCCGTCCGGCTCGAAGCCCTCCCTGTGCGCGATGTACATCGGCGCGGAGGTCCCGTCCTTCGAGGTGTAGCGGACCTGCTTCAGGACGTAGCCGGCGCCGTCGAAGGGCGCTTGCGGTTCCCGGAAGACCTCGCGCTCGCCCGTCTCGAGATCGAGAAGGTACGTGACGGGCGGCTGCAGGTAGGAGACGAGCGACAGCAGCGCCCTGCCCTCGCCGGCCCCCCGGATGGTGGCGTTGTGGTGCTCGGGCACCTCGACCTCGCCGGCCGGCGTGCCGTCGAGGTCGAAGACGCGGATCCGGCTCGCCACGTGGTGCAGGTAGGTCAGGTAGAGCTTGCCGTCGATGACGGACATGCCCTGCAGGACGTCCTCGGCTTCCGGCACGGCCTCGCGCCAATCAGCAACCTCCGGCCGCTCGAGATCGACTTCCATCAGCCGGTTGAGCGGCGCGTCCAGGTTCGTGCGAACGAACAACCGGCCGTCGTGGTGGTGGGTGTTGAAGCGGGCCTCCATGCCTTCGACGATCGGCGTCACGTTCCAGGTGCCGATCTCCACCAGGTAGAGGTCGCTCCGGGCCCATCCGTGCTGGACGCCGACGAGCAGCTTCGTTTCGTCGAGTTGCTCGGCGCGGACGAAGGCGCGTGGCCCGATCCCCTCGCCGAACACGAGGGCGTCGTCCGCCCGGGCCGTCCCGAACCGGTGCAAGCGGACGCGTGAACCCTCGTGGCGATCCCGGACGGTGTAGTAAATGCCGCTGCCGTCCTTGGCGAAGAAGGCCTGGTCGTTCAGCGCCCGGGGAAGCTCGAAGTCGAGGTCGACGTTCCGCTCCAGGTCACGCAGGCGGATCGTTGTCTCGTCTTCGCCGCCGATGCGGACGTTGTAGAGCATCTGCCCTCCGTCGGACGAAACGCCGAGGATGCCGAGGTGGGCGTACTCGCTGCCGGCTTCCGCCGGGTCGATCACGACCTCGTACTCGCCCGCCGGGTCGATCTTCGAGGGACCGGCCTCCGCGCCCTCCGGCGCCGGTCGGCGCACGATGGACGCCAGTTCCTCGCCGGCACGGCGCAGGGTGAAGAGCTCGTACTCGCCCGCCTTGTTCGGCGAGCCAATGGCGGGCGTGTCGATCAGCTCGCCCAGCTGCCGCCTCGCCCACTCCCGCTCTGGCGGCTCGCCGACGATCAGCTCGGCGTACTCGTTCTGCCGGTCGATGAAGGCCCGGGTCTCCGGACTGTCCCGTCCTCCAGCCACCGGTAGGGATCCTCGAACTCGACGCCGTGGAGCGTCTCGGTGAAGGGGATCTGTTCCGTCTCGGGCGGCGGCGGATAGTCGCCGCCGCAGGCCGCGAGGCAGAGGGGAAGGAGACCGGCAAGAACCAGGGACCGGGGCTTCGGCAAATGGAAGGAGCTTGGCATCATGGCGGTGACGACCTTTGTGGTTTCGTTGAAGCGGTTCACCTTAACCCGCAGGACTTCCTGGGCGGGTGAGGAGCCCCGGCTTCATTGACCAACCGCGGCGCGTCTGGCACAGTGACCAGCGTGAGCACTCCGCTCCAGCGTGTCGTTGCGGTGGTCATCCTGCTCGGATGCCAGACTCCGGGTGCGTTTGCGGTCACCGCCGGGTTGGACCTGGCGACCCATCTCTTCGCGTCCGGGCACGAGCACGACACCGCGGCTCTGGCCAGGTCGGCGACCCACGGGCATCACCACGACGACGAGGTCGTGCCGGACCACGACCACGACGTCACGCTGGACTCGGAAGCGGCCGTGCACCGGCCCGCCCCGTCAGCGGTGGCGGTGCTTGCGGGGCCTTCTTCGCAGTCCCTGACGCACGCCGAGGGAAGGCCCTACGAGGCGGCGTCCCGACGCGGACCGCCGCCGCTCCTGTTCCGGTCTCACTGCGCGCTGCTGCTCTGATCCACGGCCTTAGGCCCGGGTGCGATTCGTGCCCGGAACCTGGACGTGGAAAGGAGTCAGCATGCATCGTTTCAGCCTGATTGGCCTCCTTGGAGGCTTCCTCGCCGTCGCCGGTGGGGCGCAGAACGGACCGGTCGTTACCGAGGCCGAGTTCCTGTCGGTCCTCGACGAGGCGCACCCGGCCGTTCGCGAGAGCGCCGAGGCCGTGGGGCGCGCCGAGGCCGGTGTGCTCGAGGCCAGGACGTTCAGCAATCCCGAGTTGGGGGCCGTGCGGGAGGATCCGAGCGGGCCGATCGGGCAGACCGACATCCTGGTCTCGTGGCAGCTTCCGGGCGTCGAGCGCGGACCGCGGATCGAGGCTCGGGAAGGGGAGGTCGAGGCCGCGCGGAGGCGCTTCAACCACCAGTTCCTGACCCACAGACTCGCGATGAGAGAGGCCTACGCCGGCTGGGCGGTGGCCGCCGCGCGCAAGAACCGGCTGGCGGCCCAGGCAGAGCGGGTCGAATCGCTCGCAGAGCGCGAGGCCGCACGCGCGGAGGGAGGAGAGGCCTCGGGGCTCGAAGCCAGTCGGTTGCGGCTCGCCGCCGCCACGCTCCGGTCCCGGGTTGCCCTTGCAGGCGTGGAGGGAGAACAGGCGCGAGCCGCGGCGGCGGCCTGGAACCCTGGCCTGCCGGCGAACGCGCGGCCGGTCCTGCCGGAACTGCCGGAGGCGCCGTCGCTGGACGGGGCCGATACCCGGGTGCGGACCGCTGAAGCGGCGCTGGCCGCGGCCGAACTGGCTGAGTTCGCAACCCGGCCCATCTTTGCCTCGCCCGAGGTCACGCTGGGCTGGCGACGGCAGGACCTCACGCCCGGCGCCGTCGACGGGCCGATCTTCGGCGTCGCCTGGTCCGTGCCGCTGTTCGACCGCCGGCAGGCGGCTCGGAAGAGTTCAGGTGCTGCTCTCGATGCAGCCCGGGCGAGGCTCGAGTTGGTCGAACGCGAGTCGACCTCCTCTCGCACCGCCGCGAGCAACAACTTCACTCGACTTGCCGCCGCTCTCGCGGGGGCCCGCGAAGAGCTCGGCGCCACCGAACAGATGCTGGACGGGGCCGAGGCGGCCTTCCGCCAGGGCGAGGCCGGCCTGACCGACCTGCTGGAGACGCACCGTTCGGTGACCGAGGCGGAGCTGGCGGTGCTCGATCTCCACGGGGCGGCGCTCGCGGCGCACCGGGAGCTGGAACGGCTGGCGGCGGCTCAGGAAGGAGGGCCGGGGTCATGAGGTGGACTGAGGGCCGAAGCGGACGCCGGCCTTACGGCCGGCGCCCTGTTCTCCGCAGGTCAGAAGACCTGCGGCTACAGAGCCGGCGGGGACGCCGGCGCACCCAGTGTGTGACGACTTCGCTGTGTTTGGCGGCGCTGTTTCTGGTGGCGTGCGTCAGCTCACCCGCATCTGAGCAGCACGGCCACAGCCACGGCGACGGCGAAGCCTGGTCGGTCACGGCCCTCGGCGAGCGCTTCGAGGTCTTCCCCGAGATCGACGTTCTGGAGGTCGGGCGCACCGCGATGGCCCACACCCACGTCACGCGCCTGGCGGACTTCGCACCTCTGGTGGAGGGGACCGTGGAGATCGTTCTCGTCGATGGCGGGGGAAGGCAGGTCTTCGGCGTCGACGGCTCGGCCGATCCCGGCCACTTCGCCATCGAGATCACACCGGGGCGGACCGGCGAGGCGCAGCTTCTCTTCCGGATCGACGACGGGGCCGGGATCGAGGAGATCCGGGGCGGCTGGGTCCGGGTCGGCGAGGCGCACCACCCGGAAGGCCTCGTGCGGGCGCCGGAGCTGCCGGCCGGTTCCGACGGCGGCGAGCCGGTGTCGTTCCTCAAGGAGCAGCAGTGGCAGGGACGCTTCGCGACCGCCTGGGTCGAGGAGGGGCATCTGGCCCGCAGCGTCTCCGGCGTGGCGACCTTCCGTCCGCCGGCGGGTGGCGAGAGCTCGGTCACCGCGCAGGTCGACGGCGTCGTGCAACCACCGGCGGAGTCCCGTTCCTGGCCGTTCGTCGGACGCCGCGTGGAACGGGATTCTCCCCTGTTCCGCGTGGTTCCCCTGGTCGCTTCCGAGCGGAGTCTGGCGACGCTCGAAGCGGAAGTCGAGACCCTGGCCGTGGAGCTGGAAAGCGCGCGAGCGCGGAGCGCTCGGCTGCGTGAACTGCTGACGCTCGAAGCGGTCAGTGAGCGGGAGGTCGGGGAAGCCGGGGTCCGCGCCCGGTTGCTGGAGACGCGACACCGCGCGGCGGAGCGGGATTTCGAGTCGGCTCGTTCCTCGCGCGAAGGCGGAGCGGACGGCGCCGGCATCTCCCTCAAGGCTCCGTTCTCGGGCCGCATCGCCGCCGTCAACACAACGCCCGGCGCGACGGTCGCCGCCGGCGACTCCCTGGCCCGGTTGGTTCGGACCGATGTCGTGTGGATCGAGGTCGCCCTGCCGCCGCAGGATGCGCGGCGGCTCGCGGAGGCCGGCCTGCGAGGCGTCGTTCTCGACGATCCGGAGAGTGGACCGGTGCGGATCGACGAGGGGCTCTCCCTCGTGTCCGTTTCGCCGGAACTCTCCCCCCGGACCGGTACGGTGACCGTCCTGCTCGAGGCCCCCGGCCTCGCCGGCACGGGTTTCGCCCTCGGGTCGACCGTCGCGGCACAGGTGCTGATGGCCGGCGAGGACAGCGGCATCGTCGTGCCCGCGTCGGCCGTGGTCGACGACGGCGGCGTGCCGGTCGTCTTCCTGCAACTGGCCGGCGAGGACTTTCAGCGGCAGACGGTGACGGTGCTCAGCCGGCAGGGCGACCAGGTGCTCGTCGGCGGTCTGGCGCCCGGCCAGCGCCTGGTGACCCGGGGCGGCGACGCGATCCGCCGTTCGTCGCTCATGGCGAGCGGCGAAGCTCACGGCCACGTCCACTGAGGCCGGAAGGATGGGCCCTCTAGAGCGACTGCTTCGATTCTCCCTGCGCCATCGGTTGCTGGTCGTCGCCGGAGCGGTGCTTCTCACCGTGGGCGGAGCGGTCTGGATCCTGAGGCTGCCGGTGGACATCTTCCCCGACCTCTCGGCCCCTACGGTGACCGTGATCACGGAAGCCCCGGGAATGGCCGCGGAGGAGGTCGAGCTCCTCGTGACCTATGCGGTGGAGTCGGCGATCAACGGCTCGCCCGGGGTGCGGCGGTTGCGCTCGATCTCGGCCGACGGGATCTCGGTGGCGTGGGTCGAGTTCGATTGGGGAACCGACATCTACCGCGCCCGTCAGGTCGTGAGCGAGCGCCTGCAGCGGGTCGATCTTCCGGCGCAGGCCGAGACCCCGGAGCTCGGACCGATCTCGTCGATCATGGGCGAGATCACTTTCATCGCGATGACCTCAGGTCCCGTCGAGGAGGGCGGCGTCAGCTCGATGGAGCTTCGCCGGGTGGCGGAGACGGTCGTCCGGCGGACTCTCCTGTCGCTTCCCGGAGTGTCCCAGGTCGTCCCGATCGGCGGCGAGCAAAGGCAGCTCCAGGTCACGGTGCGTCCCACCGTTCTTGCCCAGAACGACCTTCCGCTCGCCGACGTGATCGACGCCGTGGCCCGGTCGAGTCGCAGCCTGGCGGCGGGCTTTCACGTGGAGGCCGGCGAGGAGCACATCGTGCGCGTGCGCAGCCGCGCGCGCAGCCCGGAGGATGTGGCGGCCGCTGTCGTGCGGGTCGACGGCGGGATCCCGCTTCGCGTCGGCGACGTCGCGGACGTCGAATGGGGGCCGGCGCCCGCCCGCGGCGCGGCTTCCTACCGCAACCGTCCGGCGGTCATCCTGTCGGTGCAGAAGCAGCCGGGGGCGAACACGCTCGACCTGACCGCGGCGATCGATGAAACCCTCGCGCGGCTGCAGCCGACTCTGCCCGAGGGGGTAACCCTGGAGGGCGAGAACTTCCGTCAGGCTGACTTCATCGAGGTGGCGATCGGCAACGTCTCCGAGGCGCTTCGCGACGGAGCGATCCTGGTCATCGTCATCCTGGCGCTCTTCCTCGGCAGCGTCCGGACCACCTTCATCTCGGCGTTCGCGATCCCGCTCTCCCTGGTCACCGGGATCCTGGTGATCTCCGCCTTCGGGCTGCAGATCGACACGATGACGCTGGGCGGCCTGTCGATCGCGATCGGCCTCCTGGTCGACGACGCGATCATCGCGATCGAGAACATCTTCCGCCGGACGAAAGACGAACGCCGCCTGCCGGAAGGCGAGCGCCGGGCGCCGGAAGAGGTCGCGGCGGCCGCGACCCGGGAAGTGCTGAGCCCGATCCTCCTGGCCACCCTGATCGTCGTCCTCGTGTTCATTCCGATCTTCTTCCTGCCGGGGCTCGAGGGCCGGCTGCTGCGGCCGCTCGGGCTCGCTTTCATCTCGGCGCTCGCAGCTTCCCTGGTCGTGGCGCTGACGGTGACGCCGGTGCTCGCGGTGCTGTTCCTGGGCCGGGGGCGAGCGCTCCGGGCCCGGGGACCGTGGCTCCTGCGCGCCTTCCAGTGGGCTTACACCCCGACCCTCGACTGGTGCCTCTCGCACCGCTGGGCGGTGCTTTCTTCATCGGCCCTGCTGGTCGTGCTCGCGGCCGCCCTCCTGCCCGGGCTGGGGCGCAGCTTCCTGCCGCCGTTCAACGAGGGGTCGCTCACCGTGTCGGTGGTCAGCGCGCCGGGCATTCCGCTCGCGGAGAGCGATCGGCTGGGAAGCCAGGTCGAAGAGGCGCTGCTCGCCTTTCCCGAAGTCGTCTCGACGAGCCGGCGCACCGGTCGGGCGGAGAAGGACGAGCACGTCCAGGGCGTGAACGCCTCGGAGATGGAGGTCGTGCTGTCCCGGCTCGAAGACGGTCGCTCGAAGGACGAACTGGTTGCCGAGATGCGCCGTGCCGTTGCCGCGATTCCGGGCGCCACCGTGACCTTCGGGCAGCCGATCAGCCACCGGATCGACCACATGATCTCGGGCTCGCGGACGAACCTGGCGGTCAAGGTCTTCGGCCCCGATCTCGCCGTGCTGCGATCGCTCGCGGCGCGGATCGAGCAGGTACTCGGGGGTGTGCCCGGAATCGTCGACCTGTCGAACCAGGAGCAGTCGCCCGTGCCGCAGCTCGTCGTCGACTTCGACCGCACGGCGATGGCCCGGTACGGGCTGAGCCTGGCGGATCTCGGCGAGGCGGTGGAAGCGCTCTTCCAGGGCGTCGTCGTCGGCGAGATCGTGGAGGAAGGTCTGGCCTCCGACATCGCGGTCCGCCTGCCGCCCAGCCTTCGGGCCGAACCGGACCGGGTCGCGGCGCTTCCGGTCTCGACGCCAGCCGGTGATCTCGTGCGCCTTGGCGCGGTCGGCAGCGTGCGCCATGCCCTGGGTCCATCGCTCATCCGCCGGGAGAACGCTCAGCGGGTTGCGATGGTCACGGCGAACGTCGCGGGCGCGGACCTCGTGGGCACGGTGGAACGCGCGCAGGCCGCGGTCGACGCCGAGGTCGACCTGCCATCGGGCTACTTCGTGACGTTTGGCGGGCAGTTTGAGGAGGCCGGCCGGCGCTTCTCGACGATGGGCCTGCTCGTCGTGCTCATCCTGGCCGGGATGTACGGCCTGCTTTACGTGGAGTTCGGCAGCCACCGGGACACCCTGGCGATGCTGGTCAACGTCCCGCTCGCCCTGGTCGGCGGCGTCGTCGCGGTGGCTCTGGGCGGCGGCGTCCTGTCGCTCGCGACCGTCGTCGGCTTCGTCACGCTGTTCGGGATCGCGACGCGGAACGGCGTCCTGCTGGTCAGCAACTACCGGCGCCTGCTCCGCGAGGGACTGTCGCTCGAAGCCGCCGTCCGGCGCGGGTCGGAAGAGCGCATGCCGCCCATCCTGATGACCGCGCTGACCGCCGGCCTGGCGCTCGTGCCGCTGGTGTTCGCCGCCGGCGCCCCGGGCAACGAGATCCTGAGTCCGATGGCCCAGGTCATTCTCGGCGGTCTGCTGACGTCAACGTTCCTGAACTTGGTCGTCGTTCCGGTGCTGTATGTGCGATCCTTGAAGCCATGAAGATGGCGTCGCCGCAGCACTGCTGGACGAGCTTCAACGTCACCGGACGACCCGCCGGCAAGGTCGCCCGGGGGAGCCGGGGGGAAGGAGCGGGGCATCATCTCGGCCAGCTACTCCTACCCCCGGGCGAGAGCATGAGCGACGCGACTGGATCCTCCGTGCGCGTCAAGATCGACGCTTTGCTCCGGAATGCCGGTTGGGACCTGAGCTACGGCTTGAGCGTGCTGTTCGAACACGCGCTTCCCGACGGCACGCAGGCCGACTACGTGCTCCGTGACCGGCGGGGCCGGCCCATGGCGGCGCTGGAAGCGAACCGTGCGAGCGTCGATCCCATCCCGGCGCAGGGCCAGGGGAAGCACGACGCCGCACGGCTCGGCGTATCCTTCGTCTTCTTGTCAGACGGCCGGGAGGTGCGGTTTCTGGATCGGGGAACTGACGCCCGTGCACGGAAGATCGCGGGGTTCTATTCCCGGGACGACCTCGATCGACGTGTCGGCTCACGCCGGGGCCATCGCGACCTCGCCACTATCGCGATCGGCCGAAAGCCACCGCCGTTGGAGATGGCGGAGAGATCGCCGATCGCGACTACCAGATCGAGTGAATCGAGGCGCTGTCCTCCAAAGTCGCGCTTGGGCGCTCCAAACTCCGGCTGGAGCAGCGATCCTGATGTCGGATGGGTAAGCATCTGGGGGGAGACGCCTCCGAGTTACTAGGCGGCGGCACCGAAACACGATGACGGTACTTCCATGACCAACGAACCCACCTTCGCGGCACTTGGCGATGCGAAGGGCGACATCGAGGTCCGCCTCAGTTACCGGATCGTCGAGTTGTTCTCCGAGGGCCTATACACGAGCCCGAACAAAGCCGTCGAGGAGCTCGTTGCCAACTCCTTCGACGCAGGCGCCCGGAGAGTCCATGTAGTCCTCTCGTCGAACCTGCACGATCAGGACGCGACGATTGCGGTCTTTGATGACGGAGAGGGAATGGACCAGGAGGGTCTCAAACGCCACTGGCTCATCGGCATCAGCAACAAACGTAGGCTCGCTGCGCTCCCGAGGGGCCGGCAGCAGATCGGGAAGTTCGGCATCGGGAAACTGGCTACTTATGTGCTCTCCAATCGACTCACTCACATCAGCAAGTGCGGAGGAAAGTACTACTCGACGTCCATGGACTACCGGACCATCGACAAACGAGTCGACCGAGAAGTCGAGCCGAAGGCGCCCATCAAACTCGCACTACGAGAGCTGACCGAAGTCGAAGCGAAGCAGGCGGTGGAGCCCTGGGCCGGAACCGAGGCCTTCAAGAGAGCGGAGACGATCTTGTTCGGAGAGAGGAGCCCTGAGGCCTGGACGCTCTGCATCATGTCGTCGCTGAAGCCCAAGGTACACGAGATCAAGCCAGGCACACTCGGGTGGGTCTTGCGTACTGCGTTGCCGCTCCGGCCCGACTTTTCCATCTGGCTGAACGGCCAAGCGCTGGAATCGAGCAAGGAAGGCAAGGGGCTACTCGAGCGATGGGTCCTCGGGAAGGACCTAGAAAAGCTCCCTCGACCGAGTCCGAAGGCGATCACTACTTCGGAGGACATGAACGTGGCCGAGTCCAGTGAACTTCGTTTCGGGCTCGATGTACCAGGGCTCGGGCGTATCGCTGGGTATGCGGAGGCCTACAAGGACCTTCTGACCGGAAAGTCGGACGAGATCGGCCGGAGCCATGGCTTCTTCGTTTATGTCTACGGACGCCTCCTCAATGTGGACGACGGGCACTTCGGCATCTCCCCGGACGAACTGAGACACGGCACGTTCGGGCGTTTCCGGCTGGTGGTTCATATGGACGGATTGGACGCTGGACTCCGGTCAAACCGCGAGGCGGTCGGTGAGGGTCCCTTGCTCGATACGGCTCAGGACGTGCTGCGGGCGATCTTCAACGCGGTGCGCCCCACGATCGAGACTCACGACCGGGACGAGGCACCAGGGGCAAAGCTGGCTCGCATGCTCGCGGCCAGCCCCTCCAGCTTGTCCCGCCGGCCAATCGTTGATCTGTCGAGATCTGTCGCGGAAGGCAGATGCAAGTCCCGCTATCTCCTCGTTCCAGAGCATGAATCGGAAGAGGAGCGGGAGGCGTTCTTTGCTGATCTTGAGAAGCGGGCAGCGGACGAGGCTGAGCGGTTCGTGACCGGCATCAGCATCGACTTCGACGGATCGTCGCGCGACGGAGTCGCCAAGTTCCACACGCAGTCCGGTGTCTTGCGGCTCAATGGATGGCATCCTTTTGTCGCTACTTTTCATGACGCGTTCACTAACAAGCGGTTGGGTCGGCCGTTGGAATTGCTGGCGATGGCTGAGGTCCTTACCGAGGCCCACCTTCATGCGATCGGCATCAGCGTGTCGAGGATCGAGGCCTTTCTGTTGGTGCGAGATCAACTCTTGCGGCACTTGACGAATGAGTCGGGCCGGCAGAGTGCCTTGTCGGTGGCTCAGGCACTCTCCGAGGCGCGTAACAGTCCGGACGGTCTACAGGATGCGGTCTGCGCCGCGTTCGGCAGCCTAGGTTTCGACGTGACTCCCCTTGGCCAGAGAGGCGAACCGGATGGAGTGGCAGCCGCCCACCTGCCGGCGGATGACCAAGGAAGGGCCAGGCACTACAGGGTGAGTTTGGAGGCAAAGAGCAAGAAGAAGCCCGGTGTCGCGGTTTCTGCCAAGGACGTGGGCGTCGCGACCATCGTTCAGCATCGCGAGAAACGCGCATGCGAGCATGCGATAGTTGTCGGGCCGGCGTTTCCGACCTCCCAGGGGGAAGCCTCTGCGCTGGGGCAGCGAATCAAGGCTGACCGGGAAACGTCGAGCGCGGCTGGAGCGGCAAGGACTCTAACACTCATGACGGTGGACGACCTCGCCGAGCTCGTTCGGCTTCGCCCCGTGAAGCAGATAGGCCTTCAGCAACTCAGAGGCCTGTTCCAGGAGTGCAGTCTTCCCGAGGAAAGTGCCAAATGGGTCGAGGCGGTTCGGCGGACCGCTATGGAGAAGCCGCCCTACGGCAAGATTGTCGAGACGATCGAGGCATTGCAGAAGAAGTACAGGAAGGCGGCAGTCAACTATTCGGCGCTTCGTGTCGAGCTCTCGCACATGGTGCCGCCGGTCGAGTACGAGACTGACGAAGATCTTCTTGAGCTCTGCAAGGGAATGGCGCAGATGGCACCGGGTGCCATGTTCGCGAGCGCGACTACGGTCGAACTCGATCAGAGTGCGGAGAACGTGGTAGCGGCTATCGAAGTTGCCATGCAGGACTATCCACCGGATGAACCGTGAGGAGTGAGCGACGTTGATGACCGGAACGCGCGGGAAGAGTATCTATGAGATTCTGGGACGCGACTCAGTTCATCCGTTCCCGGCACGGATGGCACCAGGCCTCGCGCTCGAAGTGATCGCCGAGCGTCAAGGCTCGCTCCGCATCCTCGATCCGATGTCAGGCTCTGGCACGGTGCTCGCGGTCGCGCGCTCCAAAGGCCATCATGCGGTTGGTTTCGATCTCGATCCTCTCGCCGTACTTATCTCCAGAGTCTGGACGAACGCCGTTGATGTTGAGGCCGTTCAAGGTGCTGCGGTCAAGGTCCTTGAACAGGCTCGCTGTGCTTTCAAGTCGTTGCCGACGCGGGATGCGTATCCCAGGAACGCCGACTCCGAGACACGGAAGTTCACGAGGTACTGGTTTGATGACTACGCGCGGCGACAGCTTGCCTCGCTGGCCACAGCCATTCGCCGAGTTGGAGACAGATCGATCCGCGAGGCGCTATGGTGTGCTTTTTCTCGCCTCATCATCACCAAGCAATCTGGCGCGTCGCTGGCGATGGACCTTTCGCATAGCCGGCCACACCGCAAGTTCAAACGTGCACCCGCGAAACCCTTTCGTAAGTTTAAGGCTGCCGTGGATCGAGTCGCGACCAACTGCATTGATTGCAAGTGTCGATCCCTCGGCCCGGAGGCACTGGTGCACGAAGGGGATGCTCGATGTCTCGACCTGTCGGACAGCTCGATCGACTTGGTCATCACGTCTCCTCCGTATTTGAATGCTATCGATTATCTGCGGTGCAGCAAGTTTTCGCTTGTCTGGATGGGATACTCTGTTGGAGATCTCCGGTCCGTGAGGTCTACTATCGTCGGCACCGAGGTGGGGATGGACGCTCGGGACGACAGAGAGATCCAAGCACTTCTTGTAGACCTGAAGCTGCAACCTAAGCTGCAGGGGAGGCAAGAAGCCATACTGGCTCGGTACATCAAGGACATGCGGCGCGCGGTGGAAGAGACTTCGCGCGTACTGGCCGAGGACGGGAGAGCCGTGTATGTCGTTGGCGAGAACACCATACGCGGCACGTTCATTCGGAATGCGATGATTATGGACGCGGTCGCCAGCGCTGCGGGACTTCGCTGCACGTCGCAGCGTTCTCGGGAACTGCCGCCCAACCGCCGCTACTTGCCTCCTCCATCGAAGCAGCCGAGAACGGCAATGCTCGGCAGTCGCCTCCGCCGGGAGGTTGTACTCACGTTTCAGAAGGTCGCTTAGATTCTGCCGGCTGGGCGTAGCGGCCAGCCCCGAGGAGTTCGCAGGCAGGGATCCCTGGTTCGTTTGACGCGATGCTTCGCGTCCCATCTGTATCCGGGAAGACCGGAGGCGTGGCGTGGAGGTTGGCGGGTCGATCGTCGCGCCTGATAGACACATGCGGTCACAGATCGGCGGTGATCGGCCGTCTCGTCTGGGCGGTGAGTAGGGGCTAACGATTTCGCCGAGCGCCGGAGCAGGTCCGGGTCCTCTTGTCCGCGCACGGGCAAGATGGCAGACGTTCCTCAACGTGGTGGTGCCGGTGCTCTACGCTAGGAGGTCATGAATCACTTGGCCCGCGTGGCTGCCGCCCTAGTAGCCCTTCCCCTGCTCGCCGCCTGCAGCGTCGAGATCTCCCGCGACGGCTCCACCGACGGCGACCTCATCGCCGCCGCCGGCAACGACTACCTCGAATTCGTCGCCGACCAGGACCCGTACCTCAAGTTCCGCCGCGGCGAGAAGGTGGAGCACTTCCCCGACTCGACGCTCGAGGCGGCCGAATCGAACGCGGCCTTCGCCCAGGACCTGCTCGACCGGCTGGCCGGCGTCGACGAGGAAGCGATCGACCACGAGGACTGGCTGTCGCTCGAACTCCTGCGCTGGAACCTCGGCATGCTGGTCGAGGCGCCGAAGCACTAACGGGCGGACTTCAACGTCACGCCCTATGCGGGCGGCGGCTTCGTCCTGAACATCCTCCACCAGGTGCTCGGCGCCGCTCCGGTCGGAACCGGGGAGGACCGGGCGCACTATCTCCACCTGCTCGACGAGTACGCCCAGGGGATCGGGCAGCTCGCCGACAAGGTGGCGGGGCAGAAGGAACGCGGCATCTACCTGCCGAAGGCCCAGGTCCCGGCCGTCGTCGGGATGTTCAAGGGTTACCGGGGTCGGCTCGAAGAGCTGTTCGTGCCGGCGGCCGACCGCGTCGGCGACGGCGCCGATGACTTCTTCGCCCAGGTCCGCGAGGCGGTCGGGTCCGGAATCGACCCGCAAGTCGGCCGCCTGATCGCCGAGCTAGGCGACGACTACCTGGAGGCCGCGCCCGAGCAGGTGGGACTCGGCACGGTGCCCGGCGGCCGCGAGCTCTACATCCACCGCGTGCGGATGCACACGACGACCGACCTCACGCCCGAGGAGATCCACCAGCTCGGCCTGGACGAGGTCGCGCGGATCGAAGCGGAGCTGGCGGTGCTGCGCGAGGAGATCGGCTTCGAGGCCGGTTCCGAAGAGACCGCGATGAAGGAGTTCCTCGACCAGGTCCGCGCCGACCCGCGCTTCATCGCCGCGTCGCCCGAGGAGGTCGAGGAGCGCTACATGGGGTACATCGAGAAGATCGAACCCCACATCGCCGACTACTTCGACGTGCTGCCGGAGGCGCCCTACGGCGTCCGCCGTCTCGATCCGACCTCCGAGGCGACGATGACCTTCGGCGTCTACCAGCTTCCGACGTCCGTCAACCCGCGCGGCGAGTACCGCTACAACGGCTCCGACCTGGAGAACCGCTCCCTGTTCTCGGCCCAGGGGCTGATCTACCACGAGCTGATCCCCGGCCACCACTTCCAGCTCGCGCTGGCGAACAAGCGCGAAGACCTGCCCCGCTTCCGCCGCGAGACGATCGGCTACGGCGCCTTCACTGAAGGCTGGGCCGAGTACGCCGCCAACCTGGGCAAGGAGATGGGCGTCTACGAGAACGCCTACGACCTCTACGGCCGCCTCGTCATGGAGATGTTCATCTCCTGCCGCCTCGTGCTCGACACCGGGATGAACTACTTCGGCTGGGACCTCGAGCGCGCCCGCGAGTACATGAGCGCCCGGGTCGTCTACTCCGACGTCGAAGTCGCCACGGAACTCCTGCGCTACTCAGCCGACATCCACGGCCAAGCCCTCGCCTACCGCATCGGCAACCTGGAGATCCTCCGCCAGCGCCGAAAGGCCGAGGAGGCACTCGGCGACCGGTTCGACATCAAGGCCTTCCACGCCGCCGTCATCGGCAGCGGCGCCATGCCGATGGTCGTGCTGGACGAGCACATCGACTGGTGGATTCGGGAGCAGGGGTAGAGGCTTTGGAGGACGGGCGTGTCCACTGAGCCACTAAGGAGGGATGGAACGCGGTGACTAGCCCATCGCTTGGTGAGAACTGGATTCTGCAGACGTTGATCTCAACTGCTGTGGCAACAGCGGTCGCCTCGTTCATGGCTCGACCCATGGAGAATCTGAGGGAGCGGTGGCTCTCGTCAGCGCGAAGGTGGTACCGGTCTCGTATGCGGGTCGTTTCCCATTGGTTACCCGTGCGTTCGCGACTGAGGAGGTTCCTTTACCGTCGAGGCAGTCCGCCGCCGTTGTCCAGACAGCTGCTTCGGTCTGGCCGGCTCGATCGGGCAGAGCGTTATCAGATCCTGGAAAAGCATGCGCTTTCAGGGAAGGCGGTTGATCTGGATGAGCTGGGCCGGGCATGGATCTTGACTGACATGTCGGTGATCTACGCCGATACGGATGGCTCACTGCATGCGGAAGGGATAATCAACAAGGACGATCCGTACTTTCAGTACAGCGAGACGTCCGACTACTTGATCTGGCACTTTGATCGCGGATTGGCGAAGTTCCTGGGCGTTGATCGCCGACTCGGGACGAAGGACCTTTCTGGCCGGCGGGCCAGCGTGCCGTCTGGAGATGGCGAGTAGTCCGAGCCACCGGCAATCGGCAGCGGCGCGATGCTTACTGTCGCGGTCCCGGACCCACTCCGCACCTGGGCCGAGTACGTTACGAGCGAAGAAGGTCTACGACCTCGTGGCGCTTGGATTTGGCGGCATCGAATGGCGTTCAGCGTGCCTTTGTGGATGTTTCGCTCGTGCATCGGCACGCACACGGGTGCCGGGTAGCCCTCCCGCCGCAGGTACAGGCAAGACACCTACGGGTTCGCAGTATAGGATCGACCGTTTCCGGCTGCCCCTAGTCACACATCCGACTGTGCGTGGCTAGTCCGCGGGCCCGTACTCAACCCTCACCATGGAAAGTCGATGACAGCCACCAACATCGAATGGACGGATGCCACGTGGAACCCTGTGGCTGGCTGCTCGATCCTGTCGGCAGGGTGCACGCACTGCTATGCGATGGAGATGGCCGCTCGCCTTGAGGCCATGGGAATGGACAAGTACGTTGGGCTGACCCGGCGGATTCGCGGGCGACCGGTTTGGAACGGTGTCGTCCGTGAAGACCACCGATCCCTGACCGCGCCACGTCGTTGGCGGAAGCCAAGACGGGTGTTCGTCAACTCCATGAGCGACCTCTTCCACGAAGCCGTAAGCGACTCGTTCCTCGTCGCTGTCTGGCGCACTATGGCCGAAACCCCCCGACACAGCTATCAGATACTCACCAAGCGGCCTGACCGCATGGCGTCCTTCGTCTCGCGCACGATCAAGCAGGTGCTGCCGAACGTCTGGCTCGGGACCAGTGTCGAGAACGGTCGCGCGACTCCGCGACTAGACCAGCTACGTGAGACACCCGCCGCGGTTCGCTTCGTCTCGTTTGAGCCGCTGATCGAATCGGTAGGTGCACTGGACCTCGAGGGAATCGACTGGGCGATCGTCGGAGGTGAAAGCGGTCGCTCTGCGCGGCCGATCAAGACCGTCTGGATCGACGAAATCCACGACCAATGCCTGGAACAGGGCACAGCCTTCTTCTTCAAGCAGTGGGGTGCATGGGGCAGCGACAACAAGCGTCGCGCCAAGAGCAAGAACGGTCGCCTGTACCGGGGCCGAACGTGGGACGAGATGCCGCAGCAGCCGATCGCCGTAGAAACGGGTCAAAGCTGAGAGCCGTCGTGGTGGCCAAGGCATACAACTGGGACGCTGGTGCAGTCCTCTCCGATCACTCGCGCCGCAAACACAAGGTTCTACGCGAGTACTTCGTCGAGTTCCTCCATGTACGATCCAAGCTTCCGTACCAGCGGCGCTTCCGCCTTGCCTGCGTGGACGGCTTCGCTGGCGGCGGTCGTTACGCCAACGACGCGCCGGGATCCCCGTTGATCTTCCTGGAAGAGCTCCACCGCGCCGCGACCGACCTCAATTTGGCACGTGCCGCCGGCGGCTTCCCGCCCATCGATATCCACTGCCTCTTGGTGCTGAACGACACTGACCCGACCGCCGTTACGCAACTCAGACGCCACGTCAGCCCTCTTTGCGTCGGAACGCCCCACCTGAAGCTCGAAGTTCAGTACTTCCAGCAAGAATTCGAGGCCCTGTACCCTTCCGTCAGACGGCTCCTTATCGCGGGCGACTATAGGAACGTCGTCTTCAACTTGGACCAGTGCGGACACAGACACGTCACCCGTGAGACGCTTCGAGACATCGTCTCGTCCTTTCAATCGGCCGAGGTGTTCTATACGTTCGCGATCGAACCTCTGCTCGCGTTCCTCCAGAAGACAGACGCGGCGACTGTCGAACGTCAACTGGCTCATCTTCAACTCCGCAGCTCGGATCTCGCTGGCCTCCGCCCAATCATGAGCAATGAGAAGTGGCTCGGCATAGCGGAGCGCATCGTGTTCGACGCTTTCCGTTCTTGCGCTCCGTTCGTTAGCCCGTTTTCCATCAACAATCCCGGCGGTTGGCGATACTGGCTGATCCACTTGGCGAAGTCCTACCGCGCCCGTCAGGTCTACAATGACGTTCTGCATGGCAACAGCAGCGTCCAAGCGCATTTCGGCCGGTCGGGCCTCGACATGCTCCATTACGACCCGCGGTACGATGGCAACCTCTACCTTTTCGATGAGGAGGGACGCGCCACAGCCAGGTCCCAGCTCCTCGACGACATCCCGCGCGTCCTCTCGACCTTGGACGACGGTCTGCCCATGGCTTCGTTCTATGAACGCATCTACAACATCACGCCGGCTCACGCAGACGATATTCACGGTGCGCTGATCGACAACCCCGACATTGTTGTCGCCACGCCCAACGGGGGCCAACGGCGCGTTGGACAGTCCATCCGTGCCGATGACACCGTCAGCTTGCGGCGGCAAAGGTCGTTCTTCCCCTTCTGGCGGAACAAGGATTCAAAAGGCTAAGTGTCCCCAGAATAGGTGTTCGCATGCCACTGATCGAGTCTTGCGCGGTCTGTTCTTGCCGCGATTGATCCGATGCCGCTGACCCCCGAACAACGCGCCCGCAAGAAGATCGACCGCCAACTCGCAGCCGCAGGCTGGGAGGTCCAGGACCACGTCGACATCGACATTCACGCGAGTCGCGGTGTGGCCGTCAGGGAGTACCCGCTGAAGTGGAAGGAGGCCGGGAAGGAGAGGACAGGCTGGGCCGACTACCTCCTCTACGTCGACGGACGAGCCATCGGCGTCGTCGAAGCCAAGCCCGCGGGCCACACGCTCCAAGGCGTCATCCTCCAGTCGAAGAAGTACACCGAAGGACTGCACCAGTGGGTCCCCGCCTGGCGGCGTCCACTTCCATTCGCCTACGAGTCCACCGGCGAAGTAACCCAGTTCACGAACGGGCTCGACCCGGACCCGCGGAGCCGCGAGGTCTTCACGTTTCACCGTCCGGAGGAGTTGCTTCGTCTCCACGGCCTGGAGCCCGAGCAACTGCGAGGGATGCTCCGTCGGCTACCGGAACTTGAGCAGGGCCGACTCTGGCGTGTGCAGTTCAAGGCGATCCAGAACCTCGAACAATCGCTCGCGCACGGCCGGCCCCGTTCCCTCATCCAGATGGCGACCGGCAGCGGCAAGACGTTCACGGCCGTCTCGGCGTGCTCCCGGCTGGTCAAGCACGGGAAGGCGAAGCGGATCCTGTTCCTGGTCGACCGGAACAACCTCGGGAAGCAGACGCTGAACGAGTTCAAGCAGTTCCGGGATTCCTCGTCGGGTTACAGCTTCGCCGATGAGTTCGTGGTCCAGCGGTTGAAGGGCAACGCGATCGACCCGGCCAGCAAGGTCGTGATCACGACCATTCAGCGGCTCTACTCCATCCTGAAGGGGGACCCGGAGTACGACCCCGAGAACGAGGAGGAGTCCCTGTTCGAGTCGGGCCGGCTGCGCGGCGAGGAACCCGTTCCGGTGGAGTACGCGCCCGATCTTCCCATCGAGACGTTCGACTTCATCGTCATCGACGAGTGCCACCGGTCGATCTACAACGTCTGGCGTCAGGTTGTTGAGTACTTCGACGCGTTCCTGATCGGGCTGACTGCCACGCCGAGCCCGCAGACGATCGGCTTCTTCAACAACAACGTCGTCCAGGACTACTCGCACACCAAGGCGGTTGCGGACGGAATCAACGTCGGCTACGAGGTCTACCGGATCAAGACGAAGATCTCCGAGAAAGGAAGCACCGTGGAGGCCGGGCGCCACGTCCCCCGGCGCGACCGCCGGACGCGCAAAGTGACCTTGGCCGAGATGGAAGACGACCTCACGTACACGGCGAATCAACTCGACCGCGACGTGGTGGCGCCGGACCAGATCCGGCTCGTTGTGCGCACCTTCCGGGACCGGCTCTTCAGCGAGATCTTCCCTGGTCGAACCGAGGTTCCGAAGACGCTCGTCTTTGCCAAGCAGGACAGCCACGCCGACGACATCGTCAAGATCGTCAAGGAGGAGTTCGGCAAGGGCAACGACTTCTGCCAGAAGATCACATCCAAGACGACCGGCGCGAAGCCGGAGGACCTGCTGAGCAGCTTCCGCAACTCCTACAACCCGCGAATCGCGGTCACCGTGGACATGATCGCGACCGGCACGGACTTGAAGCCCCTCGAGTGCCTGCTCTTCATGCGCAACGTGAAGTCCGCTTCGTATTTCGAGCAGATGAAGGGCCGGGGCGTGCGGGTCATCGACCGCGACGACCTGCAGAGTGTGACGCCGGACGCCGATGCGAAGGAGCACTTCGTGATCGTCGATGCGGTCGGCGTGTGCGAACGGGACAAGACGGACTCGAGGCCGCTGGAACGCCAGCCTTCCGTCAGCACCGAGAAGCTGCTGCAGATGGCGGCGCAGGGCATGGCGCACCCCGACCTCGTTTCGAGTCTGGCATCGCGTCTGGCGCGCCTCGGCCGCCGGGTCGACGAGCAGCAGCGATCGCGAATCGCGCAGGAAGCGAACGGGTCGACGCTGGAGGGGCTGACCGGCGAGCTTCTGCACAGCATCGACCTCGACGCGACGCACGAGGCGGCGATTGCCGAGTTCGGGCTGGCGGATGGCGTAGAGCCGACCAGCGAACAGCTTGAACGGGTGGAGCGCGAGCGGATGACCGCGGCTCTCAAGCCGTTCACTCGGCCGGGGTTGCGGCGCGCAATCAGCGAGATGACCCAGAACCTCTACCAGATCATCGACGAGGCCGCCCTCGACGAACTTCTGGGATCCGCCTACGACGGGACGGCCGTAGAGAGGGCGCGTTCCAGGCTGGAGGACTTCAAGCGGTTTCTGGAAGACAATAGGGACCGCATCGAGGCGCTGCGGATTCTCTACAGCCGCCCCTATCGAGCGGGTCTTCGCTACCGGCACGTCAAGGAGCTGCGGGATGCGCTTCGCAGCCCGCCTGTCGGGCTGCATGACCCCGCCAACGGGCTGTGGCGACTCTACGAGTTGGTCGAGCCCGAGAAGGTGCAGGGGAGGGGCGGCGGCGCGCTGGTCGACCTGGTCGCGATCGTGAAGCGCGCGATCAGCCCCGACGGGCCTTTGGTCCCTGTCGCCGATCACGTCGAGGAGCGCTACCGGGAGTGGCTGGCCGAGAAGGCGCGCGGCGGACAGGCGTTCACCGCGGACCAACTCCGGTGGCTGGACGCGACCAAGGACCACATCGCCAAGAGCCTGGTGATCGACCGGGACGACTTCGAGTACGCACCGTTCAGTCAGATGGGCGGCCTCGGCGCCGCCTATGGCGCGTTCGGCGAGGATCTCGACGCGGTGCTGGCGGAGTTGAATGAGAAGCTAGCGGCGTGAGTGAGTTGGCGACAGGCGCGCTTCCTCCGGGCTGGATCAGCGCCGCGATAGTGGACTTGGCGGAAGTGAATCCCAGGAGACTTAACCCTGCCTACGCTGACGACGAGCCGGTCGTCTTCGTTCCGATGGCGAGGGTGGCCGAAGAATCTCGCGGAATGGACGTTCAAGAGCGGAGGCCGTTCGCGAAGGTCATGCGCGGATACTCCCAGTTCCAGCCGGCCGATGTCCTGTTTGCCAAGATCACGCCGTGCATGGAGAACGGAAAGGTGGCCGTTGTGCCCGGTATCGAGCCGCCTATCGGGTACGGCTCCACGGAGTTCTTCGTGTTGCGGCCGCGTGCCGATGGCATCAGCGTCTGGATCGCTCGCTGTGTTTCGCAGGCTCGGTTCAGAAGGCTGGCCCAGAAGAACATGCAAGGCGCCGTCGGGCAGTTGCGGGTACCGAAGGTGTGGATCGAGAATGCTGAGGTCCCCGTAGCCCCTCCCGCCGAGCAGCGCCGCATCCTCCGCCGACTCGACTCCCTCTTTGCCCAGCTGGACGACGGCATCGCGGCGCTGAAGCGGGCCGAGGCCAATCTGGAGCGCCATCGGGCATCAGTCCTCAAGGCTGCGGTCGAGGGTCGGCTGACGGAGCGGTGGCGTAGCGAGAATCCACCGGATGAAATGGGCGAGGAACTTCTCGGGCGCATCCTGGCCGAGCGCCGGAAGCGGTGGGAGGAGGAGCAGCTCGCCGCGTTCGCTGCCAAGGGCCGGAAGCCGCCGCGGAATTGGCAATTGAAGTATAGAGAGCCGGTCGCGCCAGACACGAGCGGTTTATCGGCACTGCCGGAAGGGTGGTGTTGGGCCACGGTGGATCAGGTCACGGCTGGTGACCGCTCATGCGCGTACGGCGTGCTGAAACCGGGCCGCGATGTGCCTAGCGGGGTCCCGTTGGTGAGGGTTGGGAACATCAAGAACGGCACGGTCTCCGGTGTTCTCAAGCGAATCGCTCCCCGAATCGCCAGCAAGTACAACCGGACCCGACTTCGTGGTGGCGAGTTGTTGATCACTTTGGTTGGGGCTATTGGGCGAACGGCAGTTGCCTCGTGCGCCATGGCTGGTGCGAACACGGCCCGTGCCGTTGGTGTGGTGCCAGTCTCATCGTTGCTCGATGCGCACTGGGCCGCCGTGTGGTTCCGAAGCCCGCTCGAGCGCCACCGAATGATCGGCCAGGCGCACGAGGTGGCGCGCAAGACTCTGAATCTGGAGGACGTTCGGAGCGCGCCGATTGCTCTGCCGCCGCTGTCGGAGCAGGCCGCCATCTTGCTTGGTGTGAACAGGGCTGAGCGGCAAGCAACTTCAGCTTCGGACACTGTAGCGAAGGCGAAGCGCTCGCTTCAGGCCCTCCGCCAGTCCATCCTCAAGCGCGCGTTCGAGGGTCGACTCGTCCCCCAGGATCCGGACGATGGACCTGCGGCTGTCCTCCTGGAGCGCGTCCGCGCCGCACGGGAAGCGTAGGTCACGCCTGCTGCCGGGGCCGGCGACCCCGCCGCCGGCCAAGTCCGTCGCGGCGAATGTTCCGCACCTACCTCGGAACCCTGCTCCGTCTCAACCTCGCCTCCGCGTCAACGCCGATCCCATGCTCTCGCTGTTACTGTCGGTGGCACCTGCCACCGTCTCGGAGCCTCATCGCTCGTTGGTCGCCGCCAGCGAGGTGGTGAGCGGCGAATCAGACAGCCACCCGCCACGGAAGCACCCATGAACGCCGGGTTCTCCGATGAAGAACGACTCGCTACTTCGACGAACAGGTCACCCGAACGCGCCCCTATGTCGACGCGGATTCGTGCCGTGCCGTGACCGCCTCACCGCTACGGCGCGACCGCCAGGAGGATGGCCGCATCCGCTCCTGGGGCAGAATCAGGCTGTGCGGCGAGACCACGGACCGGATTCTCCGCGTCGTCACCCTGGAGGACGGTGAGACTATTCACAACGCGTTTCTCGATCGCAGCTACCGCGAGGACAAGCAATGAAGTTGCACTACTACCCCGAAATCGACAGCCTCTACGTGGAGTTCAAGCGCGAGCCGAGCGTGGAGACCCGAGAGATCGCTGACGGTCTCAACGTGGATCTCGACGCTCGTGGCAACGTCGTCGGCTTCGACATCGACCACGCCGCCAAACACCTCGATCTGGCGACCCTGGAGACTCAAGAGCTGCCAGTGAGGGAGTACAAGGCTGGCTGACCCGGTCAATCTGTGAACTCCGCGCCGTGTCCGATGCGCACGAGGGCAGGATGCTCGGGTGCCGGGGTTCTCCAAGGCGCGCGTTGCTGACAGCAAGGGAAGGAGCAGCGAGATGATCAGAGAAACGACCTGTACCGCCGCGCGGAAGAACTTGGCCTCGCTGATGGATCAGGTGACGGAGACGCGCGAGCCGGTCTACATCCGTCGGCGCGGCAAGGAGGACGTGGCTCTCATCGCGTCGAGGGATTTGGGTTCGGGGGCGGAGACAGAGTATCTGCTTGCCTCGCGAGGAAACGCCGAGAAGCTCCGGAAGGCGATGGCTCGGGCCGACGCGGGCGAGGGGGTCGTCATGGAGGTTGCCGAACTCCGCCGCCTGTTCGGCCTTGAAGAAGAGTGACGGAAGCGCTGTCTGAGCGCCGTCGCTACTGAGCCGAACGGGCCGACTGAACTCCCTATCCCATGTCCGACAACCACACCCAGCGCATCGTCAACAAGGCGTGGAGCTTCGCGCACCTTCTCCGCGATGACGGCTTGGGGTACATGGAGTACACGGAGCAGATCACCTTCCTGCTCTTCCTCAAGATGGCGCACGAGCGAACGCGACCGCCGTGGAAGCAGCCGTCGATGGTCCCTGAGGGGCTGGATTGGCCGAGCTTGCTGGCGGAAGACGGCGCCGATCTCGAATCGCACTATCGCCACATCCTGACCGAGCTCTCTCGCGAAGAGGGCATGCTCGGGGAGATCTTCCGGCGGGCCCGGCAGCAGATCCAGAATCCTGCGACCCTCAAGCGCCTCATCGTCGATCTGATCGATCCCGAGGACTGGAGCTCGCTCGCGGCGGACGTGAAGGGCGACATCTACGAGGGGCTGCTCGCGAAGTCTGCCCAGGAGTCGCCCAAGGGCGCCGGGCAGTACTTCACCCCGCGCGAGGTGATCCGGGCGATCGTCGACGTCATGCAGCCCGGGCCGGACGACACGGTGTGCGATCCCGCCTGCGGCACCGGGGGCTTTCTGCTCGCCGCCCACGACCATGTTCTGCGGGAGCACGGAAGCACGCTGGACCCGGACCAGAAGCGCCATCTTCGCCGGAACTTCGTCCAGGGAATGGACATTGTTCCCGCGACCGCCCGGCTCTGCATCATGAACCTGTACCTGCACGGGATCGACGCGGACCCGTGCCCGGTCCGGTCCGGTGTGGACAGCCTGGCGAGCGACCCGGGTGATCGGTTCTCGATGGTTCTGACCAATCCGCCCTTCGGCAAGAAGAGCACGGTCCGGATCGTCAACGAGGAAGGCGAGTTGGAGACGGAGTCCGACGCCTACGAACGTCAGGACTTCTGGACCAGCACGAAGAACAAGCAGCTCAACTTCCTCCAGCACGTGAAGACGCTGCTCAAACTGCCCGGTTCGTGCGCCATCGTCGTGCCGGACAACGTCCTCTTCGAAGGCGGTGCGGGCGAGACGGTGCGCCGCAAGTTGATCCAGCAGTTCGACGTCCACACGCTGCTCCGGTTGCCGACGGGCATCTTCTACGCCCAAGGCGTCAAGGCGAACGTCCTCTTCTTCGACGCGAAGCCGGCGCGGGAGAAGCACTGGACCGAGCGGCTCTGGGTCTACGACCTGCGGACCAACAAGCACTTCACGCTGAAGATGAAGCCGCTCCGGCGCTCCGACCTGGACGAGTTCGTCTCCTGCTACCGCCCGGGCGAGCGTCACGAGCGGACGCAGACCTGGAGCGAGGACAACCCGGACGGGCGGTGGCGGGCGTACGACTACGAGGAGCTGGTCGAGCGGGACAAGCTCAACCTGGATCTGTCCTGGCTCAGGGACCGGTCGCTGGAAGACGCAGAGAACCTGCCGGAGCCCGAGGTGCTGGCGGCCGAGATCGTGGAGGACCTGCGGACCGCGCTGGAGGCCTTCGAGGAGATCGCCGAGGAGCTGGCGGCCGACTGAAGGGTGCCGTCTACGTCCGGCACGGTCGCGGGCACGTTCGAGAACCCTGGCCGCGAGGTCGCGGTACGGTGGGACAATCGCCCATCTGATGGGCGATTGTCGCCCAGGCGGCGGGCGATCGTCAGAGAGGGAGATTGCACGTCGTTCGCCCGATAGCGTCTTCGTTGCACCGACGATCGCGAGGATCAAGACGCCGGCGCAACGAACGGATCGAGGATCTCTACGCCGAAGTGCTCGAAGTCACGGACGTTGCGCGTGACGACGGTGAGGCCGTGAATCCTGGCTACGGCCGCGATCATCGCGTCCTGGGACAGGGCAGCCGACTGACGGTGCATCAGCCGTCCCCACTCCCGGAATGTCACCCCGTCCAAGGCCAGGATCGGGTATGCCTCCATGACCTGACCGAGCCAGGCCTCCAGAGCGCTGGCCTTCGCGGAGTCGTGCGCCCGGGTCTTTTCGATTCCCCCCTGAATCTCACCTACGGTCACCGCAGACAGGTGGAGTCGTTCCGACGGGACGCTCCGGATCCACTCCAGAACGGCGGGATGCGGCCGGCTGCGTCGCAACTCTGAAACGACGTTCGTGTCGAGCAGGTACATCCCCTAGTCGAATCGAGGCGCTTCGCGATAGCGGAATTGACGACGTGGCAGGGCCAGCTCCTCGGTCCTCGGTTCGGGCGCCAGGAGGAGTTCCTTGAGCCCGGGCTTCGAAGCACTCGACAGCCTGTGCCACTGTTCGATGGGTACCAGCACAGCGGTCGGTACGCCGCGTTTCGTGACGATCTGCGGTCCTTCGGCCACGCTCGTCTCCAGGAACTCGCTGAACCGCGCCTTCGCGTCCTGCACCTGCCACACGTTGTCCATCGATCGCCCTCCTAACTGACTAGGCTTCAGACTAGTCTTGGGTCTCGCCACGGTCAAGCTGTCGGACTTCAGGTGCCGTGCCGCTTTCGGTGGCTGCGTGAGGCAGTATTCTCCGCTAACCAGTACCGAAGAGGAGGATTAGTCATGCGCCGACCCGGAATCACCTGCACCATCCTCGTGACTTTCGCTGCTGCCGTCGCCTTGCTGGCGTGCCAGACCGATCCTGCCGACGATGTGGCCATCGAAGGCGAGCCGGACGCTCATCACGAAGAAAGCGCGGAGGGCCACGAGATCCACTGGTCCTACGAAGGCGACACCGGCCCCGCCATGTGGGGCTCTCTCGACCCGTCCTTCGCGGCCTGTGACGACGGCGTGCGGCAGTCGCCGGTGGACCTCACCGGGGCTGTGGCCGGCGGTGAGAGCGAACTCGAGATCCGCTGGCAGCCCGGCGACGCCGAGGTGGTCGACAACGGCCACACCATTGTGGTCAACGTGGCGGAGGGAAGCGCGATCAGCCTGGAGGGACGGGAGTTCGCGCTGCTCCAGTTCCACTTCCACCATCCCAGCGAGCACACCGTGGAGGGTAGCGCCGCCCCGATAGACATCCACTTCGTGCATGCAGCCGCGGAGGGCGATCTCGCGGTGATCGGAGTGTTCCTGGAGGCGGGCGAAGCCGATCCGACGATCCAGAGCATCTGGGAGGCGATTCCATCCGCCGGCGAGTCGCCCGGAGCACTGGCGGCGCTCGATCCGGGCGCATTGCTGCCGGAGGGAGGCAGCCACTATCGCTACCCCGGTTCGCTGACCACGCCTGGCTGCTCGGAGATCGTCAGTTGGGTTGTGATGACCGAATCGATCGCCGTTTCGCAGGACCAGATCGACGCGTTCGCGGCCCTCTATCCGATGAATGCGCGGCCGGTACAGCCCCTGAACGAACGCACAATCGAGCTGCGACAGTAGGAGCAAGGCTCTGACGACAGTCGAGGTTCCGGCTCGGGCGGGAAGAGGCTCCACCGTCTGGCGGATCGTGAAGAACCTGCTGCTCGGCGTGACGGCCCTGGTCGTCGCCCTGGTCGCGCTCGTCGTGTACTCCTACAACTCCTTCCGCGGCGACCGCCTGGAGGAGCTCCGCTCGGGAAGCGAGGTGATCGAGACCCGGATCGGTCCCGTCGAGTACGTCCTGGAGGGAGACGGCGACCAGGTCGTGCTCTCGATTCACGGGACGCCCGGCGGGTACGACCAGCGTTTCGGGCTGGACGGCTTCCAGGTCCTTGCCCCGTCCCGGCCGGGCTACCTTCGCACCCCGATCGACGCCGGCCGGACGCCGCGCGCGCAGGCGGATGCGTACGTCGCGCTGCTCGATGCCCTGTCGATCGACGAGGTCGTCATCATGGGCCTCTCCGGTGGCGGACCGTCGTCGATGACCTTCGCCGCGGCCTATCCGGAGCGGACGCGGGCTCTCATCGCGCTCGAAGCGGTGAGCAACAGCGATCTTCCGGACATCCCGGCCCCGGCGTTCCTGGCGGGCGACTTCACCGCGTGGCTGTCCCTGAGCATGTTCAAGCGGGCCGTCGGCACGGAGGGTCTGCTGGAGATGTTCTCGCCGGATCCCGAGAACCAGCGGCTCGTGCTCGAGAGCGAAGAGAAGACCGCGGCGTTCGAGGGTCTGATGTGGTCCTTGTGGCCCCCCTCGCAGCGCGGCGACGGTCTCGCGAACGACGAGGAGCAGTTCGACGCGCTGGACCTGCCCCTCGCCGACATTCGGGTGCCGACCCTGGCAATCCACGGCACGGCGGACGCGGCCGTTCCGGTGGAGCACGCCAGCTTCCTGGCGGATAGGGTCCCGCAGGCACAGTTGCACATCATCGAGGGAGCCGATCACCTGATGCCCGTCTCGCACCAGGAAGAGGTCGTCCGCGTGATCACCGAGTTCATCGACGGGCTCGATGACGAGGGCGACGAGGGGTCGGAGGAATCGCAGGAAGACGCGCAGTGAGAGCGCTCGTCTTCGGCTTGCTGTGCGCCGTCTTCTCCCCGCTCCTGCTCGTCGGTTCGATGGTGTTCGCCTTCAAGGTCCGATTCGTGAACATGCCGCGGGGCATCTCCGGCACCGCGTACGAGCCCTACATGGCCCGGCTGGCCCTCCACCTGATCGGGAGCCGGCGCGACGACGTTTCCGAGCGCATCGCGCCGCACCTGCCGGCGCTGTCGCCCCTGATCATGGGTCTACTGATGAAGCCGATGGCCCTGGCGTCGCGGTGGAGCGGTTTCCGCGGTTCGTTCTTCGCCTATCCGGGCCCGCGGCCGTCGACGTTGATGACCTTCATCAGCCACCGCACGCATTTCTTCGACACGGCCATCGCGGCCGCGGCCGCCGAGGACAGCCCGATCCGGCAGTTCGTCTTCCTGGGCGCGGGGTGGGACACGCGCGCGTACGGTGGGCTGCCGGAAGGAGCCGGCCCGGCCGGCGCCGGCGTGAAGGTCTTCGAGGTCGACGAGCCGCCCACGCAGCAGGTCAAGGTCGAGGCCCTTCGAGCAGCCGGCGTCGACTGCAACAACGTCACCTTCGCGCCGACCGACTTCAACCAGCAGTCCTGGCTGGAGTCCCTGAAAGAGCACGGCTTCGATCCGGACCAGCCGACGTTCATCCTCTGGGAAGGCGTCACGATGTACCTCGACGACGCGGCTGTCTCGAAGACGCTGGCCGAAGTCGCGGGGTTCGCGCCCGGCTCGCGCATCGCCTTCGACTTCTTCAGCCGGGAGCTCGTGTTCGGCCGAAAGCCCTACGCCGTGATGGGGACGTACATGAGATACACCTTGAAGTCGTTCTACGGCGAGAGCATGCACTTCGGCATCTCGACCGCCCCGCCCGCTCGCCAGCAGGTGCTGGGCTTCTTCGAAGGCCGCGGGCTGGACGTCGAGAACTTCGAGTCGCTCGGCCGGGAGTCCGGCCGCAGCACGCCGATCGGCGGTCTGGTCCTCGCGGCCGTGCCGGACCAGTCAGTTGCGGATCGGGCATGACGCCGAAGCTCCATCCACTCAACCAGGACTTCCGCTGGGAGCCGCGAGGCGGCCCATACCGGCGCATCTCTGCCGAGCAGGCCCGCCAATGGAGCGACCAGGGCTTCTTCGTGCTCGAGGATGCGGTCGAGCCCTCCACGCTCGAGCGCCTGATCGCCGAGATCGACCCTTGGGAAGCCGAGCGCGAAGAGTGGCTGCGCAAGCAACCGCAGGGGCGCCGCTTCATCGCCCGCGCCGACGAGATCACCTTCACCGTCCACCTGGTGCTGCGCTCGACCTTTCTCCGCGACTTCTGTGCCGGGCCACTCTTTCGCGATCTCGCGTGGGACCTCGTGGGCCCCGACGTGCGGCTCTACTGGGACCAGGCGGTCTACAAGAAGCCGAGCGTTCCAGCCCCCTTTCCCTGGCACCAGGACAACGGCTACGGCTTCCTCGAACCGCAGAGCTATCTCACCTGCTGGATCGCACTGACCGACGCCACGACCAGCAACGGGTGCCCCCGGGTGCTTCCGGGACTGCACCGCAACGGCACTCTCGAGCACTGGACCACGGATCTCGGCTACTGCTGTGCCGACGAAGACGCCGAAGGGCTCGCCGCACCGGCAAGAGCAGGCAGCATCGTCGTCTTCTCCTCACTCACGCCGCACGCCACCGGGCCGAATCTCACCTCCGAGGTCCGCAAGGCCTACATCGTTCAGCTAGCCCCCGACGGGGCCCGCCGCATGGAGCCCGACGAGAGGGCCGGCGGCTACCGGCCCGTTCTCCAGAACGACCCGGATCGACAGTTCCCCATCCTGGTCGCCGGTCGATCACCCGGAACCTGAAGGGTGAGGGGGAGCTGGCTATGGCCAGACACCGCGGCTTCCGAGGTGAGGTTGCGAGCAAAAATGCTCGCATTGTATGGTTGAGCGTTGAACGGCCGGCAGTTCATCGGGCGCGTTCGGAGGTGGGCGAGGGGCCGGAACCTGGAAGTCCGCTTCGTCGCGTCCGAAGGGGCCGGATCGCATGGAACGCTCTACGCGGGTCGCCGCAAGACCACCGTCAAAGACCGGAAGAAGGAGATCGGCAAGGGCCTCCTCAACAAGATGCTCGCCGATCTCGGGATCGACAGAAACGACTTCTAGGAGAACCCGATGCCAGACGGCTACAACTATCCCGCCGACCTCCAGCGCGACGAGGACGGCCGGCATGTCGTTACGTTTCCGGACTTCGGCTGGGGCGCAACAGACGGCCCGACGAGGGAGGAGGCGCTAGCCGAAGCGAGAGATCTGCTGCGAGAGTTGATCGCCACCACGATGCGCGAAGGTGGCGATCTGCCCGAACCATCGGCCACCGGCGAGGAGCGACCCACGGTCGTCCCGCCGGTTCAGATCGCCCTGAAGGCGGCCCTGTACGACGCTTGGCGCCACGCCGGGATCTCTCGGCGGCAGTTCGCCCGTGATCTCGATGTCGCCGAAAGCGAAGTGCGGCGCATGTTGAACCCCGATCACGCCACCAAGGCAGCTACGATCGACCGGGCGCTGCGCCGCCTGGGCAAGCGACTCACCGTGACCGTCAGCGAGGCCGCCTGACATCGTTT
>Ga0209543_1000961_pt1 | contig 30488 bp, 21 predicted proteins | sample MesohylFT_FD_187296 | JGI IMG/M metagenome (GOLD analysis project Ga0209543, IMG submission 187296) | Host-associated microbial community of the marine sponge Aplysina aerophoba from Gulf of Piran - sponge mesohyl, lysed by freeze-thaw... | ecosystem: Host-associated > Porifera > Sponge >...
GGCGGTTCACTGGCCGGCGCCGCTCACGGTGGTGGCGCCGCTTGCTCCAGGCGCGTCGGTGCCGGCGGTCGCGGGCGGCCGGACGTTGGCGGTGCGGGTGCCGGCGCACGAGCGGCTCCGGGGGCTGCTGCGGGACTTGGGCCACCCGCTGACCGCGACGAGCGCGAACCGGAGGGGTGAACCGCCGCTCTGCGAGTTGTCGGCCCTCGAAGCGATCCTCAGCGCTTCCGGTGCGGTCGTCGTGGGCGGCGAAACCACGCCCGGAGGGCCGCCATCCACCGTGGTATCTTGGAGTTCCGCCGGCTTGCGGGTGTTGCGCTGCGGGCGCTTCGATCTCTGACACCGGTCGCCGGCTCTGGTTGCCGACTTCCGAAGCGAACCCTGACTGTGACCCGTTCCGTGGCTCTCGTTCTCGGCCTGCTGGCCGTCCCGGTTGGGGCGCAGGAACCGGTGACCGTAGCGTCCCGCGCCGAATCCGCTCCGCCGGTCGACCTGAACGGCGACGAGATCGGTGTCGACGAGCTTTCCCGCGGGCAGACCGGCTACGGCCTGTCCGTGTTCGCCGGTAGCGAGCCTGCGCGCTTCGGCGTCGAGGTCGTCGGCGTGATTCGGGAAATGGACCCCGGCACGAGCTACATCGTTGCCCGTCTGAGCGGCAACGGACTGGAAGAGTCGGGCGTCGTCGCGGGGATGAGCGGCAGCCCCGTCTACTTCGACGAACGCCTTGCCGGAGCGGTTGCCTATTCCTGGGCGTTCACCAGTGAGGCTCTCGCCCTGATCACGCCGATCGCCGCGATGCGGGAGTTGAGCACGCTGGAAGCCGGCGAGGCGGCGGGGGAGTCCCTGGGGCTGGCGGCTCCGGGCGCGCTGCGGCCGTTCGACCGGTCCGTGCAACAGATGCTGGAGCCCCCCGACGACGTCGCCGCGGCGGTTCGGGAGATCGTCGCGGAACAACTCGGCTCGCTCGTCGCGCCGGCGGACTGGGGAGGCCGTGGGGGTGCGCAGATCGCCACCCTGGGCTTCGGCGATCCGGTGCGCCGGATGCTCGCCGCCGCACCGGCCGGCCGCGCCGACACCACCGGGATGCCTGACCTGAGTGCCGGCAGCGCGGTCGCGGGCGTCTTGATCGACGGCGACCTGAAGCTGGCGGTCGGCGGTACCGTGACCCGGGTCGAAGACGGCGAAGTCCTTGCGATGGGCCACCCGTACCTCGGTGTGGGTCCACTGCGGGTGCCGATGGCGACGGTGGAGGTGATCGGGGTCGTGCCGCGGCTGAACAGCTCGATGCGGCTCAGCAACATCGGCTCGGTGGTCGGCGCCTTCGACCAGGACCGCTTCGCGGGCCTGCGGGGAAGGGTCGGCGCCGAGGCGCGGACCATCCCGATGACGATCCAGGTCGAGACGCCTGACGGCGACAGCCGCCGCTTCGATCTCAGGCTCGCCGATCTGCCGCGGATGCTCCCCTCGCTCGTCGGCATTCCGACGATGCAGGCGCTCGAATCCGCTTCGTACGGCGGCGGCGAGAGCGGCCTCGACATGACCGGCACGCTGCGCCTGCGCGGCCACGAAGACGTGCCGCTTCGGCAGACCTTCGACGGTTCGGGGCCCGGGACGAGCGCCGCGTTCTACCTGCTCGCCCTGGTCGGGGCGCTGGTCAACTCGGACTACGAAGACGTCGAGATCGAGGGCGTCGACCTGACTCTGAGTCAGAGCCACGGCGTGCGGACGGTGGAGATCGAGCGCGCCCAGGCCTCTTCGAGGCGGGTTCACGCCGGCGACACGGTAGATGTCGTGTTCGATCTCCGGCAGCATCGCGGGAACCGGTACCAGGAGACGCTCCCGGTGACGATTCCCGAGGATCGCCGCCCGGGCCGCTACTACCTCTTCGTCGGCGACGGCGTGAGCATCGACGCGGCGCGGCTGCAACTGGAGCCGAGCAAGGCGTCGTCGCTCACGGACGAACTCGACATGCTCCGTTCGTTCCAACCGAAGAGCCGGCTCGCCGCGCTCGGTGTGGTCCCGGCGCGTGGGCTGATCGTCGAAGGGCGGCCGATGCCCCAGCTTCCGGCGTCCGTTCGATCGATCTGGCAGGCTTCGTCCCTGCAGGGAGAGCCCCGGGCGCTGAACCTGGCGATCGTGAACGAGCAGGGCCGCGACCTTGACGTCCCGCTCGACGGCCTGTTCCGGCTCGACCTCGAGATCCTGCCCGGTAACGCGCCTTGAGTGCCCAAACCCTGGGGGACCACGCCCGCCCCGCGGCGGGGATCGTGGCCGGGTCCGCCACTGGGTGCGCCGGGCTGCCATCCGTGCGCCCGCTGACGGGCGCACGGACTGGTTCACGGGTGGCGCGGTGCGCCACCCGGGTTCTGGCCGGCATTCTGCTGCTCTTGACCGGCGGCTTCGCCGGCGCCTCCGAAGTCCAGATCTGGCGTGCCGACAGCCAGGCCGCGTTTCTGGCGGGCGAACTCGTCGACGTGAGTGTCGATCGGCTGGGGATTCTGCGTCTCGCCCAGCGGGCCGAGCAGTTCGCCACCGTCGCGGAGCCCTTCCTGTTCTCTTTCGTGGGAACCGAAGGCCGCTTCGCCGCGGGTACGGGCAACTCCGGCAAGGTCCTGGAGGTCGAGATCGACGGGGATAGCGGCTCGATTACCGAACTCTTCGCCACCGAGGAACCCGAAGTGTTCGCGGTCTGGGTCGACCGTGACGGGACCGTCTATGCCGGCTCGTCGCCGGACGGCAAGGTCTACCGGAAGCCGGCGGAGGGCGAGGTGGAAGAGCTGTTCGACCCGGACGCGCAGTACATCTGGGCGCTTCTCGGTACCGGTGACGGCGGTCTGCTCGTGGCGACAGGTCCGGAGGGGCAGTTGCACCGCGTGGACCTCGCGAGCGGTGAATCGACGGTGCTCTACGACAGCACGGACATCCATATCCGGTCGCTCGCGCTACGCCCGGACGGCACGGTGCTCGCCGGCACCGCGGGCGAGGGTCTGCTGCTCGAGATCGACGCGGAAGGCCAGGCCCGCACGCTCTACGACGCCGCCGGCCCCGAGGTCCTGGCGATCACTCCCGGGGAGGACGGCGCCTTCTACGCCTCCGCGCTCGCTTCCGAGGCGAGCTTCGTCGACCTGAGCAGGGCCCGAAGCTCCTCGAGCGCCGGTTCGACGGCAAGCAGCTCGACGGGAAGCACCGCTTCCTCCGGCACTAACTCGTCGAGCTCCAACGGCCAGCAGAGCGCTGTCACGGTCCAGACGGGCGCGATCTCCGCCGGCAGCCGTTCCGCGTCCTTCAAGGGTCCCCGCTCCGAGGTGCTGAGGATCGACGCGACCGGCGCCGTCGAGTCGATCTGGAAGTTCGAGATGGAGACGGTGTACGCCCTGAGCCACCAGCAGGGCAGGCTCTGGGTCGCCACCGGCCAGGAAGGCAAGCTGTTCAGCTTCCAGAACGATCAGATGGTGCTGGAGAAGGACCTCGACCAGAGCCAGATCGTCGGTCTGGCCACCGGCCCGGCGGGTCCCGTCTTCGCCAGCGTCAACGCGGCGGCGGTCTACGGCTTCGTCGGCGGCGACAGCGGCGGCCTGGCGCGGCAGGGGACGGTGACCGCCAAGCCGCTCGACGCGTCCTCCGTCGCCAGCTTCGGGTCGATCCGGTGGCGCGGGCGTGCCGGAGACGGCGCGCAGGTCGCCCTCTCCGCCCGCAGCGGGATGAGTTCGGACCCCGACGAGACCTGGTCGGACTGGACCGAGGCTTCCGTCGCGCGGGAGGCGCCTCTTTCCGATCTGCCGCCCGGCCGCTACCTCCAGTGGCGGGCCGAGCTCCGCGGCAGCGGCGACCTGACGCCCGAGGTCGTGGCCGTCGAGGTCACCTACCGGCAGCACAACCGCAAGCCCGAAATCAAGAAGCTGGACGTACTCCCCGCGGGGACGATCCTGGTGCCGACGAACTTCAACCCCTCGAACCAGGCCTACGAGCCGGCCCACCCGAACCGGGATCGCATCTTCACCACCGTCGGCGATCCGGCGCAGACCCAGAAGGGCACGAAGAGCCTGTGGAAGCTGGGCTACCGAACGCTGCGCTGGGAGGCCGAGGACCCGAACAAGGACAGTCTCCGCTTCCGGCTCGCCTTCGCCCGCGAGGCGGCGCTGGCGGCGGCCGGGGAAGACGCGAGCGACGCGGATGCTCTCTGGCTGGAGGTCGCGGACGACCTGAAGGCGACCTTCTTCAGCTTCGATGCCACTGTGCTGCCGGACGGCGTCTACCGCTTCCGGGTCAGCGCGTCCGACAAGCTGGACAACGCCCCCGGCGAGGCCCTCGAGGCCGAGCGGGTGTCCGCCGCGGTCGTCGTCGACCACAGCCCGGCGCGACTGGTCGAGGCCTCCCGGGACGGCAGCCGCGTGAGCGCGGTCGTCGAAGACGCCTGGAGCCCGCTGCGCGAAGCGGTGGTCAGCGTCGACGCGGGCGAGTGGCGCGCCGCCATGGTCGAGGACGGCCTGCTCGACAGCCAGCGGGAGACCCTGTCCATCGATGCCGCAGGGGACGCCCGGCTGTTGCTGCTGCGCCTGACGGACGCGGCGCACAACGTGACGACGATCGATCTCTCGGACCGGCTGGGGAGCGGAGAATGAGCCAGCGAATAGGCATCTTTCCCGGTTCCTTCGACCCGGTGCACAACGGCCACCTCGACCTGATCGAGCGTGCCCGCCGGCTCTTCGACGTGCTCTACATCGCGGTGCTCTTCAACGATCAGAAGCAGGCGCTGTTCTCGGTCCAGGAGCGGATCGACCTCCTGCGCGACCTCGTGGGCGACTCCGACGATTGCCGGGTCGAGAGCTTCAGCGGCCTGCTGGTCGACTACGCCCGGGAGAAGGGCGCCATCGCCGTGATCCGTGGCCTGCGCTCCGGCGCCGATTTCGACTACGAGCTGCCGATGACCCTGATGAACCGCCGCCTCGCGCCGGGCATCGACACGATCTTCCTGCTGCCGGCCCCGGAGTGGATCTACCTCTCCAGCCGCCTGACGAAGGAAGTCGGCAGCCTGGAGGGGGACCTGACCGGAGTCGTGCCGCCGTTGGTCGTGGAGGCGTTGCGGCGGAAGCTGGGTTAGGCGGTTGCGCGGCAGGAACGGGGTGCGCCGGCCTAGGTTCTCCTACTTCGGACCGATCGTCCCGGTCGACGTCAGGTTCGTTCCGGTCAACGGGTCGTGGACGGTGATGACATAGGCGTGCTCGCGCCGGCGGAGTTGCAGGTCGGTCTGGTAGTAGAAGATCTGGCCCGGCTGTGGCTCGCTACTGCCGGCAATCGGGACCTTCTCGAAGGACACCTCGGAGCGGTTGCCGCCTTCGTCCATCGCCGTCACGCGAACCTCAACGACGCTGAGCCATTCGCCCGCCACGGGCAGGAGCTGGATTTCGTCGAGGGGAATCGCGACTTCGACCGGCACGGAGATCTTTCGGCGGCCGACATGAACCGGCTCCGAGAAGCGCACTTCCAGGGGTAAGGCCTCGGGCGGGTCGCCGAACAGCAGAGCGGCTTTCGCCGTCATGTCCAGTTCCCGGTCGCGCGACATGTCCACGTAGCCTTCGCGGGTACGAACTTCGAGGTCCGGTCGGCCTTTCGGCAGCACGACGATCTCGTGGAACCTGTTGTCCTCTCGCCGTTGCGGCTCGAAGCCGAGCCAGTAGTACGACCGGGTGTCCGCGACCACGCTCGCCAGTGCGACATCCCGGCGCGCGTTCATCAGCGGCACGCCTCCGGTCGAATGAGCGAGCAACTGCAGGGCGCTGTGGATGGTGTCTTCCTTCTGAAGCGTTCCGGGCGCCGGGCCGGTCGTGTCGGGCTCGGCGTTGGCGCCGAACCCTCTCGTTGCGTCGCCGTAGAAGTCTCGTGTGAGGCCCGGCAGGTCCACGGGGTAGAGCGAAAAGCCGATCAGGTTCGCGGTCGACACCAGCGGACCGTACAGCTCGTGCTCGCTCATCACTCGACGGTCGACGGGGAGAAGGCCGCCGTCGGGCAAGCGCTCCTTGGCGAAGATCTCCACGGATCTCGGCCAGCCGCCGGCGAGCAGCAGCATCACCTTACGGCCGGGCTCGTTGGCGAACCGGCGCATGGTGGCCATCGCCGCCAGCACGGAACTCTCCAACTGGTTGCCCAACGACTCCCTGTAGGCGACGTCCGTTCGGAGGGTGGAGTCACTAAAGCCCGATGAGACCTGCGGGGCCGATCCAAGGAGTCCGCTTTGATCCCTGCCCGCCTGGTGATCGGCGAGCACTTGTCGGTCTTGAGTGACCTGTCTCCGTGCCAACAGTTGCCTCAGACCGTCGGACGGCCGGGAGCGGGCTCGGTCCAGCGCGTCTTCGAACTGGTCCGCGGAGTTCGTCCAGGGCGTCAGGATCTCCGCGGTCTGGCCGTCGTAGGCCACGGCGGCGACCCGGTCCGCTGGACCGAGCTCGCCAAGGTCGTCCTTCAGGCGCTCGAGGACCCGGTTCCGGTCGCGCTCAATCGAGAAGAGATCATCGATGAAGATCAGAAAGTTCGTGGCCACCGGGGCGTTCGCGTCCAGGCTCGGTACTCCTGCCAGGTCGCCGGCCGTCCCATCCCGAGCGAGACCGTCCTCGATCTCCGTGAAGTAGGTGATCGGAGTCGGTTGACCGTCGACCAGGAGTTCGAAGTCCGCGGCCTCCAGGCCCAGGACGCGGTCTCCCGCCCGGTCGGTGACGACGACCTCGACGTTCACGACGCGCACGTCGATGACCTCGGAGAATACCTCCGGCAGGTCTTCCTGTTGGGCCGCCGCCGCGGTCGCCAGCAACATCAGCCCGGCTAGGATCCAGTGAGGCTCGAAGCGATATCCGGATGCCGGCCGGGGGCGGCACCCGCGTTGCCTACTCGGGCTCGCCGCTTCGCGGCATCGCCTTGCTGCCGGCCGGAAGGCCGGCGCACCCAGTGAATTGCGGTGCCTAGTTGGCACCGCGGTCGACGTTGCCGCCCGCGTCGACGGTCCAGGTGTCCGTGCCGTGGATCAACTGGTCGAGCGTCTGCGGCCTGGTGGTTGAAACCTGCTCGATCTGGTCGATCACGCCGGCGTCGTAGGTCGGCGCGTCGACCGCGCGCAGGACGCCGAGGGGCACCGGGTAGTCGCCGAGGCCGTCGCCGGTCGAGATGCTGGCCATCTGGAACGCCAGGGACGGGTTGGCATGCTTCTCGTCCCACACCAGGCAGTCGTCCGCGGTCATGCCGTTACCGAGCTTCACGACCTCGAAGTCGGTGCCGGTGAACCGCAATCCCTTGTCCTTGTCGTCGCCGAACACGAGCGGCTGGCCGTGCTCCAGGTAGAGGCCGTTCTGCTGCCGCCCCGCCTTGTCGGTCAGGGCGCCGAATGCCTTGTCGTTGTAGATGTTGCAGTTCTGCATCACCTCGACGAAGGCCGACCCCTTGTGCGCCGCGGCCCGCTTCAGCACGGACTTGAGATGCGGAATGAAGACGTCCACGCTGCGGGCGACGAAGGTGGCGCCGGCGCCGATCGCGACGTTCAGCGGGTTGAAGGGGAAGTCGACCGAGCCGTCAGGGGTCGACTTCGTGCGCTTGCCAAGCTCGCTGGTCGGCGAGTACTGACCCTTGGTCAGGCCGTAGACCCGGTTGTTGAACAGCAGGATCTTGATGTTCACGTTCCGGCGCAGGGTGTGGATCAGGTGGTTGCCGCCGATCGAGAGGGCGTCGCCGTCGCCGGTCACGACCCACACGTCGAGATCCGGCCGCGTCATCTTGAGCCCGGTGGCCACCGCGGGCGCGCGGCCGTGGATCGAGTGGAAGCCGTACGTGTTCATGTAGTACGGGAATCGGCTGGGACAGCCGATTCCGGACACGATGACGAAGTTCTCGCGCGGGATCCCCAGCTCCGGGAACACCTGCTGGACGGCGGCGAGGATGGCGTAGTCGCCGCAACCGGGACACCAGCGGACCTCCTGGTCGCTCTGGAAGTCCTTCCTGGTCAGGGCCGGTGCTTCAGTGGTCGGCATCTAGTTCGGCCCTCCGGCCATTGCTTCGATCCGGTGAAGGATCTCGTCGCGCGTGAAGGGTTTGCCCTCGACCTTGGAGTAGGTCTCGATGTCCTTCAGATAGCGCGCCCTCAGGAGCAGCGCCAACTGGCCCAGGTTCATCTCGGGCACCAGGACGCGCTCGAAGCGGTCGAGCACGTCACCCAGATTGTGGGGGAAGGGGTTGATGTGCTTCAGGTGGGCGCGGCTCACGGTGATGCCGTCGGCCCGGGCCTGGTTCACGGCGCCGGTGATCGCGCCCAGGGTACTGCCCCAGCCGAGCACGAGGAGCTTGCCGCTCTCTGGTCCGTCGACCTCGATGTCGGGAAGCTCGTTCGCGATCCGGGCGACCTTCTCGGCGCGCAGCCGCACCATGTAGTCGTGGTTGTCCGGCTCGTAGTTCACGTTGCCGGTCACGTCTTCCTTCTCGAGACCGCCGATCCGGTGCTCGAGACCGGGAGTGCCCGGGATGGCCCACGGCCGCGCGAGGGAGTTCTCGTCGCGCATGTAGGGCATGAAGCCGTCGGCGTTCTGGTGAAAGTCGACGCGGAGGTCGGGAAGCTCCTCGACCTGGGGGATCCGCCAGGGCTCCGCCCCGTTCGCGATGTAGCCGTCGGAAAGCAGGATGACGGGCGTCATGTAGGTCGTTGCCAGGCGGACGGCCTCGAGCGCGGTGTCGAAGCAGTCGGCGGGCGATGACGCGGCGATGACCGGAACGGGCGATTCGTTGTTGCGCCCGAACATGACCTGGAGCAGGTCGGCCTGTTCGGTCTTCGTCGGCAGGCCGGTCGACGGTCCGCCACGCTGGATGTCGCAGATGACGAGCGGCAGCTCGACCATCACCGCCAGGTTGATCCCTTCCGCCTTCAGCGCGATCCCGGGGCCGCTCGAACAGGTCACGCCGAGACTGCCGCCGAAGGAGGCGCCGATCGCCGAGCAGACGGCGGCGATCTCGTCCTCGGCCTGGTAGGTCGTGACGCCGAAGTGCTTGTAGGTCGCCAGTTCGTGGAGCACGTCGCTGGCGGGGGTGATCGGGTAGGCGCCGAGGAACAGGGGCAGACCGCTGCGGCGGCTGGCGGCCACCAGACCGATGGCCAGCGCCGAGTTGCCGTGGATGCTGCGGTAGATGCCGGGCTCGAGCTTCGCCGGTTCCACGTCGTACCGCACCTGGAAGGCGTCGGTGATGTCGCAGAAGTTCCAGCCCGCCTTCATCACCTTGACGTTCGCCTCGGCGATTTCGGGGCGCCTCTTGAACTTGACCCGCAGCCAGTCGATCGTCGATTCGAGCGGCCGGCTGAACAGCCAGTAGACCATCCCCAGGGCCAGGAAGTTCTTGCACCGGTCCTTGGAGCGGACGTCGAGCGGGCTGTCCTCCAGGGCGCGCCGCGTCATCGTCGTCAGGCCGACCTGATAGAGCCGGAACGCGTTCAGGCTGTCGTCCTCGAGTGGATTCGCCTCGTAGCCGGCCCGCTTCACGTTGCGTGGCGTGAACTCGTCCGTGTTGACGATGATCACCCCGTTGTCCTTGAGGTCGCGCAGGTTCGCCTTGAGAGCCGCCGGGTTCATCGCGATCAGCACGTCCGGGGCGTCGCCGGGAGTGTGGATGTCGTGGTCGGCGATGCGGACCTGGAAACCGGAAACGCCAGCCAGGGTGCCGGCGGGCGCCCGGATCTCAGCCGGGAAGTCCGGCAACGTCGACAGGTCGTTGCCGATCAGCGCGGAGGTGTTCGTGAACTGCGTGCCGGTAAGCTGCATGCCGTCGCCGGAGTCACCGGCGAAGCGGATGACGACATCGGAGACGGTTGCTTCGGTGGCTCTACCGGCGGCCGTCTGCCCTGCGATCGGGAGGGTCATGTTCGTCTCTTGCGATGTGGACGGGCGCTGTTGAACGCGGATCGAAACCGCCGCCACGCACTGCGGGCGGTCCGGTCTCCGTCCGCGGGGTGGTGAGGCCGCAGATAGTACCATGACGCTGCCCCGCGCGTTGGCGAGAACCCAGGTGCCTAGTCGCGAGAAAGAACCCAGCCGCAAGAGGCCATGGCGTCGAGCCGCGTGGCTGTTGGGGCTGCTTCTCGCCCTGGCCGGCTCGATCACCGTCCTCTCGCTGGACTCGCCGCTGGTTCTGGACCTGCTGGCCGGCACCGTCGTCACCGTGGTGGGGGCCGTGTTCGCGTGGGTGGCCTTCGTCTGGCTGCAGCGCCGGATTCTGTGGCGCGTCGGCCGGCGCCTGGCCTTCAGTTACGTCCTGCTGGGCCTGCTGCCCTTCCTGCTCAGCCTGGTGCTGGTGACCGTCTCCGCCTATCTGCTGTCCGGGTTTTTCCTCGGTCACCTGTACCGCGACGCCGCGATCGGCCTCCACGAGGAACTCGAGGCGGTCTCCGCGTTCCTCATCCAGCCTCTCGAGATGGGCCTCTTCGATCCCTCCGGCCTGCCGACCACGCAGGACGGTGCGGCGCTGGCCTACTACCAGGGAGGCGCACTGGCGGCCGGGGACCCGAGGGCGCCGGATTCCTTCCCGGAGTGGTTGGAATCCGACAGCGAGTTCGACCGCCAGCAACGCCGGAGCAAGGTCCCTGAGCTGGTCGTGCTGCCCGACGGTTCGGCGACCCTGGCTGCGGGCTTTCGACGCGGGACGTCGGCGGTGTTGGCCTTCTACGATCCCGAAGTCGGGGGCCTGCTGGAACGGGAGTTGAGCCGCCGGAGCGATGTCTGGACGCGGCTCCGGCGCCAGGGGGAGACGGACGGCACGGAATGGACGGTTCAGTTCCTGGATGCCCAGTTCGTGCTCCAGCCGCTGGCGCGGACCCGCGGCGGTGAGGAACGCGAAGCCTTCTTCGAGTCCCTGGGCGCCAGCTCGCCGTTCAGCATCGTCGGCGTCGAAATGGCCGGACCGCTGCACGCCTTCGCCAGCGGCGAGCCGGTCTCGCCGCCGGTATCCGCGTCGCTCGCCGCCACCCAGCGGATCGTGTTTCGACACCTCTTCTCCTCATCCGCCCAGGTCGACAGTCTCGGCTGGATCGCGTTCGGCATCGCCACCTTCCTGCTGTTCGACGTCTTCATCGCGGCGACGGTCATGGCCATGTTCATGATTCTCGGGCTCAGTCGCGCGGTGAACCGGCTGAGTGCGGCGACCGGGAAGGTGCAGGCTGGGGACTTCTCGGCCCGCATCCCCGTGCGCCGCCGGGACCAGATCGGCGCCCTGCAGACCTCGTTCAACGAGATGGCGGAGAGCCTGGAGGGCCTGGTCGCCGAGCGAGCCGCGAAGCACGCCCTGGAGCAGGAACTCGAGATCGCCCGCGAAGTCCAGAAGAGCCTGATTCCGGGCCGCAGCCTGCAGGCCGAAGGCGTCGAGTTCGCCACCTACTTCGAGCCCTCGGCGGCGATCGGCGGCGACTACTTCGACATCGTTCGGCTACCCGCGGAGGACGGCGGCGAGAGCGATCGGCTGGCGGTTGTCATCGCGGATGTCGCGGGGCATGGTCTCTCGGCGGGCCTGCGTATGGCGATGCTCAAGGCGGGGCTTCTGACCCTCGTCGAGGAGGGCAAGCCGCCGCGGGAGATCCTGTCGGCACTCGATCGACTCGTACGTTCCGGCGGCGACCGCACCTTCGTGACCTCGAGCCTGTCGGTCATCGATCTGTCCGCGGGCGTCGTCGAAATGACGAATGCAGGGCATCCTCCGGCTTACCTGCTGCGGCGGAACGAAGTGGAGGAGATCCTGCTGCCGGGCACGCCGCTCGGGGCACTGGGCGAGGACTACGGCTTCCGGCGCATCGAGCTGCAGGCGGGAGATGTCCTCGTCTGGCTGTCGGACGGTTTCATCGAGGCTCCTGGCGGCGACGGCGAACCGTTCGGCTACGACCGGACCAGGGACTCGCTAAAGGGATCAGCCGGCACCGCCAAGGAGGTGTGCGACCGGATTCTGGCGAAGATGAGGCGGCATACCGACGGCGCGGGGGCCCAGGACGATCTGACCCTGGTCGTGATGCGCTATCAACCGGAAGCCGGAGCGATGGAGAGTCCCGCTACGCCGGAGCTCATGACCGCGGCCGGCGCCTGACGGAGGGCGCGTGAGGGGGGGCTCGCGGGTCGCTGCGGCGGCCGTCGTCCTGGTCCTGTGCGCCTCCGCGGCCGGAGCGGAACTTGCCGTTCTGACCAACGGTTACCGCTACCGCGTGACCGCGTGGGAACTCCTCGACGAGCCGGGCACGAACGCCGAGCGCATCCGGCTGACTCTGGAGAAGGGCGGTTCGGTCACCCTGCCCTTGATGCAGGTCGAGCGCATCGTCGACGACGAGATCGTCGCGGAGCCGCCGCCACCCGAGCCGCCGCCGGAGGCCGGCTTCTCGCTCGACTACCGGCCCGGACAGACCGCGCCGGCCGTTCCCTACGGCGAGCTGTTCCTCGAGATCGGCCGCGAGCATGAGCTGAACCCCGATCTGCTGGCCGCGATGGCGCGGGCGGAGTCAGCCTACGATCCCGGTGCGGTGTCGTCGAAGGGCGCCCGGGGCCTGCTCCAGCTCATGCCGGCGACCGCCGAGCGCTTCGGCGTTCCGGCGCGGGAGCTGTACGAACCAGCCCGTAACGTGCTCGCCGCGGCCCGGTACCTGACCTGGCTGCGCCGCCGGTTCGAGGACGACCTGCCCCGCGTGCTGGCGGGCTACAACGCGGGCGAGGGGGCCGTCGATGCCCACGACGGCGTGCCCCCCTACCGGGAGACGGTGAACTTCATCGGCCGCGTCTACGGCTTCCTCGGGCTTTGAACACTGGGTGCGCCGGCCCTCTGGCCGGCACTGGGTGCGCCGGCCTTCTGGCCGGCATTCCCGGCCACGCCGCCAGCCCGAGTCATGCCGCCCCTACCGCGCCCGCGGGTGATACCTGTCGTACAGCGTCCGCAGCCGGTGCTGGTGGATGTGGGTGTAGATCTGCGTCGTCGTGATGTTCGCGTGGCCGAGCATGACCTGGACCGCGCGCAGGTCGGCGCCGTGCTCGAGCAGGTGGGTGGCGAAACTGTGGCGCAGCACATGGGGTGACAGGTCGGGGATGCCGGCGCCCCGGCCGTAGTCTCTGAGCAGCTTCCAGAACCCCTGCCGGGTCAGTCCGCTGCCGCGATAGCTGACGAAGACGACATCGTGGCGGCCCTTCGCCATCACCGGCCGCACCTCCCCCAGGTAGCGGTTCAGCCAGGTCTCGGCCGACTCGCCCACCGGCACGACCCGTTCCTTGGCCCCCTTGCCGAACGCGATGAGGAAGCCCGCGTCGAGCTGGAGCTGGCTCCGTTCGAGGCCGACCATCTCGCTGACGCGCAGGCCGGTGGCGTAGAGCAGCTCGATCATCGCGCGGTCGCGGACGCCCGGCGGCCGGCCGGTGTCGGGAGCGCGGAGCAGAGCCTCGACCTGCTCCTGGCTCAGCACCTTGGGCAAACGTCGCGGCAGGCGCGGCGGGTAGAGATTGACCGCCGGGTTGTCATCGCGGTCGCCTTCGCCCACCAGGAAGGCGTAGAACCGGCGCATCGAAACGAGGGCGCGGCTGATCGAGCGCGGCGACAGCCCCTCCCGGCGCAGTCGCCTGAGGTGACGGCCGAGCTGGTTCACGTCCGCGGTCAGCAGGTCGCCGCCGTCATCCTCCAGGTTGCTCGTGAGCCGGCGAAGGTCGCGCCGGTAGGCGTCCACCGTGTGCTGGGAGAGGCCCCGCTCGACCAGCAGACCATCCAGATAGCGATCCAGTGTCCGCTCACTCTCGGACACCGCGGCCGGCCGGCTCAAGGTCTTCGTCGCGGGCATGTCGTATAGCGAACAATCTATCAGTCCCCGCGCTACGATTCCCCGATGACCAAACGATCTCTCGCACTTGCGTTCGCTGTTCTAGTCTGCGTCCTCGGCGCCTGCAGCGCACCCGCTCCGGCCCCCGATACCGCAACCCAACTCCACACCTGGATCGCCGACTTGTCCGACGACGCGATGGAAGGCCGCGGCCCCGGCACGGCCGGCGACGTGATGGCGCGCCAGTACATCGCCGACGTGATGGCCGGCATGGGCCTCGAACCCGCGGCCGCCGACGGTAGCTGGGAGCAGCCCTTCGACATCGTCGGCATCGACGCGGCGGTGCCCGAGACCTGGACGTTCCACTCCAGCGGCGGCGACAGCGTGGAGTTCGCGTTCTGGGACGAGTTCATCGCCCACAGCGGCGTCCAGTCGGACCAGGCTGCGATCGAGAACGCCGAACTCGTGTTCGTCGGCTACGGCATCCAGGCGCCCGAGTACGGCTGGGACGACTACGGCGACGCGGATCTCGCCGGCAAGGTGCTCGTCATGTTGAACAACGATCCGGACTGGGATCCGGACCTGTTCGAGGGCGACCGCCGCCTCTACTACGGCCGCTGGACGTACAAGTACGAGAGCGCGGCGGCTCAGGGCGCGGTAGGTGCGATCATCATCCACACGACCCCTTCGGCCGGCTACCCGTTCCAGGTCGTACAGACCTCCTGGACCGGCCCACAGTTCGAGCTACCCGCGGAAGGCGAGGCCCGCACCCAGATCAACGCCTGGCTGACGGAGGAGGCCTCCCGGCGGCTCTTCGCGCTGGCCGGCGTCGACTACGACGAGACCCTGGAATCGGCCCGCAGCGCCGACTTTGTGCCGGTGCCGCTCGGTCTGTCGACCAGCCTTTCGCTGACGAACACGGTAACCAGCGAGCAGACCGCCAACGTGCTCGGCGCCCTGCCCGGCAGCGACCCGGAACTGGCCGACGAGTGGGTCGTCTTCACCGCCCACCACGACCACATCGGTATCTCGCCGGACGAGAGCCTGGAAGACCGGATCTACAACGGCGCCCTCGACAACGCGGCCGGCGTCGCCCAGGTGCTCGCGATCGCCGGCGAGCTGGCAGCGCAGGAGCCCGGACCGAGCCGCTCCATGCTGTTCGCCCTGGTCGGCGCCGAGGAGCAGGGCCTGCTCGGATCCGAGTACTACGCCGCTCACCCGACGGTGCCGCCCGGCAAGATGGCCGCGAACATCAACTACGACGGCGGCAACCAGTGGGGCCGCACCCGCGACGTGACCTACATCGGCTACGGCAAGTCCAGCCTCGACGCCGTCGTCGAAGCGGCCGCGGCCGAACAGGGCCGCACCGTGCTGCCCGACCAGTTCCCGGACCGCGGCTTCTTCTACCGCTCCGACCAGTTGAACTTCGCCCGCATCGGCGTACCGGCGATCTACCTGGACAACGGCACCGACTTCATCGACCGCCCCGAAGGCTGGGGCCACGAGCAGTTGGAGGCGTGGACGGAGAACATCTACCACCAGGTCTCCGACGAGTACGGCGGGGACTGGAACCTCGATGGCATGGTCGATGACGTGGAGCTCGGCCTTGCCTGCGCCCGCGCGATTTCCGAGAATCCCGAACTACCGTCCTGGAATCCCGGTGACGAGTTCGAGGCGGCACGGCTGGCGGCGTTGGCTGCCGTGGCGGGCGAGTAGCGCGCACCGTGGGCAGGGGACTTGCGTGTGGCTTGGCGGTCGCCAGTCTGTGGGCGGCGTCGCCTCTTCCGGCCCAGGAGCCGGGCAGGCTGACGCTGGTCCCGGCGCCGCAGATGGCTGCGCTGGTCACGAGCCAGAACAGGATCACGGTGCTCGTGGGCCAGGCGCGTGCTGAGTTGGCAATCGCTCCGGGTGTCGGGGAGAGGAGCCTGAGGCCGCTTCTGACCAACCTCGATACTGCCAACGCTCGATCACGCTCTCTTTCGGAGAGCTTCGCGGCGGTCGCGGTGGCCGACGGCCTCTCCCTCTCGCTGGCGGCGCTTTGCGCCAAGGTCGCTGGCGTTCCGTTGTCGGAGGAGAGCCGTGCTGCCGTGGCCCTGGCGCGGCACCAGGTGGAGGCGCTGTCACAAGCCCTGGCCGTGTTCCGGCTGGAACCGGCTCATGGGACGGTGGAAGCGATGATCTCAGACCTGAATGCGGACTCTCCTGGTAAGAGCAAGGGCAAGGACAGGGACGAGTTGCGAGAGAGCCTTGACCTGGCGCGGCAACGGCTCGCCGAGGCCCTCGACCTGTACAGCCGCAGGGTGTTGCTTCCCTTTGCCGACGCCATCATGAAGGCGCGGGGCAGCGCGACGGATCCGGCCGAGGCGGAGGGAAATTGCACGCCTACCGCGCCAGCCGCAGCCACGGCGGCCCCGGTCAACGCGAAAGAGGCTTCCCCGGATCAAATCGAGGCCCGCAGGAAGGCGGCCTCGGTCGTGCTGAGGAACGCGCTCGATGTTGTTCAGGCAGTGACGGTTCCGCCGGCCGAGTTGGACAGCGTTCCGAGGTTCATCGACGGCGACGTGATCGCGCCACGCAAGCTCAAGGAGGTGAAGCCGCGCTACACGAGACGCGCGCGGAAGGCCTGTATTGAAGGGAGCGTGATCCTCCAGGCCGTGATCTCGAAGGAGGGACGCGTGGTGGACATCGCCGTGCTCAGGCCGCTGCCAGGCCTGACCGACGCCGCTGTCGACACGGTGAGTCGATGGAGATTCGAGCCGGCCACGCTCCGCGGCCGGCCCGTCGAGGTCAACTACAACGTGGCGGTCAACTTTCGTCTGGGGTCGGCCGAGTGTGCCAACAGAGTCCGGCGGCCGGAGGATCCGTGGCAGTGACCGGAATCCGGCGGCGGGCCGGAAGGACTGGCCTGGCTTGGTTCGTGTTCGTGGCGGCCGGCCTCTCGACCGTCTCCGCCACGGCCCAGCAACCGGCAGATCCGCCGAGGATGGTCCTCCTGCCTGCGGAGCTCATCCGCAGCATGGAGGCGAGCCAGCGGAACGTCACGGGACTGCTCAGGATCGCCTTTGAGGATGTCGCAGCGGCCGGCGACCTGCTCGGGAGGAGGAGCGATCTGGAGCCGGTGCTTGACGGGATCGCGCACGCCGGCCGGATATCCAACGACCTTGCGATGCCTTCGAGGGAAACGACCGAAGGCCTGAGAGTCCCGCTCATCGGCTTCTGTGGCGAGGACCCCGGGACTGCGTGGACGAGGGAGACCGTCAGGTCCGGGTACAGTGCCGGCAACCGGATTCGTCGAATCGTTGGCTTGGTCGAGTCGTTTAGCCTGGACGAGGCGCGCGGGGCGGTTGCTTCGGTTCGGCAGGAGCTGGAAGCGGTCGAGGGAGTTCAGCCAGAGGCTGAGGCGCTGCTGGCGCGTGCTGAGACTCAACTGCTTCAGGCGGCGCGGGTCTACCAGGCCGGCGTCGTGGACCCGTTCGCCGAGTCCCTCGCCGAAGGTGCGGCCAGGGTGGAGGACCCGTCTGTCGTGAGCGAGCTGTGCCGCCTGCAAACGAGCGAATCACCGGCGGCGGACGAAGAAGGTCAGACCGGTCGTCGGAGCGGCATAGAGACTCCGGATTTGGACCTGGCTCTGGCCACGCGGGCGGGAGCGCTGAGTGCGATCCAGGCGAGTCTGGCCGCGATGGATGCGGTTGTCCTTCCCGAGGGCCTGAGGGCGCTCGACGTCGCTCGGGCCTTTGAGGGACCGGTGCAGATGAAGTCGGTGGCACCCGTCTACTCTGACTTTGCCCGCCGGGCCTGTATCGAGGGTGCGGTTCATCTGGAGCTGGGCATCGACCGGAACGGGCACCCGCGTCGGATCCGCGTTCTCCAGGGTTTGCCCGAACTATCGGAGGCCGCCGTTGCCGCGGCGGAACAGTGGAGGTTTCGGCCGGCCGCCCTCGGTGGAGAACCGGTCGCGTTCGACTACAGGCTGACCGTCAATTTCGACCTCGATGGCGCTGAAGCTCGTCGTTGCCGGCGGCTGCGTGCGGGGTCCGTTCAGACTCGAGATTGAGGAGGATGAGCGATGAGTGAAGCCCGTATTGCCGACCGTGTGCCGGCTAAGATCGAACTGGAAGCCGGCACCTATTGGTGGTGCCGGTGCGGCGAATCGAAGAACCAGCCGTTCTGCGACGGCTCCCACCGCGGCACCGAGTTCGAGCCGATGCGCTTGACCTTGGAGGAGAACCGCAGGGTCGCGCTCTGCCAGTGCAAGCGGAGCGACAAGATGCCGCACTGCGACGGCAGCCACCGGTTCCTGGACTGAAGGAAGCCGGCGGGAGACCGCTGCCCTTCAGCGGCATATCGCCGCGGGATCCGTCGGCAGGGCTTCGCCACCGAGCTGCAGGTTCTCCATCGCCGCGTACTTCGCGTTCACGTACTTCCTGAGCAGGTCGAGTACGCCCGCAGGTGCTTCCGCCTTACCCAGCGACAGCTTCGGATTGTCGAAGAAGTTCTGGATGAAGCCGGTCTGGGTCAGCCGGACCTCGCTTAGCTCGCCAGTGCGAGGATCGCGCTCGACTTCGCGGACCATGTACTCGCGTCCGCGGAGCGCCATGTACTCCTCGTTCGTCAGCCGGCCGCTCTTTGCGGTCGCCGTGCGCCAGCCCGGTCCGAGGAACCCTCGTCTGCCTGGGCCGGAGTGAATGAGGACCAATGCCCCGCCCGACTGCCAGATCCGGGAGAAAGCTGAGTAGTAGTCATAGCCGTACTCGGTGATGCGCGCCTCATCGCAGGCGCGCCGGTACAGCTCCTCCTGGTCGCCTGTCAGTAGTTCGAGGCGAGCCAACAGGGCTTGGCGTTCCGTCTCCGGGAACATCATCAACACGGTCGCTTCGCCGCCTCCGGGAACGGCGACGGAAGCGGCCCAGACAGTCACCTGCGTTCGTCTAACTGTCCCGCGGTACTCGCCGGCCAGTTCCTGGAACGCGTCCGACTCCGTTGGCTGCGCGCCGACGGCAATAGCCGTCAACCAGAGCAGCGCGAGCAATGGCGCTGCGCGAAGATGACAGAGCCGGCTTCGTAGGCGGTGCGGCCGTCGCTGGCGAGTAGTGGGGCTCAGTTGCTGTAGGCGTTCATGAGCTCGAGTAGCCGATGGCACGAGGCCAGCGTTCCCGGAGTCGCACGGCCGCCGGCTCGCCGCCTGGTGGCGCTCGTCAGGCTGTCGTTCAGGTAGCCCAGTCTCCGATACTCCGCGCGGAGGTCGCGCCACGGTACCGGTGTCGTGGGCAGGCCGTGTTTCCGGGCGGTCCGGGCGAGAAGTCGAGCTTTCGACGGGGCATCCCAGGCCAGAACGACGCCGGCGGCCTCGAGCGTTTGGACGAGAGGGTCGTGGACCTTGGACCAGGGCAGGGCGTTGGCGCCCCCGGACAGGTTGTCGGCTGGGGTTGCGACTTCCGCTGTACTTGTTCCGGCGCCAGCGACCGCGACACGAGGCAGCAGCCCTCCGACGGCCGCAAACCTCGCCGCAAACCGAGCCGCGCCAGTCGTGTCGATCAGCGCGATCAGGACCGTGTCGGAGCGGCCGGCAGGCCGTGTCTGCGCGATGTCGAGGATCAGGGCGTCGCGGCGGTTCAGCAGGTCGCGCCAGGGCAGGTTCGCAACCTGGGCCTGGCGGCCGCTGGAAACGGTTGACGGCTGCCAGAACCGCCGCCAGCGACCGGGGTGGCTAGCTGTTGCGTGCGGGCTCATGACCGTTGTGCAGTGCAGTCGTCAAGTCGTTGTTGGTGATCGGGTCGTCTGGATCCGACACGGCGATGAGTCTACTGTCAAGCTGAGGGCGACCGATGCAATGTGGTCGGGTCATGACGGGAGCGAGCGCTGTTCCGGTACCCTGTACCGCCTCCTTCCTCCCCTGACAAAGGAACCACGCTGATGACCGAACCCCGCATCGCGGCCCGAGTGCCTGCCAAGATCGAACTGGAGGCCGGGACCTACTGGTGGTGCCGCTGCGGCCGGTCGGAGAATCAGCCGTTCTGCGACGGCTCTCACCGCGGCACGGAGTTCGAGCCGATGCGCTTGACCCTGGAGGAGGACCGCAGGGTCGCGCTCTGCCAATGCAAGCGGAGCGACAAGATGCCGCACTGCGACGGCAGCCACAGGTTCCTGGACTGAGAGACTAGCCCTCAACGATCTTCGCATCATGCCCGCACCAAACGAGGCCTGACACGAGCTTCGGCAGAAACCGGGTCGACTTCGGAGGCAGCAGGTCGCCGTCCTCGGTGGCCAGCGCGAACTGCTTGGGGGTCATCGGCGGCAGGAAGACGCCGGCGGTGACGGCGCCGCTCTCGAGCAGCTCGATGATGTCGTCCGGGTCCGCTTCGTAGGCGATGCTGCCGTCGGTGGCGGATTCGATCGGCACGCCGGCGGTCTTCAGCAGGTGGTGGTGGAGCAGGGAGGCCGGCAGGTCGGCCTTGCGGCCGGGCATGTCGGCGGGCGCGGCCGCGGCGTCGAGGGTCCACAGTTCGGGTGACGGGTCGCCCTGGAACCAGACGGCGAGGGCGGGTTGGGCCGAGGCTGCGACGCGGGCGGCGATGTCCTTGCCGGCGGTCGCTTCCAGGGTCTCACGGCGCGCCGGCAACGCGGACATCGCCTCGCGGTCGACCGGGACGCGGATGCCGCGGTGGACGGGGTCGATCCGCAGGTTCGCGGAGGCGAGACTCGTGAGGACGACCATCTTGCACGCCGCGGCGGTTCCGCCCTCAGCACCCTCCTCGGCGGCGTAGGTCTGGGCGACCTGGGTACGGTGGTGGCCGTCGGCGATCGCGGCGCGGGCGCCTTCGAGCGCCGCGGCGTAGGCGCCGATCCGCTCGGGGTCGGTGATCCGGAAGAGGCTGTGGACGTCGCCGGTCCACGGGTCGGTGTGACGGACCAGGGCGTCGCCCGAGGCGCCGCCGCAGTCTTCGCTCAGCAGGCGTTCCAGGGTGCCGTCGTCCTCGGCGAGGTAGAACACGGGCTCGATGTCGATCTGCGTGAGCCGGAGCAGGGCCAGGCGCTCGGCGATCGACTTGGCGACCGTCTGTTCGTGGGGCCAGAGGTCTCCCTCGCGTCCCGGCTCGACGCCGACGAGGGCGCACAGGCCGAGACGGCTTGCGCCGTCGGGCTGGGTGATCGCGTACGGGTAGAGCGAGGGAGTCTCATCGCGCGCGATGGTCCCGTTCCCCAGCCACTCCCGGTGGAGCGCGGCCGAGTGCTCGTGCGGCGTCTCGCCGTCACGCGCCACGGGCTTCGTCACCCGGGAGAACTGGTGCGGCGACTGGGCGTGCAGGCGGTCGCGCAGGGCCTCGTCGATCTGGTCGAACGGTGGCGCCGCCTGAGGTGCGGCATCGAGCCTGGCGGAGTTGTAGCGGTAGCCCTGAAAGGCGTAGAGCTTCATTGCGGCTCCTGGTCGGTGTTGGACTCGGTCCCCCGGTCTGGAGGATCGCTGTGGGGGTTGCTGCGCGGGTTGCAGCGGGTTGCGGCGGGTTGGAGTGGAACGGCCCCTTCAGGCGGCGCGATTGTCGTCGCTTCTCGCGTCGTCCGAAGCGGTCGTCGGCCGGGTTCGGATCGAGAGGCTACCGCCTTCGACGTCGATCACGATCCGATCTCCCGCGCCGATGTCGCCGCCGACCAGGGCGCGTCCCAGCCGGGTTTCGACCTCGCGCTGGAGGTAGCGCTTGAGCGGCCGGGCGCCGTAGACGGGGTCGTAGCCGGCGCGGGCCGTGAACTCGCGGGCCGCCGGGGTCAGTTCGAGCCCGATCCCCTGGTCGCCGAGGCGCTTCTCGAGGTCGGCCGTCAGCAGGCCGACGATCTGCTCGATCTCCGACACGGTCAGCGGCGAGAACAGGACGACCTCGTCGATCCGGTTGAGGAACTCGGGCCGGAAGCTGTGGCGCAGCTCGGTCATCACGGCGTCCCGGGCCGCGCCCGTGATCTCGCCTGCCGGCGTGACGCCTTCCAGCAGGTGGGGCGAACCCAGGTTGGAGGTCATGATGACGACGGTGTTCTTGAAGTTGACGGTGCGGCCCTGGGAGTCGGTGATCCGGCCGTCGTCCAGAATCTGCAGGAGCACGTTGAACACGTCGCGGTGCGCCTTCTCGATCTCGTCGAACAGGACGACCGCGTACGGCTTGCGCCGCACCGCCTCGGTCAACTGGCCGCCGTCCTCGTGGCCGACGTAGCCGGGCGGGGCTCCGACCAGACGCGACACAGTGTGCCGCTCCATGTACTCGCTCATGTCGATCCGGACCATGTTGTCTTCGGTGTCGAAGAGCGCCTCCGCCAGCGTCTTGGCGAGTTCCGTCTTGCCGACGCCGGTGGGGCCGAGGAAGAGGAAGGAGCCGATCGGGCGGCGCGGGTCCTTGATGCCCGAGCGGGCGCGGATCACCGCGTCGGCCACGAGCCCGACGGCTTCGTCCTGGCCGATCACCCGCCGGTGCAGAATCTCGTCCAGGCGCAGCAGCTTCTCGCGCTCGCCCTCGACCAGGCGGGTGACCGGGACGCCGGTCCACTTGGACACGATCTCCGCGATCTCGTTGTCGGTCACCTCTTCCCGCAGCAGGCGGCCCGAGGCGTCGGCCGCGCCTTCCGCCTGCTCCTGGCTCTCGAGTTTCGCCGTCAGGTCGGGGAGGACGCCGTGCCGCAGCTCGGCGGCGCGGTTCAGGTCGTAGTTGCGTTCGGCGACCTCGATCTCGCGCCGCACCTGTTCGATCTGCTCGCGCACCTTCCGCTCGTCGTCGATCGCCGCCTTCTCGCTCTCCCACTGGCTGCGCATCGCCGTGTCGCGGGTCCGCAGGTCGGCGAGTTCACGTCTGAGCGTCTGCAGGCGTGCCTTGCTCGACTTGTCGGTCTCCTTGGTCAGCGCCGCCTCCTCGATCTCGAGCCGCATCACGCGACGGGTCACTTCGTCGAGTTCGGCGGGCAGGGAGTCGATCTCGGTGCGGATCAGAGCGCAGGCCTCGTCGACGAGGTCGATCGCCTTGTCGGGCAGGAACCGGTCGGAGATGTACCGGTCGGAGAGGGTGGCCGCGGCGACCAGCGCGTTGTCCTGGATCCGCACGCCGTGGTGGACCTCGAAGCGTTCGCGCAGGCCCCGCAGGATGGACACCGTGTCCTCGACCGACGGCGCGTCGACGAGGATCGGCTGGAACCGCCGCTCAAGCGCCGCGTCCTTCTCGACGTACTTGCGGTACTCGTCCAGGGTGGTCGCGCCGATGCAATGGAGTTCGCCCCGCGCGAGCATCGGCTTGAGCAGGTTGCCGGCGTCGGTGGAGCCCTCCGTGCGGCCGCCGCCGACGATGTTGTGAACCTCGTCGATGAACAGGAGAATGCGGCCCTCGCTCCCGGCGATTTCGGTCAGCACGGCCTTCAGGCGCTCCTCGAACTCGCCGCGGTACTTGGCACCGGCGAGCAGGGCCCCGAGGTCGAGCGAGAAGACGCTGCGGTCCTTGAGCCATTCGGGCACGTCGCCGCGGACGATGCGCTGGGCCAGTCCCTCGACGATCGCCGTCTTGCCGACCCCCGGTTCGCCGATCAGCACCGGGTTGTTCTTTGTCTTGCGGGACAGGATCCGGATGGCCCGGCGGATCTCCGAATCGCGGCCGATGACAGGGTCCATCTTGCCTGCGCGCGCCTGGGCGACGAGGTCGACGCCGTACTTCTCGAGCGCCTCGTAGGACGTCTCCGGGTTGTTGCTCGTCACGCGCTGGGCTCCGCGCAGGGCCTTCAGCGCCTCCAGGAGTTGCGGCCGGGAGAGGCCGGCCTCGGCCAGCGCCCTGGCGGCGCCGTCCTTGCCTTCGGCTGCCGCTAGCAGCAGGTGTTCGACCGACACGTACTCGTCGCCGAGTGACCTGGCCTCGTCCTCGGCCCGGAGCAGGAGCTGCTCCAGGTCCGTCGTGACGTAGATCTTGCCGAGTTCACCGGCGCCGCCGGTGACCTTCGGCTTGCGCTCGAGGTCGGCCTGGACTCCGGCGCTGAGCGCGGCCGGGTCGATGTCGAGGCGCTGGAGCAGCCGTGGTGCCAGACCGTCGTGCTGGTCGAGCAGCGCGAGCAGCAGATGCTCGCTGCCGACCTGCTGGTGGCCGAGACGCCGCGCCCGATCCTGGGCGCCGGTCAGGGCCTCCTGGGACTTGATCGTCAGCTTGTTCGGGTCCATATCGTTGCCATTCTCCTGTTGCTTTCAGAGGCTCCTGTCGTTCTCAGAGTGGTCAGCGCTCTCCGTCGCCGGTTCCGGAGGCGTCACCGGATGGTTCGAAATCGGAGGCCTCCCGGAGCTGCTCGAACAGCGCCTGCTCATCCTCCGTCAATACCTTGGGTACGACGACCTGGACTTCCGCCAGCAGATCGCCGTCCGGGCCCTTGGGATCAGGCAGTCCGCGACCGCGCAGGCGCATCTTCCGGCCGGTCGACGAGCCGGGCGGGAGCTGTGCCTCCGCGTGCCCGGCGAGGGTCGGAATCCGCACCTTCCCGCCCAGCGCCGCGGTCCAGGGCGCCACGGGCACGTCGCAGTGAAGGTCGCGCCCGCGACGGCGGAAGATCGGGTGCGGCAGGGCTTCGACCTTGAGCAGAAGATCGCCGTCCGGTGCGCCCAACCCCTTGCCGCCCTGGCCGCTGAGCCGGATCGATTGCCCGGGAAGTACCCCCTGCGGAACATTCACCTCCAGGCGCCGGGTCCGGCCGGTCGAACGGTCCAGGAACTCGATCGCTCGCGGACCGCCCTCGGCCAGGTTCTCGAGGCTGAGCGGCAGCGCGACCTCGTGGTTGCGGCCGCGACGGGGCCGGCTCCAGTTTCCAGGGCGGCCGCCGCCGGGGAACCCCTGCGGGCCGGCGCCGCCGAAGAGCATGTCGAAGAAGGAGCTGAAGCCGGAGGCGTCACCAGAGACGCGGCCGCCGCCGAAGCCGCCTGCGTCACCGCCGAAGTTGAAGCGGAAGTTCTCCCATCCGGGCGGGGGAGCGCCTTCGGACTGAACTCGCTGCCAGGCGGCGCCGTACTGGTCGTACTTGCTGCGCTTCTCCTCGTCCTTGAGCACCTCGTACGCCTCGCCGATGTCCTTGAAGCGGCCCTCGGCGCCCGGGTCCTTGTTCACGTCCGGGTGGAACTGGCGGGCGAGCTTGCGATAGGCCCGCTGGATATCCGGCGCCGAGGCGTCCTTCGCGACCCCCAGCGTCTTGTAGTAGTCCTTGTATTCCACCTGTTCTCCCCGTCCTCAGGGACTTGCGTGGGTCTGAGCGCTAGCGACCCAGGTTCGGCAGATAGTTTAGTCGATCACACTCAACTTTGCCACCAGATGCACGAAGGGCGCGACTTGCGTCGCGCCCCTTTCGCCAGTCGCTGATCCCGGCCGTCTACGGCGGGTCGAAGCCGAAGATCGTGTAGTTCAGAGCGATGTACTTCTCCTGGCCCTCCGGGACCTCCTCGAGCGGCAGGATCGCCTGCACCGGACACGCATCGACGCACAGCCCGCAGTCGATGCACTCCTCGGGGTGGATGTAGAGCATGTCCCAGTCGTCATCGTCGTAGATGCAGTCGACCGGGCAGACGTCAACGCACGACGTGTCCTTCACGCCGACGCAGGGTTCAAAGATGATGTGGGTCATCGGACGCTTCCTCGTGCGGACCAGTAGGTGCCGGAATCTCCGGTTTCCGGCGGATTCAGGGTGCGGCAGACAGTACCAGAGTCGCTATCGGGGGAGAACCCGCCGCGTCCGTCATCGGGCGGGCTGATGAAACCGTCCGGGCCGCATCGCGGCGGGGACCGGCACGGCTGAGTTCGGGGCTTGGCCGAGGACCATCGGGGCGATCATTCTGGCGGTCAGCGGCGCCAGCAGGATGCCGTTGCGGAAGTGCCCGGTGGCGATGTAGAGGCGGTCGGTCAGCGCGCCGACGAGAGGCCATCCGTCGGGTGTTCCTGGGCGAAATCCGGCCCAGTGTTCGACCGGTCGGCGGTCGCGTAGCGCGGGCAGCAGGTCGGCGGCCCCGCTGGCCAGGCCGTTGCCGACTTCGTCGCTCAGGCTGAGGTTGAAGCCGGTGTGCTCGACCGAAGCGCCGATCAGCAGGCGGCCGCCGGCACGGCGGACGGCGTAGAAGGACGGAGTTCGGATCGCTCCGGAGAAGGGCCAGTCGACCCGGTCGAAGCCGATCATCTGGCCCTTGACGGGACGGATGGGCAGGGAGGGGACACCGTCGATCGCGGGTGTCCAGGCGCCGCCGCAGACGACGACGGCGCCCGCGGCGACCGCGAAACCGGCCCCCGTGACGGAGACGCCGCCCGTCTCCTCGATCACGCTGTCGATCGTGGCCCGGTGGAGGATCACGCCCTGCCGGCGCAGGGCCGCCGCCGCCGCCTCGGCGGCGAGCCGGTTGTCGACGCGGTGTTCGCCCGGCAGCGCCAGCGCCGTCTCGATCCCCGGACGAAGGTCCGGCACCAATCGGAGCAGCTCGGCGCGGTCGAGCTCGGCGGTCGGTTCGCCGAGGTCTTCGGCCTGTTCCCGGATACCGGCCAGCACCTTGCGGCCGGTCTCGTCGAGAACCGGCAGGATGGCGCCCGACCTGTCGTAGTCGATCGCTGTTTCGCTCTCCTGCTCGAGGGCCGGCGCAAGTTCGGTCCAGAGATCGCGCGACACGAGGGCCATCTTCGCGAAGGCGATATCGGTGCTGCTCTCAGCGATCGGCGCGATCATCCCCGCCGCGTTGGGCGAGGCGGCGCCGTCGCGGCGGTCGTCGACGACCTCGACCCGGGCGCCGGCGTGGATCAGCTCACGGGCGATCAACAGGCCGATCAGGCCGCCGCCGACGACCAGGACGTCGGGCCGCGGCCCGCCAACAGCCCGCGCGGCCGAAACTGGGTGCGCCGGCCCCTCTGCCGCGCTGGCCGGCATCAGTTGTCCGCCAGGGCTTCGGCCTGCAGGCGCGCCCGCGGGGCCAGCTTCGGCCCGGCGTCGGACTCAAGCCGCCCGCGTTCCGCGGTGGCGAGCGCCTCGAACACGGCCCGCGCGCGCGCCCGGTACTCGTCCTGGCCCTCGTCGCTGAGCATCCGCAGCGCGAGGCCGACCGTGTACTGGACCGTCTCCCGGCCCAGTCCAGTCCGCCCGGGGGCGTCGATCGTGCGCAGGCTGCGGATGGCCTCCGGGGCGTCGCCGCCCGCCAGGAGCAGGTTGGCGAGATTGAACTCGAGCAGCCAGCGCGGGATGTCGCCGCTTCGCTCCAGCTCCTGGAGCAGCCGGGCGGCGGCGGCGGAGGGCAGCAGGTCGGGGTCCCTGACGTCGAGCCGGGTCCAGCCCCACTCGGGCTCGACGGTCAGAACCAGGACGGCGTCCCGATCCTGGATCTCGAGTTCGACCACGCCGCCGGGCTCCACGTTCTCGAGAACCGATGTCAACTGCAGGGTCGAGGACATGGCCGTTCCGTCGATGGCGATGACTTCCATCCCGGGCACAAGTCCCGCTTCCTCCGCGGGTCCGCCGGGTTCGACCGTGGCCACGATGGGCACACCCGCGCTCAGCGAATCGATCAGGACGGCGCCGAACCGCGGCACCTGACGCCCGAGGTCCGGATCGAGCGCCCGGGCAAGGCTCACGAGCGGTCCGCGCTCGAGCCGGCCGCCGTCGATTGGCACCGTCCGAACATCGGGCCGCGCCGGGCCTGGGGCGGCCGGCCACCACCACAGGTCGACCGCGTCGGCGACCAGGTCGTCGTTCAGGACGGCGAGGAAGTAGAGCGCCGCCGGCAGTCTGGTCTGGACGTGTTCCTGGATCGCGTTCCAGTCCAGCTCCCGGCGGGCGGTTTCACGGTCGCGCAGCGTCTCCGCGTCGAGGCCCACCTCGGCGAGGGCGGCGGCCCCTTCCCCGGCGCGCCCGAGCACGCTGTAGGCGCCGGTGCCGCGGAACGACTCGAGCGCGGATTCCATCGTCCGGACGCCGGCCGGATCGTCGCCCAGAACGCCGAGGTAGACGAGCGCGGGGCGGAGTTCGATCTCGATGTCGATCCGCCGCCGGTCTTCGGCGACCACGGAGGTCTCGAAGTAACCGAGGGCGCCGTGGATCACCGAGAGGTCGTAGGCGCCGGGAGGCAGGCGGACCTGCGGCGGTGACTTCGACCGGTCGGGGCGCAGGACCCGGCCGTTGCCCAGCACCGTCGCGCCTTCGGCCAGGCCCGCCAGACCGATCACCGCTTCCTCGCGCTCGAGAACGATCGGCGGCAGGTCGTAGTCCCGGAGGTCGGGCAGTTGCAGGCTGGTTTCGACGCTCCGGAAGCCGTCCTTCTCGATCTTGATCCGGTAGCGGCCCGGCGCCAGGTCCTCGATCCAGAGTTCCTGCGAGAAGTCTTCGGGCGGATGGTCCGAGGCCGCGCCGTCGGGCAGGAACCAGGGTTCCGCCTGGCTGGTCGTCTGCCCGCGCTCGATGCCGTCGACGAGGACCGTGGCGCCGGTCGGCGCGGTCCGCAGGCGGACGACCGCGCTGTCGCGCTCCAGTTCGACTTCGACTTCGAGATCGCGCCCGCCGGCGATCGCGAACGCTGCCGTGGCAGGCAGGAAGCCCGGACGGGAAACGAAGGCCAGGTAGTCACCGACCAGCATGGGACTCGGCTCGGGTGGTTCGAACGGTTCCGGTTCCGGCGCCGCGTCCGCCTTTCCGCCGGAGTCAGGCGCTCCGTCGTCGTCGGGCGCGTCTTCGCCGTTCCCGTCCTCGCCTTCTTCGGTGGGAGGAGTCTCCGGAGGCGTCGCGTTCTCGAACTCCACGCCGCCGACCAGAATGCGGGCGTCCCGTGGCAGGACAAGAAAGGAGACCCGGCCGACGAGTTCGTCCCTGCGGCGCTCCAGACGATCGGTCAACTGGTCGCCGGCCGTTTCCGCCTCCAGTTCGAACAAGGGATCGAGGCGGACGATCCGGTCGAGGGCCTCGTCGGCTGCGTCCCGTTCGCTCAGCGTCCAGTGGGCGGCGGCCAGGTAGAGCCAGGCCGTGCGCAGGGTCTCGAACAGTCGCGGGTCGTTGGCGGCGAGTTCCCGCGTGTCGCCGCTGGCGGCGGCGAGTGGCTCCAGCGTGTCGATCACGCTCCGCAGGACGGGAATCGCCCCCTCGGAGTCGCCTTCCGCGTAGAGATCGCCGGCCTCGGCGAGCGCGGCCGCCGTTTGCGGCGGCAGCCGGCTCGAGCGCTCGATCTCGAGATCGCCGCGGCCGATCTCCTGGACGCCGAAGCGCTGCGCATGCAGGGGGCCGGAGAGCGCGAGGACCGCCGTCAGCAACGCCCCGGCAATCGCGAACTGGCGGCGCGCACCCATCGTTACTCCACGACCAGGACGGTGCCGAGCCGGCTGTCGGCGATGAAGATACGCGCCCGGGCGTCGACCGCGACGTCCTCCGGCGCGCGCAGTTCCTGGGCGCTCGGGAGGATGGGACCGATCGTGGCGATGGGCGTTGCGAACGGGTCGTAGACCAGGACCTGGAGCGTTCCGGCATCGAGCACGTACCGGTTGCCGAACGGGTCGACATCGAGCGCCACCGGCCGTTTCCATTCGGCGCGGAACGATTCCTCGAACCTGCCGTCGGCGTTGAAGCGATGGACGGACGGCGCCTGCGAGCGGGAACCGGCGTCCAGGATGTGGATCGCGCCGTGTTCGCCCACGGCCAGGTCGATCGGCTGAGTCATCGTGCCGATCCGGAGAGTCTCGATCAGTCTGCCGGCCGGGTCGTAGCGGAGCACTTCCGCCGTGCGTCGTGAGAGGACCGTCCAGTTGCCGAACCCGTCCTGGTGGGCGGCGACGATCCGGTCGAGGGCGCCGCCTTGAGGGCGGGTGAAGGAGACCGTCGCCAGCCCCGCGAGCCGGGTTACCCCGTCGGCTGTGATCACGGCCGCGCCTTCTCCGGCCGAATGGCTGGGGCGGACGACGCCGCGGAGGTCGCGGGCCGAGGACGGCATGCCGGCGGCATCGAGAGTTGCCGCCCGGTTCGGCTCGGTGACCAGGAGCTCGCCGTCAGGGCCGGCGGCGACGCCGCGGGGCTTCCCGATTCCGGCCTGTTCGGGCAGGTAGGGCCGGGAACGGCGCCAGGGCGCCTGCCCTTCGAGTGGCCGCAGGATCAGGCGGTGGATCAGGGTCATCCGTTCGAGCGCCGCATCGGCGAGGTGGGACGGCGATTCGCCATCGGCGGCGGCGCGACGGAGCCAGCCCTCGCGCGCCAGGCGCAGATGGTCGGCCGCTTCTTCCCAGTCCCCCTGGCCGAGAAGCAGCTCGCCCAGTTCGAAGTGGGCCCGCGGCGTCCACTCGCCCTGGGCCTCACGCTCGAGCACCCGCAGCAACTCGCCGGCGGCTTCCGCCACATCGCCAGTGCGGCGGCCGAGCGCGGCTGCCTCGACCAGGGCGCGGCCCCGGATCGCCGACCTGGGGTGCGCGCTCTGCGGAAAGCGCCGGACCAGCGCCCGCAACTGCTCGCGTGCCTCGACCAGCTCGTCAGCGCTTCGGGCGGTCCGTACGGCGGCGAGAATCGTGTCCACGGCCGCGGCCGCCTCCCGCTCGGCGGTCTCTTGCCGGGCCGGCAGCGCCGCGGCGAGGAAGACCACGCCGGCGCCGAGCCACAGTCCGATGCGGCGACCGCGGCTCGAGGGACAGAGCAACACTCCCGGCATCAGGCCGGTCGGGCCGCTACGCGTCGAGGTGCTCGTCGAGCCGCTCGTCACTGATCCGTT
>Ga0209543_1000964_pt1 | contig 30375 bp, 29 predicted proteins | sample MesohylFT_FD_187296 | JGI IMG/M metagenome (GOLD analysis project Ga0209543, IMG submission 187296) | Host-associated microbial community of the marine sponge Aplysina aerophoba from Gulf of Piran - sponge mesohyl, lysed by freeze-thaw... | ecosystem: Host-associated > Porifera > Sponge >...
CATGTTCCTTCTGCAGCAGCCCGAGGTCCACCTCCATCCGAGTGCCCAAGCGGCGCTCGGTTCGCTCTTCTGCACCGTGGCTGCGCAGGGCAGGCAGTTGATCGTCGAAACCCACGGCGACCATCTGATCGACCGTGTGCGCATGGACGTCCGGGATGGAACCACCGGTCTGAACCCCGAAGACGTGTCGCTCCTGTTCTTCGAGCGCGCCGAGTTGGAGGTCCGCATTCACTCCCTGCGGATCGACGAGGCGGGGAACGTTCTGGACGCCCCGCCCGGCTATCGGCAGTTCTTTCTGGAAGAGACCAATCGGTCGATCGGGCTGTAGCCGCCGTGTGCGCCATTCTCGACGCGGATGCGGTCTCCGCTGTCTTCACTGAGGATCCGGCGCCCGGAGCGCGCGAATTCAGGCGCTGGATCGAGTCCGGCAGAGGGCGTTTGGCCATCGGCGGTCGCCTACGGAAGGAACTCGCCGTCAACACCGCCTTCAAGAAGTGGCTTCGGGAAGCTCAGCTCCGGGGCAGCGTCCGGAACACGCCGGATTGCCGGGTAAACGACGAGGCGCGGGCGTTGGCGTCCCGCGAGAACCTCAGATCGAACGACCAGCACGTGCTCGCCCTTGCCCGTTTGAGTGGGGCGCGGCTGCTCTACTCCCGCGACAAGGCCTTGCGTGAGGACTTCAGGAACGAGAAGGTCCTCGGCGACCCTCGGGGCAAGCTGTACCCGGAAGGCAAGGGCGCCGAGTGCCGTCGCTGGCTCTTGCGGCAGCAGCGACTCTGTGCGAACTGAGCCGTTCCGCCCGCAGGCGGCGGAAAAGACGTGCCGCGAAGCGGCGACGTATGACGACCCGTCAGGCAACTGCCACGGCGACATCCGCCACGGCAGCGGCGAAACGGGCGGCCCGGAACCTGACCGCCGCCAGCGGAACCGCCGCGTGCGGCCGTCGCAGAACGGCCAGAGCAAGGCGCGGGATCGAGATGCCGCCTTCAGCGGTCACGGCGTCCGTGAGGGCCACGGGCATGTCGTCCTCCGCGGTGTCGCTTATGGCACGCAGCACGGCGAACGGAAGGCCGGCGTCGTCGAAGACTTGGGCCGCTTCGTAGCTCTCCATGTCGACCGCGGCCCGGTCGGGCGAGCCGACGAGTCGCCACAGCCGGCGCCGGTCGTCGGCGGTCACGACAGGGGTCGGCGTCGTCACGACGACTGCTTCGGCGCAGCCTGAGGAGATGGCGGACGACGCGAGATCCCGGTCCAGCGCGATCGGTTTCCGGGTGGCGTCCGGAGCCGGATGCCGGCCAGAGGGCCGGCGCACCCAGTGACGGAGCCCGCGCAACGGCCGGCGCACCCAGTGTTTGTCTTCCGCGGACGTGACGCTCGTTGCGACGACCAGGTCGCCCACCTTCAGCCCGGGCGAGAGCGCGCCGGCAATGCCGATCCAGACGACGCGCCGGCACCGGCCCTGGCGGGCCAGGTCCACGCATGCCTCCGCGGCTGCCCGGGCCGCCTGGGGTCCGATGCCCGACACGGCGATTAGCACCGGTCGGCCTCCGATGGAGCCGGAAACCGCCTTGTGAAGCCCCGTGTCCCGAGCTTTCCTCGCTCCCGCAACGCGCCGCAGCAAAGCGCTCGCCTCGAACCGCATCGCGGCGAGGTAGACCGTCGTCACCGGGTACGCTGGCGTTCCCGCCGGCTCCGCCACTGGGTGCGCCGGCCTTCTGGCCGGCTTTCCGGAAAAACGCGCCGCGAAGCGGCGACATATCCGTTCCCCTCAAACCACCGCACCGCCCGCCGCAGCGCCTCCTCAACCGGACTCTGCGGCAGCCCGAGCTCCCGCACCGCCTTGCCGGCGTCGAAGAACATCTTCTTCCGCGCCATCCGGGCACTCTCGAGCGGCACGCGCGGTTCGCCGCCGAAGCACCGCGCCCGCCCCGTGTCGACCGCGGCGACGGCAATCGGGAGCCAGTGCGGCAGTCGCAGGCGCGGCGCCCGGCGCCCGGTGATCTCCGCCAGCATCCGCAGCAACTCGCGGAGCGTCACGTTGCGGTTGCCCAGAATGTACTTCTCGCCCACGCGCCCTCGCTCGGCGGCCAGCAGATGGCCCCTCGCCACGTCGCGGACGTCGACGACGTTCAGGCCCGTGTCGACCCAGGCCGGCATCCGGCCGTTCAGGAAGTCCACGATGATTCGCCCGGTCGGCGTCGGCTTGACATCCAGCTCGCCGACCGGCGTCGACGGGTTCACGATGACCACCGGCATGCCCTCGGCAGCCGCCTGCTCCGCCACCCGCTCCGCGTCGTGCTTGCTGCGCTTGTAGTGGCCGACGATCTTCGCCGGATCGACCGGCGTCGTCTCGTCGGCCGGCGCTTCGCCGTGTTCCAGCCCGAGCGCCGCCACCGAGCTCGTGTAGACGATCCGTCGAGCGCCGGCGTCCCGCGCGGCCGCCAGCAGATTGCGGGTCCCGCCGGTGTTCGAGGCGTGGATCCCGGAGGGGTCGCGGGCGAAGAGCCGGTAGTCGGCCGCGCAGTGGTACACCTCCTCGCACCCTCGGCAGGCCGCCGCGAGACTCCCAGGATCGCGGAGATCGCCCGGCGCCAGGTCGACGTCGAGGCCCCCGAGGTTCGACCGGTCGCTGGCGGGCCGCACCAGGCAGCGAACCGGGCCCGCGCCGCGCTCCAGCAACACCCGGACGACGTGGGCGCCGACGAAGCCCGTGCCGCCGGTGACCAGGGCGGTCACGCCGCTCCCGGCGGCCGCGAGCCCGAGGCGCTGCCCCGACCGGACACGCCCGAGCGGTGGATCGCCGAGCTGCTCTCTCCGCTCAACCCGAGAGTTGCCAGGCCGCGAGCCGCGCCAGGTCCCGCGGGCTCTTGTGCAGCTCGCGCACGACGGACGCCTCGAACCCGGAGTGCATCGAGCAGTTCGCGCACAGCGGATCCTCGCGGGATTCCCAGTAGCTCCAGTCCGTGTCGTCCCAGAACTCCTGGAAGGTCGGGTAATGGCGTTTACCGATCAGGTAGCAGGGACCCTTCCAGCCGAGCGGCGTCCGGGTCACGGTGCTCCAGGGGGAACACGAGTAGTCCCGGATCCCGGCGGCGAACTCGAGGAACATCGGCGTCGAGGTCAGCTTGTACTCGCCTGCGATCTCGAGGATGCGCCGGAACTTCTCCTCCGTGTCCTGCCGGGTGAGGAAGATGTCCCGGTCGACCGACTCGTACTGGTAGCCGGGCGAGATGAGCATCCCGTCGACGTCCATGTCGCGCAGGAAGCGGCAGAGCTCCTCGACCTCCTCGATCCGCGTCTCCTTGAACACGGTCGTGTTCGTGCTCACGCGGTAGCCGAGCTCCTTCGCGGCCCGGATCATCTCGACCGCCTTGTCGAACACGCCCTCGCGCGCGCAGACGTAGTCGTGGGTTTCGCGCATGCCGTCGAGGTGGACGTTCAGCGTCAGGCGCCGGTGCGGCGGCACGCGCCCGAAGACCTTCGTGTCGAGCAGCAGGGCGTTCGTGCACAGGTAGATGTGCCGGCGCCGGGCGACGATGCCCGCGACGAGCTCCGGCAGCTCGGGATAGATCGTCGGCTCGCCGCCGCAGATGGAAACGACGGGCGCCTCCGTGACCTCGACCGCGTCGATGCAGTCCGCCACCGGCATCCGGTCCCTGAGCTTCCCGGTATGCCGCTCCACCGAGCACCCGATGCACGCCAGGTTGCAGGTGTAGAGCGGCTCGAGCATCAGGACGAACGGGTACCTCTTCCTGCCCCGAAGCGCGTTCCGCACCTGGTGCACCACGTTGTCGACCACAAGATGAAGCGGCGTTCTCATCAACCTTCAGACTCCTCCCGCAAGCACCGCGCGCTCCGCCACTGGGTGCGCCGGAACGGTGCGCCGCCCACTGGGTGCGCCGGCCTTCCGGCCGGCATCCGGATCTGCCTCCGATACCTCCCCAACGCCTCCAACGGAAAGTAAACCCCATAACCGTGGTAACGAAGATAGAACACCCGCGGAAACCCGACCCCCGTCCAGTCCCGGTCCAGCCACCCACCATCCGCCATCTGACGCTCGCCCAGGAACTCCACCGCCCGCTCGAGCGCCGGGCCCACCGCCCTCCGGTCTCCCGCCGCAAGCTCCGGACCGCCAGACGCCGCGATCAACCCGAGCATGCCCCACGCGGTCTGGGACGCCGTGCTCCGCCCCCGCCCCTTCGCCTTCGCATCCTCGTACGAGCGCAACGACTCGCCCCATCCCCCGTCCGCGTTCTGGACCCCGAGCAGCCAGTCGCTTCCCGCGCGAACGGACCGCACGAGCCGGCCGTCCGCCTCACCGGCCTCACCGGCGCCGCCGACCTCCGACAGCGCGGTCAGCGCCAGCCAGGTTCCGTAGACGTGGTTCGCGCCCCAGCGGCCGTACCAGCTTCCGTCGCTCTCGTGCATCCGCAGCAGGAACTCCACCCCGCGGCGTACCGCGCCGTCCGACGGGCCGGCGCCGTGCGCGAGCAGGGCGCAGACGGCACGCGCCGTGATGTCCGCGGTGCTGGGGTCGATCATCGCGTTGTGATCGGCGAACGGGATGCGGGTCAGGATCTCCTTGCTGCACCGGCGGTCGAACGCGGCCCAGCCGCCGTCCGGGTTCTGCATGCCGCGCAACCAGCGCAGGCCGCGGGACACGGCGGCCTGCCGGCGCCATTCCAGCTCCTCGTTCTCTCCCTTGAGCCCGGCGAGCACCGCCAGGACCTCGGCCGTGTCGTCGCAGTCCGGGTAGAAGTCGTTGCCGTACTCGAAGCACCAGCCGCCCGGCGCCTGCTGCAGGCTCTTTCGCTGCCAGTCTCCCGGCGCGGTCACTTCCCGGTCCAGCAACCAGCGCAGCCCGTCCTGCAGCGCCCCGTCCGCGCCGACCCCGTCCGCGGCCAGCAGGGCGTTCATCGACAGCGCCGTGTCCCACACGGGCGACAGGCACGGCTGGAGCCTCATCTCCCCCTGCTCCTCGATCTCGAACCGTTCGAGCGCCCGCAGTTGGCCCTGAACCAGGGGATGGTCCTCCTCGTACCCCAGGGCCCGAAGCGCGATGACCGCGTTGACGATCGCCGGGAAGATCGCCCCCAGCCCGTCGTCCCCGCCCAGCCGCGCCGTCATCCAGGCCTCCGCCTCCCTGAGCGCCCGCCGCCGCGTCCACGGGACGGGGCCGACTTTCTCCACGAACTTGATCAGCCTGTCCACACCACTGAACACCACCGACCAAACGCGGTCCGACCAGGCGGCGCCGCCCACTGGGTGCGCCGGCCTCCGCTCCGCCCACTGGGTGCGCCGGCCTTCCGGCCGGCTTCCGCTCCGCTCCGCTCCGCGCAACTCCTCCAAACCAACCCCAACCCCCACCTCCGGCTTCAACGCCCACACCACAGCCAGCGGCACCACAATCGCCCGCGTCCACGCCGACATCTCGTACAGGTTGAAGTAGAACCACCGCGGCAGCAGCACGATCTCCGGCGGCACCGCCGGCGCGTCGCGCCAGCTCCACAACCCGAAGACGGCGAGCAGCAGCTTCGTGTACGAGTTGCAGGCGCCCAGGCCGCCGGCCTCCACGATCGCGCGGCGCGCCGCGGCCATCGGCGGCGAGTCCGGGTCGTCTCCCGCCAGCTTCAGGCACAGGTACGCCTTCGCCGACGCGCTGACGTCCGCCGGCCCGCCCGGATGGATCGACCAGCCGCCCGCCTCCAGCCGCCTGTTCCGCAGCCGTTCGCAGCAGGACCGGCCCCGAGGGTCGTCGCCGCGGCCCAGGAAGTGGAGCAGGAGCACGTACTCCGATTCCAGGATCGTGTCGCCTTCGAGCTCGGCGCACCAGTGCCCGTCGCGCCGCTGCTCCTCAAGCAGCCGCCCCGCCGCCGCATCGATCATCCGGTCGAGGGTCGAGCGGGGTTCGGCGGGCGGCGTGTGCCAGACCGCCGTTGGCGGCGCCGCCGCGGGCATCGGAGTTCCGGGACGACCCATGGCAGCGGGCGACGATAGCAGCCAAGCCCATTGCGCGCCGGAGTGTACGATTGCGGCCGGCAGCGGCGCGTTCAACATCAAGGCGAAGTCGCTGCGGCTGGGCGACCTGGACGAGGAGGACGTGCGCGCGCTGCTGGACCAGCACACGGAGGAGACGGGGCAGGAGTTCACGGAAGGCGCGCTCGCCGCCGTGTGGAACCTGTCCCGGGGCCAGCCGTGGCTGGTCAACGCGCTGGCCTACCAGGCCTGCTTCGAGACCAGGGCCGCCCGGGACCGGTCGCGGACGATCGACGAGGAAGCGATCATGGATGCCAGGGAGGAGCTGGTCCTGGGCCGGCAAACCCACCTGCACCAGTTGGCGGACAAGCTGCGCGAGGAGCGGGTGCGGCGGGTGGTCGAGCCGGTCCTGAGCGGGGCCGACGCCGGCAGAACCAGCCCGGACGACGTGGAGTACGTCCGCGATCTGGGCCTGCTGGCCCGGCGCGGCCCGCGCCGGATCGCGAACCCGATCTACCGGGAAGTGATCCCGCGGGAGCTGATGTACGCCCGCGAGGACTCGATCCTCCAGGAGACGGAGTGGTACGTGAAGCCGGATGGCGACCTGGACGTGGAGGGTCTGCTGGCGGCCTTCCAGCGGTTCTTCCGGGAGCATTCGGAGCACTGGCTGGAGCGGTTCCAGTACAAGGAAGCGGGTCCGCAGTTGCTGCTGCAGGCGTTCCTTCAGCGGATCGTAAATGGGGGTGGCCGGATCGAGCGGGAGTACGCGCTGGGCAGCCGCCGGACCGACCTGCTGATCGTGTGGCCGCCCGGCCGTTTCGCGGGCGCGGCCGAGCCGGGCGTGCCCGCCCGCCGCTACGTGGTGGAGTGCAAGATTCTGCGCGGCAGCCTGGAGGCGACGGTCCGCGAGGGCCTTGAGCAGACCCTGGACTACATGGACAGGTGCGGCGGCGAATCCGGCCACCTCGTGATCTTCGACCGGGACGCATCGAAGCCCTGGGAGGAGAAGCTCTTCCGGCGCGAGGAGTCGCTGGAGGGACGGCCGGTGACCGTCTGGGGGGCCTGAGGCGCGGCAGCGGGGACGTTGCTCGCCTGACCGTGCCAACCGTTGCGGGCGCACGGACCTGCCGTCGCGTGTCCAGTGAGCGCATTGACTCGGCCCTTCCGGTTGCCCGGGCCCCGTTGGACGACCCGAACGGCGGCTGGATCGTCCAGGAAGTCGAGCAGCAACGGAGAGTGTGTCGTGACGACGAACTGTAAGCGATCCTTCGCCGCGAGCAGGTGCTGCGCGAAAGCCCGAAGGGCCGTGGGGTGGACGTAGTTCTCGGGCTCCTCGATGCCGATGAGGTTCGTTTCGGGTTCGGTGAGCAGCGCGGTCATGAGCGCGAGCATGCGCAGCGTGCCGCTGGAGACGCCCATCTGATGCACCGGGTAGTCGAGCCCGGGTTCTTCCTGAACGAAGTAGAACCGGTCGTTGGACTCCCGCGGCTCGATGCGCGAAGGCAGACCCAGAACCGATTGAGTCGCCGCGACAACGTCCTTGAAGGTCTCTGGCGACGTGTGCTGGAGGTTATGGAGGGTCTCAGCCAGGTTTCGTCCGTAGGGATCGAACCTCCCGGACTCGAGCCCGCCCCAGTCTCGGCGAAGAAGGAAGGGGTTCGGGTCGAAGAAGCCCCAGCGCCGGACGAACTCCGCCACGTTGCGGGCCTCGAACGAGGCGTCCACCGCGGCCGCGGCCAGTGCGCAGGCGGTGGGCTCTTGTTGGAGTGGTACCTCTCGTCTTTCCTCGCCCGACCACCACCAACCCCTGCCACGCCGGGCGTGCAGGATCTCGTTCCGGGGCGCCCCGGCGGAAACCCGGTAGAGATGTTCTTCCACCTGGAACTCGTACCCGTCTCTGACGAGGCTGACCGACCATTCGTATCTCTTTTCCGCGTCCACCACGATCACGCTGAGTTCCGTGTCTTTCGCCTGCTCTCCCTTCCAGGCGAGGTGGACGATCCCTCCCCGGGCATGCATCGGCACCCGGAAGTCGCGGTCTACGACGCCCTCGTGGAGAAACCGCAGCGCATCCAGGACGTTGCTCTTGCCAGCCGCGTTGGCGCCGATCAGCAGGTTCAGAGGCCCCATGCCGATCGTGTCGTTCCGCACGCTCCGGTACCGGCGCGCTCTGAGTCGTGTGAGCTTCATCGGTCGTTCGCTCCGGGTGTGGTGGTGGTGTCGTCCCTGTCGTTTGACCGGGATCGGCGAACCCTTGCCGACATCGGCGGGCCCGTCCCAACTCCTGGCCCGGCAACCGTGAGCTTAGTCCGAAGCAGAGCCCACGGTCCCGGCGCGCCGGAGAGCGACAAGGGGGATGACTACGCAAAGTGACGCGAACACGATGACGCGCTCGGGGCACCGAGAGGGTTGGGCTAGCTGTCGAGGCTCTTGGGTCGCCAGAATCGCAGGCCAACTTGAACGGCAGCGAGGATCAAGGTCGCGACGGCGATCGCGGTCAGCATCGTCCCCTCAAGGCCGTCGATCTTCCCCTCGAGGCCGCTGATCTGGCCTTGAAGGTTGGCTTCAAGAGTGTTGATTCGCCCCTCCAGACGGGCGATGTCCGCCTTGGTGGCCAAGTGCTTGTAGACGGCCTCAAGTGCCGCTACTCGCTCTTCAACTGGTATCGCCCTCAGGATCTCGGTCGTTGACTCTCTCGGTATACTGGCCGGATGACGGTGCCTACCAACATCATCGACCTGCTGGTTGAACAAGGCACACAGCTTGGCCGTATCGAAGGCAAGTTGGAAGCCGTGAACCAGCGCCTCGATGGTCTGGTTACCTCCAGTGAGTTGGAAGCCGTGAACCAGCGCCTCGATGGTCTGGTTACCTCCAGTGAGTTCGAGTCGAGAATGGCGGCGGTTGAAGCCACGCTCGCTACGAACCAGTGGTGGATTCTCGCTGCCCCCGCCCTTGTGGGCGCGGTACTCGTGGTCGCTCGGTACCTTGACCGCCGCACTCAGAAAAAGGCGACCAAGATGTCCCCTGTCGGCGTGCCTGCTGATCGCCCTCCCGCACTCCGCGCAGTGGGGCAGCGGGCAGACGATCTATGTCGGGAGCGGCCACGTCGCGGAGCGCCTGAAGGCGCATCGCCTGGCACCTTGGGTCCACAAGTACGCGCTGGGACACTTGCTCGTGAGTTGGGCCGTCGTCCCTTCTGGGCTTCAGAAGGGTGTCGAGCGCTACTTGGCCGAAACACTGGAACCGCTGGAAGGTGAGCGGCATCCAGCCACCGTCCCGGCCATCGCGGTCACTCTGCCTGGCGCTCCACCCCCTCCCGTTCCACCACCTCCACTGCCGCCCCGTTAGCTGGCCTTCAGGACACCAGATCGCGGAACCGGAGTCGCTTTCGCTCCATCCCTCGGACTTCCTCGACAACATCTTCATCGAGCGCCTGTGGCGCTCGCTCAAGTACGAGGCGGTCTACCTGCACGAGCTGACATCGGGCCTCGAGGCCCGAGGCATCATCGGCTGGCCCGGCAACCGTGAGCTTGGTCCGAAGCAGAGCCCGCGGTCCCGGCGCGCCGGAGAGCGACAGGGCGCGTCGCGCTACGATCGGACGGGAGTCGCCGAACCGGCGAGTCGTTGCCGATGGCTGAACGCTTCTTCAATACATCCGGGCCGGTGGTCGCCGCGGACCACTACAGCATTCCGCTTCGACCGGGACAGGTGAACGGGCGCCAGAGTGGTTGGCGAAGCGATTGACCAAACGGTTGACACCTCAAGCACCCAAGAGGCAAGATCCGAGTATGACCCGAAGGCGGGGTGTCCATCCATGAGTACCACCGACACGCTCCATACCGCCGAAGAGCTAGTCAAGGCTGGTGTTACGAGGCGGCACGCCGACGCCCATGCGCGGGCGATCGACGACGCGGCCGAGGAGGCAACTCGCGACTTGGTGACGCGTGCCGACCTCTACCGCGCGTTGTTCATACAGGCGGGCGTGATCGTCGGCGCGGTCGTGGCGCTTCTTCGGTTACTGCCGCCTCCAGGCGGATGAGCGGCGAACGCCATTCTCGACGCGGATGCCGCGGATGCGCGCGCGGACCCATAACCCCAATCCCCTCAGTAATTTGACTCGCACACACCAGACCCTTGACGAAACCCGTCGGAGGCCCTATAGTGTCGTGCTTCGGAGGAGCTGACTCGGTTGGAACGCCGCTTCTCGATCCGCCGTGCCCTTGGGCTGCCTGCCCTTGCGTCACTGGATCTTGACCATCGTTTCCGCTACAGTTCCCTCACGTCTTGGACAGACGGCCTTGAAGTCTTTTAGCGGGAGGTGATGCGCAGCATCAGCGAAGGTGGCGGTTGGCGGCTCGGTTGAGCCCGCGACAGCCATCTTGAGAGAACGTCAGCGGTCGTGGCAGCGCGGGTTGTCCGCATCGTCGCGGCCTGATCTTCGGATCGAATGAACTGCCGGGTCGGCATATGGCCGGTCCGGTCAACGAACGGCGGCGAAGAGCCGCTCAAGGAGAAAACAAACTGATGAAGCTGATGAAGCACATCACGATCGCGCTGGTTCTTTGCGCGATTCCGGCGATGGCGTTCGGCCAGACCGTCTCTTGCGACGACTGCACGCACGAGGTGTCCGTCTACATGGGCGGGGGCGGACTCATCGCCACGGCCGACGATGCCGACATGGTGTCCTACGTCGCCACTTGCGGCGGCAGCTCCCGATTCGACGAGCTCGCGGCCAACGACGACGGCGTGGTTGCCATGTTGTTCGAGCCCTGCCTTTCCGAAGGCGGCTCCTTCAAGATCGGCCCCATCATGGATGGTGGCTGGTACTGGATCACGGACGACATGAACTCGGCCGTGGGTAATCTGGTGGCCATGGACATCCTCGACAACGACACGGTCGACATCACCGACGCTGGCGACAGCGTGGATATGACGATGGGCAAGGGTGCCGTGTACCTGAAGCACACAAGCGGCCGCGTCGGCATTCTGCCGAACATCCTGCCGGAGCCGCCTGCGACTCCTCTCAGGAAGTGCGGCTTCTCGGGCGCTGCCACGGCCGCGTCGCCTGCCGTGCCCGTGAACACCGGGTGCGCGCTGGGAGACGGTGGAACGACTGTCCTGGCAACGAGCACGAATGGGATCACCGGGGCTACGGTGCAGATCATGGACAAGGGCAGCATCAACCGACCCGGCGGTACGGCCTCCGTTTCCATCCTTGTCGACCTTTGGGGCAACGGGAGCGGTCACTACGTGACGACCCACGATGCGGACGTCAACAACGGCGTATCCGCACTGCTCGGACAGTCGGCAGTGGCACTGAACGCTACTGCCAGGCCCGCCGCCCGTCTGACGGGCGTCACCTACACCGTGACTCACAGCACCGGCGGCCCGGGCGCTGGTACCGGAATCACGTCAGGCACGCCGATAGCTGGTGTGGACCACACCACCGACGCCAATGCCCTTACGATCACCGTCGCCAATGACACTGCCTATTGCAGCAAGACGGCCAACCACACCGGCACGGTCAACGTCACCGCGTTGATGACTGATGAGACCAGCGCTGCCCTGGTGACGCCCTCCATCAAGCGGAACGCCACCACCAGCGCCGTTGGAAGCATGAGCTTCAACGTCGTGTGCCCCTCGGCTTCGGCCTCGGCGAACCAGGGCCAGGAGTTGGTGCCGGAGAACCCGTTCCCGACCGAGTAGGGAACAGCCGAATCTTCCCCCGAGGTTGAGGGGGCTCACATGAGTTCCAGGAGTTCGGAGGAAGAAGCGACTTCGAAAGCAACGCCTCCGCGTCGGGCTCACAACCCGGCGCGGAGGCTTCGTCTTTTCAGGGACCTCAGAGAGAACGATCCAGAACGAATGAGGCACCTCACGCTTGCGCTGGTGCTCAGCGCGATTCCGGCGGCGGCGTTCGGCCAGGCCGTCAGTTGCCCCGACTGCCGCCACGTCGCCTCTTACTTCAGGGGCGAGGGCGGATTCATCGGAACCGTCGCCGACGGCGCGGACGAGGTCGGCTTCGTCGCCTCCTGCGGCAGCGTGAGCATCACCGGGCCAGCCCGGATCGCCGGCGGCACGGCCGCACAGTTGTTCAACCACGGCAACGGCCTCGCCTGCGACCGGGAAGGGGGCTCCCTCGAGATTGCCGGCCTGAAGGACGGCGGCTGGTACTGGATCACGGACGAAACGAACTCGGCCGTCGGGAACCTGGTGTCCAGGGACATCCTCGACAACGACACGGTCGAACTGACCAGCGCCGGCGACGGCGTCACGATGATGGCGGGCAGCGGCGCCGTCTTCGTCAAGGAAACCGCTACCGGCCGTGTCGGCATCCTGCCGAACATCCTGCCGGAGCCGCGGACGGACCCGCTGAGGAAGTGCGGCTACAACGACAGGGGCACGGCAGGTACCTCGGCGACCGCGACCGCGGACCAGGACAACGCGCGATTCACCCGCCGGGCCAGCGAGTGCGCGCTGGGCGATGGTGGGTCCGTCGCCCTGGCCACGACGACGAACTCGGTCACCGGAGCGACAACGACGGTGGCCGACAAGGCCAGCGTAGTCCGGCCGAACGGTACGGGCGAAGTCGTCGTCACGATCGACCTGTGGGGCAACGGCAGCGGCCACTTCACCACGGCTACGACCGGACATGCGCTGCTCGGACAGTCGGCGGCCGCGACGACCACCCTCAGGGATGTCGCCCGATTGACCGGCGTCACGTACTCGGCGCGGCTGGGCTCCGGTCCGACAGCGGCTGACTTCGTGAGCGGCACGGCGGCCGGCGGCATCACGATGGACACGACCACCACGACGAACGTCGTCACGTTCAGCATTGCGGCGGATGACGACTACTGCAGCGACGACAACAACCACCCCGTCGCGGTGTCCGTCACCGCCACGATTAGCGCCGCGTCGGACGCGGCTCAGGTGACGCCCTCCATCAAGCGGAACAGCACGACGAATGCGGTCGGAGGCACGAGCTTCACGGTCGTATGCGGTTCGGCCTCGTCCTCGGCCTCTGTGGAAGCGGCCGGCCGACGGCAGCAGGAGAACTCGTGAAGAAGATCATTGCTGTCGCCCTCTCGATTGCCGCGGTTCCCGCGCTGCTCATCGCGCAGACTGTCACGGTCGACTGCCCTGAGGACCGTTGCCAGGTCGCGCCCTACTTTGCCGGCACCGGCGGCTTCGTCGGCACGTCGGCCGGCGTCGGTGGCCAGGCGGACGTCCGGTTCTTCCTCATCTGCGGCAGCGTGACGATCTCGGCGACCGCGGTGCCGGACCGCGACGGCGTCGTGCGCCAGGCCCTGTCCGAGGGCAACGGCCTGTACTGCCGGCCTGAGACCCGGGGACGCATCGAGATCGACAATCTGGAACCGGGCGGCTGGTACTGGATCAACGACGACCGGAACTCGGCCGTTTCAGCCTTCATCCCGAAGGAGGCCATGGGCAACGAGCAGGTCGAGCCGACCGACCCCGGCGGCATCGTCCTGGACAGCGAGCGGGGCGGACTCGGCACCTACGTCAAGCACGAGCCGACCGGCCGGGTCGGGATCATTCCCCACGTCGTAGCGGCCAGGGCGATCCGTGGCTGCGAGGGCGCGCTGGGAGAGGAGTCCGCGACGAACTGCCATCTCGGGTCGCCCGAAGGCTGGCGCGTGTCCGCGAGCGCTTCCTCGGTCGCCAGGCCGAGCGGAAGTGAAGCGAACCGGAACGCCATCGTCACGCTCTACGGAGAGAACTTCATTACGACGAGAACGCTCTCGGCACGAGCGGAGGTAGCTTTCGACAGCAGCGTGCAGGCGGTCTCGTTGAGGCAAGACGGTGGCGAACCGACCGGCGAAGGCGAACCGGGCGTTCTCAAGTGGCTCGTGACCGTCGGCGCTGACGACAGCCGGTGTCTTCCCGCCAACAATCACCCCGACCGCGGGAAGGCGCAGGAGATCACCTTCTCGGTCGAAGCGATGGACGGGGCCATTCCGGCGCTCGGAGACGACGGCCTCAAGACGACCTTCATGGTCAAGTGCCCGGACGCTTCGGCGGCCATCGCCGGTGCGGAGCTCGTGCCGGAGAATCCGTTCCCAGTCGAGGAGTAGGGACGCTCGGGTATGCGGTCGGCGCCGTCGGATACGCTTTACGGTCTCTTGCCGTCCCTGTCGGTCGCGTGCCGGCAGCACGGGCATCCCGGCTCGCGCTTGGTAGAGTCCCGACTCGGAAGAACCTGTCTCCCAGCAGTGTTTTGCGGTAGGGTGGCTGATTCCACCCGGCCAGACGGGCCGCCAGCCGGTGGTCCTTACGGTCTTCCGAGCACGGCATTCGTTCACCTGTGAGGAGGTGAGAGATTGGAACCGGAGAAGGCAGAGAACCAGGAATTTGCGCTACAGGTCGACTGGGGGGATCTCGACAGGTTCCCGGTGAGCCCAATAAACTTGGCGACCATCCAGTCACTCGGCGACGAAGTGATCTTGATCTTCGGCTATGCGGCCCCGCCGCTCGGGATGCCGATGAGTTCACGCGAGGAGGCCGAGGCTTTCCTGGCCGACACGCCTACGGTGAAGCCCTGTCACGCTTTCCGGCTCCTCATGCCGCTTGAAGGCGCCAGGGCGATGATCCAGGGTATTGCCGACGCGCTCCAACCGACCAAAGAGGAGGACGCATGAGCGTGCCCGTGTTCGTCTGCCGCGAGCTACAGGCTCCGGAGCCATCGTCTTTCACCTCTGTTGAAGATGCCGTTGATTACGTCCGTCGTTGGGATGCCAAGATGGCGGACCGTCTCGAAGAGGTGCGTACCGACCTTCTCGATGATGAGGGACGCGACTTCGACATGGCGTCTCTCGCAGATGCGATAGTGCTTCTTCGTCAGCTCAGCAGATTCAGGAAGCCGACGGTGGGCCTGAACGACGAGGGTCAGTTGAGCGCGTTCTGGTCGAAGAGAGACGGGGCCGCAAGCCTGAGTCTGAAGTTCCTCGGTGACGGTCGCATCCAGTATGCGGCGAAGCGTGGAGATCACGACCACAACTTTGGCGGGATCTCGGTACCCCCGGCGGCCTCGCTGTTTCCCTGGTATCTGGACGATGAGCGAGGTCAAGGCTCAGAGTTACAGTTGCACCCTGATGCGCGGGATCTGGCAGCCGCCACGGACATACTCGGCGCGCGGCCCCTCGAACTGCTCGTCTAGCATCTCTACGCTCTCCACACGGTCCAGCCGCAGCATCTTCCAACCCTCGGAGGCGCCCGACAGACTCGGCCCTCTGACTTGGTAGACCTGCGCGAGAGCGTCGTCGTGTCGGCTCCACCCGCAGGCGTGCGGTTCGACACGGCGATAGCCTGGCGCGGTGCGGTACTCCACCCGCAACAGGTGCCGCTGCTCAATCGCCTCGCTGATCGTGTCCATGTAGCGCTTCACGGCTGCTCCTCGGGCAGCAAGATCGTACTCCAAAGACGGAGGGGTTCGGTACGCCGAGCGCAAGGGCCTGTTAGTCATCCGGGCGACCGGAAGCAGCGCCAGCATCGTCAACCGCCCGACTTCGAGCCCCGCGTTCTTTCCTGACCCCTATGGCCGCGGCGGCGCTCCGGAGGCTCTGGCGAGAGCAGGGGAACATGGGCCGGTTTTCCGTCTGAGTCTGTAGAAGCGCGCAACGCGCTTTGGCCCGCTTTCGGGCGGGTCACACAGTGTTTTCCAATAGAGAAATGAGCGTGGAGCAGCGACGGTAAGAGAGGCTTCGATCCCGGTGGGTTCAGGGTTGGTTTCTGGAAGCGGCAGACGGTTCCGTACCGTCTGCCGCCCGAGGGTAGCGCGCTCGGCACTGGGGCGGGGTCCTCGTAGCGCGGCGCCGCGGTCCTGGAGCTGGCGGCTGTGGCGATGGATGGCATCGGCGTGGCGGTCGGATCAGGCGCTCTGGCGTCGCGTTGGATCGGAGTCACGGGCGATGAGTTGGAAGAGTCTGGCGCGCGCCCGCTTCAGGGCGACCGCGGCTTCGAGATCGCTCATGGCCCGGGCCTGGTCTTCGAGGGCGGCGATGGTCACGCCGTGCTTGAGGTAGTGCTCGACTCCCGACGACACCGGGGCCTACGGTGGTCTACGCGACGACTACAAACGCGGCACGGTGAAGCACTCGGTCGGCGAGTACGTGGACGGCAAGATCCACACGAACGGCATCGAGTCCCTGTGGAGCATGTTGAAGCGGGCGCACAAGGGCGTGTACCACAAGCTCAGCCCGAAGCATCTACAGCGCTACGTGAACCAGTTCGCGGGGCGGCACAACATTCGGGAAATGGACAACATCGAGCAAATGGCGGCTGTGGTTGAAGGCATGGCGGCGAAGCGGCTCCGCTACCGCGAACTCATCGCCGACAACGGCCTGCCCTCCGGGGCGCGGTCGGCGTAGCTTCGTCAGGCTAACGTCGCCAACCGCTTCTAGGGACCGCAGAAACACCGCCGACGGTACCCGGTGTATCATCGGTCCAGGGCGATGAGGTCTGTCGCCCCCACCAAAGGGAGACACCAGTGAGCAAGGCTAGCGAAGCGGGACGGGAAATCCTGTCGCCGGGAGAGCGGTACCTTCACGACGAGCTTGAGGCCATGCGGGAGGAGAACGCGGCCGCGCATACCCAAATCAGCCTCAACATCGCCAAGCATGTCGGCGAGTTGCGGAAGGACACGGACGACCGCTTCGACGCGGTAGACAAGCGCTTCGACGCGGTAGAGGCAACGCTGACCGACATTGTCGAACGGCTCATTACCATCAAGCGAGGCGTACTCTCCCGCCCATAGCAACCCCCCGCAGAAGCGCCAAGGCCCTCCGGGAAACCGGGGGGCCTTGGCGTTTGGGGCTCGGTCCGTGTAGAGCACCGACGACCAGAGAGGCAACGGCTCCCCGGTCGCCGGTGCCGACCGGCCTGTCACGGGGGCTATGCCGACGGCCGGCGAGATCTGTCCACGCGGCTTCGGTATAGTCGTCCGCGTTGAGCGTTGCAGCGGGCAACCCGTGTCGGGTCGCCTGCCGAATACAAGAGCCTGGCCTTGATGGTCGGCGGGTAGCTTCCGGCGACCGGTGAATAGGCAGGGGCTACGGGAGCCTGCTGCAACCGGCGCTCAACACGGCCCGACGCCATTCTGGCCCAGGGCCTGTTCCGCTGGAGAGGGCTCCCCTTGGTCGGTTGTCGCGCTACAGACTGCTGCTATGTTCCCCCGCAGCCACAAGTAGCCGCCTGCCTAAAGGGGGCTAGACCATGCGCGAGCTTGACGGTGGAGGTGCGAGGCGGCACGCGCCTATGGCGGCCAAGCCCGAGAACAACCCGTTTCGTGGCCCACCGCCCCAACCTGCAAAGCCGACCGCGCCTAAAGTCCCTGTTGAACGCGGAGCCGCCCTCGACGACGACGTAGAGGAACGGCTGTTTGCTCTGGTATCAATGATACGGGCCTATCGCTTCCGCTGCGACAGTGTTTCCACAGCTTACCGATGGGGCTACGGCTACAAGGTAAGTTGCAACCAGTATCGGTACAACTACAAACTGAGCGACCGGGGCGGCCGATGGGGCGTAACGGTCGATTGAAGGAGAATCCTGTGGCTCAAACCGACACGCGACGGATCGAACGGGCGCTCTACGACATTGCCCGGATGCTCGACCGCATCAACCGAAACCTCGACCGCATCGCCAAGGGGCGTTGACGTGACGACAGTAGCGAAGCTCACGAACTTTGAAACGAAAGCCCTAGCTGCCGAAGGGGGAATTGTCGTATTGGCCCTGGAGGCCACGCCTGAGAGTGGAGACGCACCATTCCCTCGGTTTGTCTGCTATCTAACACCAGACCAAGCCGAGGATTTGGCCGAGAAGATTCGTTCTTCCGCTGAGATCGTTCGTCAGACTGGGGGCGACTTGACACCAAACTAACGCCCTCGGCCGCCGCGCTGAAAGAGACTCGCACCGACTACCCGACCGACCTGGAACGCCGGCACGAACAGGTCGCCCATCGGCCGAAGGCACAAGGCCAGCCAAAGCCAACGCAGCTTCACCCCATCTACGGGAACGCCACGGCAGAGGACGTGGCGCTCAAGCTGCGGCGCAACGTCGCCAAACCTGTGAAGAAGGAGAACAAATGACAGACGAATCAAAGCTCCGCAAGTTCGTTGTCTGTGCCCGGCTCGGTAACGGACAAGCGGTTTGGACCAACATCAAAGCCGAAAAGGTTATAGTGAGCAACGCGGCACTACAGTTCAAGGTTGGAAGCGAAACCGTTGCGGAAGTTCCCGGGCGACACGTCGTGCTTTGGGCCGAAGAAAAGTACCGTTCGTAGAACAGCCTCACGTTGACGAGCCGTCAGGCGTCAACCTTGCTTGATAATCCCCAATGCGATGCAGTCCCAATACCACGGCTATCCACTTCTCCCAACCGAGGCCATCGCGACACTGATCTTCCGTCGCTTCGCACTGTGGGCGCAGGTAAGAGGCACGCCGATAGACCAAGCTGCGGCAGAGTCCTGCCGCCGTATGTACGGGCTTCATGATGCCTGAGTTCCAGATTGAAGCGACCGCTCAGACGGGCGATGTGAGCGGTGACCTGCGTCGCGTCAGAATCAGCGTAGGAGATTACGTCCTGACGCGTCTTCGGAGACCAGACGACTCCTCTCAGGATGACTGGCTGGAAGTTCCGGCAGAAGCGCTGGCGTTCTGGTTCGTCGACAACTGGTGGCGAATCCGCTCGGAACCGGAACCCCCGAGCGGTTTCACTCCTGAATGGCGACTGGCGCACGATATCTCGTCGGCTGGCGGGGGCTACTGCTGGCCGCGCGTTGCGCTCTGGAGCGAGGGTGAGCAGATCGGCGTTGAGGTTCGGGCAGACGAATCGGATTCATCCCCGCGGTACTTGGCTCGCGGCAACTTCCTGGTCCGAGCGGCGAGCTTTGAGGATGGCGTGGACGCCTTCGTTCAGCAGCTCCTGCAGTCGGGTACGCCGGACAGCACCGCGCTGGAAGCGTGCTTCCAGCGCCTGTCGGCTGAACGAGCTGACCCGGCGGCTTCGGCTTGGCGGAAGCTTGAGGCGCAGCTTGGCTTCGATCAGGACCGGGCACCGGATGAACTGATGACCGCACTTGGCGCGTTGGCAGATGAGTACGGACTGGACGGCGTACAGGAGGCGGCACTGGCTACGCAAAGCGGGGACGCCGCAACTGTGCTGCAACGAGGAATCGAAGCCGCGCAGAACTCTGCAATCCAAACCGCTCGGCAGAAGTTCCAGCGCATGGTCGCCGCAACCTGAACTTGCGCGCGCCCGAGCGAACTCGCTAGATGCCACCTGGCCACCGCGCCGGCGGCTACGGATGTGATATAGCAGTTGTGCTATATGCGGCGTGGAGCCGCACCCGCTTCGAACGGCGGCCCCCGGGCCGCGGAAGGAGAGAGCCGTGAAGAAGATCATCGGAACCGCAATCCTGGTCGGCGCGTTTCCGGCGCTGCTGCCGGGTCAGGTCAGCATCGACTGTCCGGAGGCGACCTGCCAGATCGCGCCTTACTTCGAGGGCACCGGCGGGTTCGTCGGCGAGGCGGCCGTCATGGACAACACTGAGACGACCGAGGTCAACGAGGGCGAGGTGAACTTCTTCATCGTCTGCGGCAACGTGACGACGCAGCGCTCCGTCACGCCGGACAGCGGGGGCATCGTGCGGCAGGCGCTGACGGCGGCGGACGGTCTCGCCTGCGAGGCCGAAGGCGGCGGCACGATCGAGATCGATGGCCTCAAGGACGGCGGCTGGTACTGGATCAACGACGACACGAACTCGGCCGTCACCGCGTTGATCCGCAAGGACTCGCTGGGGCATCCGCAGACGATGCCCACGGACCCGGGCGGCGTCGTCCTGAAGTCGGTGGAAGGCGGCGCGGCGACCTTCGCCAAGCACGAGCCGAGCGGCCGGGTCGGGATCATCCCGCACATCGTGCCGCGCAAGCCGGTGCCCGCCTGCGGCGGCGCCGCGGACGACCGGACGGCCGAGTGCGTCCTCGGGACTTCGGCCGGTTGGTCCCTGGCGGCGAGCCCCTCCTCGGTGACGCGGCCGGCCGCGGGTGCCGAAGCCGTGGAGGTCACCGTGACCTTGACGGGGACGAGGTTCATCACGACGGGCACGGTCGCCGCGACGGCCAACCTCGACGATCTGCATAGCAGCGTCACCGGGGTGGCGCTCAGCGATGCGAACGGAACGGCGCCCGGCGAGGGCGTGCCAGGCGTCCTCCAGTGGACCGTCACCGTCGCCGCGGACGCCGACCGCTGCGCGAGCACCAACCCGGATCGCCGGAACGCCCAGACCGTGCCCGTCGGAGTGGCGACCGTGGACGAAGTCATCCCCGGTCTCCCGACCGACGGCCTGGAGGCGAGCTTCACGGTGAACTGCCCGGCCGATTCGGCGGCCAGCCGAGGCGTCGAGCTGGCGCCGGGCAACCCGTTCCCGGTCGATTGACCGGCCTCTACTGGGTGCGCCGGCCGTGGCGCGGGCCTTCTGGACCGCGTTTACGGCATCCGGCGCGTAGCTCCGCGCCATGACGAGTCGCGCCAGACCCGACGCACGCCGCTTCCGGCAGTCGCTGTTCCTGCTGCGCGAGCTCGTCGTTCGCAACCTGCGGGCGCGCTACGCGGGCTCGGCGCTGGGCCTGCTGTGGTCGCTGCTCAACCCGTTGTGGCAGTTGCTGCTGTTCACCTTCGTCTTCTCGTACATCGTTCGCCTGGGGCTCCCGGGGGAGGCGACGGACAACTTCGCCGTCTTCCTGTTCTGTGGCCTGCTGCCCTGGTTCGCGATCCACGAGGGGTTGAGCCGCTCGGCATCGGCGATCACGGACAACGCCGACCTGGTCAAGAAGATGCTGCTGCCGGGAGAGCTCCTCGTGGCGTCCCTGGTGCTCGGCGCCCTGCTCCACGCCGGCGTGGGCGCCGTGGCGTTCATCGTCGTCCTCGCGGTGATGGGGGAGCTCTCCGTGGCCAGCCTGCCCCTGCTGCTGGTCGCCGTGCCTGTCCAGGTCGCGCTGACCTTCGGCCTGGGACTCGCCCTGGCGGGGGCGAACGTCTACTTCCGCGACGTGGCCCAGGCCGCGGGCCTGGGCCTGAACACCTGGTTCTACGTCACGCCGATCATCTACTCGGTGAACCTGCTCGACGACGAGAGGATTCGGCTGGTGCTGGAGCTCAACCCGCTGACGGGGCTCGTCTACCTCTACCGGGCCGCGTTCCTCGGTGGAGGGCTGCAGGTCAGCCTGGTTCCGCTGCTCGCCTGCACCGCCGGGGCGGTGATCCTGGGCGGGGGGTTGTTCGCCCGGTTGAAGGATGGCATCGCCGACGAGATCTAGCGGGGCAGAGGGGCCGGAGGCCGGCGCTGCGCGCCGGAAGCCGGCCAGAAGGCCGGCGCACCCAGTTCCGAAGCCGGCCAGAAGGCCGGCGCACCCAGTTCCGGAGCCGGCCGGAGGGCCGGCGCACCCAGTTCCGGAGCCGGCCGGAGGGCCGGCGCACCCAGTCGGATCGCGGGCCGGAAGGCCCGCGCAACGGCCGGCGCACCCAGTGGGTTTCCGTGCGCGCACGATCTCGGCGGTCATCGTCCACTACCGCACGCCGGCGATCCTCGAGGCGGCCGTCCACGCGCTGCACCGCGACGCGCTGGCTTCCGGCCTCGAGATGCACGTCATCGTGGTCGACAACGGCGCGAGTTCGGCGACGGGCGAGCGGGTCGACGGGGAGCGGCTCGAGGCCGAGGTTCTCGAGCCGGCCTCGAACCTGGGCTACGCGGCCGGGCTCAATCTCGGCGCGCGCGAGGCGCGAGGCGAGGTGTTGCTGCTGATGAACGCGGATGTCGTCGTGGAACCGGGATGCCTGCGGGCGCTCGGCGAGGCGCTCGGCGAGGCGGACATCGCCGGGCCGCGGCTGTTCTGGGACCGCGGCTGCCGGCTCATGCTGCCGCCCCAGCAGGTCCGTACGCGGGTAGCGGAGCTGGACGCGGCGTGGGCCGAGCGATCGGTCGTCTGGGGCCGCTCCTACCGCCGCCGCTGGCGCCGCCGCGCCCGGGCGTTCTGGTCGGCCCGGGAACCGGTGGCCTGCTTCGAGCTGAGCGGCGCGTTTCTGGCGGTGCGGCGGGACTACTGGGAGCGCACCGTGCCGTTCGACGAGGGCTACCGGCTCTACTTCGAAGAGACGGACTGGCTGCTCCGTGCGCGGGGGCTGGGAGCGAGGGCGGTCCTGGCGCCGGCCGCGCGCGCGGTTCATGCCTACGACCAGAGCGCGAAGCGGGAGCCTCGTTCGCAGATGTGGTTCGAACAGTCGATGGCGCGTTTTCGGCGGCACTGGTACGGCGCCTGGTTCGGGGCGCTGCTCCGGCTGATCGAGCGGGCGCCCCGGCGCTTCGCCGATCCGGTGCCGTTGCCGGCCGGGCCGGTGGAGGGAAGTGCCGCCGGGGAGACATGGGTCGAGGTCACGCCGCTGCCCCTGGGCGTCCCGGCGGCGGGGTGCCGTCTGGAGGGCGGCGCCGTGCCGGCGGAATTCGAGCTGCCGGAGGATGTCGTGGAAGGAGCGAGGTCCGAGTTGCACGTGCGCGCGAGTGACGGCGCTTGCCGCGATCTCGGGTGACCACTGGGTGCGCCCAGTCGCGGAGCCGGCCAGAAGGCCGGCGCACCCAGTCCCGGAGCCGCGCAACGGCCGGCGCACCTAGTGGCGGGCCTTAGTACGATCAGCCGCGTGAACGCGGAGCGCGGCTCGGACACAGCCGCTGCGGCGGTCGAGGCCTGGAATCGTTGTCTCGAGCGTTGCCGTGCGGGGGCGGCGCCGGGGGGCGGTCTCGACGAGGCGATGGCGAAGGTGCTGCCCCGGGGCGGCGTGGGGGCGATACAGCCGGAGGGGCTTCGCCTGGTGCGCGGCTCGGAGGCGATCCCGGAGGCGGAGGAGTTGCCCGACGAGGTAGTGATCGGCTGGAGCTACGAGACCGTCCCGGACTCCGGGCCGACCGGCTACGACCGGCTGATCCTCGATCTGCTGGAGGCGGGGTTCCGGCCGGTGGCCGAGCGGGCTGGCCTGCCGGAGCCGGTCGCCGGTAGCGAGGCGGCGCCGCCGTTCAGGGTGGTGCGCGCCCGGCGCGACGGGTACCGGGTGCGGAGCTACCGTCCTGGTGACGAGCACGCCGTTTTCGGGTTGTTCCGCGAGACGTTCGGCGTCGACCAGGATCCGGACCACTGGGCCTGGAGGTTCGTTCGCAATCCGCGCGGCGGTCCGCGGATCTCGCTCGCTTTCTCGCCGGAGGGTGAGCTCGTCGGCCAGTACTGCGCGTACCCGGTGCGCTGGCGCGGCCTGCCTCCGTCGAGCCCGGCCGACGGCCACCAGGTCGGCGACACGATGACCCGCCCCAGCGCCCGCACCGTGGGCCGCGGGCCGACCAGCCTGCTGGCGCGGACGGGGAGACACTTCTATCTCACCCATTGCCGGGGTCGGGTCGCGTTCAACTACGGTTTCAATACCGGCAACATCACGAAGTTCTCATGCCGTTTTCTCGAAGCCGCTGTGGTCGAGGACGTTCCCTACCGCGAACTTCCGGCGGATACGCGCTTGCGCAGCAAGCGGCAGGGGAAAGTAGGGCTCAGGGGCAGCGCCCGGCTGGATGCCCGCTACGAGGTGGGGCGGATCGCGGAGGCTTCCGAGGTCGATGCCCGGTTCAATGCGCTGTTCGAGGCCGTGGGCGACCGTTACGGCCTGCTCGTGGAGCGCTCCGCCGAGTACGTGCGCTGGCGCTATCTCGACTGCCCGGTTGAGGGTCCCGAGCTGGTCGCGGCCTACCGGCGGGGCCGGCTTGCAGGGTGGGTGGTGGCAACGCGTCATCCCGATCGGGTGGAGTGGGGCGATGCGTTGGTCGACCCGGCCGAACTCCCTGCCCTGCGCGTGTTGCTGGGCGAGATCAGGGAGCCCGGTCTCCCGATCGTCGGCTGGTTCAGCGAGCGGCCGCGCTGGTGGTCGAGGCAACTGGACAGCCTCGGTTTCGTCCGGCGGCCGGAGCCGGACTCGCTGGTCACGATTCAGGTGCCTTTCGTGTGCGGCGATGCCCTCTCGCAGTTGCGCGGGGCCTTCTACACGAAGGGCGACAGCGATCTCTTCTAGAGGGCCGTGGCGGGCGGGACTGTCGTCCAGCGCCCGGCGATGACACGCAATCTTCCTCAGTACGCTAGAATCGGCCCGCTACGCAACAACGCTCGCGGGCTGCCGGAACGAAGGGGCCGGTGCGGCCCTTTGGCGGGCAGCTTTGGGAGTACGTTGTGGCCGTCAGGATGAACGATACGTTGCTCGAGTTGATCGAGGGCGACATCACGGAACTCGAGGTCGACGCGATCGTCAATCCGGCCAACGAGGATCTGAAGCTTGGCGGGGGAGTCGCCGGCGCGGTCCGCGAGAAGGGCGGCACGTCGATCCAGGACGAGTGCAACCGCATCGGCGGCACGCCGGTCGGCACGGCGGTGATGACGGGCGCCGGCACGCTGAAGGCGAAGCAGGTGATCCACGCCGTCGGTCCCCGCATGGGCGAGGGCGACGAGGACCGCAAGCTGGCCGCCGCGGTGCGCGCGTCGCTGGCCCTCGCCGATCGCAACGGCCAGCGGACGATCGCCATCCCGGCGATCTCCACCGGCGTTTTCGGCTACCCGGTCGACCGCTGCGCCCGCATCCTGCTGACGGAGGTTCACCGCTACCTCCAGGGCGGCACGAAGCTGGAGCGCGTCGTCGTCTGCCTGCACGGCGACCAGAACTTCCAGACGTTCCGCAACGAACTCCGCCGCGGCTTCCGGTAACCGGGTGCGCCACTTGGTGCGCCACCGGGTGCGCCGGCCTGCCATCCGTGCGCCCGATGACGGGCGCACGGACTGGTTCGCGGGTGGCGCGGCTCCGCGCCACCCGGGTTCCGGCCGGCATCCGCTCCGCTACCGGGTGCGGCGCCGCTCCGCGTGGTACTCGGTGAACACCCTGGCCTGCTCCTCCCTGCTCAGCGACTCCCAATCGACGCCGAAGCGTTCGTTGAGGAGGTGGTAGAACTCCTCGAGGATCGTGTCGGACCCGTCGTAGCCGGGCTCCGCGTCGGTGTAGGAGACAACGCCGTACATCATCTCGGAAGTCGTCGGTTGGCCGTAGAGCACCGTCTTCGTCGGATCCGGGTTCGACGGATTGTCCGCGGAGTTGTCCCACGCCACGGTCAACTCGATCTCGGTGCCGGCCGGAATCCTCTTGCCGCCCGCGCGGTACTTGTACTGGGTTTGCCAGTTGAAGTCGTACCGCGGCACGTCGAGCAGGACTTCTTCCGTGCCGTCGGGGTACTTCGCCAGGAAGCGAGCCGACTTGCCGCGCAGGTGCATGTGCGGCGTGTAGCCGAGCAGGATCGCGTCGCGGTCGAACCGCGCCCACGTCGTCGCCACGTAGTTCGGGTCGCCGGGCGGGATCTCGAAGTCGAACTTGCCCATCGCCGCGTTCTTTATCGCGTGGTCAGGCCTGTAGCCCGAGGGGTAGAACTTCAGCGCCGCCGACGTACGGTCCCAAACACCGGTGCCCGGGCCCGGCTCCTTGTGGTAGTGCATGTCCCAGATGATCGTCATACCCGGCTCGAGCAGGGTTCCGAACCCGTCGTCATGCACGAGCGGATCGTTGCCCGGGAGGATGAAGCCCAACGGAGGCGCCAGGAGGTGGTGCACCGGCCCGCCTGGACGGAACTCCGAGGCCTTGATCCAGCGCGGCTCGGGCAGCATCTCCTCCGTGATGACCGTCTGGAAGACGACGTTCCGGTCCTGGACGTCGTCCTCGATGAAGTAGTCCTCGCCGATGTCGATCACGAGGTCCGGTTCACCGATCGCCCAGGCGTCGTCGTCGGTCTTCCACGCCTTGGCCGGCGCGCCGCCGGCCGGGTTGCCCAGCGGCGCTCCGCCCCTGGCCCAGGCGATCAGCGTGGCCTTCTGCTCCTTGGTCAGCGAGCGCTCGTTCTCGAACACGCCGCGGTGCCGCGGGGCGGCATGCCACGGCGGCATCAGGCCGGACTCGACCTGGCGGGCGATCGCGCGCGCCCAGGGCCGCGTCTGCGAGTAGTTCGTGAACGCCATCGGCGCCACCATGCCGCCCAGGTTGGCGCCGTTCGGCCGGTGACAGACTTGGCACTCCTGCTCCAGGATCGACTGCACGTCGCCGTACCAGGTCGGCGTAGGCTGGTTTGTATCGTTGTTGTTCGCGGCCGGGAGGGGAGCGGCGAGCGCAACAACCAGCAGCGAACCGATTGCCTGCTTCATCGGTCGGATCTCGTCGGCTTGTGGGCGGTCGGGCACGAGCTGCAACGGGAGAACAAGCTACCACAGGGCGTCGCCCGTCCAGGGTTGGCGAGCACTTCCTCGCGCTTCGCGGCGAAAGGGTGGCTGGCTCGGTTGATAGTGTCCGCCGCTCCGCCCGCGGTCGCCCCATGCCGAACGGTCACCCGACGAAGATGAGCCAGAACGTCCGCCATCTCCAGCCGCTCCACGTGGCCTTCACGGCCACGCCGGAGATCTTCGCTACCGACAACAAGGGGGCCTTCGTCTTCCCGTTGACGCACGAGCAGGGGGAGCGGGTGGAGACGCTCCGCTACGACGAGATGCGGTTCGTCGTCTCCGTGTGGCATCCGCGGGAAGGCAAGAACATCGATCTGGACAAGGCGTACCTGGAACTGCGGGCGAACTTCGTGGAGGATGGGCACTGGACGCGGCTGGCCGAGCTGGAGCCGGTCGTGTCGCCCTACCAGCGGGGCGAGACCTTCGACGGCTGGATCGTCCTGCCGGTGCTGGCGGGGGACACGGCGTTGCGGCTTCACGGCGGCGGCTTCCAGCCCCGGGCGCGGGTGCAGATCCGGGCTTCGGCCTACTTCGTGGCCTGAACGGTGCCGCCGTGACGCGGATGGCGCTGCTGGCTCGCCTGGCGCAGCGGAACGATCGCCGGATCGTCCTGCTGGTGCTGGACGGCATTGGCGACCTGCGGACGGCCGACCAGCCGCGGACGGCGCTGGAAGAGGCGCGGACCCCGAACCTCGACCGTCTGGCCGCGCGGTCGGCGCTGGGCCGCGTCGTGCCGGCGGGAACCGGCGTCACCCCGGGCAGCGGCCCGGGTCACCTGGCGTTGTTCGGGTACGAACCGAACTCACCCGATGCGGACATCGGCCGCGGCGTGCTGGAAGCGCTCGGCCTGGGGCTGGACTTCCCGCCCGACGTCGTTGTGGCGCGGGGCAACTTCGCCACGGTGGATCGTGACGGGCTGCTGCTGGACCGGCGCGCCGGTCGCATCCCGAGCGCGGAGGGCGAGCGGATCTGCGCGCTCCTCGCGCGGCGGATCGAGGCCGCCGGGGGCGTGCTCGGCGATGGCGTCCGGGTCGAGGTGCATCCCGGCGAGGCGTACCGCTTCGTGCTCCTGTTTCGGGCGGCGGAGGGGACGCCGCCGCTCGATCCGGGCCTGCTGGACACGGACCCGCAGCGGCTCGGCGTGCCGCCGCTGGCGCTTGTGGCGGCCACGGGGTCGAGCGGCGATGGTGGTGACGGCGACGGTGGCAACGGGGCCGGCGATCGCGACGCGGAGGCCGCCCGGGAGACTGCCCGCCGGATCGCTCCGGCCGTCGAGGCCCTCCAGCGGGAACTGCGCGCCGAGGAGCGCGCGAACACGTTCCTGCTCCGGGGCTTCTCCAGCCTGCCGGCCCTGCCCGGCGTCGGCGAGCTCTACCGCCTGCGCGCGGCCGCCCTGGCCGGCTATTCCCTCTACCGCGGCGTGGCGAAGGTCTGCGGCATGGACGTCGTCGACTGCGGCAAGCCGTTCGAGCAGGTCCTCGACCGGCTCGAAGAACGCTGGCGCGACTTCGATTACTTCTTCCTCCACGTCAAGGGCACCGACATGGCCGGCGAGGACGGGGATCTTGCGGCGAAGGTCGCCGTGATCGAAGAGGTCGACGCCCTGCTGCCGCGTCTGCTGGAGCTGGAGCCCGACGTGCTGGCGATCACCGGCGACCACTCGACCCCGGCGCCGATGAAGGCCCACAGTTGGCACCCGGTGCCGCTGCTGGTGTCGTCGGAGCTGTGCTTCGTGGACGACTGCGAGCGCTTCACCGAGGCCGAGGCGATTCGCGGGGCCGTGGGCACGATCCCGTCGAGCGAGTTGATGGGGCTGCTGCTGGCGAACGCCGGGAAGCTGGCGAAGTTCGGGGCCTGACCTACCGGGTGCCGTCACTGGGTGCGCCGGCCTTCTGGCCGGCATCAAGCGCGCAGCCGCGAAGCGGCGCGCGAGCTGCTCCTGTCGAAGAACCGAGTGGCCCACGGCGTAAGGTGCCGGCCTTCGGCCGGCGCGTTTTTCTGGCCGCCTTCGGCGGCAGCCGGCCAGAAGGCCGGCGCACCCAGTGTCTAGTGGAACCCGCTGCGAGATTCTCCGTAGACCGGATTCGCGGCATCGGAGGGCGAGAGGGTTCTTGTCACGACGGGCATCGCCACAGTGGGAACAGCCGGTTCGCCCGCCTTGAGCAGCAGGTAACCGCGACCCTCCGTCCTCGTTCGCCACACTTGCCGGTAGCCGTCGCAGTTGGCCTCCAGTTCATCCTGGTAGACGCCGATCAACTCGGCACCGTGAATCAGGAGGTACCGCCCGGCGTACTTCCGGCGGTACTCCTCGAAGTGCTCTTCGTAGAAAGCGATCTCTTCCGCGAGCGCCTTGTCAGTCATTGGGATCTTCACGTCGGTGGCCACATCCGCCTTACTTCTTCTTGGGAGGCGGCGGCGGAGGCTTGACAGGCTTGATCTTCGCCGGTCGCGTCGGCTTCCCCGAGGAGCCTTGCAGCAGTTCGCCGCGGCCTTCGCCAGCTCTTCTAGGCTTCTTGGACGGCATACCTGCCCGCCAGTAGCTGGTTGGCTTCCACGGTGGACCGCTCGTTCAGCCGCTGATTGGTCCGGAGGTCCACGTCGCCGGCTCGGCCGGTCGTACTCCGAATGTTGTCGGCCAGTTCCTTGAGCCGGGAGATGACCTCCTGCTCGCCGATCTCCTGTTCGTCGATCTCTCGCCAAAGACGGCTGTAATCGTCGGACAGTCCCGCACAGGCCTGGCTGATGGCGAAGGTAATGGCGGCTTTCCTGGCGTGGTCTCCCAGGAAGTCGACAGCCAGCAGGATCGCGGCGACTGCGCTGACGCTCCAGATAACCCAAGCGGGCGCGTCTTGCAATGCGCCGACGACGTTGCCGGAGACCGACAGAAAGATGAGAAGCCGGATGACTTGCCTCAGGAGCTGATAGCGGTCGTAGAGCTTGAAGTAGTAGCGCTCGAGCCGGACCGCCTCAAGATAGTCCAGCCACGCCTCGTTCCGCCGCGACTCACTGACTTGTTCTGCGGTTGTCATGGTGTTCTCCGTAGGGCCGGTGGAATCCGCTAGAGCAGACCTGTCGTCTCTAATGATGCTAACAGCGGGATGTCGACGGGGAGGTTGCCGATGCTCGGCGCGCTCACTCACGGGAGTTTGACCCTCATGTAGATCTAGACGGAATCTGGCGACTACTCGTTCGCTGGCGGAGGGCGGTGCCGGCCTGCGGCCGGCGCGTCTTCTGGCCGCCTTCGGCGGCAGCCGGCCAGGACCCGGGTGGCGCGACCCGCGCCACCCGCGACTCAGTCGGTGCGCCCGTCATCGGGCGCACCGATGGCAGGCCGGCGCACCCAGTGGCGCACCCAGTGGGGCGCACCCAGTGACTACAGCCGGAACGCCCTCACATCACTCCCCGCCCCCTCGAACAACTGCCGCACCGTCGGCAGCGGCAACCCCACGACGTTGCTGTAGTTGCCGTCGATCTCGCTCACGAACAGCGCCCCGAGCCCCTGGACGGCGTAGGCCCCGGCCTTGTCGTCGGGCTCGCCGGTTTCGGCGTACCAGTCGATCTGCTCCGCAGTCAGTTCGGCGAACAGGACCCGGGTGCTCTCGACGGCGTGCAGGGTGTCGCCGTCAGGCGGCCGGAGGGCGACGCCGGTGAGGACGAGGTGCCAGCAGCCCTGGAGCCGCTTCAGCATGGCCCGGGCTTCGGTTCGGTCGGCGGGCTTGCCGAGGACCTCGCCCTCGGTGACGACGATCGTGTCGGCGGCCAGGACCCATTCATGCCCCTGACCGGCATCGCGAGCGCCTTCGGAGGACGCCTGTTCGCCGTTTCGGGCGCCGGCCTCGGCCTTCTCGCGGGCGAGGCGCCGCACGAGGTCGCGGGGCCGTTCGCCGGGGTTCGGGGTTTCGTCGACGGTGGCGGGGCGGACGGTGAAGTCGAGGTCGAGGGACGCGAGGAGTTCGCGGCGGCGGGGGGAGGCGGAGGCGAGGATGAGGGGGCCGGGCGCGGCCTGCTCGTGCGCGCCGCTTCGCGGCTGCGCGTCTGATGCCGGCGGGGA